>Ga0326512_10000256_pt1 | contig 45064 bp, 20 predicted proteins | sample 1_2617_0518_D_FD_203652 | JGI IMG/M metagenome (GOLD analysis project Ga0326512, IMG submission 203652) | Bovine rumen microbial communities from UC Davis, California, United States - 1_2617_0518 | ecosystem: Host-associated > Mammals > Digestive system > Stomach > Rumen | place: USA...
TAAACTTCTTCGTTGATGGTGGTTTCGAGTACAACTATGTCAAGGTTGAGGATGATAGCGCTAACGGCTTTGGTATCAGCTTCAAGCCAGGTGTTGCTGTTAATCTGAACGAGAAGATCAGCTTTGTAGCTCACGTAGGTAACTTCGGATGGTCTTCTGCTAAGGCTAAGAATGCCAAGTCTGTACAGTCTGTTGACTTAGGTCTGAATCTGGCTTCTGTTGACTTCGGTCTGTACTACAACTTCTAATTAAAGTAAAAGCATTATATTTAAATAAATTTCCTATGGAGGGGTGCATCTTCGGATGTACTCCTTTTTTATTGTTATTGTTTTTTCTACGTAGGGAATGCAGCATTCTTGGCTTTCTTGGTGCATAAACATTTATTCTTTTTTTGAAAATTCTTTGGAGTTTTAGAAATATTTACTATATTTGCAATCGGAGTGGGAAGGACTTACTCCAGCAGAAGAAGCGTTATGCTCCCAACTTGCGAGATGAAAACCTAGGTATTTTTCAAAGCAAGGCTGAATAAAGCAGGAGGACAGAACGGCTTCCACGTATAGGCGTGGGGCTGTACTCCATTTTCTTTATTCAGGTTTTCCTAGGACCTTCATCTTGGAACTGGCAAAAGCAGTCCCGCGCTTTTGCTGTGGTTGAAAATGAACTATAACATTCTTAGGAAAAGTAAAATGATGAGGAATTTCGTATTACTATTAACAATGCTTGCCACTGGGTTATTGGTGAAAGCAGGTGAAGTCACAGAGCAGCAGGCTTTGAGTAAGGCACAACAGTTCTTTAACAGCCATCGTACGGTGCAGGGTACACGTCGAGCATCTGCTGTAACAGCTACATCGCTTAAGTTGGTGTATGTTGGCGCAATGCCTGGTTCGTCAGAGACAGTGAATGTTCATACCAGAAGGGCATCAGGAAGTAATGAGTCACCAGTGTCACCGTGCTTCTATGTGTATAACGCTGACGACAACTCTGGGTTCGTCATCATCTCTGCCGACGATGCTGCCGACCCCGTTATCGGCTATAGTTTCTTAGGCTCTTTCGACCCAGACGACATACCCGATGGCCTGCAGTTTATGCTGAACAGGTATGCTAAGCAGATAGCGTCGCTCCGAACTTCAGGTATCAGGAAGGTTAGCAACAGGGCTCCTGAAGAGGGCACCATAGTGGTGGATAAGTTGCTGACCACTACGTGGGGACAGGGGTATCCGTACAACTCTAAGGTACATGGGTTGCCGACTGGATGTGTAAATACCGCTATAGCACAAATTGTCAACTACTACAAATACCCTAACTGCGTAAGGAGAGACAACCAGGACCGCATAACTTTTTATGCTGGATGGTATTATTACCCCAAAATTCCTGTGGAGAGCACAACACATTTGTATGATTACGCTTCGTTCAAAGACCATTATAACGATATCAGCACCATTTCCACCTCAGAGGCTGACAATATAGGCTCTTTCTTCCTCGATATTTCAACAGGCACATATACTACTAGTGGAACAACATCTATGGCAGGCCTTCCTGCTATGGCGGAGTATTATTATGAAATTCTCGGCTATGACCCCTTCGCCTATTTCTATCGGATTGAGAATGCCACACAGTATGAAGATACGGGTCATCAAATCCTCTGTAAGGAGCTTGACAATGGCCGTCCCATCTTTACAGCAAACGGAAGTCATGCCTTTGTTCTTGACGGCTATGCAAACGATGGTAGCTTCCACGTCAACTGGGGATGGAATGGGAATAGCGACGGTTGGTTCAAGATGTACGTGAACAACGACGTGGGGTATTTAGAAGACGGGGCTATAGTCACTTATATTGGCCTTGCTCCTCCTGCCGACAAAATACATCCAGCGGTCAGAGAGTACGTAAAAGAACTTGTAGCTTGTGACGTGACGGAGACTCTGGTTCCTGGCTCTCAGCAGACCTTTGAGAGCAAGTTCACGGTTACAAACGTGGAGCATGGCGTTGACAGCGTTGGACTCGCCATTATGGACGGCTCTGAAATAATTAGTGTCATCAGTAAGAGTGTTCCGATAGACACTTATGTTGAATATATGTCCTTTTCCTATTATAAATATGATGCAAATGGTAACCCAGAAGCCGTCAATTATGTGACTGGATATAAAGACTTAAAAGGTATTAAGACCACATTCTATGTGCCCGACAACAATACCTCCGAAGAAATCACCTATCAGCTTGCCATGGTCTATCTCTCCGAGGGCAAGTGGCAGTTACCTAATAAGTATCCGAGTTCCCTTTCCGATACACCGGTTCTCGCGGAGCCGCTTACCATCAAGGTTGCACCCAAGGGAGTTTTCAGCATGAAGTATGGTGTTGGACAAATGACCAGCGTCTCTTTAGACCCTGAGGAGACCCCCTTCGCCTACGAAACGGATACTATTCTCGTCAACGGCAGTTTCCAACCTGTCACTACACATACCCTGAGCAATTGCCAAAACGTCAAGATGTGGTTTAAGCTTGAAAACGATGAACAAGGAATCCCGTTCCATGGCGACGTCAAATTTGAGATGATACGCCATGAAGACCAGAAGACAGTTTTCTCTACAGTTTTGGAAGATGTATATGTGTCGACAAGAGGAGGAATGAACCAGCCTGAATTTGATGTGACCATCGACAATCTGCCTCCCGGCACTTATTTCCCACGTGCCGAGGGTAAGATATATATTAGAAAGGATGGGGAACAGACCTTTGAACTGCTGACAGAGAACAAATTTATGGACTTTTCTTTTTCCGCTGGTTTAAACGTCTGGGAAGGCTACAAAGTTCTTGACAAAGAAGCAGCCGAGGAAATAGCCGCTCCCTATATCACGAAATTCTGGTGGACAGCTGATGACGACAGACCGTGGGACATCAACAATGTTGAATGGGGTGGTCATCCCGAAGGCATTGCCAGTGGGTTTAAGCATTATCTTTATCCGAAGTGCCAAAGTGGTTATAACGTGACGGTGCATAATCCGAGCAGTAAATCCAAGAGAATTGCCCTGCTCTTCACCAATTTCCCTGGTACTGACACCCAGTACCACCCTGCTACAGACACCTTGCAGATGGTGGAGAAGGTTCTTGCTCCCAAGGAGACTTATACTTACACGAATAAGTTTGAAAGCAAGAAGCCTGGCGACCAACTGTACTTGCATGCCGAGTATCAAGGTTTGGACGAGCATCTGCTGTGGTTCAAGCCAGGTGTCTATGAACTAATGGCCCGTGCTCATTCTGGCAGTGAAGAGGAAGGTGTCTATAAAGACAAAGCCCACGCGGTGTATCTTGGCGATTCTGAAAAAGGTATAGCTAAAGGCCTTGGATATCTGGATCAAGATCGCTATTTCAGAGGCGGAGCCTACCGTTTCTATGCGGACACGGTGGAGACAAAGCATTACGAGCAGTTCCCTAACTTCAGGTTTGGCAGTTTCGATAGCTATTATAGCGATTATACTGACTCATTGGTTGTCAATTACAAAAACAATATTTGGTATTCCATTAACGGTTACGACGAAATGGAAACGCCCGATGTCCACTTTAGTTTCAGTTTCGAAGACGAGTTGGGACGATACATCACTCCTCCTCCAGTCGACTCCACCATCACAGAGATATATGATGCCGATAAAAAGTTTCTCTATACTACGAGAGTACAGAGTTATGGTTCTAAAGATGAAAAGTCCGCAAGGGGAGTGTTTTGGAATGCTTCGTGCAACGTTCCTCGCCCTATGGGTAAATGTTATATGAAGCTCTACTTCAAGGTGCTTGAACATGTATATCCCCTTCTTGGCGACAACGAGTTCATCCCGGTAATGGCATTAGATAGTGTCGGCTTAGATGAATACAAATTTGAATCAGAACCACAAGACAACAAAGTTTTTGTAGCTAACGAAACTTATCATTTCGCTGCTGACGACAACGTCCTGGTGCGCGGCGCTACAACCGACTTGAAGTATTCTTTATTGAACCGTTCGCCATTCTACACCTTCAATGGTACGGTGGCTATTTATCACGGAAGGGAGGTTAGCGGCTTAGCACAAGATGCTAAGTTGTCGCCCGAGGTGCCTGTCACGATTAGCCCTCTCGCAACAGCATACGGAACCATACCTGTCACCATACCCGCAGAATTCGAGGCGAACGACGCTTCGATAGGACTTTATGCTGTTGTCACCGACAGTTATGGGAATCACACAAAGATTCCTGTGTCGGGCAGTAATCTTTGTTTCGATGTTCCCGTCGTAGACAACCAAGTCATCGTTTCCGTGCTGCCGTCGGAATGTGAGTATGGTGAAACCGTGGTGCCGGAAATCAGGGTGAGTGGAGGCTGCCCTGGGAAGACTTTCGAGTGGACGACACCACCGACGATAGAATGCACGGCTAATGCCGATTCGCCGGCAGGTGTCTACGAAGTGTATGTCAGTGGCGGCGAGGGTAATATTCCCATTGCTGAATATCGTGGCAACATACTGAAGATAAAACCTGCCAAGGCAACAATCAAACCTCGTGACGTGACCAGAGAGACGGGAGAGGAAAACCCCGCATTGACATACGACATCACAGGACTGAAGAATGGGGACACCGAAGAGGTGCTGCTGTTCAAGCCGGAACTGGCCTGCGAGGCAATCAGCGACAGCAAGGCAGGAACCTATCCTATCACCATCAAGAACGCGATAAAAGCCGTGAACTATGATTTCACAGTGGAAGAGGGTATCATGACGGTAGAAGCACCCGCTGACCCGGGCATAGCACAGATTATTGTTGGCAACTACTCAAGAGAGTATGGCGACGACAACCCCGCCTTCCAGATTGTTATCAATCCACAGCAGACTGCTACAGACACGCTGGACGTCAACGGACGGCATCATTATGCTGCAGCAGGCAGCACGGAACCGGAATGGGAAGAAATGCCTACGATCACCATAGAGGCTACCAAGACATCGAAGCCTGGCACATATTCTATCAGCGTCACCGGAGGTAAACTGAAAGGATATAACGGTTTCGAAATCATAGAACCGGGAATGCTGACAGTGAAGAAAGCCAACCTGCAGGTAATCGCACGAGACACTACACTGCGCTATCGCGAAGCCTGGAAACCCGAATACTTCGAGTATATTGGCTTCAAGAATGGCGAGAACCCCAGCGTCCTCGACACGGCACCGACACCAGACTACTATCAGCTGTTGGATGATGATGGCAGAATAAAGACTTTGGTGCATAACCAGGTATACAACCCCACAGGAGGCGACGACGACTGCTATCATCTGGTCTTCCCACAAAAGGAAGAGTTCTCTTCATTACGGTGGTGCTACGGCTACCTGAACGTGGTACCAGACACAATCCAGTTCTCTACAGGACCATTGCTGACGAGTACTTATGGCGACGTTAACGGTCCATTGTTACCAGACGTGACGGCCTACGACCAGTTCCCGGCAACAGAATTACCAGAAGGCTATGCTGTCTATCAGGTACGGACAAAAGACGGAAGCTGGGTAATACCCATCAACGACAGACTTGACGCAGGTGACCATCTACTACAAGATGACACGCTATTTGTCCATATCGGACTGGATACTGAGGAAGCAAGGAATGCATCTTATTTAGGTGATGCTGGCTATGTGGCATACTATATTCCTACCTTAAGGGTGAAACCAGCAGAGTTATGGGTCCATGCAAGTACGGCTACATGGTGGGCTGTCAACTGGTTCAATATGCATGACGAGGTCAAGTTCTCTTATAGTGGATTCCAATGGGATGACAACGAAAGCGTCATTACACAAGAACCCACTTGGCGGCTGGCGGATGGTGAGATACCTCTTCCAGGCAATCACCAGATGGAAATAGACCAAGAGGCAAAAGCCAAGAACTACACCTTCAATTACGACCTCGGCTCTATCCTCATCAATAAGGCATCGCCGGCGTCTTATTTCAGCCAGTTCGACAGTGAATATGACGGTCAGTATGAATGTGAACTGAAATGGAAGGACGACATGGAATTCCTAAACACATACGTAGGTGGTACTGATGTCTTGAAGATAGAAGACTATGGCATCTTTGGGTGCATCGAGAAGATTTTCCCAGGACGTTATGATGACTATTGGAACACCAATGGCAGGTTTTCCAAGCAATACGACTATCTGAACGACTTCAGCTTAGGCTATGACAAGGACACAGGTGTATCAACAGTTACATATGAAAAGGAAGGAGACTGTTATCTTGGGCTACGGCTTAACCTGCCTGCAGAGTTGTTCGATTATGCTAACAATGTATACATATCAAAGGATGTCCATGTCAAAAGACAGGGTATCGAACTGACTTTCCCTACAGGTCAGCAGTGGCAGACGTTTATCAGCGAAATGCCGTGCAAGTTGTCTGAAGACAGTCATGCCAAGGTCTATGCCGTCTCAAGTGTTGACGACGAGAATGTCTATCTTGAGGAATATCCTGACGGCATTCCTGCCAACTGCATGGTGCTCGTAGGACTCGACAGTAAGCCTTTGGAGCCAACCACTATCACACTTGATTACTATGAACAGGCTTCCAGTATCCCAACACTCCTGATGGGTGGCATCTCCGAGACGACAGGTTTGACACCTTACCGCACATACGTGCTATACAATGACGAGTTTGTCCTTAATAGCGGAACGTCCGTGGCTGCCGGCAGAGGATACCTCGCTAAGACGTCTGCTGAAGCCCGTCAGTATTTGGACATAGTCATTGACGGAAAAGTGACATCTGTTCGGAAACCGACTTGTATTCCGGGCAGTACTGACACTTGGTATGACCTGAACGGTCGCAAACTGAATGGTGCTCCTTCTAAGAAGGGCGTTTATCTGAGAAATAAAAGGAAAGTAACAATCAAGTAAAAAGATTGATGATGATGAGACATTCTATTTTAAAAAGCATTATAGTTGCGGCATTGCTCTCTGTCGCTCAGATGACGGTGTCTGCGGAAGATATATATATTGAGGAGACCAGTAATGGCCAGATTAGTTATGCCGTCAACGGCTCAACGGTGACCCTGGCCGTCACACCGTCCGCTGACTATTACATCACAGTTGACGATATCGTGGTCCAAAAGACCATTGACGGTGGCTCTGTAGCGTCACAAAGGGCTTCCGGACCAAAGGTGGCAAGCAGTCTGCCGTTGACCCCTGTTGATGTGGATGACACAGGTAAGGGAACCTATACTTTCACTCTTGTCGAGGGTTATGGGGCATACGTGACTGCGACATTCACGGAATGCCTGTCTGTATCTCCGTCCGTCGAGATCAGTAATTGGACATATGGAGAGACACCAGTGGCACCAGTTATTCAGGGAAACACAAGCAGTGGTGACGTTACTTGTTATTACAAAGATGTACGCGAAGAAGACTATAGTCCGTCAGTCCCAGTCAATGCAGGAGAATATCGTTTATACGCTGTCATAGCGGCTAAGGGACATTACAAGTCTGGCAAGACACCTGAGATACCTTTCTCTATTGACAAGGCTCCCCTGACGATTACGGCAAAGGACTACACCATCAAGCAGGGTGAGGAACTGCCGACATTTGAGGTGGAGTATGAGGGTTTCAAGAACGGTGAGACTTCAGAAGTCCTGACGCAGCAGCCCACCGTCTCTACGAATGCGACCTCATCCAGTGCTCCTGGTGAGTACGAGATTACCGTCAGTGGTGCTGATGCCCAGAACTATGAGATTACCTATGTTGCTGGTAAGTTGACGATTGTAGATGCCGATGCCTTGATAGTCAAGGCGAATAGTTATACGATAGAGTATGGTGACGACTTTCCTAAGTTTGAGTTTACCAGTGAGGGTGCAACGCTTGAAGGAACACCAACTATTACCTGTGAAGCAACAAAGACTTCCCCTATTGGAACCTATCCGATTGTTATCGCAAAGGGTAGTGTGACGAACTACAACGCCACATACGTCAATGGTACGCTGACCATCACGAAGGCTCCCCTGACGATTACGGCAAAGGACTACACCATCAAGCAGGGTGAGGAACTGCCGACATTTGAGGTGGAGTATGAGGGTTTCAAGAACGGTGAGACTTCAGAAGTCCTGACGCAGCAGCCCACCGTCTCTACGAATGCGACCTCATCCAGTGCTCCTGGTGAGTACGAGATTACCGTCAGTGGTGCTGATGCCCAGAACTATGAGATTACCTATGTCGTTGGTAAGTTGACGATAGAAGAAAAAGTGGAGATTATGCCTATTACTGAAACGGAAGAGACTTCGTTCAAAGAGATTATTGCGGGCGAAATGAATTTGGAGAACACTGTAATTGACAACACCTATTATAATATGGATGCAACAAACGGTGACGGCTATGATACTACGGAGGAGGCTCTGGTGCTGAACTCTACGACAACGGATGAGCAGATGAATGCGATACAGGATGCTGAGGTGGGTGATGCTGTCGTACATGAGAACTACACTGGCATCATCTTCGAGATTCCTGAGAGTAAGGGTAGCGTTACGGTCGATGTACAAACCATCGGGACGCATGTGTTGATGGTACAGATAGGAAATAGTGTTCCAACAAAGATTACAAAGATGGAGCGAGGAACGGTTGATGTGCCATTTGATGTAAAAGAACCTTCTTATGTCTACCTGTATGCGAGTACGGAGAATGGAAGTGCTGCACGTCTTGATCGTGCTCCTGTAGTTGGTGAGAACAGTGTTCTGCTTTATGGCTACAAAGTGACTTTCGGTGCAAGTTATATCCCTGGTGATGCCAATGGTGACGGCAATGTGAACGTGACGGATATCGTGGCTACCGTCAACTTTATCATGGAGAATCCTACGAGTACCTTCGACTTTGAGGCTGCTGATGTTAACGAGGATGGTGCCGTGAATGTCACGGATATTGTGGGTATGGTGAATATCATCATGTCTAATCCTTCTCGTGAAATAGATGAAATAAGTCTATAACATTATTTACTTCATAATGAGGGGGCACGTCTTCGGATGTGCCCCTTTTTGTATTCTTTTGTGAGATGTGGCAATAATATCCAAACTGCATGCGTTTATAAAAAAATGAAAATCATGAATAGGATCATTGCTATCATCACATTTCTATGCCTTTGCATGGGTATGAAGGCACAACAGGAGACTGGTTCGTGGACACTGACGCCACGTGTGGGTATCAACTCATCGAATATGTCGGTAGAAGACTTATGGACAGACCTTGACCATGCTGTCGGTGCGAAACGGAAATGGGGCTTTGTGGGAGGTCTTGACGCAGAGTATCACGCATGGCAGCAAATCGGTATCTCTGTGGGTGCCTACTATTCCAATGAGGGCTATACTTATGGCACTGTGGACAATCTGGGTAAGGTGACACAGACACTTCACTTCATCAATATCCCTGTCCTTGTCAATTTCTATATAGAACCGAATATCCTGCCAGGTCTTGCCTTGAAGGCTGGTGTGCAACTGGGCTATCTGGTGAGTGGGAAATACAAGGATAACGTTACCTCCATGACTAATACGAGTGACTTCAAACGTGTCAATGTTTCCATTCCTGCAGGCATCTCCTATTGTTATCGGAACTTCATCGCCGACCTTCGTTATAATATCGGTTTGATGAACATGTGCAACGTGGAACTGGCTGTGGAGGACTCTTGGAAGACCAATTCCCTATGGTTGACAGTCGGCTATCAGTTTGAGCTATAAAAGTAAATTCACTGAATTTACTCAGCAAATACACTGAATTTACTTACCAAATACACTGAATTTACTTACCAAATACACTGAATTTACTCAGTAAATACACTGAATTTACTGAAACAGGTGCTATCTTTATCATTTATCGCCTTAGTTCTGCTTTCAAGAACTTGGGTGTAGATTCTTTTTTTCTTTTGGTTCTATCGAAATGTTAAAATAACATTATTATGATTGAATAAAAAAATAATTTTATATCTTTGCCCACATAATACTAATAACAGATACTAACCTTAAAAAGAAAGATAGCTTATGAAAGTTACTCATTACCTATTGACTGCGACAATGCTTTTTATAGGATTAATACCTTTGTCCGCTCATGAAACGCATGGTGCTGAGGATTATGATGTCGTAAAACTTGATACAATGAGTAGGCCATTCCGTCCTGGTCAGGTTCTTGTGAAGTTCAAGGATGATAGCTCTATTAATCTTAAAACACAAGGATCTGGTCGTGTGAGGGCTAGTTCTTCACGTGTACAGGCAAAAATAAACCAGCTTGGGATCACTAATATAGAACAGTTGATGCCTGTAGCTGGTAAGATAAAGGTAAAGAACTCCTCTCGTGTACGCTATGCCAATGGCAAACAGATTGAAGATCGTGACTTATCGAAATTGTATTTGGTAGAGTACGATGCGGAACATGCGGCAGATGTTCGAGAAGTTGTAAAGGAATTCCAACAACTGGACGAAGTAGAATTTGCAGAACCCAACTATGTAGTTTATGCGTTGGGCAGTCCTGCACCTGCTCCAGCTATACAGCAGGGACGCAGAACAGCTACGCCTCCACCTACCTTTACACCTAACGATCCTATGTACTCACAGCAGTGGGGACCTGGCGTTGTAAGGTTGCCGGAATTCTGGACAGTTAACGATAAGAATGTCCTAGGTCGTCGTCCCGTTGTTGCCATCTTGGATACAGGTGTAGACCTCGATCATCCTGACTTGAAGGATAATATATGGATCAATGAGAAGGAAGCCAATGGTGCCGATGGCGCCGATGATGATATGAACGGTTATGTTGACGATCTTCATGGATGGGACTGTGTGAATCAGACTGGACGAATAGGCGACTGGAATGGACACGGTACCCATTGCGCGGGTATCGCCGCTGCCGTGGCAAATAATGGCATAGGTATTGTCGGTGCCAACCCCGATGCCCAGATTATGGCAGTCACCGTACTCCAAAGTGACGGTATCGGTGACGTAGGCACCATCATCCGAGGTTTGGAATACTGTCTGACCCATGATGTAGATGTCATCTCCATGAGTCTTGGTAGTTACGGCTATTCCAAAGCAGAGGAGATGGCTCTTGGAAAATGCTACCATAACAGTGTCATCGTAGCCGCCGCAGGTAATGACGGACTCTGTATATATCCCGGACACAGTTGTTGCTCAAAGCCAATGTACCCTGGTGCATTTACCTTTGTTCTAGGTGTAGAGGCGAGTAAGGATTATGCTGGTACATGCTATAGTTCATGCGGTTATGGTGAGGCTCCCTACAAAGCGAACCCATGGCGTGCATGTTTTAGTAATCTCGATGACGATAATCCTATCTATACCGACCTTAATATCTTTGATGAGGAAAAACTCTACAACTATGAGTTGTTAGTTCCCGGAACGAATATCATAAGTACCTATCCTGGTGGGCGCTATAAAGTGATGAATGGAACATCTATGGCTACCCCGTTGGCAGCAGGTGCCATCTCACGCCTCTTGCAAATGAAGGAATACAGCAGCAAGGAACTACTTTTCGGTGACCTCATCGCCTCAGCCAATGCTGACTCTAAAGTGATGGATATCATGGCTGCCTATAACATCACTGATGCCGACCGCAAGCCAACCCTGTGGTTTGTTAGTTATGAGATGAGTGACGTGGAAGGTGGTGATGGTGACGGACGCTTTGATGCTGGTGAGGTAATTGAGTTGTATCCTATCCTTCGTAACTCCTGGGGTGAGGCTGTTGGCATCAAGTGCTCTCTTTCTACCAGTGACAACGAGGATCCGGAAATAATCGAGTTGATAGACAATGACATAGACTTCGGACGTACCCTGAACAGTTATGGCAAGGAGAAGAGTGTCAACCCCATCCGTTTCAAGATCAACGAGAACTGTGTCGATGGTCGTCATATCAGACTCACGCTCAGCAGCAATTGTGAGAATGGCACGGGTGAGACCATCCATCAGGATATTGTCATCACTGCTGAGAACGGAGAGGAATTAGGAGGAATCTTTGCTTCTAACAAGACTTTGGAGGCAGGCAAACACTATATTGTCAATAAGTCAATCGCCATCCCTAATGGTATCACGCTGACCATCGAACCAGGTGTTACCCTGAAGTTACACGACGGTGCCATTATCCAGGTAGCGGAGCGTGGTCGTATCAGGGCAATTGGTACCGCTGACAAGCCTATCATTATCACCAAGGGCGATCTGAGCCAAGGCAATATTCCCACCCTCGCCTTTAACAACTATTGTGTGTTTGAGTTCTGTCAGTTCACGATGCTCTCCACCTCGTTGCCTAATCTGATAACAGGCGGAAGATTTACCGACTGTCTCTTCAAGGACTGTGTAATGGGAAGAGGCATCGGCCCCACTGGTATGGCAGGTGCCACAACTACTCGTTGTAATATTGTGGACTGTACAGGTGATCATGGCTATGAATACGGTAACACCCATAAGAACACCAATATCATTGGTAATATAGCCACAGATATTTCTTTTTATCTTCCGCAGAGCAACACCCAGTGGACGGATGTCAACGGCTGTAATGTCTATGGTAACTACAACAACTACTTCAGACGCTATGCTAACATCCATTGCACCCCAACTGGATTGAATCCGACAGTGACTTACTATGACAATCCTTCCTATTTGGGAACCGCCAAAGAGGATATAGCCCGTAAGTCCGTGATAGACTATTATAACGAGGTTAACGACGATGTCCTCTACACTACCTTTGCCGCTGTTGATATCACCAATATGCTGAAACAACCCAGCAGTGAGGCACACGGCATCGTATGGAAAGTCGTGGTGAACGGCAAGGACGCTCAGGACGAGTATGACGAGATACCACCACTCGGTGTAGGCACCCATAAGGTGGACGTATACTTCAACCGCCCGATGGACACCAGCATACAGCCCTATCTCTCCATGGGTGTGCGTCCTCCTTATACACAGACCTTCATCAACGAGGAACCCTCATGGAATGAGGACGGAACAATATACACTGCCTATGTCACCATCACGGCGAAAAGTGCTTTCGATGGCATCAACCGTATCTACGTCGCTGACGCACAGGACTTGGACCATTTCGTGATTCCCACAGAGAACAGCCGCTTCAACGTACCTGTCGGCGCTGCTGGCAGCAAGAGCACTGGTTTCATGGCAGAGCCTGGTGTGGGATATGTCAAACTTACTTGGGAGTCTGTTGACCCAGAGGAGGTGGAGGATGTGATGGGCTATAACATGTACCGTTACACTCTCAATGACGACGGGGTTGCTTCCGACACCATCCTTGTAAATGAGGAAATCATAGAGAGCAAGGACAATGAGGTGATAGAAGAGATGGCATTCACCGACTACAATGTCACTCCAGGTACTACCTATTATTATTATTACCGTGCCCTGCGTTCTACCCTCGACTCTTCTGAACCGTCCATGAATGTGGCAGCCACTCCGCTGTCCTCCTCTCAGGGTGATGCCAATGGTGACCTGAACGTGACGGTCAATGACGTGGTGACGATTATTGACTATCTCACCAATCAGAAACCTAAGCCGTTCATCTTTGAGGCTGCAGATATCAACGGTGACGGTGTGCTGAACATCCTTGACGTGGTGGCTACCATCAATATCATCTTAGGCTATTCCGCATCCCATGAAATGATACAGAGTATTCCTACTGCCACGTTAACGGTAGAGAACGGAATCCTGTACCTTGACAGTCCTGTGGCACTGGGTGGTGTACAGCTCAGTTTGAACGCTCCAGAGGAAGTGTGCTTCGTTCCGCAGAAGGCTCTTGAGAACAGAGAGTTTGTGAACTATAAGGATAACGAGGGCTTGACAGATCAGTTGATGACCTTCTCCGTCGCTGGGCAAGTCATCCCAGCTGGACGGCAAGCCATCGTCTATATCGGTGATGCCTCCTTGGTGGATGTCGTACTGAGTGATCAATGGGGACGTCCTGTGAATGTCGAGTACAATACTGTGACAGGCATTGTGAATGTAAATGATAAGGTGAGTGATAGGAGTCGTGAGATATACGACCTCAACGGTCGCCGTGTCACGAAGCCTTCTAAGGGATTATACATCATTAACGGAAAGAAAGTAGTTTATTAATACTTGCCTATGCTACATTTGCAGCAATATGTGGTTATACTGTGTGCGGCACTGTCATCGATGATGACAGTGCCTGCCACCGCTCAGAGCACTTTGTCACTTACCTCCGCTTCAGGTCATCCGGGGGATGAGGTGGAAGTGAGTGTGATGCTGGGTAATGCACAGTCTGCCACAGCCATGCAGGTCACCATACCCCATACCCCGTATGTGAGTTATGTGGACGGCTCCGCCGTACTGAACCGACAACGGGTGTCGGACACGCATAGCATCACGGTCTCTGACAATGATAACCTGTTGAGTCTCTATGTCTACGACATGTCACTAAACACCTTCAAGGAAGGAACGGATGCCTTTATAACCCTCCGTCTGAAGTTGGATAAGGAACCGGGCACTTATGAATTCAAACCAGAAGTGGTGCTGAGCGATATCTCGGGCAATCCCTTATCCGTCAGTGTCATTGGAGGCAAAGTGACGATCCTCAGTCCTAAGATAGCACTGAATGTCACGGAAGTCAATTATGGCAGTGTACCCATTCGCAGTTCTCATCAAAAAACGCTGACAGTCAGCAATATAGGAAATGAGATACTGACAGTTACTGATGTTCAGAGCACCTCGACTCTTTTTAAGGTTAGTCCTACAACTACGTCTATTGAAGCAGGACAGCAGCAGACGCTGACGATAGAGTACAATCCTCAGGAAAGTGGAACTGATGTCGCAGATATCACCTTAATATCCAATGCGGTGAACGGCAATCAGAATATCCATGTCACTGCGACTCCTTTCTCTGTGAACACCTTAACGGTGGCTGATGCCGCTGGACAGGCAGGTGAGCAGATAACTGTCAGTGTCAGTATGCAGAACATGGAGGCAATAGTAGCCGTACAATGCTGCTTTACCTTGCCTGACGCATTGCAATATGTGGAAGGCAGTGCCACCCTATCTGAAAGGGTATCGGGCGGTTCCCATCAGCTATCAGCGACAGAGAAAGACGGCAAGCTCGCCTTTTATATCCATTCCTCTTCCAATAAAGCATTGTCAGGCAATACCGGAGATCTATTTACGTTTAAACTTCTGTTGAATGGCGGTGGTAGCTACACGTTACAGCCAGAGGAGGTTATACTGAGTAATGCCAGTGGTATTGATATGACATCTGATGTGAAAGGCGGCAATATCCGTATTGCTGCCCCGAAGTTAGAGTGCTCCACAACACTGGACTTCGGGAGGATTCCTGTCGAAGAGGTCATCAAAAAGCGTTATATGGTAAGAAACGGTGGTGAGTCGCCTCTCACCATCCAACGCATCGATTTCTCCGACGAGAAGTTCAGCCTCACTGATTCCAATTTGCCCACTATTGCTGCAGGTCATGCAGTTGAGATAGAAGTATGTTATCGTCCTTCAGGACCTGGCACCTTCACAGGTGTCATGCAACTATATTGTAATGATCCGGAGAATCCCATGCAGGCAGTTGAGTTAAAAGGTGACACCTACTATACCAATGAGATTACGCTGAACGGACAGACGGTGAGTAACAATGCAAATCAGTATGCACTGACCATCTCTCTTGAGAACACACTGCCAATAGTCGCCATGCAGTTCGATATCCATTGGATTACTGGCATGGCTCCTGTTAAGGAGATGGCTTCTATGTCTGCACGTGCCTCGGGGCATCAAGTAGATATCACCAAACTATCGGATGACACCTACCGCGTGTATCTCTATTCTCTGAATAACGCACCGATAAATCCAGGCAAGGGTCCAGTGGCTACTATTATATATAATAAGGTGAACGGAATGGTTGACTATAACCATACCGTCATTAGTGCTAATCAGGTGATTTTGAGCACCAAAGACGGTGAGAATTGTGCCTCATCTTCCACAGCAGAACTGAATATTGGAGGCTTGTCTGGACTTATGGGTGATGCCAACAATGATGGTCAGGTAAATGTAACAGACATTACTTGCATCGTCAATTATCTGTTAGAAATAGACTCTACCGGGTTTGTCATGTCTCAGGCAGACATGAATCAGGATCAGAGAATTACCATCACGGATGCGGTGGAGCTCATATATGCGATTTTACACCAATAAGAACTATAACTATAAATGGAAAATATTATGAAAAGACGATTACTAACCACAGCAGGACTGATGTTATGGACATTGGTCTTCGCCGTCTGTACGATGGCACAATCGGTGACTGTCCTGAACAACACAGCAGGCGGTCTATGGGATGCTTTGGACGCACAGGGCGTTACGGACTTCACCACGGTAAAGAGCCTGACAGTAACGGGCGAGATGAACATTACCGACTTCTTGCTAGTCAAAAACCAATTGACGAATCTGGAAACTCTTGACATCTCCGGAACAAATGTCACAGAGATTCCAAGGGAAGCGTTTTCACAGAGAGAGAATCTGACAACGGTGCGACTACCGGAGGGAATGATCTATCTCCAAGAAAATGCATTTAATTCTTGTCGGAAGCTTGAGGTCGTAACCTTCGGCAACCAGACGGCAACAGCAGGAAAAATCGTATTTCCTGCTAAATTACGCAGAATAGAATCAAATGCTTTTAGTAATTGTACATTATTGACTCATTTGGACTTTACTGCTTGTACTTCTCTTGAATATTTGGGAGGCTATGCTTTTTGTAATATAAACAACCTGAAGGAAGTTCTGTTACCTAGTAAGGGTAATTTAAACATTGGCTATGAATGTTTTAATGTATATGACACGTGGGATCAAGCCACCCAGCAGTACCTTTGCAAAGGTTTGGAGAGTATCATCATCACAAAGGCTGTTAAATATCTAGAGGGCGGATGTCTGCCAAGGAGTCTGAAAACGCTGTATGTTGAGTCTGCGACTCCTCCATCAGCCTCGAGCAGTTTTATATATGACTCCAATAGCTTAACAACGATATATATCCCTAAAGGTTCAAAGCGCAACTATGCCATAGCTGACGGATGGAGCAGTTTCTATGGAAAGATGCAGGAAACTGGCTTCCAGGTGAATATCACCGGTTTCGGAACTTTACAGATGGGTGGTCAAACCTATTCTAATGGGGATGTGTTCTTTAATACTTCAGGCAGTGCCGCCACAGTGAAGGCCGTGCCTATTAAAGGAAATGAAATTATCTCTGTCAAACTCGACGACGTTGCTTTAAATGTGGCTGCTGACGGTACATTTACCATTCCCGCAGGAACCACTACCGGTACCCTTGATGTGGCATTCACCAGCAACCCCATCACTATTGACAATGCCAATGGCGGAGAGCTGAAGAACAATTTAATCGCAGCAGGTCTTGATCCTAACACCCTTGTTGCATTGAAGGTAACAGGTACGATGACCACCAAGGACTGGAATTATGTGAAGAACAGCCTGACGGTGTTGGAGTCATTTGATATCAGTGAGACCGATGTGAAAATAGTCCCTGAACAGGCATTGCAGCAGCATCAGAGACTCACAACAATACATTTGTCTTCTACTGTCACCACTATTGGTAGTTCGGCACTCAATAATTGTCCACAACTAACCACTGTTGATGGTTGTGAGAATGTCGCAGAGATTGGTTCTTCTGCTTTCTCGTATAGTCCAAAGCTTGCCAATTTTCCCTTTGGCGACAAAATTAAGAGCATAGAATCTAATGCTTTTGAGGATTGTACCTCACTGCCAAAGAAACTTGTACTTCCAGAATCGGTATATAATATTGGATGGTCGGGCACCTTTAGAGGCTCGTCTATCCGAGAGTTTGATTTGAGGCAATGTCATCTGACACAAAATATATCTCAAGGGATTTTTGGTGCAGCAACCTCCGTCTTGCTACCAGAATATGGCAACTATGGGGTAGATATGCGTACCTTTGAGAATTCAAACATTACAGAACTAAGAATTCCCGCCAGTGTAAATTATATTGGAGAGTATGCCGTTACTTCTTTAATGGAACGCATCTATGCACAGAGTGCTACTCCTATTCGGGCTAATTCCTATGCTTTCTCCAATGTTGATCCCAATTTCTGCGTACTATATGTTCCTGTGGGTAGCAAAGATGCATATGCTGAGGCTAATGGATGGAGCATTTTCACCAAAATACAGGAACAGGGTATCAAGGTGGATATCAGTGGTTTCGGATCATTGCTGCAGGGTAATATTTCTTATGCTAATGGCGCTGTTATTTTTGCCAGCGAAGGCAGCGCTACTACACTGAAGGCCGTGCCAGAAACAGACAATGAACTGATATCGGTTAAACTTGACGGTGTTGCTTTAAATGTGGCTGCTGATGGTACCTTCACCATTCCCGCAGGAACCGAAGTTGGTACCCTTGACGTTGCGTTTACTACGAATATGTTAACCGTCAACAATCCTAATGGCGGTGAGCTGAAGGATATGATCTCTGCTTTAGGAATGAATCCTCGTACTATCCGAACCCTGAAAGTGACGGGTAAGATGTCAAACAAGGATTGGAACTATGTAAAGAGTACTTTGACAGCATTAGAGGCATTTGACATCAGTGAGACGGATGTGAAAATAATCCCAGAACAGGCTTTCCAGGAGCATCAGAGACTCACTACTATACATCTGCCATTGACTGTTGTTTCTATTGGTTACCAGGCATTCTCTTATTGTCCACAGTTAACTACTGTTGAGGGATGTGAGAATGTACAAGAGATAGGAAATGAGGCTTTTTGGTATTGTTCAAAACTTTCAAATTTCCCCTTTGGCAACAAGATAAAGAGTCTTAGAAATGCATTTGCTAGCTGTACATCTCTTCCCGAAGAATTGGTACTGATAGCTACACTTACCAATTTGGAATCTTACGTTTTCCAAAGTAGTTCAGTTCGTCGTATCGACCTGAGTCAGTGTACATTTACAGGAAATATTTCATACAGTCCCTTTGGACCAGCCACCTCAGTGTTGTTGCCGGAAAATGGAAACTATTCTTTAGGATGGGAAGCATTTAAGGATACACCGCTAACGGAACTGCGTCTTCCTGCTGCTGTTACATCGATATATGGTGAGAGAATTTTGCCAACAACATTGGAACGCTTGTATGTGAGTCGCTCTATACCTATTAATTTGGATGGCAGTTCTTCTTTCAATAACCTTGACTTTGAAAATTGTACACTTTATGTACCAGTAGGTTCTGTAGATGCCTACAGTGAAGCTGTCGGCTGGAGCAATTTCACCAACGTGAAGGAATATGGTATGCAAGTGACCGTTGGTGAACAAGGAAAGGTACGTGCCGATGGTCAGACACTGATGGGTACCACTACTTTCTTCCCTAAGGAGAGCACGACAACATTTGAGATTCTTCCGAATGCCGGATGGCATGCCGATGCAGTGACGCTGGATGGTGTTGACATACCTTTTGCTGATAATAAGTTCATACTGAGTGGTGCTCAGCTTACAGGTAAACTCGCGGTAGCCTTTGCCATTAACCAGTTTGACTTGCAGTTGCAGATAACCGGTAGCGGTAAGGTGAAGAGGGGATCAATCGAATATTCTGCAGCTAGCCAGACTTTGAAGGTTGACAGCCTTGCCACGCTGTCATTGACTTTGGAACCAGCAGCAGGACAAGTGGTAAGCGGCATTACCTTCAATGGCCAGGAGAGTGTTGTACAGAATGGCGGCACCAGCTATGTGACACCAGCCATCATTGCAAACTCAACACTGGCTATTACCTTTGGTGCCGGTGGTGCAGAAGGTGATGTGGTCACCTATACTGTCAAGACAGGCGAAGGTGGTTCCGTAGAGTACAAGAACGCAACGCTGTTACCAGAGACCACCATTCAGGTATCCAAGGGACAGGATGCTGTGTTCGCTATGAAGCCGGATCAATACTTCGTCGTTGATGTGGTGAAACTCAACGGACAGGATGTCACCGACCTGTTGGATGCCGATGGAAAACTGACGGTAAGTGACGTGCAGGCTGACGCTACGCTGGAGGTAACCTTCCGTATAAACAGCGAACTTACTTTGGTGATGGAGGAGGGTGCTAGCCTCTCGAATATGTTGACAGAAACCCAGAAGCAGAATGTGACCAAGCTGACCATCAAGGGTCGGATTAATGATCAGGACTTCTTCACCATGCGTGACGAGATGCCGTTGCTTAGTGTCATTGACCTTTGGGAGACACAAGTTGAATACATTCCTTACAAGGCTTTCTGTACAAGTGATAACTATGAAAATCCATTAGGAAAGACAACGCTGACCAGTGTCCGCCTGCCACAGACTACTCGTACAATTGGAGGCAATGCTTTTGCTGGTTGCTCGAACCTGAAAGAGGTGAACTTTACAGAGTTGACGAACCTGGAGAATCTGGATTATTATTCCTTCCAGGCTACTAACTTACAGGTTATTGACTTGAGTAACACCAAACTGACAGAAATCCGTGAAGCATTTAGAAATGTCAAGAACTTGGAGGACATCAAGTTTCCGGCAACGCTGACTTATCTCGGCACAGTGTTCTCTGGAAGTTCGTTGACAGAGATTGACCTTTCCAACTGCAGCAACTTGAAGACATTGGAAAGCACATTCAGCGAGTGTAAGAAACTGGTGAAAGTGACGTTGCCAGAAGGAATCGTAAATATTAACTATGCCTTTAGCGGATGTGAAAATCTGACCACCATTAATTTCCCGAAGAGTTTGCAGTCAATAGGTGCTTCTGCCTTCTCCAACACGAAGTTGCAGAAAGTTGATTTGAGTGGTCTGACCGAGTTGAAGAACATCGGAAATTCCGCATTCTCAAGTTGTCAGGAGTTGACAGAAGTTCTGCTCCCAACCTCGTTGACACAGTTGGGTAGTAATGCGTTCTCTTATTGTCAAAAGTTGACATCTGTAGATTTGTCGAAGACAAAGTTGACGAATATACAGGAATGGACATTTTATAGTTGTAATTCACTTGACAATGCTAAATTGCCCAAGACACTGGAAACAATCGATACCTATGCTTTCAGTGGTTGTTATAAGCTGACAGGTGTGCTTGAGTTAGGTCCGAAGTTTACTAGCATTGGGAAATATGCACTAAACAGTACACAACTTTCCGTTGTAAAGAGTGAGGCAACAGTCCCACCAGTGCTAAGCAACGAAGCTTTGCCAACTACATGTATAGCAGCATTTGTACCAGAAGGTTGCGCAGATGCCTATAAGTCTGCACCTATTTGGGAGGATATGACAATCCTTGACAAAGAGGTGCATGCTGAGGTTACTGTAACTAGCGAGGGTAACCTTGCTGTGGATATCACAGAGCAGGCTAAAATAGCACCTGCCACCATTACTCACCTTAAGGTACACGGACCTTTGGGAGTACAAGACTTTGCCATCATTCGTTCGAACATGACAATGCTCTTAGACCTTGATATGTCTGATGCACAAGTGAGTGTGATTCCTGAGAATGCCCTTCTCGACAAGAAAGTGCTGATGAGTATAAAACTGCCAGAGTCACTGCTGCGCATCGAACAGGGTGCGTTCCGCGGCTGTTCATCACTTGCAGGTACACTGACGTTGTCAACAGGATTGAACTTTATCGGTTATGGTGCTTTCCAGGGATGTAACTCACTTGAAAAGGTAGAGTTGAATGACAACCTTGCCGTTATCCAGGGCTTTGCCTTCGAAGGCTGCTCATCACTGGCTCAGGAGCTGACGCTGCCTAAGGACTTCCAGTCGTTGGGTGAGAGTGCCTTTGCTAACTGTACGAGCCTCTATGGTACTGTGAAGTTTAACAACGGCTTCTATATGTTCATGGGTACAGAGGGTTATGGCTCGTCTGCAGGCTCCTGCTTCTCGAACTGCTCTAAGATTGAGACTGTTGATATGTCTCTGACAGATCTTGATGAGATTCCCTATGCAACCTTCCGTGGCTGTACATCACTGAATACCGTGCTGCTTCCTCCTCTCCTTGACCGTATTGACGACAGTGCTTTTGCAGATTGCTCAAGTCTAAACGGCATAGAGTTCCCCGACTTGCTGCGCGTAATTAACCAAGGTGCATTCCAGAACTGTACATCATTGACATCTGTTGACCTGAGCGAATGTACAGACCTTGGTTCTATCGAGCCATATGCTTTCTACGGCTGCTCAAGCCTTGAGACTGTGGATTTGCCAAAGAGCGTGAACTGGATTCGCGACTATGCCTTTGCAGGTTGTCGCCGACTGTCTAATATCACCGTTGAAGCTACTACTCCTGCTGATCTTGGGGAATATGTATTCCGTAAGGTTCACACAGACCGTTGTGTGCTCGCTATCCCAACAGGTACATTCAACGACTACCTGTCTGCTGCTCAGTGGGGTGCTTTCGTCAACATGCGTAAGAACATCGACGTCACTGTAGGAGAGGGTGCTAACCTCTACTTCGTGAATGAGGACGGTGAGGCTGCTGCTTCACGTCGCGCTGCCGGAACAGCAATTATGGGTGCCAAGGTGAAGGACGGCTCAAGTCTGTATGTTCAGGAGAACGAGACAGCTACCTTCAGGATTAATCCTGACGAAAACATTAAGATTGCCAAGGTCCTCTATAATGGTAAGGACGTAACCAGCGAACTGGTTGACGGTGTCTATAAGACTCCTGGCGTAACAGATGCCTCTTCGTTCGAAGTACAGGTTAACGTAGTCGGCGACATCCATGTCAAAGAGCTTCGTATGCTTGATAGCGAAGTTGCTCTGAAGATGGGTGAGACTCGTAAACTGAAATATGCCGTATATCCGACCAACGCCACTAACAAGACGATTAATTGGACAAGTGGTAATGAGAGCGTGGCAAAGGTAGACAGCGAGGGAAATATTACTCCTGTCAGTGCTGGTCGCACAGAAATCACAGCTAAGACTGTCGACGGTAACTTCGAACAGAAGTGTGAGATTGTCGTAATATCGAACAACTATTGGATCGTGATGGACGATAATGTGGAGAACTATATTGAGAACAGTGTTTCATTCCCAATTGCACTCCATAACGAGAGCGAGGCTCGTGCTATACAGTTTGATGTATATATGCCGGAGGGAATCGGCATTGATCCTTGGTATGGTAACTTCCAACTCAGTGAACGTGCCAACGGCTATCAGGTATCTGCTGCACGCAAATCTGACGGTTCTGTACGCGTCATCGTTTACTCTCAGCAGTCAGGTAATTCGTTCCAGAATAGTGACGGTGAGATACTCAAGCTGCCGTTCGATACTGGTGATAAGACTGGTAAGTTCGATGTGACTATCAAGAACATCCATATCTCAGGTCCTAACAATGTTGACTTTGAGGCTCCTGAGAAAGTCCTGCACTTCAACTTGAAGGACTATCCATTGGGTGACAGTGACGGTAGTGGTTCAGTAACTATCACTGATGCCGTACAGACTGTGGACTATATTCTTGAGAATTACCCAGGTCGCTTTATGAAGAGGGCAGCTGATGTCAATATGGATGACCAGATTACTGTAGCTGACGTTACTGGAACAGTTGATCTTGTTCTTGAACGTCCAGTAGGCAGCAGAGCAGCACGTGTCGGTGCTCCTGATGCTCAGGGCAGACTCTATATGGATGAACTGAAGATGGTTGCTGGAGAGCAGAACGCTATAGGAATGCAGATAGAGAATGCGACCGACTTCATCGCCTTCCAGTGTGATGTCTATCTGCCAGAGGGCATGACAGTAACTCGTGACGATAATGAAAAACTCTTGGTTAACCTCGCCGGTAGCGTTAGCAGTAGCCATGTAGTTTCTGCCAATATACTCGACAACGGTGCCTTGAGAATTGTCGTCGTCTCTTCTCAGAACGAGATATTCAGACTGACGAACAATAACATTGTCAACCTGATGGTAACGCCAGAAACATCGATGATGGATGGCAGCATGATAGAGATCCGTGACATCCGTATGGTAAGAGCATCTGACAACAGCGAGTATCTTGCTCCTGACGTTATAACTGCTGTTCACTTCGGTGATGCCACAGGCATTGACGCTATTAACGGTATTGACGGTAGCCAAGAGGGACAGGCATTTGATGTCTTCGACCTCCGAGGCAACAAGGTACGTTCTGACGTGACGAACCTCAGTGGTCTGTCAAAGGGTGTGTATATCGTCAATGGCAAGAAGGTCATGGTTAAATGATGATAAAGTATGATGATTATGAGAATTGATAATATCCGTAACTTGCAAGCATCTCCGCTCTGGAGATGTCTGCAAGTTGCATTCTTGTTTTTTGTTTTCCAGTTATTTTCCGTCTCCTCATCATGGAGTGCGGATGGAGACTGCCTTTCCTTGCCCAAACTGAAGATAGTCCCTGGGACAGTCCAGAAACTGGCAATTCAACTAAAGAATAGTAACGAGTACACGGCTTTTCAGGCAGATTTCTATTTCCCCAATGGTATCTCACCGGTAAAGGATGCTAGTGCAGGTTACACCGTCAGTCTGTCTTCCAGGAAAGCGGATCACTCCATTTCTGCCAATGTTGTCAGTGACGGTGGTCTGAGGGTCGCTGCCTACTCTATGAATAACTCCAGTTTTACTGGTAATTCCGGCGACCTCTTTTATATTGATGTTGTTTCTGAGTCTACATACGAAGGGGAGGGAACAATAGAAGTGAAGGACATCCTGTTTACCAGGACAAGTGACCGTAAGGAGATTGCTTTTGACAATACAACTTGTACCGTTAATACAAAAGAATCTCTCAAGGGCGATGCCAACCAGGATGGTGCCGTGAACGTGACGGATATCGTGGCTACTGTCAACTTTATCATGGAGAATCCTACGAGTACCTTCGACTTTGAGGCTGCTGATATTAACGAGGATGGTGCCGTGAATGTCACGGATATTGTGGGTATGGTGAATATCATCATGTCTAATCCTTCTCGTGAAATAGATGAAATAAGTCTATAACATTATTTACTTCATAATGAGGGGGCACGTCTTCGGATGTGCCCCTTTTTGTATTCTTTTGTGAGATGTGGCAATAATATCCAAACTGCATGCGTTTATAAAAAAATGAAAATCATGAATAGGATCATTGCTATCATCACATTTCTATGCCTTTGCATGGGTATGAAGGCACAACAGGAGACTGGTTCGTGGACACTGACGCCACGTGTGGGTATCAACTCATCGAATATGTCGGTAGAAGACTTATGGACAGACCTTGACCATGCTGTCGGTGCGAAACGGAAATGGGGCTTTGTGGGAGGTCTTGACGCAGAATATCACGCATGGCAGCAAATCGGTATCTCTGTGGGTGCCTACTATTCCAATGAGGGTTATACCTATGGCACTGTGGACAATCTGGGTAAGGTGACACAGACACTTCACTTCATCAATATCCCTGTCCTTGTCAATTTCTATATAGAACCGAATATCCTGCCTGGTCTTGCCTTGAAGGCAGGTGTGCAACTGGGCTATCTGGTGAGTGGGAAATACAAGGATAACGTTACCTCCATGACTAATACGAGTGACTTCAAACGTGTCAATGTATCCATTCCTGCAGGCATCTCCTATTGTTATCGGAACTTCGTCGCCGACCTTCGTTATAATATCGGTTTGATGAATATGTGCAACGTGGAACTGGCTGTGGAGGACTCTTGGAAGACCAATTCCCTATGGTTGACAGTCGGCTATCAGTTTGAGCTATAAAAGTAAATTCACTGAATTTACTCAGCAAATACACTGAATTTATTTACCAAATTCACTGAATTTACTCAGTAAATACACTGAATTTACTGAAACAGGTGCTATCTTTATCATTTATCGCCTTAGTTCTGCTTTCAGGAACTTGGGGGTGTAACCCTTCTTGCTCTTGGCGATTTCCTCTGGTGTACCTGTCGAGAGGACGGTACCACCGTTGCGTCCGCCCTCCGGTCCCATGTCTATGATATGGTCGGCGAGTTTGATGACATCGAGGTTATGCTCGATGACGATGACGGTATTGCCACGGTCTACTAACTTCTGCAGCACGTCCATGAGGATGCGGATGTCCTCGAAGTGCAGACCCGTTGTCGGCTCGTCGAGGATATAGAGCGTCTTTCCCGTGTCCTTCTTCGACAGCTCCGTGGCGAGTTTCACACGCTGGCTCTCCCCACCACTCAGTGTTGTGGAAGGCTGTCCGAGTTTGATATACCCCAGTCCCACCTCCTGAATCGTCTTGATCTTTCGCAGGATATCAGGAACGTTCTCGAAGAACTCCACCGCTTGGTTGATGGTCATGTCGAGCACATCGGCGATAGACTTGCCCTTGAAGCGCACCTCTAAGGTCTCCCGGTTATAGCGTTTTCCATGACACTCCTCACAAGGTACCTGGATGTCAGGCAGGAAGTTCATCTCTATCGTTTTATAACCATTACCACCGCAGGTCTCGCAACGCCCTCCTTTCACGTTGAAAGAGAATCGTCCCGGTTTATAGCCTCGGATCTGTGCCTCTGGCAGATGGACGAACAAGTTGCGGATGTCAGAGAAGACACCGGTATAGGTGGCAGGGTTAGAGCGCGGGGTACGTCCGATAGGACTCTGGTCGACATTCACCACCTTATCTATATATTGCAGTCCCTCGATGCTGTCATAGGGCATCGGAGCCTGTAAGGAACGGTAGAAATGCTTCGACAGGATGGGGTAGAGTGTCTCGTTGATAAGAGTAGACTTACCCGAGCCGCTGACACCTGTGACGAGAACAAGTTTACCCAAAGGGAACTCCACATCGATATTCTTCAGGTTATTACCACGACAACCGCGGAGCCACAGACTCTTGCCGTTGCCCTTGCGCCGGGATGTTGGAATCTCGATATTCCGGTCACCACTCAGATATTGCGCCGTAATGGTGTTTGCCTTCATCATCTCATCGACGGTGCCTTGGAACACCACCTCACCGCCTTTGCGTCCAGCCTTAGGACCGATATCCACGATATAGTCGGCATTGAGCATCATGTCACGGTCGTGCTCCACCACGATGACGGTATTACCGAGGTCACGCAGTTCCTTGAGGGAGCGGATGAGTCGGTCGTTGTCCCGCTGATGCAGTCCGATACTGGGCTCATCGAGGATATACAGCACGTTGACGAGTTGTGAACCAATCTGTGTGGCAAGACGGATACGCTGGCTCTCACCACCAGAGAGAGAGGCTGACTGACGGTTGAGGGCAAGATAGTCGAGTCCTACTTCCAACAGGAAGTTGAGTCGGGTACGTATCTCTTTCAGGATCTCCGAGGCGATCTGTTGCTGTTGGTGGTCCATATGCTCTTCCACTTCTTCCAGCCATTCCCGCAGTTCCGTAAGGTCCATACGGGCAAGTTCTGAAATGTTCTTGTCCCATATCTTATACGACAGCGCCTCGCGATGAAGCCGTTGTCCATGACATTCTGGACATTCACACTCCGCCAGGAATTGGTCAGCCCATTTCTGTCCACTGGTACTCTCGTCGTTCTCCATGACATTACGCAGGTATTTCACGACTCCGTCGAAGCTCACGAAATAGTCGCTGGAGGTGTGTACCAGTTCTTTGTCAATGCGGATGGTGTCTAAAGAACCATAGAGAATCTCGCTTAAAGCCTCTTCTGGAATGTCATTGACAGGTGTCTTGATGGTACATTCATATTTTTGAAGGATGGCGTCAATCTGCCAGAAGATCATCTGGTTCTTGTATTTCCCCAAGGGAACGACGGCACCATCATGGATACTCAGTTGACGGTTGGGAATCACCTTCTCCAAGTCGATTTCGTTGATATATCCCAAACCTTTGCAGCGGGGACAGGCTCCCTGTGGGGAGTTGAATGAGAACGTATTGGGAGCTGGATCACTATACGAGATACCCGTGGTGGGACACATCAGCCGTTTGGAGAAATGTTTCACACCGCCTGTCTCATAGTCCATGATCATCAAGAGTCCCTCTCCTTGTTTCATGGCGATGTTGATACTCTTCTTGAGACGGTCGGAAGGGGTGGACGGCTCGTCAGGACGGATGGGGTCGATGGCGAGACGGTCGATGACGACCTCGATGTCATGGTTCTTGTAACGGTCGACCTTCATGCCACGGGTAATCTCCTGTACCTCTCCGTCTACACGGACATGGAGGTATCCTTTTCGTCGCATACTCTCGAAAAGCTCACGGTAATGACCCTTACGACTTTTTACCACAGGGGCAAGGATGAGAATCTTCTTCCCGGCATAGTCGTGCATGACCATCTCGACGACTTTCTCTTCTGTGTATTTCACCATCGGCTCCCCCGTCATATAACTGTAAGCCTTACCGGCACGGGCAAAGAGCAGTCGCATATAGTCATAGACCTCCGTAGTGGTACCTACGGTAGAGCGGGGGTTCTTGTTGGTGGTCTTTTGCTCGATACTGATGACGGGTGAGAGACCGGTGATCTTATCTACGTCAGGACGTTCCATGCCTCCCAGGAAGTTACGGGCATAGGCGGAGAACGTCTCGATATACCGACGCTGTCCCTCGGCGAAGATGGTGTCGAAGGCAAGGGATGACTTTCCTGAGCCACTGAGACCAGTGATGACGGTCAGTGACTGACGGGGAATCTCCACATCCACATTCTTCAGATTGTGGACGCGTGCACCCCAGACATTGATTTTCTGATCACTGCTCATTGGTGTTTGTTACCGTGTTAAAACTGCGTAGCAGATTGACATCCTTCTTGATGTCATACTCTTTTCCATCTCCACCTCTGGCTCTGACACGGACGAAATAGACACCGTCCTTGACGGGTCTTCCCTTGTAGGTACCGTCCCATCCTTTCTCGATGTCCGTCCAGTCTGTCCAGACATAGAGGCATTGTCCCCAGCGATTAAAGATCATCGCCTTGAACTCCACGATATTCTGATAGGTGGATTTCGCCTGATACTTGTCATTGTGACCGTCATTGTTAGGAGAGAACGCATTAGGCATCTCCAACTTGCTGGGTTGCAATGCGGTAGAGTCAGCGGTAGAGTCAGTGAGCTCGTCGTCGTCATCATCACCGCCAACGACAGCGAAAGTCGGCATTGCCACAAGGGCTAAAAGCAACAGAAAAGCATATAAAATTGATTTCATTCTGCAAAAATACGAAAAATCGAGTGCAGAACAAAGGAAACTCGTTTCTTTTTTGTAATTTTGCACCATAAAAGACTAAAAATGGAATTATGAAGCGAATAATAAGATATATTACGCTAGCCGTCTTGCTGGTACTCACCACAGAGACAGCCCTTGCCCAACAGTCGAGGATACGAGAGCGTCATGAGGTGAAGCGTAAGGAAACTATTTTTGGTATTTCCCGTATGTATGGTATTACCATTCAGGAACTCATCGACGCTAATCCAGAGATGAACACCCCGGGCTATGAGTTGAAAAAAGGTGACTATATTAATATTCCCTGGCCGAAGAACCAACCACAGGCTGACACTCCTCAGCAACCGACAGCATCAGCTCAACAGCCTTCATCTGTCGCCCGGCCCAAGAATGAGGAAGTGGATGTGCGCAATCGTGAGGTTCGCATAGGGGTTATGCTCCCTTTGCATAAGGTCAATGGTGACGGCAAGCGCATGCTAGAGTACTATCGTGGTATCCTGATGGCGTGTGACAGTCTGCGTGCCAACAATATCTCCACCGATATCCGGGCATGGAACGTGGCTGAGGATACGGACATCAATACTTTCCTTGCTGATCCCAAGGCAGCTGAGTGTGATGTGATTTTCGGTCCTTTGTATTCGAAGATGGTGAAACCTTTGGGCGATTTTGCCACACAACATGATATCAAGGTGTTCATACCTTTTTCCATCAACAGTCATGAGATATTGATCAACCGTCATCTCATGCAGGTCTACCAGCCCCCCACGGAACAGAATGAACTGGTCATCGACCATTTCTTGGAGCGTTTCAGTGATACCCATCCCGTTTTCATCGATTGTAATGATACCACTAGTCAGAAGGGTATCTTTACCTTTGGACTGCGCCGTAGGTTGGAGGCAAAGAACATTGCCTATAAAATCACGAACCTGAACTCCAGTGATGGCATGTTCTACAGTTCTTTCAGTCCCACCAAACGGAATATGGTGATACTGAACACGGGGCGCTCCAAGGAGCTCAATGCCGCTATGGCAAAGCTCAATGGTCTGCGTCTGGCACATCCCGAACTGCGAATCAGTGTGTTTGGCTATACCGAGTGGATGCTCTATACCCGTCATCAGTTGGAGAACTTCTATAAGTTTGATACTTATATTCCTGCTCCCTTCTATACCGATCTGTCGTCTCCACGCACAGAACGTATCATGCAGAAGTATCGCTGGAACTTCCATTGTGACATGATGCCCAATGCGTTGCCGCGTTTTGCCATTACTGGTTTCGACCATGCGTATTTCCTGCTGAAAGGTATTCATATCTATGGCAAGAACTTCACGGGTGGATCGGGAATGGTAGGCTATACCCCCATCCAGACACCCCTTCATTTCGAGCGGATAGGTAATGGCGGTCTGAAGAACCGTAGCATGTTCTTCGTACATTATATGCCGGAGCGCAAAACAGAAACGATCAAGTTCTAAGAGATGAGAAGACTTTTACTGTTTTACCTTTTCGCCTTTATACCTTTCTTCGTGAGGGCACAGGTGGGTGAGTATCGCACCGACTTTGCCGTGGGTGTGAATGGCGGTTATATATTAAGTAATGTCAGTTTTACCCCTGATGTCCCGCAGAACATGCAGGGGGGCATGACGGCAGGTGTCACGTTCCGTTATACCTGTGAGAGATATTTCAAGAGTATCTGTTCCATCGTCGCTGAGGTGAATATCGCACAGGTGGGCTGGAAGGAGAAGATACAAGGACTCGAAAACCAACCATTGTACTATGAGGGGGATGATGTCGCCTTGCATTATGAGCGAAAGATGACGTATCTGCAGATCCCGCTTTTTGCCCGACTGGGATGGGGTAGGGAGCGTAAGGGACTGCAAGGCTTCTTCCAGGTAGGTCCTCAGATGGGTATCTTCCTGAGTGAGTCGACGAATACGAATCTGATACCAGGTATACAACCGACAGAGCCTCGCAGCTCAAATATCGTGGCACAGGAGACGATGCCTGTCGAGAAGAAATTCGACTATGGTATTGCCGGTGGTGCCGGTATTGAGTTTTCCGTACCCAAGGTGGGTCATTTCATGCTGGAGGGTCGTTATTACTATGGATTGGGCAATATCTACGGCAATTCGAAGAGTGACTATTTCGGCAAGTCTAATTTCGGACAGATCGTCATCAAGGCGACTTACCTCTTCGATATCATCAAGACTAAAAACGATAAAATTAAATAAATTATGTTTGAAGGACAGCCAAAAGGTTTATTCGCACTGGCTCTCGCCAATACGGGAGAGCGCTTCGGTTATTACACGATGCTTGCAGTGTTCGCATTATTTCTGAGGGCAAACTATGGATTGTCACCAGCTCTTGCAGGTACTATCTATAGTGCTTTCCTCATGTTTGTGTATTTCTTTCCGTTATTCGGTGGTATGCTCGCCGACAAGTTTGGCTTCGGACGGATGGTGACCACGGGTATCATCATCATGTTCGCAGGTTATGTGTTGCTGAGTGTTCCCTTGGGAGGCGATACCTTTGCCCTCATAGTCATGCTTGCTGCCCTGTTGCTGATAGGTTTTGGCACAGGACTCTTCAAAGGAAACCTGCAGGTGATGGTCGGTGATCTTTATAATGATCCGCAATATAAGGACAAGCGTGATGCCGGCTTCTCCATCTTCTATATGGCAATCAATATCGGTGCGTTATTCGCACCTACCGCTGCCATTAAAATTAAGGAATATGCGGAGACAACGTTGGGCTATTCCAGTAATGATGCCTACCACTTCTCCTTTGCCGTCGCTTGTGCGTCACTGATCCTGTCTATCGCCATCTATTATCTCTTCCGTTCTACCTTCCGTCATACGGAGGGAGGTGGGAAAAAGACTGCCACTGCTTCTGCTGCTCCTGTAGAGGAACTCTCAAAGGAGGAGACGAAACAGCGTATCGTTGCCTTGTGTCTCGTCTTTGCTGTGGTGATCTTCTTCTGGATGGCTTTCCATCAGAACGGTTTGTCGTTGACATATTTCGCTGATGAGTTCACGGCAAAGTCTGCCTCTGGTATACAGGCAATGTGTTTTGACGTATGGAACCTTGTTGCTGTCATCTTCATCGTCTATGCCGGTTTCTCACTGTTTCAGTCGAAAACCAGCAAGGGTAAGATTATCTCCCTTGTCGTCATAGCTCTTGCCGTCTGCTTCCTCTGTCTGCAGTACGACCCTTCAGGAACTGTCAAGGTATCTGCTCCTATCTTCCAGCAGTTTAACCCCTTCTATGTGGTAGCCCTGACACCGGTATCTATGGCGATCTTCGGTGCTTTGGCTGCCAAGGGTAAGGAACCTTCTGCTCCCCGTAAGATAGCCTATGGTATGATAGTCGCTGCTGTCGCCTATGCTCTGATGGCATTTGGCTCGTTAGGTCTTCCTATGCCACAGACAGAGATAGGTGCCGATGGTAATCCTGTTGCCGTTCATGTGGCTGACGTGACTCCTAACCTGTTGATTTCCGTATATCTCATCCTGACCTTCGGCGAGTTACTGTTGTCACCGATGGGTATCTCTTTCGTGTCAAAGGTAGCTCCTCCCAAGTACAAGGGTATGATGATGGGTGGATGGTTCGTTGCCACAGCCATCGGTAACCAGCTTGTGGTAGTTGGTGGCTTGCTGTGGGGTGCTGTCCCTCTCTGGCTCTGTTGGAGTGTGTTCCTTGCCGTCTGCCTCATTGCTGCTGTCTTCATGTTTGTCATGATGAAGCGCTTGGAGAAGGTGTGCTGATAAATTAATAATTAGAAATTAGGAATTAGGAATGGGGAATACGTTGTTAAAAGTGATCCTCATTCCTTATTTTCTATTCGTCATTTCTCTTTTGTCAGCACAGACGCTGACACTCGTAGAACTGAATTGCGAGAATCTTTTTGATTGTCGTCATGATACGTTGAAGCAGGATACTGAGTGGTTGCCTGCTTCAACGCGTCATTGGACACCTTCGCGTTATTGGCGTAAGATGAACAATATCGGACAGACCATCCTCTCCTGTCAGGAGGAGGGCGTTCCTGATCTCGTCGCTCTGGTGGAGGTGGAGAATGACTCGGTGCTCTTCGCCCTGACCCGTAAGTCATTGCTGAGGAATGCGGGATATCAGTACTTGATGACAGAGTCACCTGATGAGCGTGGCATTGATGTCGCCCTGCTCTACCAGCCTTTTACGTTTCGTCCTCTGTGTTACGACTATCTGGATGTCAAACCCTTGGAGGGGATGCGTCCTACCCGTGATATCCTTTATGTCATGGGGGAGACACTTCATGGTGATACCTTGCATGTCTTCGTCGTCCATGCTCCTAGCCGGTATGGTGGTGAGAAGGCGACACGCCCTAACCGCCAGTTGGTGGCTGACAGACTGATACAGGCGATAGACAGGTTGTCTCCTGAGGCGAAGGTCATCGTGGCAGGTGATTTTAACGATGATGCTGATTCACCTGCCTTGCGCTTTCTGGAGAGTCACGCACTGAAGAATGTCACCCGTGAGGCAAAGGGTACACATGGCGCCAAGGCGACTTATCGTTATCAGGGCGAGTGGGGGAGTATAGATCATGTCTTCGTCAGTCCGGCGTTACTCGACTGTGTTGAGCAAGCATATATCAACGATGCCCCATTCTTGTTGGAGGAGGATAAAAAATACGGAGGGGTCAAGCCCTTCCGTACGTATAATGGGATGCGCTACCAGAGGGGACATAGTGACCACCTCCCCTTAGTGGTACGCTTTCAGTTCTGATACAAGACTTATTCGTTATTGTCAACTAACATCCTAAAGACTTGAAGGTATTTGTTAGCAGCGACTTTCTCAGAGTAGCCGTCGCCAATCTCCTCGGCATTACTGAGACGCTCAATGCAACGTCCGTTCTCGTCGTAATAATAGCGCCACTCGCGTTCTACACCTTCCTCACGGCCACGAGAGTAGTTGAAACTGAGGTCATGGGTCTTCGGGTCGAAGAGGTATTCCTCGTATAAGTCGAACATCATGCTACTCTTGTGGTAGGAGATGAAATAGCATTTCGGATGCTCCCCTTCGTCAAAATAGTAATTGAGGTCGATGGTCTCGGGCGCATAATTCTCTATCGTCTGGTCGTGGCAGACGATGGTGATGTTATGGGGCACTTCGGATTTTTTGTCCTGTTCGATTTTCTGCTTCGCCTCGGCATAGGTGCTGCGGATGGACTTCAAACGGTCTGCCTTTGAGACAGTGGAACGGTGGGTCTCATTGGAAGAACCAAGGAGTCCCTCGTGTGTCATCAGGCGGTTGAAGATGTCGAGATATTCCTGATACTTCTTACGCTCACTATTGGCGTCGTTCCACGAATGGCTGTCGGGACTGGTCTCTGAGAGTCCCTGTCCTTCGTTGCCTGTCTTGTGGATCTGGTGGATGAGGTTGCCCTTGGCATCATAGTAATAGCGTGTCTCCACGATGAAACCCGCATCCGTCTCGCCTTTCATATAGGCGAAGAGCAGGTGACCGTCTTCTGGGTCGAGAAGGAACTCACGAGAGCGGTCGTGGCCATGTGACGTCCAGTATTCGCTGATGAAATAGCAAGAGAACTGCTCAAGGAAATCGGTGTCAGGCTCTTTCTTCGAGCGTGTGAAATAGTAATGGACGTCGGTCTCGTCATCGAGGGCGAAGTCTTCCGACACCATACTGCCGTTACTCACGTGGATATTCATGTCGAGGGGTGCCTGACCATCCTTACCATTATTTGCGACCTGCTGTTTTGCTTGTGAATAGATGGCGCGGATGCGCTTCAACTGGTCAGCCTTGCTCTGTCCCAGAACAGTGAGATTCATGAGGCAGCAACATAGTATTACAAAGAACGTTCTCATCTCCTTAATCCTTTAACCTATAACCTATAACCTTTAATCTTTAATGTTCGGCTCTTCCAGTCCGATCCCCTTCTTCTTGTCAACAGCTTTCAGAACAAAGCCGAGGATGAGGGCGGCAACACCCAGACAGGCAAGCATGACAAGAGGCCAAGTGTAGTCGTACTGTACAGCAATTTGCTCGCTGAATGCACTAATTGTTTTGTCACCCTCAATCATGGTCATATTGCCAGCATCGACTTTTGCCTTGGTGGCTGTTTCAAACTCAGCAATCTTAGCGATCAGTTCGGGGTTGGTGATGTCAAGCACCTTACCGATGAGCAGGGGGAACAGCCACAGACCGATGTTCTGAATCCAGAAGATGAGCGCATAGGCAGAACCAATAATCTTGGGTTCTACGAGCTTGGGTACACTGGGCCATAGCGATGCAGGAACCAGTGAGAACGATGCGCCGAGCACAAGGATGGTAAGGTAGGCGACGATGATACCGCCAATGGCATTCTCTGTGAAGAGGGGAAGTACAAAGGCGAAAGTCAGGTGACAGCCAATGAGCAGTAATGAGCCCAAAACCAACATGGAGGCTGCCTTTCCCTTATGATCAACATAGCTGCCCAAGATAGGTGTGATAAGCACTGCCAACAAGGGGAACACGGCGAAGATGGCGCTAGCCGACTGGCGCATGTAACCCATATAACAGTAAACTACCAGAGAGATAATAGAGATGGTCAGAAGGGTGTACTGGCTTGACTTCTTTTTCTGGAAATTGCTGGCAAACCCAAAGCCTGCCACCAACAGCATGATAGCAAACTGTACGAAGGTGACGTTATCGCCTGCCCAGAAAGAATCAGCTGCGGGTGCTTCGAGTGAGAGGTTACACTGTAACATGTTGACAGCATATTTCTGGAAGGGGAAGATGGCACTATAGTAGAGTACACACAGCAAGGCTACCAACCAGAAGCCACTGCTGGTAAGAATCTGTCTGAGGTCACTGATTTTGAAGGGGTCATCCTTCTCCTCTGCCTCACCAGTCTGACTGTCCAGTTTCTTATCCATGAAGAAATAGACGATGGTCATGATGAGGGCGATACACATCAGTACCACACCAAATGCCACAGAACGGCTGACGCTGATGTTGCCTCCCAAACGTGCAAAATAAGGCGAGAAAATCATGCAGGTGGCAACACCAAGGCGTGCAAGGGCCATCTCAGAACCCATTGCCAACGCCATATCACGACCCTTGAACCATTTCACAATACCACGGGAAACGGTGATACCTGCCATTTCACAACCACAGCCGAAGATCATAAAACCGCAAGCGGCAAACTTGGCAGAAGCGGGCATGCCCTCGTAGAAAGGACTAACTCCCAGTTCATCGAATAGGGGAATGTAGTTTAGATGGTTAGTGAACCATGTCTCCAGACCAGATCCGATGAAGGTATCGGTTACGGCATACCATTTGATACAGGCACCAATAAGCATGACAGCTGCTGAAAGGATTGCCGTAAAGCGTACTCCCATCTTGTCGAGGATGATACCTGCAAAGATGAGGAAGAAGGCAAATACATTGAGGAATACCTCTGAGCCCTGCATGGTACCGAAGGCGGTAGAACTCCATCCGCGCTCGGAGAGCATCAGGTCTTTAATAGGTGAGAGGATATCCATGAAGATGTAGCTGCAGAACATGGCGAGAGCCAAGAGCAGCAATGCTGTCCACCGCATAGCGGCGGAGTCGCGTAGGGTCTTTTGAATTGCTTGAGTCATATTGTTATTTTATTTATAGTTCCTATAGTATCTATAGTTCCTATAGTATCTATAGTTCCTATAGTTATTATTATTTCAGCCAGCGATCCAGCCAGTTAAAGAACGTGCGCTGCCACAGAATACCATTCTGGGGCTTCAGTACCCAGTGATTCTCGTCAGGGAAGACGAGGAACTCTGCAGGGATCCCTTTCATACGAGCCGCATTGAAGGCCTGCATACCCTGGGTATAGTTGATGCGGTAGTCTTTCTCTCCATGGATACAGAGGATAGGGGTATCCCATTTCTCCACCATCTTATGCGGAGAGTCATGGTAGGTCTTCTTGGCATTCGGCATCTGTGGACGGTGCCAGTATGCCTCGTCATATTCCCAGTTGCTGAACCAGTTCTCCTCCGTCTCTAAATACATGGCGGCAAGGTTGAAGGCTCCGTCATGGGCGATGAATGCCTTGAAGCGTTTCTCATGGATACCTGCAAGGTAGTAGACGCTGAAACCTCCGAAGGAGGCACCGACGGCACCAAGGCGGTCTTTGTCTACGAAAGGAAGGTTCTGGGCGGCATCATCAATAGCGGCGAGATAGTCGCTCATACACTGTCCTGACCAGTCGCCGCTGATCTCCTCTTTCCATTCCTGTCCGAAACCTGGCAGTCCGTGACGGTTGGGAGCCACGACGACATATCCGTTAGCCGCCATTATCTGGAAGTTCCAGCGATAGCTCCAGAACTGGCTGACAGGACTCTGTGGTCCTCCTTCACAGAAGAGCAGGGTGGGATATTTCTTACCTTCCTCATAGTTAGCAGGTAATACGATCCATACCAGTTCCTCTTTGCCATCGGAGGTCTTGACCCAACGCTGCTGTACCTTACCAAAGGTCAACTGGTCGAGGATATGCTTGTTCTCGAAAGAGATTTGTTGGATCTTTGTTTCTCTTACATCAGCCTTCTTGCTTTTTCCATCTCCCGGGGTCACCATATAAATATCAGTAGGAGCAGACAGGCTCTGACGGGTAGCGAGGATGCGCTTGCCGTCGTTGGCGAGTTGCAGACTGGTCCAGTCGTCCCAGGTCTCTGTCAGTTGTTTGACCTCACCTTTCCAGTTGACGCTGTACATGTTATTACAGCCGTGCCATACACTGAGGAAATATAACAATGCCGATTTCTCTTCCTGTGGTGCCCAGCAGAAAGCCTCCACGTCACTCTTCCAGTCGATATAACGTTTGGTGCCAGTAGCCATCTCATAGATACACAGGCGGTTGAGGTCTGCCTCATAACCGTCACGCTCCATCGAAAGCCAGGCGACATACTTACCGTCTGGTGAGAACTGTGGGTTCTGGTCATAGCCCACGTTATTCTTCAGGTTCTCGGGGGCATTGACAGGTTGTATCTTCAGCGTCCTGGTAGGATCATTGGCAGGAGCCACATAATCAGCGGGTTTGCAGAGATTCGTGGTCTTGCGCGTACCTATATTGTAAAGGTAGATGTCTGAGTCGGTGGAGATGGAATACTCCAGTCCAGTCTTCTTCCTGCAGGTATAGGCGATGGTCTTGGAGTCAGGACTCCAGGCGAGTTGCTCGATACCACCGAAGGGCTCCATGGGGCACTCGTAAGGCTCGCCTTCGAGGATGTCCGTCATTTCTGTGGCTATGGCATAGTCACTCACTGAACAGACGAACGGGTGCTGGATGCTCTCCACATAATGATCCCAGTGGCGGTACATCAGGTCGGTGATCCGGCGACCGGTAGCTTTGGGCAGGTCATCGGGATTCTCCTTGATAATCTCATGGAAGGGGATGCTCTTGAGGATGATGACCTTTGTGCGGTCAGGAGAAAACTTAAAGCCCTCCACCTGTCCGTCAGTCTTTGACAACTGCTTACGGTCTGTGCCATCCGCTTGCACCGTCCATATCTCTCCGCCAGAGAGGTAGGCGATGGTATGGGCATCTAACCAGGTAGGCTCTGTCTCACTCTTGCTGCTGACAGTCAGTTGTTTGTTGTTCTTGCCGTCGGCATCCATGATACAGAGGACATGGTGACTCTTATTAGCCTTCACACTATAGTAGCCTACCTGATAGACCACCTGCTTGCCATCGGGTGATGCCTCCACACTACCGATGCGTCCCATAGCCCAGAGAGCCTCTGGGGTCATCATACGACTATTTAGTTTGATGTTACTCTTTCCGATATTCACTTCGTCTTGTGCGCTCAAAAATGTTGGCAGCATCATGACTGCCAGCATAAAGAAAATCTTTTTCATATCTCTAACCACTAACCACTAACCTCTAACCTCTAACCCTTAACCCTTAACCTTTAACCCTTAATCACTCTTATTTCTTTCTCACTGGGTCGCAGGTCAGTCCGCATCCTAGTTTCTTGAAAATCTTACGGTCCACCTCAGAGAGCATAACGGTAGAGTGTACCTGACAGTCACGTAGACGAGGCAACTGCTCCAACGCTTTCCTACATTGTTCGTCATCTTTGGAGAGCACACTGAGAGCCACCAGTACCTCATCGGTATGCAAACGGGGGTTCTTGCCACCCAGGTACTCTATCTTCGTCTTCTGTACAGGTTCGATGAGACTCTCAGGGATCAGTTTCGCCTCATGACTAATACCTGCCAGATGCTTGGTGGCATTGAGCAGGAGTGCTGCAGAACAACCAAGCAGGGGTGTTGACTTCGCTGCGATAATCGTACCGTCTTCCAGTTCGATAGCGGATGAGGTATGCCCTGTGAGCTCCTGCTTTGCCTGGGCAGCTACTGTCACCCGTCGGTAAGCGGTAGTGATCTTAGCCTGGTTGAAGAGCATCAGGATCTTGTTCAGCTCATTCTCGTTATCTGCACCGTCCGCCATCTTATTGGTGGCATCGTAGTAGCGACGGATAATCTCGTCACGGCTGGCATTACAGCATGCCTCGTCATCAGAGATACAGAACCCTACCATGTTGACACCCATATCGGTGGGTGACTTATAAGGATTCTCCCCATAGATACCCTCGAAGAGGGCGTTCAGCACAGGGAATATCTCTATATCACGGTTGTAGTTGATGGCAGTCTTGCCATACGCCTCCAAATGGAACGGGTCAATCATGTTCACATCGTTGAGGTCGGCAGTGGCTGCCTCATAGGCGATATTGACAGGATGCTTCAAGGGGAGGTTCCATACGGGGAAGGTCTCAAACTTCGCATAACCGGCACGGACCCCGCGTTTGTTCTCGTTATAGAGCTGGGAGAGACATACTGCCATCTTTCCGCTACCGGGACCGGGAGCCGTCACGATGACGAGCTCACGACTGGTCTCTACATAGTCGTTCTTGCCAAAGCCGTCATCTGAGGCGATGAGCTTGACACTATGGGGATAGCCGTCGATGAGGTAGTGGACATAGCTCTTGATACCCAGTCGCTCCAGACGGTGGCGGAACTGGTCGGCGGCATGCTGACCATTATAATGGGTGATGACGACGGAGCCTACCATGAAGTCACGGCTCATGAACTCGTCACGCAGTCGCAGCACATCCTCGTCATAGGTGATGCCCAGGTCGGCACGTACCTTGTTCTTCTCAATATCCTCGGCACTGACCACGATGACGATCTCCAACTGGTCTCGCAACTGTGCGAACATACGTAATTTGGAGTCGGGTTTAAAACCGGGGAGCACACGACTGGCATGATGGTCGTCAAACAGTTTTCCTCCCAGTTCCAGATACAGCTTCCCGTCAAACTGGGCGATACGCTCTTTGATGTGCTCAGACTGTATCTTAAGGTATTTGTCGTTATCGAATCCTATTTTCATCTTACATCTTTAATTTTTCATTTACCCTTTCTTCTCTTCTCCAGCTCAGCCTGTTGCTTCTGCAAAGCCTCAAGACGGGCGGCAAGACCGCTCTGCTTCTTCGGGTTGTTCTTGTTCTCCTGGTATTTCGCCTCCAGGATGGCAAGCAGCTTCTCATCATCCGTGGTCTTGCGGAGCGTCCACATGATGGCGGCAGAGAAGAACAAGGAGATGAAATAGTAGAAGTTCAGACCTGACGAGTAGTCGTTGAAGATGAAGAAGAACATCAGCGGCATGATATACATCATCCATTGCATCATCTTCATCTGCTCAGCCTGTGCCCCGATCATCTGGTCTTTCTGCTGACGCATGGAGATCCACGTGTAGATAAGCTGGGCGGCACAGAACAGGATACAGGTCAGCGACAGGTGGTCGCCGATGCCCCAGATATTATTCGTCCATTCAATGATGGGGTCGTAGGTCGAGAGGTCGTCCATCCACAGGAAACTCTCTCCACGCAACTGGATGGCATTGGGCACAAACCAGAACATGGCGATCCAGATAGGCATCTGGATGAGCATAGGCAGACAGCCGCCCATAGGACTGACACCATATTTCGAGTAGAGCGACATCATCTCCTGTTGTTTCTTCATCTGGTCCTCCGGCTTGTCATATTGCTTGGTGGCAGCCTCGAGTTTGGGTTTGAGGACACGCATCTTGGCACTTGACATATAGCTCTTCTTCACCATGGGGTAGGTAATGACCTTCAGCAAGATGGTGATGAGGATGAGGACGATACCCATGCTGAGTCCGAAACTGGCGAGCCAGTCGAAGACATACAGTGTGAACCAGCGGTTGATGAGGCGGAACAGCCACCAGCCGAGGTTGACGAGCTGCTCGAGGTCGAGGTCTTTGCCAAACTGGCTCTGCTGCTCGACATCCTGTATCAGTCGGAAGTTGTTAGGACCGATATACATCTCAAACTCAGAGGGCTTTGCTCCTGTGGGGTCGAAAGCGGTCTTGAGCTTGGCGTCAAAATGCTTCAGGTAACCCGTGCCTTTCTCGTCGAGGGTACTGATGAGGTTGGCGTTCTTGGCGAAGTTGTCCTTTGAGATGAGGGCGATACTGAAGAACTGGTTGCGGAAAGCCACCCAGTCGAGCTCTTCCTCGATGGTCTCGTTCTCATCGGATGCCTCCGACAGATTGTCGGTGTCTCCATCTTTGGCTTCTTTATAGAATATAGAGGTATAGCGGTTCTCGAAGGAGTAGCCTTTCTCATGCTGGCGACAGTGGTCTGTCCATTCTATCTCCATCTCCTTATAGGAGGGGGCGAAGGCGTTGGCAAGTCCTTTCGCCTGCAGGGAGAAGCCCAGCATATAGTCCTTACCCAGACGGTATTTCAGGATGACCTGTCCGCCATTGCCTGCTGTTGCCGTCATCGTCACTGTAGAGTCACTTTGTTCTGAAGGGGTGAAATACAAGTCGCTGGTGACGATATTATCCTGTTTACCGGTCAGCAGGAAGTTCAGACTCTGGTCTTTCTCGTCGAAAAGCGTGAGGTCTTTGTCTTCGTTAAGATCCTTATAACCAATGATTTTCGCTTTTTTGATAATGCCTCCCTTTGAGTCAAGGGTAAGCTCCAGCTTGCCGTTCTTCAGTACCACTTGCTGGGAGGTTCCGTTGAGCGCCTGATAGAAGAGGGCGGAGGAATCTGTCTTGGCAATTTCTTCCTGCTCCTGCTTCTTCTCTGCTTGTTGCTGGGCAGCCTTTTTAGCACTTTCCTGTTGGACGGCAGCAATGGAGTCTTGTAGTCGTGCGGCTTCAATATCCTCCTTCGACGGACTGTTATACCAACTGAATCCAATCAGTACCAGTGCGATGAGGACGAAACCGATAATAGTGTCTCTATTCATATTTAATTATTTATTTTGTTCTGATTTCGCATACAAGGTGCAAAGGTAGTGCAAATCGAGCGAAAAACCAAATTTATTTGGGTTTTTCCGAGATGAAGCCTACTTTCGATGTTAATCAGAGGTACAAAATAATTCTCAATTCTCAATTGTCTAATCGATAAAAATCGCTTTGCTTGCAAAGAATTCTCAATTATTTTGTATCTTTGCACTCAAATTCGTACAAATGATGAAATACAGATATTTATTCTTATATGTGATGGCGATGCTGGTGGCTTCAAGTGTCAGCGCCCAGAAGAGTCAGCGTCAGCAGATACTGAACGAGTTGAAGGGCTATGTGGACTCTATTCAGGTGCTACGTCACCAACTGGACTCCATCCAGCAGTTGAATGACTCGTTACGTAAGGAGACGGTCGATGGGCGGTATTATCGTCTATTCGCACCTCCCACCTTCTATCACTCGGGTGCCAACAAGGTGTTGTCGCTCCATCCTCAGACGGGGGATGAGGTGACGGATGCCATCGATGAGGCGATGATGGGTCTCTATATGCGCCGTCCTGACTTGGTGCAGAGTACGGAGAGCCAGTTGCGGAAGGTGGGTACTGTGCGTGAGGATGTCAACCAGGAGGTGAAACAGAGTGTGGAACTGGTGGAGCATGTGGATCCTGTGCCTGTCGAGCCGGAGGTGGTGCCGACAGGTATCGTGGTCACCAAACCGAATTTCTGGAAGTTCAAGGGCGACGGCTTCCTGCAGTTCCTCCAGAACTATGTGACGGGCAACTGGTATAAGGGTGGTGAGAGCAACTACTCCGCAGTGGGTGCTGTGACACTGGAACTGAACTATAACGACAAGGATAAGTACCTCTTTGAGAATAAACTGGAGATGAAACTGGGCTTCCAGACGTCTCGCTCTGATACCGTGCATAAGTTCAAGACTAACAACGACTTGTTGCGTCTGACCAGCAAACTGGGTATCCAGGCTTCCAAGAAATGGTATTATAGCTTGCAGCTGCTTGCCTACACGCAGTTTGCCAAGGGCTTAAAAGCGAACGACGAGTTTGTGTATTCTGATATCTTCTCTCCCCTGGACGTGAATGTCGGTCTTGGTATGGAGTATAAGGTGAATGCCCTTCACAGTAAGCTGACGGGTACGCTGAATTTCCTGCCCCTTGCCTATAACCTCCGTTATGTGGGACGTTCCAGCTTGTTTGACAGGAATGGTATGGATGGTCGTCATACCAAGCATGAGTTCGGTGCGCAGTTTACGGGTGATCTCCAGTGGAAAATCATAGACCAGATCACGTGGAAGACGCGTCTGTATGCCTATACTTCCTATAAGCGTGCCTTGATAGAGTGGGAGAACCAGATAGAGTTCAAGGTGACGAAATATATCTCCGCCAACCTGTTCCTGTATCCTCGCTTCGACGATGCGGCGACAAGGGATGACGACAATGGTTACTTCCAGTTTATGGAATACAGCTCCTTGGGTTTGAGTTATAGTTTCTAACTCAAACCCAAGGAGATTAAAGATTAAAAATGAAAGATTAAAGATTAAGATGTAAAGATTATAAAATGAAAGATTGGCGGGAATGAAAAAATGAGAAGATTCCCATCTTCCCATTCTCCCATATTAATTTTTAATCTTTAATCTTTCATCTTTAATCTTTACTTCGCTTCCGTCATATCTCCTTCTATATACAGTCGTGTCATCTCCACAGCACCATTGGTGCGTACGGTGATAGACTTCTTGAAGTGTCCGGGAAACTTACCGGTGCCGTTATAAGTCACCTTGATCTCGCCCTTCTCACCAGGCTGTACGGGAGTCTTGGTATACTCAGGTACCGTGCATCCGCAACTTGCCACAGCTTGGTTGATGACCAAAGGCTGCTCTCCGATATTAGTATAGGTGAACGTACAGGTGACTTTCGGGTCTTTCTCTGAGAAAGTACCGAAGTTATGGGTTGTCTTGTCAAACTTGATCTGAGCAGGCTTCTGTGCCATCACTGCTGTCATGCCACATACCAGCATCAGGGTCATTAAAATTATCTTTTTCATATTCCTTCTTTTTTGTTATCAAAAATCCATGCAAAAGTAAGCCTTTTCCTTCACACTTGTATCATTTGAGGTTTGATTTTTAACAAATTTAATAATTAATTTTGGAAGTTGATGATAAAAGCCGCATTTTTAACGCTAAAAGTTTGGAAGTTAACAATTATTTGATTACCTTTGCTACCGAACAACTACTGATTAGACAATGGTGAACGAAGTGTTCTCGGACACAGAAGCGAATTTAAATTCCTTTGTGAAGGCAGTAAGGTTACTCACTGCCCTCCTTGTCACATTGTTGTTCATCCCCGTGTCTGGCGAGGCACAGTCTCGTATCACACCCTGTAATCTGGCGGTCAAGACCAACTTGGCGTATGATGCCCTGGGAGCACCGTCATTAGGAATGGAGATAGAGGTGGGGAAGAGATGGTCTGTCGCTGCCACCGCTGCTTATAAGTGGGGCGGCACATGGGCTTGGAAAGACCAGGTGCATATAACGACAGCGGACATCTCGTTGAATTATTGGACAAAGAAAACGGATCGTGCCGTATGGCAGGGACTGCATGTCGGTCCTTATGTGGCGCTTTATCGCTATGACTTCCTCTTCGGCAGTAAGGGCGAGCAGGCGAAGATCAACTGGGGTG
>Ga0326512_10000257_pt1 | contig 44998 bp, 72 predicted proteins | sample 1_2617_0518_D_FD_203652 | JGI IMG/M metagenome (GOLD analysis project Ga0326512, IMG submission 203652) | Bovine rumen microbial communities from UC Davis, California, United States - 1_2617_0518 | ecosystem: Host-associated > Mammals > Digestive system > Stomach > Rumen | place: USA...
TCATTCCAAAATTCCTTTCACTTGTTGCTTTTCTTCTTCTGTTAGGTCTTGCCAAATATTATTGACAAAAGTTGCAATCATTTCGCCATATGAATATTCTACTAATAAATCAAAATTAGGATAAATATTTGGTCTAAGTTCCCACAATTTTCGAGTAATCTCAATCTGTTTCTCTGCGGTGAACTCAGGATAGAATGGGTCAAAATTATCAGGATAATCTAACTCAATCTTTTTTATACCTGCATTCTCATACATCTTTTCTACTTCGTTCATTCTTCCTCCGCTTTGGTTAGTGCTTTTAATAATCTGTAAGAGTAACAATCTTTATTTTCGTGGCAAATACTGCAACCTTCTTCATCTTTAAAATTGTCAAGATAACAGTAATCTTTCATCCATTCTTCCGCAACATCCTTTATCTCTTGCAAGGTCTGTTCAAGTTTTGTTTTATCTTTTTGATATTCATTTGCTATATTTGCCCAAGACAAAGATTCTTTTCTAAAATGTTCTACAAGATTATCTCTTGTTTCAACTTCTTCTTTCAGTCTGTCATTCTCGGCTTTGAGTTCTGCATAATCTTTTTCTGACATTATTCCACCCCTTCCACGAAGTCGATATAATCTCTTAGCAAGCTCTCTAATTCTTGCAAATCTACACCCCTGATAACCTGCTCAACACAATAAACAGAGCCGTTCTCGTCTTCATCACGGATGCAGGCTTCATCAACAAAGTCGCTTAGGCTGTCGAACTTTTCAGCAAAGTTGTTTAAGATTGTTTTCATACTGACAAACTTCTTGACTAACTTTATATTTTCCTCTTGTAACTCTTTATTCTGTTTTTTCAAGCCTTCATTTTGACTATTTAGCAAATTAATTTGTTCAATACTTAACATTTTTCTTCCCTTTCTTCAATTAAATTATATTCTACTACACTTTCAACCTCTTTAACTAAATCTTGTGTATTCCATTCTATTCCTTCTATAGCACCTGTTCTATCTAAAAAATGTGCATAATCCCAACCAAGATACCAATTTTCAGTATTAACATTGAGTTTTGGATATACATGATGTAAAAATCCTGAATAAGTTAAACCACCATGACATTCAAAATTAAAAGTATCATAATGTTTATTAAATAATCTATGTCCTTCGGGAACTCCTATATAGCAACAAGGATGTGTTCCGTAACTAATCACATAAAACTGATACCCTCTACAATTTCCTTCTGCTAACATTATGGGATTGCAGAAAAATTCTTTATATTTCATATTATTGATATATCTCACAAACATATTGATGTTTCCTTTCCCATTCAAGAATTAAAAGTTCATCCAATTCTTTTTCTAATTTTTTTTGCTTTAAGTCCTGTTCCTTCATTTCTTTTTCTAATTCCAAAGTATAATCATCTTCATATTGCATATTTGTTAACCTTCCTACCGCCTTATTCCCTTTCGGGAGCTAGGGGGGCGGTAATCCCCTAGCTTATTATTTCTAATTTTTCTAATTGCTCTGGATAACAGACACAATAGTCATAAATATCGGAAATATTTTCAATTGAGATTTCTATATTACCTACTTCGTCTATTGTAACAAATTTGACTTCATAAAGTCTATTGTTATTGTTACCTTTTCTTACAATATCACCCTTTTTAAATTCCATTTTTACCGCCTTTCTTGTTAAGGTATGTGATTAATCACATACCCCATTTGGGTTCTCTTGTAAATATTCTGTACATCTGTCAACCATATCTTGATTAACTTGAATATCATCAAGTGATTTGTACAACATTCCTGCTATATAAGCACCTAATAAATACCCACAAATTCCTAAAATAACTAACTTTTTCATTTTTACCGCCTTTCAATTTCATTCACATATACATTTTAACAAATATAAAATTATTTGTAAATACATTTATTAATGTATATATTAAATTGTTACAAAAATTTACAATCTATTAAAATTAAACTCATAATAATTTATAATTTATATTGTTAACCTTATAGATATATAATTCACAATAGAGGATTAGTTTCCTCTATTTTTTTATAAAAAAAGCAAAAAAAAACATCCTAATTTTAGGATGTCTGATGTACTAAAAGAAAGATGAACAATAATCTTAAACTCTGTAATTGCTATTATAAATTCTTCTATTCGCTTTTGGTTTATAGGAAACATGTATCCAGATATTTCCGCTTTTATTTTTCTCAAAAAGTAATTGGTCGAACTCAAGATAATCTTTGATATAATTAAATGAAATCATTAAATCTTTATTCGGTGTTACGAAATCACAAGCCATGCCAAATTGATGTTGACTTGTTGGTACACCTCCGACTTTTTTGTTAAGTAATGGACATCTGTAACCAGAAGTTATAATTACAGGACTTTTGATGTGATTTCTCACTGGTTGCATAACATTCTTACATAATAATCTAAGATTTGATATTGTTTCTTGGTCTGGTATGTTATTTATCCCATACCAGTTAGCAGTATCAGAATAAATAAATTCATTTAAAGCAAAATTTTCTGTTAATTTCATTTACTCTCCAATCTTGTTACTCGGATGTTCATCTCATCTTCCCTATGATGAGCACTTTTAACCGCTTGTTCGGCAATAGCTAGACGAGATAGCACATTATTATATTTTCGCATTTCGTCTTTAAGCTCTTGTTTATCTTCTTTTAGCGTTTGTTTAATTTCAACTATTTGCTGTTGCATAAAAGAAATGGTTGTTTTAAATACTCCGATAAATATACCTACAGAAATAAGCTGAATAACTACAGAGATTATAAGTTCAGGACTAAAGTTCATCGTTTTTCCCACCCTTTCTTTAATAAGTGGAATAACTCATCAGGAGTAATTTCAGGATTTACTTTAGTAAATAAATTCTGTTTCTGTAATTCCCTTAAATGCATTTCAGAACAATGTCTTACATACTTTGTATTTCTTTTGGTAAATACACTTCTTAAAGCTGAAAGATAAGCATAAAATTCTCCGATATGAAATTCTAAGTTCTTTGAAAACATCTCGATATTAAGAGGGAAATCCCTTAATACTAATACATAATCTTCTTTAGTATTTCTTAGATAATCATACAAAGGTTGTACGCTTGCTTTTGGTGGTTTCATATCAAAGATATATAAGTCATCTTTATAATCAATTATTGAACCTGTATGAGAAGGGGTAAAACAATTATCACTTTTGCATTGAGCAAATAAATGCTTTTCTCCCCATCTGACAAGTTTAGATGTCAAAGAATTTTGTTTTGTAAATATCGCACTACCAACTAATCTGTCGTGATTAAAGCGTAACCATTCTTTTAAATCATTGTCAGTAATGTCTTTAAATGCACTTTTGTAATGTATTTGTGTCATCTGCCTATACTCCAAGTAAATATTATTTCTATTCTACCGTTAACTAGAAAGTTAAAACCCTGATAAATCAACCATTCCCACATAAGTCTACTCCTAATTTTTTCAAGGTTTTAATAATTGCTCTAATGTAGTTATCTCCGTTAAAGTTTTCGACTTTAATTCCGACAAATTGTAATAAATACCTCATTGCCGTTTCTTTATCTACAAAAGGCTTAATGTCTTTGTTTCCTCTTGCCTGATTTTTAGCCTTGCTTGCCAAAACAAAGTTTTCAAGCTCTGACTTTCCGCCTTTCGATTTCGCTTGTAAATGCTCAAGTGAAACATTTTTCTTTGTTAGTTTATCCCCATAGAAACCATACTTTACACTTTTTAAGTTGCCTTTTAAATATTGTGTTTTTAGTATATTGTGATAGCCAAAAGTTGTATTATCTACGGGAGTTATTAACATTATTCTGCTACCTCACTTGGCAATTCTTTGTTTTGGAAAAGATAGTCCATATCGGCAGGCGAATAGCCGAGTAATGCTCCTACGACATCAAAGAGCCGTAAACCGTTAGCCACAGCTCCCCTATAAAAGTCTTTTGCCCTGAACTCGATAGCCAAGCCTTTAATGTCAATATTAGGTATGTTTTGAGCAATTAATGCCTTTAAATCCTCAAAGTCCATACCTTTTGCTTTATATAAAGCTCTTTCTACATCAGCAGGGGTTAAGGTTAAAGCATCAAGCCTTTGTCTTTCCTTCTGTCTTTTTATTTCCTCATATTGAGGATTATCAACTATTGACATCCCATTCCAAATATAGCGGTCAACATCCTCTAAATATCTATCAAATAGTGATTGTTCAACTTCGATATTTTGAATATTTTCACTAAGACATCTGCATTGCCCTGCACCGTTTAAGCGTTCGTTATCTTCTACGAAAATGTAATAACTCATAAATCCCCCTAATTGTTTGTACCAAGTCTACGATAACCTAGAGCATTAATTCGAAAATAATCAGCACCCGAGCCATATACTTTAATAAATCTTCCTGTACCTACTGGTAAATCAAATATGTTTATATTTTGCCTTGAATAAGTACCACCTTGAAGTTGTAAATAATCAGAGTTGCCTGTTGATGTATCACCATCATCAAAAATATCTGTTTCTATATGGTAATAATAACTACTATCATCATCATAACCACCTAATTTAAATTTCACATCATAATTATAATTATCGTTTGGCAAATAGTTTGATAAATCCACTTGCACTCCGTTTTTTGTACCGCTTGAGGCCATAAGCATTACAAAACTTTGTACCCATTGACCGTCTGCTTGTGTTATATTTAAAGCATTTGAGTTGTTGTCGGTTAAGGTTGAACGAATAAATACTGTATCATATGAAGTATCTTCTCGTTTGTACCAATCACTATTATTTACTTGTATAACGTCATCACTAATAAGGCTTACTGTACCAATTTGATTATTTACTGAGTTATATACAGCATCTCCCGTTGTGGGTGTTTCAATTTTTGTATAAACAGTTTCATCTGTGTTATAATCGTGCCAACCATATAAAGAAATAGTATCGGTCGTTTCTTGCTTTACAACATCTGTTATATCAGAAGGTTGTACAGCCGTTGCCCCTGCACTTGCACCACTTCTTATTGTTGCAAGGTCTGATATTGTATCTTGTTTGTTACTTAATGCAGTATAAACACCACCTGATGTTACAGGTTTTGCACTTATATTTGTTGGGACATTATCCATATCAATACGTGCATTAGGAATATAACCAGTTGATGTATTTAAAAGTTGATAAGAACCTATTTGCAAACTATGAGCTGTTGAATTTGTCCCTCTCCCTAATTGGATTGCAAGTTCATTATTTGCTTGGGCAAAAAGACCAATAGCAATACTCTCATCTCCTGTAGCTTGAGTTTTAGTGCTAGCAGAACCTAAACCTATTGCAATTCCAGCTTGTCCAGTTACAATAGTACCATTACCGATATTTATACCACTGCTTGATGTAGGAGAACCCATAATTGTTAAAGAACTTTCAAAAATTGCAGTATTTTTTAAAAATCCTGCACCTTCAATAGCAACACCACTTTGTGCATTTGCAGATGTACCGTCATAAGTTTGGTCTACAGTCGGTATAGTCGGTTTATTGCTTAAATCATTATAACTACCCGAAGTCGCTACCGTTGCAAGCGTTACTGTTTGAGTGGTAACTGTATCATTAACAGATAAATAATTAGCAAGCTCACCTTCGATTGCTACCCCTGATTGTGCATTAGTTGATGTGCCGTCATAGGTTTGGTCTACGGTTGGAATTTGACTTGTTCTTGCAATAGTAGAATTAACAGAAATTACGGATGGAGTTTCGTAACCTATAACCATCTCTCCGACTTTACCCCAACCACTGTCGGTAGTTGTTCCTACAAGCCTTGTATATGTATAAGCGGTTGTATTGCTTGAGCAATCAATTATTATACTTGTATTTTCGTTATTGCTAAAACTTGCTATAGTTGTAAATGTTGTACCATCATTACTTCCTTGAATTTCACCTTGTGTAAATCTTTCAGAGTATTCTCTAAATGATACACTTACAGATTTAACAACTATGGAGTTATGTTGTCTTGTAATCCAATGTTCACCAGTATTAACACCACCCCAATATGTATCTGCATTACCGTCAAAAGCATAGTACGCAGGATAACCACTCTCTGTGCTATCACAAGTAATTAAAGGAGAGTCTCCTGTAAAATTATTAGCTAATGTGGTTGTGCCACCACTAATACTAATTCCATCTCCTACAGTTAGAATATCCTGTTTATCGCTAAGCAAGCTGTCGGTTTCAGCTTGCGTATAACCTAAACTAATTAAGTTGTTATTATCAACCGCTAAACCTTCTCCAATATTTAGTTTAATCGAATAACCATCAGCAATACCCTCTCTGATTAATTCAATACCTGTGGTATCCGTAGGAGATGTGTATAATTTTAAACTATTTAAAATAGCAGTTTCTTGTAATGAACCATATCCACCTATTTGACTCTTGTCACAAATACATGCCCATATATTATTATTATCAGTAGCAAAACCATTTCCTAGTTGTCTAGGACTGTAATATAATCTAATTTTATTTAATCTGCTATTAGTTATTGTTAAGCCACTTGATACGTTATTATCAGTACTTTCAGAACTATTTATTAGGTAACTAGTTGTTTCTCCTGCATTATGATAAACACCAAAAACGTAAACTCCATCTATAGAGCCATCAGTACTCATAGTCGGCACACTAGTATCATTACCTGCTCTAAAGTCTTTTGAACCATACCATAACCTAGATATTTTATTATTGTTGTCATCAAATATTTCGTAGAATATATAATTCTCATAATACTGAGAAATGTCATAATATCTAAAACCTAATTGTTGAGCATTGTCTTTGTTGCCAATATACCAATAATCGTTTAATGCATTAATATTAACATCTGCAGGGAACACAATATCAATATAAAAATCTTCTCCTTGATGTGGAGAAGTTAGACCACTCCAATTTGATGATATAGTTCCATCAGAATAAGATATATAGTCAGAAGGTGCATAAGTCGTAGGAGCATCACTTACCTCTATTGGTGCAATTCCCTCAATTGTTGATATACCACCTTGTATATCAATATTGCCACTACCAAGTATATTTTCATTATTTATTGTCTTGATGTTTGTACCTGATACTAATAATGGTTGATAATCTGCTAAAGTAGTGGTTAATGTTGAACTTGTAACAAAATTGCTTACATCAGGCAACAAAGAGCTTATATCAACCGTTCCCACATTAGTTGCAGTTACTGTATTTGTGCCGTCTGTAAAATTTACAGGGATATAAAAATTCCCTGCCGTTGCAACTTTTGGGGCAATTATATTTACGGCTGTTCCCCAATACCTGAAACCTACATAATCACTTCCACTATAAGAACAATTTACATTCAATAATGCGCTTGTACTTATAGTATTAGGTCTGTACTCAAATGCTCCAAGCTCTGTATTAGAAGGATTATAAAGAGTAAACCCTAGCTTGTTTGCAGTAGCATTTTGTTTGAAATATATAGCCTTTTCACCAAAAAATGTTTTACGGGCAGTTATATTCTGTGCTGTGTCTGTCGTTACATAATTAGTCGGAATTGTCGGCTTATTGGTTAAGTCGTCATAATCTCCTGATGTTGCAACATCTGCAAGTGTTACGGTATTTGTAGTTACAGTATCATTGACTGATATAAAGCTACTCTTTATTAGTTGTATTAATTTTGTTAATCCCGCTGTAGTTAATGCTTTCATTTTTTTATTCCTTATAAGTCAAAGTAAATCGTGCAAGTTGATGGAGCACCCCATTTAGTCGCATAGCCTGTAGTCGCTTGTATTGTCGATTGATTAGCTGTTCCAAAGTGTAACTCTGTTAATGCGGTACAATTCGTGAATATATTATCTGCACCAAGAGTGCTTGTATAAGCAGAAGTTTTGGATATTGTGGTTAATTTAGGCATATAGATTTTCTGAATGTATGCGTTATAGCCAAAAGTACCTGTATTAGCATTTGTACCGTTGCACCATATTTCCTCAAGTGCAGGGAATGATAGCTCTGTCAGTTTTGTGCAATTCTGGAAAGCATAATAAAATTGTCTATACGTTGTTCCAGTTGTAGCGGTATCATTTCCTATTATTTTTAACTTCGGAAAAGATACACTCTCAAAATTAGTGCAAGCAGAGAAAACATATTGAAAACCAGTAGTACCTTTTATTTCTTCCAATAATGGAAATGACGCACTTTTTAAATTAGTGCAAGAATTGAAACAATACGATAAAACTGTTGCCCCATTTGCGGTTACAAGTGCAGGAAATGAAACTGTTTCTAAGTTAGCACAATAGTTAAAAGCTCTATCAAAACAAGATGAGTTATTAGCGGTTGTTAAATCTCTAAAAGTAACAGACTTTAATTTGTTATTTCTATAGAATTTATAGGAAAAAGAAAACGCACCTGCACCAGTAAACCCAGTTATAACAAGGTCAGTATTGCCACCTGTTGGGAGTGGTAACAGTCCGTTAGCATCAACTTCACCAAGCATATCATCTAAGCTGATACCGTATTTAGTATTGTCTTGTGCTTCAAGTGCCTTGTTATTAAGCATTATTGCTTTTCCGTTATTATCAACTTGTATAAGTGTCATTGTATGCTCCCCCATAGCGTTTCTACTTCTTGTGCGGTGTATTCGGTAACATCAGTTATATTAAGTTTTGCATTTAAAGCATTTTGCAAGTCTGTTTGATTACTTAATGTGCCTTGAATTTTGCCCCATTCTGCTGATGTTTGAGTATTAGAAATAACATTGTTTACAATGCTTATTCCTGTGCCTGCTGTTAATGTGTCTTGTTTTGTTGCTAAGCCAGTATCTACATAAGTTTCTGTAGCATAACCCTGATTTTGTACCCATACTTCTGTGGCATAGCCATCTAAATCAACGGCAGTTGAGCCTAGTAATTCAAACTCATCTTCATCTTCTACCCATATATATTCATTATAGACATCAGGAGCTTCACCGTCTTTAGGTACAAGATACAAAACCATTCTTTCACCAGTAACAGGTAAAGTCTGTACTACTACTACTCTGAATTGAGGAATACTTGCAATCAATGCTTGTACTTCTGTCTTTGTATAAGTTTCAGATTTTAAATAATAATTTGTTAAATTGTTTACTGCATTTGTTATAAAACCTGCATTGTTATTAAGCAAAGTAATATTATCATTTGGTTGTATAGCACTATCTGCGGTTTGCTTTACTGAATTAATTTGTGTTTGCAATCCGCTATCAGCCGTTGTACGATTGTTTATTTCAGCCGATAAATTAGTATTTAATGTATTTATATCCCCTTGCAATAAACTATCGTTCTCGGCTCTTGTAGTCGCTTCATTTTGAATGTTTGTGTTAAGTGTGGAAATATCCCCCGATAAATCAGAATTTACATCATCAATTTTGTTATCGAGAGTGTTATAGGTTTCTGTTATTGTTTGATTAAGAAGCTCTACATCAGCATCTAATTCTGTTTTGTCTGCCTTTAAGTTCAAAGCATCTTGTAAATCTGTTTGATTAGACAATGTGCCTGTTATACCACCCCAAGATGCACCTGCGGGATTTATCTCAAATAAAGCATCGAATTGTACTGGCGGATTAAGTTCAAAATTAGCTTCCAAATCGTTTCTATTAAGACTGAAATTAGCAACAAAGTCCATTGTCTCTTATTACTCCATTCTGTGCTCTTACATCCATTGAACCTTTGCAGGTTTCCCTTAAGCCGTTGCTATCATAAACTCTTAAATAGCAAATATTTGATGTACCAAATTTGGCTGTATCCTCTCTTGTAGGTCTGAAAACAAGAGGAAAGACAGGATTGTCAATACTGCGATAGAAACATCCGCATTGAAATTCTACTCTTGTGATTTCATAGTTATCTGGGTTTTCTAAATTGACGGTTATACTTCCGCCAAAAGCTCCCATGTCATCACCTTTATATATAACTTGGTTACTCATTGATTACCTTTCCATGATTTTCATAAATATCATCTAAAATATCTTCAGTTATTTCTGGAATAAATTTGCTTATGTTAGAAGTTAATGTAGCATCACCTCTGAAAACATGTCCACATAAATTCCAAGCAACTGCGATTTCATCATTACTATTAACTACAGCTAATAGCGTCTGATAATCTATATTATATGGCTGACAAACATATTTAAAGAAATCGTATTTTGTCATTGCCAATTTTGCTATGCGTTCTTTTCTTTCCCTTTTTTTATCTTGTTCATAATTTGGATTTTTGATTAATTCTCCGTCTTGAACAATATACCATAATCTGTCTTGAATAATTTGTTTTGCTTGACCTTCAGTTATTATAATATAACCTTCTGGCAATGCACCTATTTCTGTTACTATTAAGACATTCATTAAAGCATCACATATATAGCAATTTCTGTAATCATCTTTAACTAACCATTTGTCATTTTCTACATCAAATATAACCACTTTATGTTCTGATACTGTAGGCGGTTGTTTGAAAGTAGCATGTGCTGGTAAAAAATATACTTCTTTCCCTTCTTGTTTAGTTGCTACTGGATTTATACTAGCTTCCAGTTCACAAACATACTCAAAGGTTCTGGGATTGTAGTCATAAACTTTCATCTTTTCTCCTTATTCGTACCTTGTATAAACTCTAACTTTTATGCCATCAACTTTTATTTTATCTGTTGTGCCAACAATTGAATTACCAGAGGTTACAGAGTGAGTATGTGCTCCGTTTGATGATGTTTCACCAGTCCAAGCACCTTCCCTTGAAGCATCAAAAGAAGCATATCTGTATCTATTAATTGAACCAACACCGTTCCAATCATCAACATTACTTGATAAACTAAATGCTCCTGAAGCATTATTAAAAACACCATGAGGTGAATTTAATGTACCTTTAATGTTCATTGTACCTCTGGTATGTGTATGAGCACCGTCTTGAGTTGTGGTTAATTGTAAATCTGGCAAACCTTCTGAAACATATCCAAAAGCTAAATCTGTTGAAACACCACAAATATATTTATCTCTAAAATCAGGAGCTTTAAAAGTTGTTACTCCATCTCCACCATAAGTAGTTCCATATATACTATATAGTGTACTAAATTGTGAAATTATTAAATCTTGACCTTCAAGCCAAATATGTTTATCTGGCAAAACAGCATTCGGGTTCATTGTAAATTGAGGAACACCTACTGGACTTGAACCTGTAAAAGTTGCTAATTGCCAAGCATCTGTATCAGTTAATGGTCTATTTTGGTTGCCATTTATTTTTGAAATATAAAACTGTAATACATTACCAGATATATTTTTTACAATAGATGTATTAGAATATTCTGTATTAGCATCATATACAGGAACACCTTCTTGTAGTAAATAACATGCTTGATAACTTATAGTATTAAGTACGCCTGTTACTTCTTCCATAGGAGGAAAATTTTCTGTTGATATAATACCACTTCCCCAACCTTCTAAATAAGCAGGCAATCCTTGTATTTCAGCTACACTTTTAGAATTTGTAGGATTTTGAGCTTTTGCAGAACCGAACACTCCTATCTCATCAAGAGGAGCATTTATTCCAAAAACTCGACCTGTAACTCTTGTTAATGGTGTCATTTTTTATTCCTTTCGTTAATATTCACTTACTGTTATACTAACCCCAGACGGAGCAATTAATACATCTTTGGATAAAGCAACATTTATTATATTGCTTAAATTTTCGGGATAATGATAAATAATTTGATGTGGCAACCAAGTTGTATAAACTTGTCCGTTAAAATATTCATATATTGCTCTGTCTATTTCGCCAGCTATATGATTTATATTATTTTGGATTATTTTTAATCCGATTAGTATTCTATAATCATCATCACCTAATCGCTGTTCTACAAAGCCTGCTTCTTTGTATGTTATTTGAGCACCTTCTTGAGAAAATGTTTCATAATTAGAATAACCATGCTGATTTTCGCTTGTTAAATCATCTGGATAAATAAAAGGATATTGAGGGTAACTTAGAAAGCGTTTATTCCAGTATAAAGAACCATTATAAGTTCTGCTAACTCCAACCCATTTCCCAATAATGTCAAGTTGCGTTCCTATTGCAGTTTTCCAATCAAAAGCATCTCTAATCTGCAATAAAATTAGATTTATAAAAATCAACTTTACAAGCATTTTTATAGTTGCACTTGCCTTTGGTAAACCGTTGTATTGAACAATCAGCAAATTAGCATAATAATTTTGTAAATCTTTGAAACTTGTATTGTAATCCATATTATACCTGACTTATAGTTATATTATTTTCTGATACAACAAACTTGTCCATCCAGCTATTTGTAGGAATAAAATCTGTCCAAGTTGAATTATCAAGTGAAATTTCTACATTGAGTGCATATATATTAGAACTGTATTGTAGTAATGCTTGAGATGCTATCTCAGTTATTCCAGATGTTTCAGCAGGTTGGTTTAATTTATAAGTTAGATTTTGTGCTATGTATTTTTTAGTATTTTCATCTGAAAAATTAAAACCAACTTCATTAATTTTGACATCAAATCTTATGTATAAATCTACAGGATTTGTTCTGTTGAATTTAACTTCAAAAGGTTGCCGAGATACCGTAACAGCATTTTGAACTGTTGGTTCTATGCCTTCTCCAGCATCTTCATATCCAAAAGTTTGTAGTCCTGCTGAATTTTCATAAATTGTATCTGCTATGTCTTGAGCATCTCCGCCACCGTCTATAATAACCCAGATATTGTACGGAGGAACACCTTGTTCTGCATCTCCTGTAACTGTCGTATTTGCAGTAGAAGTATTATTAATAAATATTTTTACATCTGATACATCTTGTAGAGCTAACAATTCTGCGGTCATTACATCATAATTATTTTGTCCATGAATTTTTGTAGACCGATTTCGTCTAATCCTAAACTCAGCATCACTTTCTTGATTTTCACCATAAACTGTAGGAGATGTTGAATTAACAACATTTGTAACTCCTAGCACTTTGGTTACTTGATTTGTAATTGTACCTATTGTTGGTTGAACATATCCCATTTCTTGACTTCTAAAAGGAAGTGATGTTGTTCCTGCGGTTATTTCAGTAGTATCAATTAGGTACCAAAGATTACCAGCATCATCTGATACAGTATAAGAAGCTACAGTCGGGTTGTCATAATTGCCATCTAATCCTTGAAGTGTTACTGTTTGATTTGTAGTAATATCAATATTTTGAATAGTATATTTTCCGCCTTTACGAGTTAAATAATTTAACGCATAACGCTGGTCTTGTATTACACCAGAACAATTATCTGGATTAAATGAGTTATAAATTTCCATTGCTAATTTTCTAGCATCATCACCAATTTGAGCAAGAATATTAGTAAATTGTCCGTCAGGTGTTTCACTTCCGAAATATAGTTCTTCTCCGTTTTCAGAATAAATTGTATTTAGCTCAGTTTGAATGCTTTCTAATACTTCATCATAACTGTCTAATATTAATCCATTTTCGTTTAATGTGTCTGCCATAAATCCTCACTATTGAATTGAAATTCTAATTCTTGTGCCATATACTGATGATAAACTTTAAATCTGCATTGATATTTTCTGCCAATGACTTCGCTTGTAAAATCATAAATACTAAATACGCCATCTACACTTGAAGCAATTCTATTAATATCAACATCAAGCAAGTCTTTCTGATTTGGAAAACCTAATCTTTTTTTCCAGTCAATACCGTTTTCTAAAGCAAAAAAACAATCTTGATAAAATTCTTGTATTCTTAATTTAATATCAAGTCCTATTGCTTTTTCTTCTTTGACATAGTTAGTTTTTCCATATCCAAATAACCAGTCATTATTATTATCTACATTTCTTATTAACATTATTCATCAATTCCTGTAATTATGCCATATTTTACTGTTATTGTTTTACCATCTTGGCTGACAAATGTAGTACCATCATCAGTTTGAGAAGCTCCGTTCATAGCTTTGAAGTTTGTTGCCGTTATGTCATTTTCACCTATTTTTATACTATTGCTTGCATAAAATAAATGAAGGCAATTTGTTGCTATTTTAATCATTTTAGGTAATGACCTTATACCAAAGATTGCTACAGCATCAGTTAAGTCATGCATTCTCGGATAAGCAATCGGATTTACTTCCCCATTTATAAACCAACTTTCGATTTCCCTATCTGAGAATAATAAAATACACTCATCACCAGCGTTTATAGGAAATGTTTCAAACGGATTACAATAACAAACTTTAGCTCTGATTAATGCATAATTTCTGACATTTTGAGTACCATTGAAATTTAACTTTTCTTCTTTTTTGTTAGCAATCAATACTGAAACAGTTAAATCTTCTGGATAAAACTCTTGAACAATACCAATTCTCATGCAATTAAGATTTTGGATATTTGAATTTATCGCTGTATGTACTGCGGTATGTAAGTCTGGAGTATTAGACATTGAGTTAAATTTATTATTAATTTCCATTACTTATCGTTTGCTACTCCCTGTTTTGGTTCAATTTGAACATGTATCCAAGTTCCTTCATTAAGTGAAAATCCTTGCCAACTGTTTTTTATAGCAGGATATGCTTTGCTAACTGGTACTCCACTAACTACAAAATCACAAGCTAAACCAAATAAATGTCTACTCTTAGGTCTACCGCCACAAGAATTGTTATTTCGTACAGACCTCCAGCCACTTGATACTAAAGGTTTTTTGCCTGAGAAATTGTTTGTTACCATTAGATAAACTGCTCTAGCAGTATAATAAGCATTTGTGCATATTGCTAAGGTACATGTGCTTAATCTTTCAGCATCAGTATTATTATTACCTAACATATTTGCCCAAGTTATATTGCCATAGCATATTGTATTAGGCAATTTGCCTTTATGAGCTAAAATATAATCATGAACTTCTCTTGCACTATTCGGAGTATTTCCTACAACTGGCGTGATATGTTTAATACCTTTAACTTTATTGAAATTAATAACAGTTTGGTTGTTACTATCAGAAATTTTAGCATTTGGTAAAAATACACCAATCCAAAGATTGATTGTAGTCGTTCTTGAACCTGCTTGAGTTTCCGAAAAAACACAATCATGAGTAAATCCAATTACTTTGAATTGTCCATTGAAATTAGGAGAAATCCTTGACTTAATTTCGCATAATTGGGCAATTATTAAATCTGGCATAAATACAGTTTTTACAACCAGATTAGCATCCCTTCTCATTGGAGTTTCTAAAAGGCAACTTTCGTCTGATATTACAGGAACAGGAACATCTATAACTTCGTTTAAGTCTATACAGTTTACAGTTTCATTGTCAACAAAAACTGTTCCACCTGTTAATTGTGAAAGGCAATCCATTGTATTACCTTCAAAAGTTGTATCAGTTTTGAACTCACCTTCTAATTTACCAAGATTTGCAAGTGAAACATTTGGCATGTCTAATACCATTGTCTGTAATGCTTCTTGCTTAGTTGTACCTGCTTTAAATGTGTAGGAACTTGTACAATCAAAAACATCTAATGCCATTGCTTGAATGTCAGTTACTACGTCTACACTTCCGCCAGTTTTATGAGAATATGCTTGTAATATTCTACCTTTGAATACTAAAGGCATTTTCTCACCATAACCAGCATATATATGAATATATTTAAATTTTTCCCAATCTACAGTATATGCATCTTGGAATATCTTTTCTCTTGTTGCAGGTGATAGGTTGTAAATCTGAACTGATGCTTTATTATTATCTGATAAAACTTCTCTTGTAATAGAGAATTTACAAGAAATCGGATAAGATATTGTTACCGTATCAGTGCTTGAGTATATTATAATTTTGTAATTAGGACTTTTCTTAATCATTATTATAAATCTCGGTTTCAACCTCATCTACTTCTTCGGAGTTTAGTATCCCAATTTTAACTCTACCGCTAGAAAAGGCTTCTATTTCAAACGGTTCAACAAAATCATCTGCATAGATTGCTAAACCAAAAGGTAATTTATATCGGAATTGTCTAAGTAAATTAGGTGTTAATACAACTTTTATGCCGTTGATTTCAAAATCTTCAAAACTTAGATTAATAAACCAAGCCTGCATTCTTGCATTATATAATAAAGTCATATCCGCAGAGTTATTATTTTCTAAAACAATAGTATGTTTTTGGTTGGGATATTCAGTTAATGATGTTATAATATCCATCTTAATTCCTTTCTACAATGCCTGAACCTGCTGTAGTTAATCCCATTGAGTCTGTAGCTGATTTTAATAAAGAACTCTCAGTATTAGCTTTTCCATTTTCTTGTTGCTGTGCTCTTGCATAAGCATTATATTTAGACATGACTTTTTCATCAACTTTAGTATATTTGACTTCTACAAAATTTAATTGTTTTAAAGTCATTTCAATATCAGTTACAAAATTTTCTTCATTTTGCCTAAGTGTAATAGACTGGATATACATATTAAGAAAATCGCCATAAGGTGTGTGTACCCATAAAGCTGTATTATTGCTTCTTAATAGCATAAACTTTCGGTATATTTCTTGTAATCTGGTTTCTTTAAATGTTCTGTCAGAAGTTCCATTATATTCATTTAAAGGCTCATTTGAGTTTCTAAACCGTCTTAATATACCAATGTATCTGTTTGCTGATGCTGAAATATAATCATAAGCATTCATTGCCTTTTGAGTAATATTACTTGAACTCGGATGAAGTACAGACAATGTTGCTAGTTTGTTGTCTAAATTTTGCATATTTGAGTATGCTACAGCTTGCTGTAATTCTCGTTCATAATCAACATCTGCCTGAACTTGTTTGTAGACAATTTCGCCAGAAATACCACTCAAAGATATAACAATTGGAGCATGTGCAATATGGTCTTGTACTGCTGTATTGTTTTCCAAATAATAATCAGTGATTTGATTATTTATTGAAATAGTGTGACTTCTAATTACATCAAAGTAATAGTCTGTTAATTTACTAGGACTATCTTGTTGAACTGCAATTACAGCACCTTGATTTATATTATTATCAGAATATTTTTTTGTTAAATCAGCCATATTAATCCTTCATTGCTGTTCCATATTGCAAATATAATAACTCATCATTAACAGTTTGAGCAGGTGAGTCTGTATAAATAGTATTTTGCATATGTATTGTAGTATCTTTATTATTATTATTTATTTGGCTTAATAATCCTGCGGTTTGCCTTCCCAAAAGGCTACCAAAACCTGTTGGTGTTAATAAATCAGTTAAAGTTAAACCTAGTTTTGGTAAAGATACATAATTTTCTTTACCGTTTCTAATATTTTGAACTGTATCTTTTAAATCTTCCAGTTTAGTTAAATTTTGTACAATTGTAAGTAAATCCTTTATCCATTTAGGACTTTCAAAATTAATCTTATCTTGGAAATCTTTAACGGCATTAACAAAATGTCCAATTAAACTATCTTTTCCTTGAAGAAAAGCTATAAAATCATCTACGATTAAATAAATAGCAGTTAATAGTGCATAGAATGGTTGTGTCGTTGCAAATAATACAGCTAATGCTGGAACAAGAACACTAGAAATAACTTGTCCTAATGTCTTAACCCCCATCTTAATATCTAATATACCTTTAATCCATTTAGTTAAAGCATTTATGCCATCACCAATTCTTGCAAAACTTTGCATTAATCTTGTCCAAGCAGGTAATAAAGCTAATACTGCTTTATCTTTTAAATATCTTAATTTTATAAAACATATTTGTAATTGAACATTTAATTTTTCAATGTCTTGACGTTCTTTATCTGTAAGATTATATCTTTTTACTGTAGTCCATAGGTTTTCAAATTCTTCTCTGCCGAGTTTTAGGATTTTTAACAAACTTGCATCTAATCCCATTTGTTCTAACAAATAGCTTGCTTGTGTATTATCCATATTTTGAACACGAGTTCTAATTTTTTCTAATACACCTTCAGCATCTAAGCCTGTAGGATTAATTCCTGCAAGTTGAAATCCTCTAGCACCTTGACCTGTTAATCTAAGTTCAAATAAGCGTTTATTTAGGTTTTCAATTTGTCCTGCAACATTACTAATACCAAACATCTTGCCTACACTATCCCATTTATTGAATGTAGATAATGCGATATTTGATTGCTGAGTTAATTGCATAAATTCTTGATTGGTTCGAGTAAGCTCATTAGTCATTCGATTAATCAAGAAAATAGTAGCAGTAATAGCAACTTTAAATTTACCTATTTTGTTAATTAGACCTTTAATGCTATTATCAGCAGTTTTTGTTGCTTCTTGATTTGCTTTCATGTGCTTTTCAATAGCTGTAGCACCTTCTTTAACCTTAGCAACAAATTTTTCTAAATCTTTTACATTGCCTATTGTGCCTAATTCTATAAATAATTCGCCAAGTCCGCTTGCCATTACTTGTCCTTTTTGTTGTTTAATTCTACAAATGCCGTTTCATAATTGTTTATAAATATCTCATAAAAGAAAGTTTGAATAACATAATCTACTCTTGCTTTCATTATATTATCTAAACTTCCGCTATAATATCCTGCTTTAGCAATATATAAAGCAAGCATTAAATCTGTGTCTGCGGTGTTGATAATTCTGGGATATCTATTTCTATTTGATTTAACCTTGTCGATAACTCGGAAACAAGGCTCTTGAAAAAAGGGCGTAAGTTTACCTCACAGCATTTTGCTATTATTTCATAATAATCCTCTTGTAATTCTGGAATATCATCAAATAATTGTTCTGTAATACTGTGCTTATTATCATAAATACAGACTTTTAAACAAGAAAAAAGTGCATTATCAAAACTGTCTGACATATCCATTTCTATGAATAAATTGGTAATGCTACTTATAACATCTGTAACTTCAAGATTTTTTAAACTTTCGATATTTAAATCTTTAATAATGCCAGCATCTTTAAGGCTTTTTAAAACTTGTTTTTTAAGTGCTACTGCATCTTTAAATGGTGCTGGAATAATTTTAACTGATTTTTTTGTGTTTTTAGTAATAAATTCTTCTGTCATCTTATCTTTCTCCATCTTTCAAAAAAGGGGGAATTAAATCCCCCTTCCAACTAACCCAATGCTCGCTCTACTTTTGCGAAGATTATTGTATAAATTGCGATTGCTTGTTCTGTTTCACCAACCAAATTTTCTTGAACATCAGGAAATCTCTGGAAAGCTCCACCTAACAAGACATAATTATCAAATCTGACTACACCGTTACCATCACCAATTCTCTTAGTGAAAGAACCATTCATTAGAGTAAATGAAGGTAAATCTCTGTCTTGTTGAATTGACAAGCCATTTAAGAACCTATCATTTTTGCCACCTCTAACTACTCTTATTGTAGCAACAGCATTTAATCCTGTTCTATTATCAGCAAAAACTGTGTTTCCATTTTTACCTGTAGAAACACCAACTCTATCATTTTGGTACGCTATTTCAATAGTAGAACCATCTGCAAGTTCGTCTATGACAGTATCATTAATAATAAAGTTGTCATTGCCTGTAAGTGCATAAATTGACATCTTTTTCTCCTTTATTTTTGTATAGTTACGATTACATCACTAAAGTGGAACGCACCGCTAAATTTCAATGCAATTTGTATTAACGGAGCTTTTCTAGCTTCTCTTTCTGTTTGGTCTTGTAACGCTACAGGAATTGAATAAATATAGTAACCACGCTCAGAAATATTTCTTACGAAATCTTCACTATCGCCAAAAGGTATACTACCATTCCAAGCTCCTGCACCTATTACACCGTTTCTAATTGCTTGTTCACATACTTGAGCATAAGCATTTTTAAGTCCAGTCATACCGCTTTCAGTTTGAGGGATTTTTGTATTTGTTTGTCTTAAATAGTTAAATCCTGCAACTTCAAGAGCTTTTTTAAGCCACAATTGGTTTTCTATGTCATCAGTATAACCATTATTGTCATTAGAATAAACAACACTCAAACCACCTGTGTTTCCGTATACATCTACACCATTTGCTTGAGCATTTAGTAAATATGTATCAGAAAGTCCTGTATCACCTACAATGCCTGTTAATGTTTTCAGGTTCATTGTATTAGCGGTATTAGAACCTTTATAATTTACTGATTTTGCAATTGAAGCATAAGTTGCTATAGCTTCTTTATTGTTATCATTTGAATATGCTAAAGTTCTTGTTTTACCTAATCCTGCGGATTTAATCGTTGAACCTATGTTACTAATATTTTTCATTGATTGGATACTGTCATAATATACACAATCTAATGCTTGGATTGCATTAGCATTAGCAAGACGAGTATCATTATCAGTAATTTGAGTTGTTAATACGCCACCGAAATAAACTTGTTCAAGAGCTGTAGGAACTACATCTGCAAGAGTTTCTCCTGATGAGTTAATACCTGCTGTAGAAAGTCCATTTGTAGCATCTAAATAAGTTGCGGAACTAATATCAATAACATCCGCTTCAGATATTGTGTTAATCAAAATATTAGAACTTGCACCTGCTAACTTAGAAGTAAATTCAATTGTGCCTGCATTAGCGACTACATTTATGTCTAAATTAAGATTTTGCAATACTTGAGCAATATCAGCTATGCTTTGGACATTGCTAAAATCAATTCCTGTCACTATTTGAGTTGTTCCGTTAATCGTGATACTCAATGCACCATTTTCTAAGTTTTGGAAATTGCTTAGATTGTTTGTTAAATCAGCAGTAATAAAATTACCATAAGTAGCATCTGTTCCTTTAAATGGGAAAATGTAAAGCATTCCACCGCCTGTTCTAAAATTAGGAACAGGTTTAAATAAAGCATTTGCCATTTTGTTTGTTAATGAGTCAGAACCAAAATCAGTAGCAACTGGAACAGGTGTTATGTATGCTTTATACAAATCAATAAAACCTGCTGGTTCGTTAGTAAAAATCGCTATACTATTTTTGTTAAATTCAGCCAAGCCTTGTGGTAGTGCTGAAAGTGAAACATTAATAGAATAGCTTAAAGGTACTTGATAAGTCATTTTTTTCTCCTTTTATTCTTCGTATGGAATTTCTAAAAATTTGCCATCTTCGTTATAATATTCACTTGCAAAATTATCATAATAATCTATTGATTTTTCTTTATGCTGATGTAGCAATACTGTAAATGTTATTGAGTATCTATTAATATCACTACCACCATCAATGCCCGAAATGTTCTGAGCAGATGAAATTGTGCTTATTTTGAAGTTATATAAATCCATTTGTTGCTGAGCATAAATAGAATTTAATGCCATTTGGATTTCCCAGAACCTATCTCTAGCATCATTATTCCTAGAATAAGCATCAATTTGCATTATTCTGCTTTCATTTATATCTTGTATTTCAGTAAATACACCATCAACTTCTTTTGTATGATTTCTATTTGAAAATAAACTTTGTGATACTGTTCTTACTGTTATTTGTAGTTTGTCGGTATTGAATAATTTAATATTTTGGCTATATATAATTACACTCGGAATAACATCTCCTTTAGATGTCGTTCCATAATTAAGCGGTAAACTTAATTCGTGCTGTATTATATCAACTAAAATTTTTTCTATTGATTTACGCATATTTACATTTTCTTATTTTTGTATATAATTATTTTGTAGGATAGGTTCGCAACCGAAAAGCAGAATATCCAACTGCCTTCCTACATTGTATTACTTGGATTACCAATCGGGAGATTGTTATTATGACAAAAAATTTTAAACATTATTTAAGGTATACAAGACTTTATCGTATTTGGAACCATATTAAAGATAGATGTCTTAATCCAAATAGTGATGCTTTTAAACATTACGGAGCACGAAATATTTCAATATGTTCAGAATGGAAACAAGATATATCTGCTTTTTATAAATGGGCAATTGAAAATGGTTATAATGATAACCTTACAATTGACCGTATTGATAATAATGGTAATTATGAACCAAATAATTGTCGTTGGGTTGATATTAAAACACAAGCAAACAACAAAAGAAACAATCATTTAATCACATATAATAATGAAACTCACACCCTTGCTGAATGGGGTAGGATTACTAATATAAATCCAATTACTATAAATAAAAGACTTTCAATCGGTTGGTCTATAAGTAAGGCATTGACTACTCCTGTTCGCTCTCGAAATCAGCAATTAAGTGATATTCAATAAATCCATTCAAATTGTAATCCTTACGCTCAATTATTTTGTAACGATTACCTTGAAATATGATTTTATCTGCTGTCTGTAAATCAAGTGTACCGCTTTTTACATGAAGCCAATAATGGCTCCAATCACGCTGACCTTCTGGTAACAATGCTAACTGTTGATATGAAAATGGTTGCCATACGCCTTGAAAATTGATTGTTTGTTCTAAGGTTGTTAGCTCGCCTTCTATGACGTTTTGAGTTATTTTGATAATAGTTATAGGAACTTCCCATCCAGTTAGCGTAGAAGCCATCTGTGGCATCCCAGATTTGTATAAATTGCTTATTGATTTATTGCTAGGAAAATTCATCTTAAACATTTTAATTTACTCTTTTAACTTCAACAGTAATACTGTCTTTTAATTCTCCTGTATCATCTAACGGAGGATTGCTTGCAGAACCTTTCCTGTGTTTAGCAGTATATTGTGAAATTGGAGCCCATTTACCAAAACCACTTGTAGTAAATGCCATTTGTACTCTATATAATGCTTCTGCACCTACCCAATTAGCAATTTTTTCCATTATTTTAGGTTCTTTTTGCATTTTTAAAATTGCAATATCTAGGTTAAGTTCCCTGTCATCAGTTAAGCCTATTTTCTGCATTAAGTATTCTTTAAATTCAGGACTTAATAAAGGCATTCTAAGAAACGAACGAGTTGGTATTACTACGTTGTTTGTATCGCTTTTAAGATGGATGCCATGATAATGCAAATAATTCCGCATTTTGTCAGTTACTTGAATTGTAGCACCAAACTCATGTATTGCACCCAGTTCGGCATTTGTCAAGCCTGTTCCACTATGTTTTTCAGAAGCATCTTCACCTATTATGCCAACTTTGATTGAATATTTTTGGTCTAAATCTTTCATAAGATTAACAAGAGCTTTAATTGTTTGCTTGTTTTTCTTATTAATTTGTCCACTATTCTTAACCAAAGCTAATATAACCTTTCGTAAATATTATATTACCGCTTAGATATGGCAATAACAATGTTAGATATTTCCTACCATAACCAGTTTGAGCATATAAACCTAAGTTTTTATCATTCATTACCCATTGTGGTATTCCGTAACTTTCCGAAACAGAACCAACGCTTTTTGAAGTTGTTATACCGTTAAATCCTAATGCTAATGGGTTCATGGCATTATTGAGGTCTATTACTAAAAAATGAGCAACAAGATAAGAAAATACTGTGTTAATAATATCACAATCACATCCGAACAAATTTGGATTGAAATTTATTTTTGCTTCAGTAATTGCTTTGGATATATCTATATCAGTAATGTAGTTTTCTTCATTGTCATTATATAAATCCCATGCTTCTGTTACTGTAGGAATTGCCGTATTATTAGCAAGTTTTGAAACATAAAAATTTTCTTCATAATAAACTACATCACCAATTTTATAAACTTTCGCTGGATTATAAAAAGGGAGATACGGAAAATCTCTACTAAATTGTGCTTTAAATGTATCAATGCCATAATTATTAATGTTAAACATCATATCTCCCAGTTATCGTTATTAGTTTGATTTACTTTTTGTATTTTTTGCACTTTTTGTTGTTTTTGCTTTTTTGGGTTCAGAATTTTGTTTGTCTAAATTCTCAAGTTTTTCTTTGAGTTTTTTGTTTTCTTCTTCAAGTTTTTTCAAGTCTTGAGGAGCAACATATTCGATTATGTCTTTTGCTTTAAGCCATATTTTTGCCACTTCATCTGGAATATCTTTAATTTCATTTGGAGCTAATTTTAATAAAACTAATTTGAAATTCTTATCCAAAAATGAGTGAACATAACTTCTTTTTGATTTGTTTTGTAATTTCATATCATCTTTCCTTTCAAGTTAAAAGGCGGAATAAAAGCAGGATTAATGATTTCAAGTTTTATGATTGTTATAGTTGCGCTTGATTATATAATAAGAAAGGGTGGAGGTTGTGCCTATGCAAATTAACCCTGCTTTTCCGCAAATAAGTAGTCTTAGAGAAATAGAAAATCTATTATGATGCTAAGTCCATATACAGAATTTCTTGTGGTCTTTTTGCCCAAACACCAGTGAACTGTGCTTCGGCATCTGAAATCATATCCAAAGAACCTACAGGATACAATGGGTATGGAGTATATGGTTTTGGCAAGTACATTGTCAATGTATCAGCATCTCTGTTATACAATACATAACGAGCACCACCGTTAGTACCAGCAGTTTGGTTATAAACTGTATGAAGAATTTTGAAATCAGCAGGAGCACCAGCAGATTTAAATGCTCTTTCCAAGAATTCTTTACGAGTTTCACCAATCGGATAAGTGCTTGAAATGTAAGTAGCTAAACCAGCTAAGTCGCTTGTAGGTATTACCATTGTGTTCGGGAATACTGTTGAGTTTGTCAATGCAAAATATGTAGACATTGCTGTAGTTGCAAAGTTAGTCAATTGAGCAGTTGACATATTTGCAAAGTTTGCTGGCATAAGTGTACTATTAACAGTAACGCCTGAAAGATTTAATAAACCTTCATTTAAGCCATCAGATGTTCCCATGAAAGCAACTTTCTGAATACCTAATTGGAAAGTTTTAAGTCTTGCTCTTTCTTGTTCTTCAATGTATGAGAATGTTTCTTGATTTACTTGAGCCATTCTAACAATTTCATTTGTAGCTTGATATTTCATTCTCCAGAAATTGTTTCTGATAGAAATTGTATCTACTGCTATATCAACATTAGCATCTTTGTTAATGCCGTTTCCAGCCTGAACAATACCAGTTTCAAAGTTATCGCCAACTTGTGCTACTGCGAACTGTGTTAATTGTTTAGCGTATGCACCTGTTCCCATTTCAATAGGAATAAAGTCTGTTAATGCTTGTCCATTCAAAGTATAGAATTTCTGTCTTTGAACACCTGCAAGTAATTGAGTTAATGTTGTTAAGTTTTGTTCTATTCCGATTGTGTCAGGATTAGAAAAAGCTACAGCATTATTAACTCTAAATTGATTTTTATACTCATCAATCGAGTACAAGCCTAATTCTTTCATTTTTATCTCCTTTTTAAATTTTCTATGCTAAAGTACCAAATTTCAATTCTACTTGGATTAAATCACCGTCTGCACTTGAAGCAGTCAATGCTGTTCCGATATAAACATTACCAGATGATGCTGTTGTTACTTTGTAAGTAGTACCATCAAAAGCAACTTTGTCGCCTACAGCGATTGCTCCACCAGCGGTTTTCCAGATTACATCATGTTCTCTAGCTAAGCCAATTCTTTCGCCTGCTACATGCTGTGCTTGAATAGGTGTATATGAAACAACACCAAACGGTTCATCTGTTGCTCCAGCACCTTTTACTACAGGAGCATAGACATTTGTAGAAGTAGTATCTAATGTAACTACATTTCCTGCTTTTAATGTGTTTCCAGTTGCTACAATTACATTGTGCAATTGACCTTCATTAGCCATATAAACATACAACCCATCTATAGGTTGATTTGGCTCGAAAGTGTTTAAAGATAAGTTTGCTACCATTTTTAAATCTCCTTTTAATTTTATTTAAAATATTCTACTGCATTGTCTAACTTTTCTTGGCGTGAAACATAAGTCTTTGTTTCTTTAAGTTGTTTTACAGAATTGTAAATTGCGTTAATTTTGTCAAAAGATGTAGTATCTGGTTTTTCGTTTTTACATTTATTGTCTACATCCTTTTTAACATCTTCTTTGACTTCCTTGATTTCTTTTTCGTCTTTTTCTTCTTCGTTATCGACCTTTTCTTCTTTTTCTTCTTTTTCTTCAACTTCTTCGTTTTTGACTTCTTTTTTGTTCTTTACTTCTTCTTTTTCTTCCTCGATTTTTTCGAGTTCATTCTTAATTTCTTCAATAGTTTCTTTGTCAACTTCTTTTTCATTAAGAATGCTTAGGATTTTAGATTTACTATCCATTTCGTTCTCCTTTTCGTTTTCTACTTTACAAATTAATTTTTTTAATTCTTCTAATAATGCCATATCTTGCTCCTTTGAGTTGTTTGTTTTATTGCGTTTTTTATCTTGCATATATTTTAGATTAGATAACTCATATCCTATATATTCGATATTCTTTTTATAATTGCTTTCGTGTTTCCCACATTCTTCGTCTATGCGGTCTATTGCATCTTTTAGGTCTTTATCTTTTGTTTTGTAGTAGACGTCATTTATTTCATTTAATAATATATCTTGAGTTTTTTTCTTACTCCAACCCTCACTATCTGATTGTTCCCAAATTTTATCAAATTGGTTATAATCAATTTCTTTTTTGTCGGATTGCTTGTCTTTTGCTTTTTCTAAATTTTTCTTATATGTTTCGGGATGTTCTGTAGAATACCTATCCTCGTACATTTGAGTTGTCTGACGGTCTAATTTTTGTTTTTCTCTTTGTAACCATTCGGGTTCTGATTTCTCTTTATCTGATTGCTTGTCTTCAAGTCTAAACCTTTCATCTTTTAAAGCATCTAACTCATATTGAAGATGTTCTCTTTCGCTACTTCCTTCTTTTGCTTCGTAGAATTGTTTTAGAACTTCGTTTTCTCTCGATTTTAAATCAGCTATTTTTATTCTATCTTTGTCAGATTGTTTATTCTCTTTATCTCCCCAACCTTTTTCTTTGATAACTTCGTCTAAAGTTTTACCATCTGGAATGAATATATGATTGCCATTTATTGTAACCCATTTGCCTTTTTCATCATCTTTTGAGTTAAACACTATGTTTGCCCTTTCATATCTTGGATTGTCTACTATTGCTAAGTGAGTAAAATTAAGTTGAGTAAATTCTTTGTCATAATGAATATTGTTTTCTTCACCGCCTTCGTCATTATAACCTAAGAAATCATAAGAACAAGAAACACTCCAGCTTTTATTTTCAATTAAATCTTGTGCTTTATCATCCCAGATAATACCTTCGCAATAAAACCATCCGTCAGGTTCGTTAAAATAAGCTCTTGATATTGTTCCAATTCTTAATTTATCTGCATTTTCTTTGGTTACATCTTGATGTTTTATTATTACAGGAGTACCAACCATTGTAGGTAAACTAGCATCTAATGTTTCTTTTTTAAGTAAAACAATACCATGACCTTCAATTTTTACTAAGCCATCTTTGATAAATCTTGAAACGAAATGTCTACCCTTCCCCGAGTCGTCTATATCGCCAAGTGTGATTATTGCATTGTTTACTGTTGTGGATTTTGTATCTCCAGTATTTAATAAGATTGCTCTTTGCATTTTTGATTTCTTCCCTTTGTTCAATAATAGCGTTAATGTCAGGCGGAATTATAAGCATGTGGCATTTACAATTCCATATCTGTCTTGGTAATCCTTTTATATTAAGTTTTTCATCTATTACTGGCGGATTGTTAAAATCAAAAACTTCATCATAATATTTCTCATGAAGTTTTCTTTTTTCTTTTGATGAACTTCTTCCCCATCTAAAAGATGTACAACCTAATTTCTTGTACTCATTTGCTTTGATTACCGAACCAACTAAATGACTTTCATTATCCGCTAAAAACCTTGCTTTATCTCCTGCAATTTTCCATTTCTTTTCGAAATATGTCTTTAATTCAGAAGCTCTTGTTCCTTTTTGAACTAAATCAAGAATATCTTGTCGCATTTTGATAATGTTTTTTGTTTCCCACTTTTTTACCCAGTAGTTCATATTATAAACATAATCTTCAGCGATTTTTTTGCTTTCTTTGTCTAAAGCAATTTCATCTATTTTTACTTCTAATTGTGGAGCATTCAAGAAAGTTTGTTTTTGGTGTTCAAATAATTGTTTTTTTAGGATTATTTTTTCTTCACCTTTTGCAGTTTGTTCAATTGCTTTTTTAAGCTGTTCTGCTTTTTTGTCCTGTTCTTTCCAGTATTGTTCAATGTTAATTCTTTTTTGTTTTGGAATTTTAATGTCTGGTGAGGTTAATCCTAATTCAATAACAGGTATTTTATACTCTTGTGCCGTTTTTATTATATCAACCTGTAGACTTTTTACCATATCTTCGACATTTGGTAAAATAAATTGTCTTACGGTTAATTTATTTAATACAGGTAACAGTCCAGATAAGTAGTTTTCTAATTTATTACTCATTAATAGTGTTTGTACATTAATGGAGTCTATTATGTGAAAATATGTGGATGGTAATTTATTGGGCGATAGATAATAAGCATTCCTTGAATACTTAGCACCTAATTGTTCTAAGGTCTGAGCAACTTTGTTCGAAAACTTTGTTGATGTTCTAAATGCTCCATCTTTATACCAGACTGTTCCTGATTTTAATGCTTTTATTAAATCTTCTTGTGAATTGTCAATAGTGTTTGTTTTTAAAATATCAAATATCTCAGAAAAAATGTTTTCCCAGAAATATTTTCTCATTCCTGATGTAATACGGTTTATATAATATTCTTTGATTTCAATAGGTCTTAGATTATTCATTGAACTGTAAATCTTCTTTTACGCTTGTTTCCATATCCATCTCAAATTCATCTGATATTTTAGCAATTTCCTCATCAGAAAATAAAATGTAATTATCTTCTGTAAGTTTTTGTGCCACTTGTTTAGGTGTTATGACTTTATGTTCTAATAGCATAATATAATCATTGAGCTTTCTGCTATTAACCTCAGCCATGTCCTTCTCGGTCATTTCCCTCAAAGGTTTCCATTTTGGTCTAAAGTCAGGCAATTCTCTGCCGAATAACTGCAAACATCTAAGATTAACAACCCAATGGATTAATCTTCTGGCAGGTGTTCTAACTTCACTTTCTACGGTTGAGTTATAATTTTCTAAATCATCATCACCGCTTGAAAAACCGCTTGCACCTTTACCAAACAACTTAGCAACAGGATAGCGTAAATATCCACAAAATATATACATTAATTGTTCTAATAATTGTGGAATACCGCCAAAACTGATTTGCTTTTGTTGGTAGTCATCTTCTGTGTCCATTGCCAAAGATGATTTAAAGTTTTTGTTTGCTGTCGCAATTTCTAATCTTTTTCTTACACTTCTTTCGCCTTGAGGTGAACTAAGTAATGTAGCAAGATTTGAAATTTTAAATATGTCTATTTTGGCTTCGGATAATAATTCAAGTGTAACATTAAAACCACCTAACAAGTTTTCTATAGGTTCTAATATACCTTCAAATATTGAAGCATTCCAGCCTTGTAAAATTGTTCTTGTTAAATATGGAGCATTGTTACCCGAGAATATACCAACTCGACTTCTATGAACTGTAATATTATTTAAATTTGTTTGCTGTTCAAATTGTTCTTGATTTTCAGTAAAAGCATCTGTAAATATAAATGTTTCTGCGGTTTGTGGTGATTGTCCTTGAGCAGAACATTGCCATCTATTTGATGCTAAAAACTTGAGCGGTTGACCTTTTAATGCTTTTTTATCTAAAGGTTTACTAGCATCTTGAGTTGTATTAGCAATAATACATCCACCACCATATAACCTTCCCCAGCGTATGCAATCAATAATAGCTTCAATGTCGCCTTCTTCTTCCATTGTAGTACGCAAGGTTTCTAATTCATCTGTTGATAATGTTTTACTATCAATAATTAATCCGTCATTTTTAAAAGCATCTTCGACTTTTTGGTTTACTGCGGTTTGTAAAAAACTGTTTTTATTATATGCATTGGTTAAACTAACCCAGTGCATTGTTATTAAACCAAGTATAGATGAATTGAATACTCTTAATATATTAGAACCACTTAAAATTTCACCGTTAGGAGCTGTAGGCAAATTAAGTGCTTCTGTTAAACCATTATTAACAGTATTTGTCTTTCTTGAATTGTCAAATTCTTTTCTTGAATAATGCTTCATAATACTTCTAAAATTGATACTTTCCTATTTGCGATTGTATGGTTGATTAAATGAACCAGCGTGTCTACAATATCATCATGTAATTGGCTTAAATCCCTAGTGAATGCTTCACATTCTTTTATTAAATCAGGATTAAATCCATAATGTTCACTTACTGGTAAATATACATTACCACTTGCAATATATTCTAATACTTCTTCTACCCTAGCCAGTTTGTCTTTTGTTACTTCAATTGGCATTACAGGTATTGTGCTTTTTCTTAAATCTTGGATTAATTGAATACCACTTGCTTTATCTTCTAAATAAAATGCGGATGCACTTGTTTCAAATCTGCTTTCAAATTGCCAAGAATTATAAATTCTTATGGCTTCTTGTTTCAATTCTGGATACTCAAGTTTTTTATGCACCATGTCTAATATGTGCAATTTACCTTGTTCTGTTACTCCACCAACAAGAAAACAAGTATAATCTGAATGTTCTTTAACTGTCATTGCCGTATCGCCAGCAATTACAATTTTGTTATATTTATACTTAGTATTTAAATCGTAATATTTAAACCATTCTCGCTTAATAACATCACCACCAAGAACAATTGGTTCTTGTTGATATTGTGCTGAAAACACATAGTTATTAATTTGTAATTCTTTTATTCTTTCTTCGGTGTATTGTGTAGGAATTAAACAAACACCATTTTCATCTAATAATGGTCGTTTAACTGTTTTGAAATTGTATTTTTCTATTAATAAACCTGATAAATCTTCGAGATGTAATCTTTGCTGAATGTTTACTATAGGCACATTTGGATTGTTAAGACGGCTCAGAAGTGTTTCTTCGTAATATCTTAATACTTTATCACGCATTACTTCAGAACGAATATCTGCTGGTTTATTAGCATCGTCTAATATTAATGCTCCTGAAAAATTTTTTGCTGTTCTTTGTCCGCAACCTAAACCTGTTATCTGTGCACCAACAGAAGCAAATAAACAAGTTCCCCCAGCGTATGTGATTATTTTTCTTGATGAATAAGTGTTTCTACCTGTTAATCTGTATAAATACTCTGCCCAAAACTCGTCAACAGGTTTCATTTCCTCATTTTCAAAACTTATCTGTTGAGGATACATTGCTTTGTATATAGGACTTTCAAGAATGTCTCTTATTTCTGTAGATATTGTATTTAACAATGATTGAGAATAAGACGTATAAATAAAATTACATTGTGGATTTTTTGTTAATCCATATACTAAAAAATATTTGCTTAAGGTTGTTTTTGCACTTCGGGGTGGTAAGTTAATATTTAACCTTTTTGTTTCTTGTTTATAAATCTTGTCGAAAGTTTCAAATAATTCTGGATGAATTGGTTCAACGATAAATGGTCTGCCTTCAATTAGTTTAAACATGCATAAAAACCAATCAGCAAAACCTCGTTCTAAAAGTCTTTGTCCTGTATAAAGTATTTTATCGTTACTGTCCATTTATTATGTCATCTATCTTTTTATCAATTTCTTTTGTTTCATTATCGGAAACAAATACCTTTTGAATTAATGGACTTCCATTTTTGCCTGTTAATTCTGTTTTTGTAACAGGTGTTTCTCCTGATGTATCACGAACAAATTGACAAGCTCTAATATCACCTTTGATTGCTTTTTTTACCATAGCAGATAACATTGCTTCCCTACAAGTTACTTTTTCGCCTGTAGCTTTGTTTTCAATTTCTTTTTCTAAAAGGTAATCAAGCATTTCTTTCATTGTCTTTTTTGCTCGTCTGGCTTCACCTGATGCTATCCCACCTTTGACTTGGATTTCTCGTTGTTCTTTCTCTGTTCGTTCTCCAAAAGGTATTAAGTTTTCTTCATTCGCCATAGGTTTTTAACTCCGTTTTTACTTTTTCAATAAATACATCATTGAAGTCATACATGTTACCATTTTTTTGATACTTCCAATGCATATTTGCAAAGTTTCCATTTTTTTTAGATGTTTCGTAATTTATAAGATAAGGTGATTTCTTAAACTTTTCAATTACTTCCTTGACATCTTTTTTAGGTATTTTTTGATAAACAAATTTTTCTTTGTTTTTATCCCAGTAAATAAATTCTGCTTTTATACATCCACATTTGGGATTTTTACATCTACCTATAACTAAAGCTCTATGGCATCTGGTTTCTGTATCATACAAAGGAACTGTTTCAATAAGTTGGCATAACCTATTACAACACTTTAAAGACAAAACTTTCCCCCTTATTTGCCTGTATCTTAAATACAAGGTCTTTAGCTATATAGTAGCTCTATTATCAGTTTAAACATATTTTTAAATTTTTGGTACATATTTTAAATGAATTGTTACATTACTTAATCTATATTTCTTAAATAATTTTCAAGAACTTCTACAGCTTCTATATTACCTTTTACTACTTTGGCATAATAACCATTATCATTAAGCCATTTTATCCAGTCCTTTTGATTTTTGCTTGTTACGCCACCTTTTTCTCGCTTAAATTCAAGAAAGAATAAATTGTGTTTTTTGTTTTTTGCAAATACAATCAAATCTGGAAAACCAGCCTTAAATCCTTGTGCTTTCATCATGTTCATATAAGCAAACTTGTTTACTCCGCCAATTGGAAAACCATTTGGTACATGGACACAAACTATACCTTTTAAATCACAATATCTACAAAATAAAGCCTGCTCCGATTTCTCCTTCAACATCCTATTATTATTTCCTCTAATTGCTTAAAAGTTTTCTGTTTTTCTGCTTCTATTATTTTAATCCATTTTTTCTGTTCTTGTAAATCTGTATTGTAATTTCTTTTTGTAATTTCTTCATAACTGTCAATCAAAAAATCTTTGTAGTTTTCATTTTTCAATTCTGAATTTTGCAAAGTATGAATACAGGATTTGTCGAATAGTATAACTGTTTCATTTGAAAGTGCTTCATAAAAACGGTCTGCTAAATTATGAAAGTTTTGATGTATCCATTCATCTTCAATATAAAGAGTAAAGGAAAACAATCCTAATGTGTCTGTGATTTTATTCCACTCGAAACGCTTGCAAGGTGTAAATTTGCAACCGTCTTTTATAAATTTCTTAATACTTTTAGGACTTGTACTCAATATGAAATCTTTTGAAGTGAAGTATTTTTGAAAATATTTTCGTCTGTTTTTTCTATATGTACCGTAATAACAAACATTATACTTCTTTTGTTTGACTGTTTTTTTATTATAAAATAAACAGTTCAAATTGACTGAAAACTTTTTATACCATATTTTGCCTGTAATTTTGTCTTTATTAAAGTTTGCAATAATATTCCACTTACAACCTTCTTTTGCTGATTTATTTAAAACATTACTTGCTTGTATAGTATATTCATTGGTTATAAAGAAAAATTTTGCGTTGTCTTTATTATTTTTATAGAGTTCAAGCTCCGCCTTATAATTCTCATAAAAAGTTGAATAGGATTTGATAATAACATCATACTTATTATTTAAATTCTTGCCAAGCGTGTTAATATACAAAATTTCGCAAGTATGACCTAATTTTATAAAATCATCTCTTATAAATTCCGCCTGTCTTACATGTGCATCTTTGCTATTCGATTTCATTACACATTCTACAATTGCAATTTTCATCAGAGCATTTTTTCCACGTTTATTACAATTCTTTGATTGTCAAAATCAATATCAAGGTTGTATTTTTGATTAAATTTTTGAGCAAGTTCATAATTTTCACATTTTATAATTATATTATAACTTTCCGAATAATCATCAATTACTTCAATGTCGCCCTCATCTTCCTCATCAAGAACAAATACTCCAAAATCATTCAGTTGCTCGCTTGAAAAATCTTCTTGCAATAAAGTTAAATCAAAATCACTTGTATCTGAAGCAGAATTATCCATTACTGCAAGCTGTTTTCTTCGGTCATCTCCCGTCTGTAAATCTGTTCTTTTAACTACAATTAATTCAGAACCGTTTGTTTCTATAACTTTAATTGGTGTGGATTTTGCAATTTGGCTTACAACACCATTGCCACATACAATTTCATTGTCCGCATCTACTACAATTGACCTACCGAAACCAACTTCTTCTATTGATTTTTTGATAAGTTGTTGATTTCGTTCATTATGCCTTCTATAGTTACGCTTGTCAAATTTCAAATCTTCAACTTTCATTAGCACCTCCTCCTACAAGATAACAAATTTTTTAATATTTTTCAAGATAATTCTTAACATATTTTAACTCTTGCTGATGTTCAAGTAAATGCTCTTGTGGTATCCTTAATTCAAGGTAATTTATCAGTTTTAAAATTTTTTCTTGCTGTTGTTTATAAAGTTTTTCATATCTTAAAGCATTTTCTTTATACATATCATAAGTCTGTTGTTCTATCTTCGTCATCATAATTTTTAAATCCTTTCTAAAAAAAGGGGGCTTTTGCACACGCATAGAGAGGATAGCCCCCGAGATATACATTTGACTAAACTTAATTTATCATAATATTTAATTCATCAAAATCGCCTTTAGCTTTTTTCTTCTCAAACATCCTATAAGCAGTTTCTAAGTGTCTAGCAAGAATTATTGGAATTAACAATGGATTTGGCATTTCGCCTTTTATCAAGTGTTCTTGTATTTCTTTTTCCATTAATAAGTTTGCCGTTGTTTGTATATAATCATTTTTGTTTGCTTGTGCAAGTTTTTTGTGCAGGCGATTTAATTTTATTCTCTTTGGAATATTTATAAAATCTAATCCTGTTGCTATCGGATTTGTTACATATTTAAAAAATGCTTGTTTTGCTTTGTTCATAATATCTCTCCTTTAACCTTATTATATAAATCAATTCTATTTTTAGCATCATGTTGCTTTGATAAGTGGAAAATATAAGTTGCGACCGTTGATTTTGAAAGTCCTAATATTTCAGCTATTTCATTATTCTTACAACCTTTTCCTACAAGAAACATAATTTCTTTTTCTCGCTTGTTAAGTGTTCCATACATTTTTTACCTCTTTCTATACTATTCCTGTTAATTCATCAAGCATAATAGGTGATTTTAGAACCTTTGTATCTTTGCAATAATTACATTTACCACATCTTATTGGTTCTATTTCACCGTTTTTTAATGCTAAAGCATGTTTTACATCATACTCAATTAATGATAATTCTTGAGCCAATTTATCATTTGGAATTTGGATAATTTCAATTGCTGGGTGTTCTGTTTTATCAACGGCACAAATATAACAAGGCAATTTTTCGCCTGTATTAAGTTCTACAATCTTTTGGTATATTGCCAATTGAGTTGTATAACCCCAGTATTCTATAAAATTCATACAACCAAAATCTTTAATATAAAATGTTTTGTAAATGTCATCTACTGTCTTTAGGTCTACTATACACTTGCCTTTATGATAACTGTCTATCTTACATTTCCATTCAGCACCAAACATTTCTGCTGTAAATATCTTTTGTGGTTCGCCACTTAAAAATTCCATAAACAATTTGTCTTGTTCAATTCTTTTAATTAGCTTATCTGCTTTAACAAATTCAGCTCGCTTTGTACCTGTTTTTGTTAAAATGGCTTCGGAGTGGTTTAATACAAAATTTTTCATATTACCGCTGAAATAAGCATCTACATAAGAACCAATTAACATATCTTTGCTTGGCGGGATTTCATACTCACCATTTAAAATTTTAACTGCACTTTCTTCACAAGCTGGTCTACCTAATGAACCACATAACATTTTAAATTGTGTACTGCTTAGATATTTTTTATTTGCTTCTAATGAAAAATAATTTTGTTCATTTAGTTCCATAAGTCCTCCTAATATTCACTCGGTAATAACAAAGTTTTGCCTGTATACCATAAAGTAAACTCGCTATCATCTGGTAATTCTGAATAAGGATAAACTTCTGTAGCTAACACATTATCATTACCATCTTCATAATCTACATATATGCCTTCTGTAAATTTATTTTTATGAGTTTTTATTGCTACAAAACTTTCATTTTTAAGCGATTTTCTCATTAAACAATTAAGGATTATATCATTAACTAACCAGAATGCTTCTGCTTTTTCTGCAAAATATTTAACACCTTCAGTTATTACTATACCACCCATAAATTTATAAAAATTTTCAGAACCGTAAAATTGACCTAATTCTTCCTTAAGCATTTTTTACCTCCTTTTGGCATTTGTAGCATAAAGCCATACCCATTTTCTTTGTTGAGTAATCATATACTTTTTGGTCAATTTCAGCTCCGCAACTTTCGCAAATTAAAACTCTTTCGCTTGCGCTTTCATCAACTTCAGGCTCTCTCACAACTTCGGCTTCAGCAACTTCCTCAAATGGGTTTTCGGCTCTTTGTTCAATTTTTGAAATGTCTACATTTTCAAACTCATCGTGGATACCTAACAATTTATCAGGACAATGTATTCTAGCAAAAAATGCGAATGCCCTATACTGTAGCATTAAATCAGGCATCGTTTGCCATTTTGAGCCTGTTTTACTAAACCAACCCTCTTGCTTTGCCATTTTAATTGTAATTCTTGTGCCCTCGCAATAGTTATCGTTCTCATCGTATGCCGTAACTTTACAACCACGCTCGTCACCCTCGCCTGATAAATCTACTTTTACTTTTTTAAAATTTGCTCTTACAATAGCATCACAATACTGTCCACTCCAACTAGGTTTACCTTTTACTACATACAAATTCTGCATTACAAACAAAGGACTTCTTGAACCTATTTGTCTTGCTACATCAATTGCAATTAAACAGCTTTCTGGTTTATCTTTGTAATTGTCTGGAACTAGGTCTGATTTCGCTAACCCTTCTGCCATTTTTAAAGCGTTATTATACAAATTTACATCTGAATAAACGCTAATTTGTCTTTTTTCTACCGTTAAATCGTTCATGTTAACCTTCCTTTCTTATTACAATTTTATTATATAACAAAAATATTATATATACAAATTTGTTACAAATTTTTAAATTCTGAAATTGGTATAAATAATTGCAACTCATACTTATTGAAATGTAGATATTGACCTACTTTAATTGCTTTATTTACGCTGATTTTAAATTTTGCTTTACCTGCTACAATTAATATCTGGTCGCATGGCCTTAGATGTTTAATAATTTCATTATTTATTCCATAAGACTCCATTTTTAGAAATTTATGTATCTCATCATCTACAAATTTTACTAAGGTTACAATTTCTGTTTCTGGATTATACCTTAATGTTCCAATTAATTTCCGTTCTTTAGGTAAAAATGCACTTGTATTAACCATGAATAACTTAGATGTATAACAATCTGTAGTAAACTCTATTCTATAACCGTCATAAGATTTTGCTATATCTTTTGCAATTATATGGTTTTGAGGAACTTCAAAAGTATATTCTCGTCCATTTATTTCTTTTGTTATTTGCATGTTTTATCCTTTACATAATTTTCATAGATTGCTGTTACAATGTTTATTGCTTCGTCTAAATCACAAGAATTAAATTCCGATTTAGTGTAACCGCTTGGAATATACAACCCGTCTTTTTTAAAATCTTCTATGACATCTCTAATAGGTTGCGATTTCCCTTCGCCATAATAAGACGGTCTTGAGATTTGGATTGCAGTTAATAACCAAGTAACTACTCTGAAAAATTCACAAGTGCCACCAAAAGCCAATTGACTTGTTACTAAGTATTCTGTTGATAATTTTACTAATTGAGCATAATAAGGATAACCACCTACATTTACTCTAATATAATGAATTATGTATATGTCTAAGATGTACCCTTTAGCAATCAGATTAGATATTAATTGAAATATTGCTATCCCTCGATTTGTTATTACATTCGGAGAAGTTCCTGCGTCATAACCTGTATCTATATAAATTTTCAAATAAGGCTTGGTGTCAGGAGCACCAAGATTTATACAACATTCTGGTTCTCCTGCTACTACCGCACCCATATCATAAGCAACACCTTCAATATCCATTTTATAACAAGTATTACTTGTATCTGAATAACTTTGTAAATTTTCTAATTTATCAAGATATTTTACTGTTACTTTATCATCACCATATTTTAATCTACTGATAATATCTTCAAAATTAGTTATTCCCAAAAAATGTTCTTCCGATTTTAGAAAATCATTTTGTGCTAAAGAATATTTTTTTATTTCTGGTGTATTGATAATATGTTCTGCTATTTCGTTCATACTTTCAAATTCTTGTATTCTATAAGTTGTAGAACCATATTTTTTTTCGTAACTAAGCATTTTCTACCTCCATAGTTATTACTTTAAAAGGTGTTCTACAACCTTTAGCAATAAATTCAAAAGCTACAGGAACATCATTTTCTGCGTTTTCTAAATCTCTTGCTTTCAAGTTGTTTGTTTCAACAATAGCAAAAATTTCTTTCAATAAATCCTCTTGATAAGTGTTTGCACTAATTGTGTAACCTATATCACGCATTGAACAATTGCTCGAGAAATATATGCTTGTTTTTGAGCTGAATTCTGGAACCCAATCGCTACCGAACATAAGTCTAATTCCTTGTTCTGGATAATCATATCTAGTAGACATTCTTGCAATATCATTTAGTGGTTGTAAATATGTTAATCTATTTAATGATTTATCTTCTGTTTTTATTACAAAAGTTTGGTATTTTTCTAAATCTCGTTTATATGACATCTTTTTTTCTTCTTTTTCGCCTTCTTTTTTAGTTTCCAAATTAATACCATTTAAACATTTTGTTATTGTGTCTTTATCTGCACCTTTCAAAATGCACATATTTACTACTTCTTTAATCGGAAATCCTGCTTCTAATAAATCTGCACCATTCATTGAAGCTCTAGGTGATACAATCATTTTAATACCTTGTTTTCTAATATTTTCTCGTATCTTGTTAATTATCTCAATCCAATCGTTATTATTAGTTAATTTCTTTTCTAAATTTTTATCATAACCAACATCTACAACTATAAACCTATCCAATGTAGCACCGTCTAATCTATTCCTACCCACATAATCAATATTAGCACCATGTCCGTATGTGTTACATACTACAATACAAATAAAGTCTTTATGTTTTTCTACAATTTTATCGGGAAATGAACAATGTCCATTTGCTAATAATGAGTTAATTATTGTAACCACTCCAGCATGTGTACTGTCAAATTCGTCTAACAATAAAACGCCACCTTTTTCAAAGGCTTCTCTAACTGGACTTGTAACATATTCACCATGAGCATTAATAAATCCTAATAAATCGGATTTTGTTGTTTGTAAACCTACAGACATTGGATAAAATTTCAAATTTAACACTTCTGCTACATTGTTTGCTAGATGTGTTTTTCCTGAACCAGCTTCACCAACTAACATTATGTTTTTCTGTATTCTTTTTTGTGATTTTAGAATGTTAATCACTTTAAAGAATGATTTGTGTACTAATTTTGATTTCGGATTTTCAACTGTTCCAATCGTAATTTGTAAAGGTTTTTCTTCCGCCAATGTTTCTAACTCATTAATTTTACTTTGTAGACTAACCTTTAAACCGTCTAACTTGGCTTCAAAAGAAGTATTTACTTCTTCAATTTGTTGCTTAATTTTAGGCTCTAACTCTCCTAATTGGCTTTTCAATAATAATTCTGCCATTTGTTGAACTACATCTGTCATCTTGTTAACCTTCCTTTCTTTATTTTCAACATTTTTATTTTATAACAAAAATTATATAAATAAAAATATATTACAAAAAATTTACAATTTAATTAGAACTGTTTAACTGCTCTTGTATGCGATTTTTATTTTTTGGATATAAATTTATATTAATTTAAATAAAACTCTTAACCTCGTCTATGTGAATGTGTTCTAATTTAATGTTTTGCTTTTAATTAAATCATCAAGATTTTTTTTAAACTTTTCATAACCTTTTTTACTTTCTTCTATTTCCTCTGGTGTCATTTTGTAATGCTCAATTTTTATTTCAGGTTTTACATCTTCTTTGAACTTATAAAAAAATGATGGCGGTGGCGGTTCAATTACTGATGTCCACTTTGTTTCAAAATGCCACATAAGTTTCTTGAAATCCCAATTTTCTGGAATTGCATTCTTATATCTATCAATCCACCCTTGATATTGTTTAGGGTTTTCTGGATTAAATATTCTCGGATATAAAGTCATTATTTCTTTAATAAATTCTGCTCTGTTCATTTTACAATCCCCTTTAAGTAATTGAAGTATTTAATAAAACCTTTAGGTCTACTTTGTATAATGTAAAACAATCCCATTCTTATAGATTGTACCAAACTTTGTTCATTTGGTGATTTCATTTTAGTTGTATCTAAATAAATGTCAATTAATTCTTTTTCAGATTTGTTTTTGTTTTGCTTAATAAAGTATGTTACATAATCCATTTTGCTAACCTCTTAATATTTAAATTCTGTACTTTTTTTCTGTTTGTCAAACTCACCATTCATTACTCGTTCAAAGTTATTATCTTTTAGCAACCAACTTGCAGACGGCTTGAAATCTATGCTATCAAAACTAATTTCTTTTAATTTTTCAATAGCTTTGGAAATTATAGAATTATCATACTCAACTGAAAGTTCTACAATTTTTTTACAATCAATTGGACTTAGAAAAGGTGAATTACCAAAAGTTTCTTTATATTTTTTTTCAAAAAAACTTTTATATTTATTTACATATATATCTATTTCTTTTTTTATTTCTTTATCTTTATCTATATCTTTATCTATATATATATTGTCGTTACAATTTGTTACGCCTTTGTTACATTGTAACAATTTTTGCCTTTCTCTAAACAATCTAACTCTTTCTGCACTATCACATTCTTTTCCAGTCATTTCAGGAACTTGTGGCATGAAAATTGTTCCATCTTCAAATATTCGCATTAAATCAAGCTCACAAAAAACTTTAGTAGCACTTCTTACTATATCAACATTTGTATCCGTTACAGATGCTAACATTTCTGCATTATATGGTACAAGACTTGTAAATCTTAAATGTCCTACAGTTTCAATACTTTCAAGCATTAACGCTAAATAAAAAATTATATAATCTTTTCCGTTAGGCATGCCTTTTATTACTTTAATTTGTGGACTTTTCAAAAAATCTTTGTTTAATTTTAACCAGTATTTTTTTTTGCTTTCAACCATTTTCCCTCCTTATAAAAAAATAACCCTTTATATTAGTTGTGCTTAATATAAAGGGCTATCTTAATGATAAATCTATTTTTTATTTGGCACAACTATATTTTAAAATATATAACAAAAATTTAAAATGTAAACAATTAATCCTCTAAAATTAATTTCTTTTTTTCTCTCTTGCCTTTTCCTTGTCCTTTTTTTGGTATGTTGTATTCTTCCAATCGTTTATAGATTGTAGGTACTGAACAATCTAAAAGTTCAACTAATTCTTTTAATTGATGAGAATAGTATAATTCTTTAAATTCTGATTTATTCATTATTTCCCTCCTGTATACAGTCTAATAAATTTTTATTCAAGTGAATTTCTTTCATTTTTATTGAATTATCTGCAAATTTTACTCCTTGTTTGAACGCTTTTAATTCTTTTTCAGTATCATAAGTGACAATTACATTATTGAACACAATACCATATATAATTTCTTCGGTAATTCGTTTTGGTTGTAATGTAGGTTCTGGGATATTTTCAATAATATCTGGTTTAATATTATCTGTTTTTGTAGGCTTATTAGTTCTTAAACTATAATCTTGCCTTTTATCTTCCTCTTTAGGTCTTAGAGGTGTATATTCTTTTGAAAATTTGTCTAAATTCGCCTTAAAAGGTAAAGATAATGTATTTGATTTACCATTAAGATACCTAACACCATTATTGAAATAAAATGTAGCTGTTGCTTCAGATAATGTAGCATGATTAATATGACTTAAAGCCACATTTGTTTTAAATAATTGATACCTAACAATTTCTTTTGCTAAGTGTTCTAAAGGTTTCATTTTAAAAACATTTAAATCTGTTTTTGCTAATTTTTCTTCTAATTCCATCATAAATTTTCCTTTCTTACTTGTTCATCTAACCACTTCTTTTTATTGAATAATAATAATTTCTTTGAAATGCCATACTGTTCCCAAAATACGACTTCTGGTAATTCATACATTGGATTTTCTAAATGCACATGCATTATTCTTGGAATAAGAAACAATTTTTGTTTAATTTCATTTTTCTCATACCATTTCCTATTTCTTCTATAATCTTGAGCTTTAATATAATGATGTAAATCATAAAGTCCATGAGTATAATCTGCTTTACTTCGTATATTTGGCAATCTAAATATTCTTCCGTTTCTTACACCGTATACACCAAATTCTTTAATATCTTCGTCTATTGTTTTATTCACATTCATCTAAATACGCTTTCTCTTTAAAATAAATTTTTAATTCAGAATAATCTGATATTACAAAATTTTGAACTGAAATACAATCACCTGCCCAGTAACCAGTAAAATCCATATTTGAACCGTTATAATCTCCGCCACCTCTACCATTTCCAATTGATGTTAGTATAGGTATCGGATTAAGTACCCAAGTATCGTTTTCGCCTACTTTGATACAAGACCTATTCCAATAATAATTTACTTTGATATACTCGTGCTTTGTATGGTTTACAATGTATTTATCTACCCAATTAAAATTTACCTTTTTTACAGTTTCATAAGACGAAGCTTCCCCCCAGATATCATCATAGGAAATATTGTGCTTTTTACAGAAAGTGTTATGTTCAAGGTCATCTTCCTCAGCATAATCCCCGCATCATATAACATGCTTTGGATTATCATGCAGTAGAGCACCTATAGCATCACAAAAATGATTACCAAACCAACTGTGTTCTGTTAATTTTGCCATAGTATATTGTCCATCTACTGACCTGTCATATACTTTAAATCCAAAATCATCACCTATGACTACATTATAATATTGCCCCATCTTTCACCACCTTTCTTAATTGTCTTAATTCTGTAATCCATTCGTTTTTATATCGAATGTTCCAACCTTTGTAATTCTTAATGAAAAATTTTAAATCTTCAATTCTTTCAAAAATTTCTATCATGTTAACCTCCTTTACATTTCATATTATATAACAAATAAATTTATTTGTAAACATATTTTTTAAATCAATCTTTCGGTTAATTTTGCTACTTCATCATCAGCATCTAATTCCATGAAGTATAATATAGTTCCAAAACCTTCGCAAAGACATAATAATCTTGTCAATGGTAAAATGTTAGTTATTCTAAGATTAAAATATTTACTCATGTTCTCATTAATCTCCGATAAATCTAACTCGTTATAACCTTTGAATTTTTTTATTACTTTTTCTGGGATTGTTTCATTTTCCCAACGCTTAAATGTGTTCCTTATATCCTCTGCAAGTTCACGCAAATCTTGAGAAGTAAAATCTATTTCATAACTATAATCTTTAGCTTTTTTCCTTGCTTGCCGATTAAGTTCCTCTATTAACTGGTTAATAACTCCAGAACAAAATTTCAATTTTTCATAATTCTTACTTTCAAGAATATCTCGCAAATAACATATTTTATCTAATAGTTTTGTCATTTCGTTGCTTCCTATGTTTAAGTTTATATTCTAATTCAGCGATTATTTCACTTGTTTCTTGATTTTCTTGCCTTAATATTTCGTACTCATCTTCCGAATACCACACCTGCTCACCTTTGTAATTACTTGTTTTCCACATCTTCGCTGTCCTCTAAAACCCATTCAAGAGCATTAATCCACGCTTGACTATCTGCTTCCATAAGTCCCGCAAAACTGTCATTAAAATCTATTGTTTTTATAAAATCCCAATGTGATTTAATTTCTTTGCGTATTTCTTCTTCTGTTTTCACGTTTCATTCTCCATAATAATTTTCTAATACTTCTATTGCTTCCATACATTCCGCTACAGATTTTGTATTGCCGTTGTGGTATCTAAAGCCAAAATGGTCTGAAAGCGTTTTATAAATTTCAACTCGCTTGTATTTTCCGCTTTTCCAAAGTACATCCAATTTATCGTGTACTCTTATTCTTGCCTTTTTAAGTTCTTCTGACGGAATACACCCTAGCGGTTTATCTGTATTCGGATGACATCCGACATAATTCTTGCAATGAGGGCATTTATAAAAGTTTCTGTTTGCCAAATCAGGTCTATGCGGATAAATAATATCGCCTGTTTTTAGTTCCGCTTCAACATCTTGCTGACATTGTACGCACCATAATTTCACTTTTCATTCTCCTGTATTAGTTCAAGTTCACTCAATAATGTTTTTATCCGCTCGGCAATTTCATAATTCTGTTGCTTTTGACAAATCTTAATCAAATCCTCAAAACAAGCCATACACCTATCAAAATTCTCATAAGTTCGGGAATAGTGCTTTAATAAATAATCTTTCATCTTTCAGCCTCCTCTATGTCTAGTAAACCAATAATTTCAGTGCCTAAACTTTCACGACCGACATCAAATTCAAAAGTATCATCTTCTTGATTTGGATTTTGTATTATAGTATTTTCACACTTTTCATAAATCTGCTTCATTACACAATTATCAATATTTTCACAGTAAGTATCTCTGCCCTCTGTATCGTGATTATCTTCACAACAGTAAACACCTGCATAATATACGCAAGCAGGACAATTCTTTATTATGTATTTATTCAATTTCATCCTCCTTAAAATGATATGCTTGCGATTTTCCTATAAGGACTCTGTAAGCATCCACTAATCTTTGTTTAAAACTACTTAAATTATAAGGTTTCGCTATGTACCATTTACCGTTTATATCTTGATTTTGAGAAGATAAAAATATTAAATCATCAATAAGTGTACTCATTCCAAAATTCCTTTCACTTGTTGCTTTTCTTCTTCTGTTAGGTCTTGCCAAATATTATTGACAAAAGTTGCAATCATTTCGCCATATGAATATTCTACTAATAAATCAAAATTAGGATAAATA
>Ga0326512_10000258_pt1 | contig 44927 bp, 45 predicted proteins | sample 1_2617_0518_D_FD_203652 | JGI IMG/M metagenome (GOLD analysis project Ga0326512, IMG submission 203652) | Bovine rumen microbial communities from UC Davis, California, United States - 1_2617_0518 | ecosystem: Host-associated > Mammals > Digestive system > Stomach > Rumen | place: USA...
ACATGGAGACGCCGACCTCTGAGGTACATACCATGTCTATAGGTGTCTGGTAGCTCTCAAAGATCTCGAAGACCTTACGTAAGAAACCTGTAGCAAGTAACATACGACTGGACTTGATCTTGATGGCAATGATATTATCTTTAGCAGCCACAGCCTTGATCTTGCCATATTCTGTACTATTGCTGATTGTGGTTCCCTCAGCGTCAGGATCCATCGTGTTCAAGAGACGGACAGGGATTCCAGCATATTTAGCAGGTTGCACACAGGTAGGATGCAGGATCTTAGCACCGAAATAGGCAAGCTCAGCTGCCTCCTCGAAATGCAACTGATGAACAGGAGATGTCTTGTCAACCACACGAGGATCATTATTGTGCATACCATCAATATCCGTCCAGATCTGGATCTCCTCCGCATTCAAAGCAGCACCAATCAAAGAGGCGGTATAGTCTGAGCCTCCGCGTTGTAGGTTGTCAATCTCACCATAGGCATTACGGCAGATAAATCCTTGGGTGATATAAACCTGCTGTCCCTCATTCTTTTCCATGATAGCTGAGAGTTTCTCGCGGATATATGCTGGGTCTGGCTCTGAGTTCTTATCCGTACGCATGAAATCGAGGGCATTGAGTAATACAGCATTGATGCCAAGTTCCTTCATGTAGTTAACAACCATGTTGGTAGACATCATCTCTCCCTGTGCCACGATACTTTTCTCCTCAAAAGAGGTGAAGAGTTCCTTGGTGAAAGAACGTAGATAGTTCATCTCTGCCACAATGAAGTCACGAGTGATGTTCTTCATCTCCTCTGTGGAGTAGAGCTCTTCGATGTGCTTCATATACTTCCTTTCCAGTGTGTTGATAACCTCGTTGGCTCCCTCAGGGTTCTTCTTGTAAAGGTAGTCCGAGATCTCAACCAGTGAATTGGTTGTTCCAGACATTGCTGACAAAACCACAAAGACCGGTTCGCCAGACTTGGTGACCAGTTTCGTTACTTCTTTCATGCGGGCCGGTGAACCTACCGACGTACCGCCAAACTTCATTACTTTCATAGTGTTTATGTTTTTTGTTTATTTCCTACATTAAATATCCTCCCTAGAGGAGTAGTCTACCTTACGTATCTCCTCTGGCTCGTTCTCTTGCTCGTAAGCGGCAATCTTATTATAGTCGTTGGTGATCTCCTCCACATGTCCGTCAATACAACGATAGACAATACCAGGATAATCTTTTAACAAGGGAATGTTATGAGTGGTCATCACGACAGCTGTTCCCATCTGTGTGATGTGACGCAGCAGACTGATGATATTAGCGGCGGTCTCAGAATCGAGGTTACCTGTCGGCTCGTCAGCGATGATGATTTTTGGCTTGTTGAGAATAGCACGGGCTATGGCGATACGCTGTTGCTCACCACCAGATAACTCATGGGGGAAACGGTCGACATAGTCCTGCATCTCCACATCTTCCAACACGTCATTGATACGTTCCTCTATCTCGTCCTTGTCTTTCCAACCTGTTGCCTTCAGCACAAAAGAAAGGTTGTCATGAACAGTACGGTCGCTTAACAGTTGGAAGTCCTGAAAGATAATACCCATCTGTCGACGGAGGGCAGGGATATACTTACGCTTCAGTCCGCGCAGGTCATGATTGAGAACGAAGGCGTTCTCTGCCTCATTGACATCCAACTCGAAATAGAGGGTTTTTAACAAGGTACTCTTACCGGCTCCTACACGACCGATAATATATATAAACTCTCCCTCGTTGACGTGGAAGTCTACTTCCTTGAGTACGAGGATTCCATCTTTCTGATAGATATTTGCTTTCTGATAGTCTATAAGCATCTCTCTTACTTATTTTGATTACATCTTATTTCATGGCTCCACTTGCTTTGGCTTCACGGCGTTTCTTATCCCAGTCGGGATCATGCCGTTTTTGCAACTCTGCTGCCACCTCCTCGATACGCAGTCCTTTCTCTGTTAAGAGTACCAGCAGATGATATAGCAGGTCACTTGCCTCATAAATCAGATGGTCTTTCGTACCATTCGTCGCCTCTATGACGGTCTCCAGAGCTTCTTCACCCACTTTTTGGGCAATCTTATTGACACCGTCACGGAAGAGTTTGGTGGTATAAGAACCTTCTGGCATCTCTTCCTTACGCTTATTGATGAAGTTCTGAAGTTCCGTCAGGAAGAGTAGGGGATTCATGTCATTTTCCTCCCCCCAGCAGGTGTCTGTTCCCGTATGGCAGGTAGGACCGATGGGATGAGCTTTCACTAGTAGAGTGTCATTGTCGCAATCAATTTGCATACTGACGAGATTCAGGAAATGTCCGCTAGTCTCACCTTTTGTCCACAGGGTCTGACGGGTACGACTCCAAAATGTCACATGTCGAGTCTCTATCGTTTTTTGATAGGCTTCCTCATTCATGAATCCCAGCATCAACACATTCTTGGTCGTCGCATCTTGTATGATGGCGGGAACCAGTCCGCCCATTTTCTCGAAATCTATCTTCATAGTCTTACGTTAATTCCTTCTTTTGTTAAGTATTGTTTAAGTTCAGGCACAGGAATCTCTCCGAAATGGAAGACACTGGCTGCTAAGGCAGCATCAGCGTGCCCCTCGACAAAGACATCACGGAAATGCTCTTTCTTCCCTGCACCGCCACTGGCAATGATTGGAATAGAAAGGTGGTCGGCGAGTTCGCGCAATGCCTCGTTGGCATATCCGTTCTTTGTTCCATCATGATTCATCGACGTAAACAGAATCTCACCAGCTCCACGCTCTTGTACCTCATGTGCCCACTCAAAGAGTTGTCGCTCTGTCCGTTCACGGCCTCCTTTCAAATAACAATGCCAGCCGTCCTCATCAAGACGGGCGTCAATTGCACAAACACATACCTGACTTCCAAAACGCGTCGTAATCTGGTCTATCAATTCTGGATGACGGATAGCGGCACTATTGACACTCACTTTGTCTGCGCCAGCATATAACAGACGCTCCACGTCAGCAAGTTCGTTAATTCCTCCACCTACGGTAAACGGGATATTCAGGGTCTCTGCTACTTTCGTAACCATTTCCGTAAAAGTCTTGCGTCCTTCAAAAGAGGCCGTAATATCAAGGAACACCAATTCGTCAGCACCTTGCTCACTATATGCTTTTCCCAATTCTACAGGGTCACCGGCAGAACGGAGATTGACAAAGTTCGTGCCTTTGACCGTCTCACCGTCTTTTACATCCAGACAGGGTATTATGCGTTTTGCCAGTCCCATAACTCCTTTAAATTAATTTTACCTTCATAAATAGCCTTGCCAAAGACGACTGCGGGAATACCTGCTTGATTCAAGGCTTGTATGTCAGCCATACATGACACTCCGCCACTGGCTATCAGGTGCAACTGGGGGTATGCTTCCATAACCTGACTATACAGTTCAATGGCGGGTCCCTGTAAGGTACCGTCTTTAGATATCTCTGTGCATAGCACGTTTCTCACACCGGCATCAATATATTTTTGGAGGAAAGGTAACAGGTCCTCTGTGGAGTCCTCCTTCCATCCATTGATACTGATCTTGCCATTTCGCACATCAGCACCAAGAATCATATGCTCTGCCCCATATTTCTCCATCCACGAGATAAACAAGTCGGGATTCGTTACTGCGATAGACCCTACAGTCACCATCTTCGCACCATTGGCAAAGGCGGTCTCAATATCCTCATCCGTCTTGATACCTCCTCCAAAGTCCACCTGTAATTGGGTTTCGGATGTTATTTGATGGAGAGCCTGACTATTGACGATATGTTTGGATTTCGCACCATCAAGGTCAACAACATGTAATCGCTTGAAGCCAATCTTCTCAAACTCATGTGCCACAAGTGACGGAGAGTCGTTATAGACGGTCTTCTGATTATAGTCACCCTTTGTCAGACGTACACACTGACCGTTGATGATATCTATAGCGGGAATCAATTCTATTGAATTCATAGTTTGAGGAAATTCTTAATGATTTGCTCACCCACCTTACCACTCTTCTCGGGGTGGAACTGGCATGCATAGAAATTGTCACGATGCATCGCAGCGGAGTAGGGAAGGATATAATCAGCAACAGCCGCCGTATCAGCACAAAGTGGAACGTAATAGCTGTGTACGAAATAAACATACGGATGCTCTCCCAAGCCCTCAAAGAGTTTGTTATCTCTCTTCTCAATAACGTTCCATCCCATACAGGGCACCTTATCTTCGTGGCGCTGGGGCTGGAAACGTTTTACCTCTGCGTCGAAAACACCAATGCAATCCACATCACCTTCCTCGGAGTGCTTACAGAGCAACTGTTGTCCTACACAGATACCGAATACAGGTTGCTTGAGGTCTCGGATCACCTCATCCAGTCGTCGTGCCTTCAGATAATCCATCGCACCACGAGCCTCTCCTTGTCCGGGAAAAAGCACACGGTCTGCTTTCCTCAATTGTTCTGCATCATCCGTCAGCAGAGGGTCTATACCTAATCTACGAAGAGCATTAACAACTGAGTAGATGTTTCCTGCATTATATTTTACGATAGCTACGTCCATTAGCTGAAGATAATCGTTTTGTTCTTATAGGTCAATATCTTACGCTGGATGTGCTTGGAGACAGCATGTGACAAGACGATTTTCTCCAAGTCCTTACCTTTCAGTACCAGACTCTCTGGCGTATCCTTGTGAGTGATACGAGTGACATCCTGTTCGATAATGGGTCCTGCATCCAGTTCTGCCGTCACATAATGGCTGGTAGCACCAATGATCTTGACACCACGTTCCCATGCCTGATGATAGGGCTTGGCTCCCACAAAAGCAGGAAGGAAAGAATGGTGGATATTGATGATATGATTGGGATAGGCAGCAATCATCTCGTCACTGATGATCTGCATATAACGGGCAAGGACGATGAAAGTCACCTGGTTTTTCTTAAGCAGTTCCATCTCGGCAGCTTCTACCTCTGCCTTGTTAGAATGGTCTTTCTTGATGCTAAAGACATAGTAGGGGATGTCAAACTGCTCAGCAACATATCTTAAATCTTCATGGTTGCTGACGATACAAGGAATGTCGATTTCCCATTCTCCAGCTTTCCAACGTGCCAGTAAGTCATAGAGACAGTGACTCATCTTCGATACGAAAATTGCCATACGAGGGCGTTTGTCACTGAAATACAACTTACATGTCATCTGGTAACGCTGAGCATAAAGTGTATTGATATATTCTTGTATCTTCTCCTGAGGAATCAGGAAATTCTCCAGTTCCCATTCGATACGCATGAAAAACATGCCGTCCTGTTTGTCTACATACTGGTCGAGGTATACGATATTCCCTTGATTATCAGTAATAAAGCGAGTTACTTCTGAGATGATACCCTGTTGGTCGGGACAGTGCAGAAGCAATATTGCTGTTGGTTTCTTCATTGTCTTTATTTAGTCCTAATTATTAATTTGACGTGCAAAATTACTAAATAAATCTCACATTACCAAAGGTAATGGGAAAAAATACGATAAAAGGACAAGAATCCTCATAAACTGTGATGAGGATTTCTATTTATTTATCAGATCCAAAGGGGTCTCTATAAAATCAGTTGCGCCATGAGCTTCCAGGAACTGGCGGTCACGGAATCCCCAAAGTACGCTTATGCAAGGTAGTCCCGCATTGTGGGCCGTTTGAATATCCACCTCACTATCACCTATGTAGACTGCTGAGAGATGGGAGGAATAGGGAGAAGGGTACCCTAATTGACGCAATGCCTCATAGACCAAATCCGGGGCAGGTTTTTTACGGATACCACTCTCTTCATGTTCGCCAACAGCCACGTCAACCTCTGGAAAGAAATGACGGATGAGTTCTTGGGTGGCTGCCATCATCTTGTTGCTTACTACTGCCAACTGACATCCATTTGACTTAAGATGATGTAATAATTCAGGAATATGATCGTAAGGACGAGTCGTATCAAGGGAATGTGCCATATAATACTGCCGGAAAGTTGCGAAGACATCCTCAAATTGTGGATGGTGGGCTCCTTCTGGAATTGCACGTTCCATCAATAGCCGTACGCCGTTGCCGACAAAGCGGCGAATATCGTCAAGAGAATGCTCAGGCATACCATATTGTCGAAGGGCATAATTAACTGCGGATGCCAGGTCTTGAAGCGTGTCTAATAAGGTGCCGTCGAGGTCAAAGATATAGATATTGAATGTTTTCATGATGCAAAATTACAAAAAAATTTGCTATTTCACCTAATTTCTATTAACTTTGCAAACAGAAAGCAGTGCTTCGGCTTGTCGCTGGTGTCAACAGCCGTATAGGTTGAACACGAGAGGAAAGTCCGGGCAGCAAAGGGCACCCCACTTCTGAAAATGGAAGCAGCTGGTGACAGTTGGTGTCGGGAGAAGAAAATAACCGCCCGTAAGGGTAAGGGTGAGAAGGTGGTGTAAGAGACCACCAGCCACTGGGTGATCAGTGGGCTGTTCTATCTGGGGGCTGCAAGTTCATGTAAACCATCGTCTGAGGGCTGCCCGTCCGAGTAATACGATGGAGGGTAGAATGCTAGAGCCGCAGGGTGACTTGCGGAGTAGATAAATGACAGGCTCCTTCCTGTATGGGAAGAGACAGAACCCGGCTTACAGAGGCAGTGCTTTCTTTTTAAAAGAGAAGACTATGGCAGAAATTATAAGAAAGATCACGTATTTTTTTAAGACAGGTATGTGGAGGATTACCAAGAACGAGGTGTCCCCTGTCACATTCCTGATGGTGGAAATCCTGAAAAAATTAGTGATAGCCATCCGTTTCTTTATCTCAAAGAGAGTGATGATCAGGGCTGCCGCCCTCACTTATAGCACATTGCTCGCAATTGTGCCGATTGTGGCTGTTGTCTTTGCCATTGCCCGTGGCTTTGGATATAGTAAATATATCGAGATATGGTTCAAGGACGCATTCAAGTCACAGCCCCAGGCTGCAGACACCATCATCGGTTTCGTAAATAGTTACCTGGTCCATACTAAGAGTGGTATTTTCCTGGGGGTGGGTCTGTTGTTCATGCTTTATACAGTACTGATGCTGGTAAGTAATGTGGAAGATGCCTTCAATGAAATATGGCAAGTGACCAAACCTCGCAGTATCTTTCGTACGTTCACGGATTATATGGCGATGTTTTTCTGCTTCCCCATCATTATCGTTGTAACCTCTGGTATCTCTATCTTTATGGCGACGATTGCGGACTCCATGCCAAACTATTTGATGCTTGGTCCTGTTATCCGCTTCCTCATAGACCTGAGCCCCTATGTGCTGATGTCCTTGTTGTTTATCGTCCTCTACACTTTTATGCCCAACACCCATGTGAAGGCAAAACATGTGATCATACCTGGTATCCTGGCTGGTATCGCCATGCAAGGACTGCAGTTCTTTTATATTCACTCTCAGATGTTCCTCTCTGGCTATAACGCCATCTACGGATCCTTTGCGGCCCTCCCGTTGTTTATGCTCTGGGTACAGATCTCATGGACTATCTGTTTGTTTGGCGCAGAGCTTTGTTATGCGAACCAATATTTGGATTATTATGATTTTGACGCTAATACCAACGAGATCAGTTATCGCTATCGAGTCATGATGTGTGCCCTGCTGATGAGTTGTATCTGCCGACGTTTCGCAGAGGGAGGAAAACCCTATTCTGCCTCACATCTTCGCTATGAGACGGGAATCCCTGTTCGTATTGTCAACGACCTGTTGGTGGAATTGATGAATGCGGAGCTAATAGTGGAACTCACTAGTGATGAGAAGGGAGAGACTTCCCGGTTTCTGCCAGCAGAGGATATTAACAACCTTACGTTAGGGACGATGATTGACCGTATACAGTCCTATGGACAGTGGAAATTGAATATAGAGCTGGCTGGACAGTTTTCTGAGAAATGGGGAAAAGCGATGGAACTTCGTTCCAATTACCTCCATGCCCTACGGGATATCAAGTTGCAAGACTTGCGTCCCCTTATACAAACTTCTGAATAAGGGCAATAAAGCGGAGTCCGTATTTCTGTTTCTTGAATTCCCCTATACCTTGAATGTAACCAAATGCCTCTAGTGTGGTAGGCTTAATCATTGCAAGGGAGTGCAACACCTTGTCGCTGAAGACAATATAGGGTGGGAAGTTCTCTTCGTCAGCACACTGTCGGCGAAGCGTACGAAGTGCCTCGAAAAGTTGTTTGTCCTCCACACCTGTCGTTTCCGGCAGACCAGGGATTGTTATCGTGGGAATCTGTAAATGCAGCCTACGCTTGGGCTTGAGTGTTTCTTTTACAGTATGATCTAACTCACATAACTCAGCCCGCTTCCTCCCATATAGGATGTCATAGCCGCTGTCTGTGATCTTCACGATATTACCTTGGTCGTAGGCAATCTCAATGAATCCCATCTGTAGCATCTGTAATAGATAGTCTTGCCAGTCGTTGGTGGACAATGCCTTGCCGACGCCAAAGGTTTTCAATTGATTATATCCCTTCCGTCTGACAGTAGGGGAAGCTATTCCTTTAAGAATCTCTACAATTGTTGCCGTTCGTATGCTCTCTTCAGTACGCTTGACTGCACTTAAAGCCATTTGGATATATTCCGTACCGTCAAAACGACGTGGTGGATTCTCGCATACATCACAATTGTCACAATCGTAATCACGTTGCTCTCCGAAATAATTTAACAAAATACGACGCCGACAAACATTTGATTCCGCATATTTCCGCATTTGATGAAGTTTGTCGAGATTGATCTCTTTCTGACCACTGTCCTTGGCGAATTGCGACAACTGGACAACATCCGCAAGAGAGTAGAACAGGATCGTGTCAGCAGGGGCTCCGTCACGCCCGGCACGACCGATTTCTTGATAAAAACTCTCAATGCTTTTTGGCAGGTTATAATGAATCACCCAACGCACATTACTTTTGTCTATTCCCATACCAAAAGCGATGGTCGCACAGATGACCTGTACGTCATCACGCTGAAACCTCAGTTGGGCGATATCCCTGTCGTGTTGTGTAAGTCCGGCATGATATATAGAACAACCTATTCCTTTTTCACTCAGAAATTTAGCTATTTTCTCTGTAGTTTTTCTACTAAGACAATATATGATACCACTCTCTAAGGGACGTGCTTTGATGAAGTTTAAAATGTAATTGTCTTTTTCCTTAGTGGCGTACCCTCGCTTGACTGTAAGACTGAGGTTGGGACGATCGAAACTAGAGATAAATATCTGAGGGTCCTGTAGTTGAAGTTGTGTGATAATATCATTCCGTGTAATCTTATCAGCGGTAGCCGTCAATGCTACGATAGGAACTTGAGGAAACTCTTGATGAAGGATGTTCAACTGTGTATACTCAGGACGGAAGTCATGTCCCCACTGACTAATACAATGGGCTTCATCAATGGCAAACAAAGATATGTTCATGTTTCTTAACAAAAACATGGATTCTGCCAATAATTTCTCAGGAGAAATGTAGAGTAATTTCAGTGTTCCGTCAAGACATTTCCTTCTGACGACCGTGTCAGCACTGAAATCATTACCACTATTTAATGCGGCAGCCTCAATTCCATTGATCCTCAAACTCTCCACTTGGTCTTTCATCAGACTAATTAATGGAGAAATGATAACAGCGGTGCCCTGCATGGCTATTGCGGGAATCTGATAACATAGACTTTTACCACCTCCTGTTGGCATCAAGACAAGACAATCACGTTTTTGCAGAACAGTGTTGATAATTTCCTCCTGATTTGAGCGAAAGGAATCATAGCCGAAATAGCTTTTTAGAATCGTTTTTGGGTCCATTTTTGTTGTTTTGGGAACAAAATTAATAAATATTTTCAAAAAAACTGTTGAGAAAGTGTGTAATATTGATTTTTTTTACTATATTTGCAGTGTAAAAACAAAATAATCACTCTGTTACAATTAATTACTCGTATGGCAAAGTATAATATTTCTGAAAGGAAGGAAAAGGAAGCAGCGTATAGGACGCTGGTTAATCCTCAACTCATGGACAACCTGAAAGGGCGGATCCTTGACATTATTGTCATGCAGAAGAAATACAAAGACAAGGATTATTCTGCAAAAAAGCTGGCAGAGGATCTGGGTACCAACACCCGATATATCTCTGCTGTGGTGAGTGTTCAGTTTCATATGAACTACACGTCGTTTGTGAACAAGTTCCGCATTGAGGAGGCGATGACCATTATGGTGGACAAGCGCTATCAAGAGCTGACGATGGAAGAGGTGAGTGACATGGTCGGTTTTGCGAACCGGCAGTCGTTCTATGCCTCTTTTTATAAGTTCATGAACATGACACCTCGTGAGTATCGCATGAAACATTTTGAAAATCATCCTTCTCAAAAGGTTAAACGTACGAAATCTAAAACGAGAAAACAGTATGTTTGATTATTCTGACGAACGCTTCGCCGACCTTCAACTGCTCAGATACCAGTTACCTGGTTTTGAGCAGTTATCTTTGTCACAAAAACGATATATATATGCATTGTCCCAAGCTACCTTATATGGTCGCGACATCACTTTTGACCAGTTTGGCAAACATCATCTGCGTATTCGTAAGATATTGGAGACAATCTATACGACAACAGGTATCGACCATGATACCGACGAATTCAAAGCTTTGGAAATCTATCTGAAAAGGATATGGTTCTCCAATGGTATCTATCACCATTATGGTTGCGAGAAATTCCAGCCAGGTTTCTCAGAAGACTATCTCAAGGATGTCATCAGTCAGATACCTGTTAATAAGTTGCCATTGAGACAGGATGAGACGATAAAGGCTCTCTGTGAGGAGCTTTTCCCTGTGATCTTTGATCCTGCAGTGGCTCCCAAGCGGGTTAACAAAAATGATGGGGAAGACTTAGTGATAACATCTTCCTGTAACTTCTATCAGGATGTTAGTCAGCAGGAGGCAGAGGAATTCTATCAGCGGCAGAAAGAGCAATATCATGGTGAGGAGCCTCCTTCATTCGGACTGAACTCCACCTTGGTCAAACACAAAGGTCAGATATATGAAGAGGTGTGGCATGTCGGTGGAAGATATACGAAAGCGATAGAAAAAATCGTCTATTGGCTGGAGGAGGCTAAACGATTCGCTGAGAACAAGCACCAGGAGCGTATCATTGACCATTTGGTCAATTATTACCGGACAGGTGATCTGCAGTGTTTTAATACCTATTGTAAAGAATGGGTGAGCGAGCATGAGGGGAGGATAGATTTCGTAAATGGATTTATTGAGGTCTATGGTGACCCTCTGGGATTGAAAGGATCTTGGGAAGGTATCGTTGAGTACAAAGACCTGGAAGCGACCAAACGTACCCAGACCATCAGTCAGAACGCCCAATGGTTTGAGGATCATTCTCCCGTTGACCCTCGATTCCGCAAAAAAGAAGTTAAAGGTGTCACCGCCAATGTGATATGTGCGGCAATGCTGGGAGGCGACGAGTATCCCTCCACCGCTATCGGCATTAACCTTCCTAATGCCGACTGGATAAGGGCGGAGTATGGAAGCAAGAGTATCACGATCAGCAATATCACTGACGCTTATAACAAAGCGGCTCACGGTAATGGTTTTAAAGAGGAGTTTGTTATTGACAAGGAAACATTGTTGATGATAGAAAAATATGGGGATATCTGTGATGACCTCCATACAGACCTGCATGAATGTCTTGGACATGGGAGCGGTCAGCTGCTGCCTGGTACGGATCCAGATGCTTTGAAAGCTTACGGCAATACGATAGAAGAGGCACGGGCGGACCTCTTTGGTCTCTATTATATTGCAGACAAGAAACTGGTGGAGCTTGGACTGACTCCAGATGACGAAGCATATCAATCACAATACTACACCTATATTATGAATGGGTTGCTGACACAGTTGATTCGTATACAACCCGGTAACCAGATAGAGGAGGCACACATGAGGAATCGTGCGTTGATCGCCCATTGGTGTTATGAGAATGGGGATACCATTTCCCTAGTAAAAAAAGACGGTAAAACCTTTGTGAGAATCCGTGATTATCGTGAGCTACGCCAGTTGTTCGCGACACTCCTGGCAGAGATACAACGCATAAAAAGCGAGGGAGATTACGAAGCGGCACGTCAGTTGGTGGAGCGATATGCGGTCAATATTGACCCTGTTATCCATCAGGAGATACTGGAACGTTATCAACGTCTGAACCTGGCACCCTATAAAGGTTTTATCAATCCCAAGCTGATACCGGTGAGGGATGCCTCTGGGAATATCACAGATATAAAAGTCGACTACACGGAAGGATACGCAGAGCAGATGCTACGCTATAGTACAGAGTATGGTACATTGATATGAGAGAGAACATTCAAGAGCAAGTCAAGGAGATCAAACAGTCTTTTCGCCTGCTGATGGACGGTCAAACGGCACAGTCTATGCGCGAGAAAGGAGTTGAGTACAAACTTAACTGGGGGGCTGCGATACCCATGCTTCAGGAGAAAGCAAGGGAGATAGGGAAAGATTATGATCTTGCCATAGAACTCTGGAAAGCGGATGTGAGGGAATGTAAGATCCTCGCCACGATGGTCATGCCGGCAGAGCAGATGCTGCCGGAAATTGTAGACATCTGGATGGAACAGACCATCTCACAAGAGATAGCGGAGCAGGCAGCTTTTAATCTATATCAGTATCTTCCCTTTGCCGCGGAGAAAGCTTATCAATGGATGGCATCCGAGAAAGAGTTATATCAATTATGTGGATTCCATATACTGACTCGCTTGTTTATGAATAAGCAGGAGCCTAACGAGAGAGGGATCAATGAGTTCATTGACCAGGCATTGGCAGCTTTGCAAAGTCCCTCTATAAGTGTGAGGAAAGCCGCCATGCAGTGTATGATACGCTTTGCGGAACTGGGACTCGTTTATGAGCGAATGGCTAAAAGTGCGCTTAAAAGTCTTAATTTAGAACTTTTTTAAATTATTAATTCCTTTTTCTGAATAAAATATTGTAATTTTGTGCGGTTTTAGGTATTAATGTATTTATGAAAGAAAGCGTAAGGACAACAGTCAGACAGATTCTGACGAATTATCTGGAGATGAATAATCACCGGAAAACGCCTGAGCGATATGCCATACTAGATGCGATTTATGATATAAACGGTCATTTTACCCTTGAGCAACTTAGTGATAATCTCGCCAAGGAGAATAAGTTTCCTGTCAGTCGTGCCACTCTTTATAATACATTGAAATTATTTATGGAGTTACGATTGGTGATACGCCACCGTTTTCAAGGACAAACGAAATACGAGGCATGCTATGACAACAACAGTCATAGTCACCAGATATGCACCGTTTGTGGAAAAGTGACAGAGATAAAATCCCCACAGATATCTGAGACCATAGACAACATGCATCTGAAGCGTTTCCGCAAGGATGGCTATTCTCTGTATATCTATGGTATCTGCAGTACATGTCAGGCTAAGATAACAAAGTTGAAAAGTAAGGATAAAAATACAAAAACTCAAAATAAGAACAAAGAATGAATCAAGGAAAAGTTGATGTCCTGCTGGGCTTACAGTGGGGCGATGAGGGAAAAGGAAAGGTGGTTGACGTGTTGACACCACAGTATGATGTTGTTGCCCGTTTCCAAGGTGGTCCTAATGCGGGACATACGCTGGAGTTCGAAGGACAGAAATACGTGCTTCGCAGTATCCCGTCCGGTATCTTCCAAGGTGGTAAGGTCAACATCATCGGCAATGGTGTGGTGTTGGCTCCCGACTTGTTTATGGAAGAGGCGAAAGCCTTGGAGGCTAGTGGTCATGAGTTGAAAAGCAGACTGCATATTTCCAAGAAGGCTCATCTTATCATGCCTACCCATCGTGTCCTGGATGCGGCTTATGAAGCTCAGAAAGGAAAGAACAAAGTGGGAACGACAGGAAAGGGTATTGGACCTACCTATACGGATAAAGTAAGCCGTAACGGTCTGCGTGTCGGTGATATCCTCGAGAACTTTGAGGAGAAATATGCTAAGGCAAAGGCTCGTCATGAAGCGATTCTCAAGTCATTGAACTTTGACTACGACATTACAGAGGTTGAGAAGAAATGGCTGGAGGGTATTGCGTATTTACGTCAGTTCCCCATTGTCGATTCCGAGCATGAGATTAACAATCTGCTGAGGAGTGGCAAGAGTGTTCTCTGTGAGGGTGCTCAGGGTACGATGCTGGATATCGATTTCGGATCCTATCCCTTCGTGACCTCCTCCAACACCATCTGTGCGGGTGCTTGTACGGGATTAGGTATCGGTCCTAACAAGATCGGTGATGTCTATGGTATCATGAAAGCCTATTGTACCCGTGTCGGTGCCGGTCCCTTCCCCACAGAGCTCTTTGACGAGACAGGCAAGCGCATCCGTGACCTTGGTCATGAGTATGGTGCGGTGACAGGTCGTGAGCGCCGTTGTGGATGGATTGACTTGATCGCGCTGAAATACTCTATCATGGTGAACGGTGTTACCCAGTTGATTATGATGAAGAGTGACGTGCTGGACGACTTCGATACGATCAAGGCGTGTGTCGCCTATAAACAGAATGGTACTGAGATTGATTATTTCCCATATAATATTGAGGAGGGAATCGAACCCGTCTTCAAGGAACTCCCGGGATGGAAGACGGATATGACATCGTTTACCAGCGAGGAGCAGTTCCCACAGGCATTCAAAGACTATATCAAATTCCTGGAGGACTTCTTGGAGACTCCTATCAAGATTATCTCTATCGGTCCGGACAGAGCACAAACAATTGTAAGAAAGTAAATGGCACAGAAACCAAGTATACCTAAGGGAACGCGCGATTTCGGACCCGTCGAGATGGCAAAGCGTAACTATATCTTCAATACGATTCGTGAGGTATATGCTTTATATGGGTTCCAGCAGATCGAGACACCTGCTATGGAGACCTTGCAGACCTTGATGGGGAAATATGGAGAAGAGGGGGATAAGCTGCTCTTCAAAGTACTGAACAGTGGTGACTTCATGAGTAAGGTGACAGAACAGGAGCTACAGGAGCGTAACTCCCTGCACCTTGCTGCCAGGCTCTGTGAGAAAGGACTGCGTTACGATCTGACAGTACCCTTTGCCCGTTATGTGGTGATGCATCGGGAGGAGTTACAACTGCCTTTCAAGCGTTATCAGATACAACCTGTATGGCGTGCTGACCGTCCCCAGAAGGGTCGCTATCGCGAGTTCTACCAGTGTGATGCTGATGTGGTGGGCTCCGACTCCCTGCTGAATGAGGTGGAGCTGATGCAGATCGTGGACACTGTCTTCACTCGCTTTGGCATCCGTGTGCAGATAAAGATCAATAATCGTAAGATATTGTCTGGTATTGCGGAAGTCATTGGCGCTGCTGATAAGATTGTCGACATCACTGTAGCCATCGATAAGCTCGACAAGATTGGTATTGACAATGTCAATGCGGAACTGCGTGAGGATGGTCTCACTGAGGATCAGATCACGAGACTGCAGCCTATCATTTCCCTGTCGGGTACGAATGATGAGAAACTGCAGACCATCGCGAAGGTGCTTAGTGGCAGCGAGACAGGACTGAAAGGTGTCGAGGAGACGCAGTATATCTTGGATGTCCTCAAGTCTGTCGGTTTGAGAAATGAGATCCAGCTGGACTTGACACTGGCTCGTGGACTGAACTACTATACGGGTGCTATCTTCGAGGTGAAGGCTCTGGACGTGGAGATGGGTAGTATCACTGGTGGCGGTCGTTACGACAACCTGACGGGAATCTTTGGAATGCCTGGGTTGAGTGGGGTAGGTATCTCCTTCGGTGCTGACCGCATCTATGATGTCCTCAACACGTTAGATCTCTATCCGAAAGACTCTATGACAGCCACACAGGTTCTCTTCATCAACTTCGGAGAGAAAGAGACTGCTTATTGCCTATCTATTATAAATAAGGTTCGCGCGCGAGGCATCCGGGCTGAGATTTACCCTGATACTGCCAAGATGAAGAAGCAGATGAGTTATGCCAACGCCAAGCAGATTCCTTTCGTCGCCCTCGCTGGTGAGAATGAGATGAAGGAAGGGAAGATCACTCTCAAGAATATGGAGACTGGTGAGCAACAGATGGTAACCCCAGAAGAACTGATAGCTAAGTTATGAGAAAGGTATTCATGGCATTGCTGGTCTTGGTGACACTGACCTCTCTGAAGCCGGACCGTCTGACGACTATTTTTGTGATAGGCGACTCGACAGCTGCTAAGAAGGACCTCTCTACCGGTTCGCCGGAAAGAGGGTGGGCGATGGCGTTGCAGGAGTATTTCGACTCTACCTATATACGAGTTGACAATCATGCCGTCAACGGTCGTTCCTCGAAGAGCTTTATCGACGAGGGACGTTGGGACAAGGTGCTCTCACTGATCCGTCCTGGTGACTATGTCATCATCCAGTTTGGTCATAATGACGAGAAGGCACAGCCTGCCCGTCATACTGACCCGGGTTCCACCTTCGACTATAATCTTGCGAGGTTTGTGCGTGAGACACGGGAGAAAGGTGGCATCCCCGTCATCATGAATCCTGTCGTACGTCGTAACTTCGCTACGAAGACAGTGAAGAACGATGATGACGAGGCTTTGCGTAACACCACCTTCGCTGATGGTGCCAAGGTGACGGAGGGTGATTCTCTGATAGACACCCATAAGCTCTATGCTGTAGCTCCTCGTGATGTGGCAATGCGTATGAACGCACATTTTGTGGATGCCAATAAGATTACGCATGACCTGGAGCAGTCGCTGGGTGTGGAGGGTTCCAAGAAACTCCACATGTGGTATAAGCCCGGGGAGCATCCTGCTTTGCCGCAAGGTCGTCAGGACAATACACATTATAATATATATGGCGCCCATGTTGTGGCAGGACTCTTGTCTGACGCACTTGTCAAGGAGATACCTGTATTGGGGAAATATCATATCGAGAAGTAATTGTTATGGATGAGATGTTCCGACCAGTAAAGAAACCTAGTGGATGCTTGTCTTTCTTAGGATGGCTGTTGACGATAGGCAGTATACTCTTTATTGCCTTATGTGTTGCCATGATCTTTGAGGGAGAGGAACACATGGATGAGCTTCGTGCGGAATATGCGGCATCGCAGGAAGAATATGAGAAGGCGATGGAAGTATATAACGCCGACTCCACTCATTTACAGCAAGAGTATCAGCGTATCCAAGCGATGATTGACAAGGCGGAGGAAGCTGGTGATACGGCATTGGTCACGGAGTTGAGCGATAGCTTGTCACTATATGCTGAGCCTGTGTATCAACGTCGTGGAGCCATCGGCTTCAACATTGCAGGAGCCTTCTTCTTTGTCTTTGCCCTCTGTGCCTGTGTCCCCTTGTTGATAGGTGTCATCCTTCTCTTATATTATCATAGGCGTAAACAGAAATACAAACAACAAACTAAAATAATATAGTTGATATACAAGACTACGGACAATATCCGTCTGAAGAAGGCTTTCACCATCAGCTTCGCCACGAAGGACGATATCGTGCAGAGTGACTATTTCGGCATCGTTTCTGGTAACGACGTTCCTGACAAGGTGGCAAAAGCTGGGTTCACCATCACACCGAGTCCTAATGTGGATGCCCCCATCATCAACGAGTATAAGCTGACACTGGAGTGCAAGGTGGTTACTTTCGATGAAGACGACAAGGGTGGTGCCCGTGTGGTTGGTGAGATCGTCAACATGAGTGCCGACGAGAGTGTTCTCGACGCAGAGGGTAATATCGATCTCGGCAAGCTTCAGCCTGTTATCTTCGACTCCTCCAAAGGTGAATACCGTGTGGTGGGTGAGAAAGTCGGTACAGCATGGGGCTCTGGAAAGTCTATTATTGAAAAAGAGGTGAAATAAGGATTTCTCTCAATTCCTTTCATATTTGTCTCATCCCCATAGAATTTGAGTTAAAAACATTAAAAATCAGTCGGCAACAAACGGGTCGTTTCCTACCGACAAACCTATAGTTTCCTACCGAGTAACTACCTCGAAATATGAAGGCGGCACTTCCTGCCTGCGAAGGCGGCACCTTCGACCCTTGAAGGTGCCGCCTTCGACCCTTGAAGGTGCCGCCTTCGACCCGAGGAAGCGGCACCTTCGCAGGCAGGAGGTGCCGCCTTCGTAACACACCTCTGTTAGTTGCTTTTTATTCCGATGCCTCCTATTTCAGTAAATTCACTGAATTTGGTGAGTAAATTCACTGAATTTACTGAGTAAACACACTGAATTTACTTTCATAGGAGATATTAGCGTCAAAAGTAAACAATAATGGATACCATCACTACACTCGTTTTTACCCCATTTTAGGGGCAAAAACGCCTTTCCTTGTCACCGTTGCCGCTTCGTTGTTACCCGCAATCGCCTGATAATCAAACAGTTTTGCAAGGCGGCAACGGTAACAAGGGTTTTAAAAATTATATGGGGGAGAAAACCGGTGATTTTCGATAATACCCCTAACCTCCAACTAAAAATCCCGCAAACCTCGATAAATAAAGGGCGCAAGACCAGTGGGAGGTTCTGACAACCTCCCACTAACGTCCAACCCACCTCCCACTATGTTAGAGGTTAGTGAGAGCTTAGTTGGAGGTTAGAGCAACCTCCAACTGCCCTGAAACGCCCTGTACATCGGCGTTTCAGAAGAAATCAGTTGGAGGTTAGGGGTTTGGAGTAAAACGGTTCTGACTGATCCACTTTCTTGTGTAAACATTTTGTAGAAAGAGATAATAATACTACCTTTGCAACATAATTAATAACTTACAACAATGAGAACAAAACTGAGTATCTTATTTTGGATCATTCAGTCATCGACGAAGTCGCTTGCCAGAGCAAGAACCCCAAATTTCTGTAGGGAAAATGGTCGAAGGTACTCACGTTCGAGAAAACTCAAATAAAATTTGGTTTTCTTCTCACTTAATCGTACCTTTGCAGTATAAAAACTTAAAACAAAGATACTAATGTCCCATAAAATAATGCTTATATGAAGAAGTGCATGTATATAATACTTTATTATACTTTGATAATAGGTTGTAGCAGTACTATGCCTTGCAGGCAATATTTTAGTAAATTAAGTACAGAAGAAATTGAAGATGTTGACGAAAAAACATTGACATTCAGAACTAGTTATATGGATTTTATGTTTAAATCATTGGGAACAATTTTAGAACCCAATATTCCTTTTGAAATAAAATATGATACTTTATCACATTATACTATTATCGCTGGTGGAAACATTATCTTTTCTAAAGAACAGAAAGAAAACGTTATTAGTATAAAAAACGATACTATTGAGTTGTCATATATTATTGTGAAAAAAGAAGGTGTACCTGCCAAACGTTATTCTTGTAAAGGTTATTCCAAATCAGTTTTCAATAATACATGGAAAGACTGTCCAATTCCTCTTTATATAATGAAAGAAATAAGGAAAGACTTTTTTATTCGTATGAAATATCAGAAGTATAAATTAATCTGTAATGACAGTCTTAAAGGTATTAATATTATGCACCAATATCAATTATTTTAAACGGGAACATCAGGGACTGGTACCTGTCTCGTTTAATGGAAAAATTAGCAACGGTATAATCCAAAGAGTAGCAACAGATCAGAGAGTCCTCTGATCTGTTGCTGTGTTAGATTAGAAACCCACATGCGGTTTTGGTTTCGGAACGTCTATCGGCTGTACGTCAGCAGGTGTGATCGTGAAGCATTTCTTGATGGTCGGAGCATCCTCCGCAAAGGCATAGTTCACACAGCGTTTGGCATGTGCCAAGTAGATATGCTCCAAGAGATTCGCCACGAAGCGGGCATTGCCCCATGTGTTAGCGTCACGTCCGGCATAAGCCTCAGTCAGCAACGCCTTGTATTTCGCCTTTGCAGCACGAGTGAAGTGATATTTATACTCGTCCATCCTGCGAAGGGTTATCTCCATCAGCTCGTCGACGGTGAAGTCGGCAAACTCAAAACGGTTAGGAAACCGTGAGGCGAGTCCTGCGTTAAGGTCGAGCAGTTGTTGCATCGGCTCCTTGTAGCCACAGAGGACGATGGCGATGTCACGATGGTACTCGTTAGCGAGTATCTCCATCAACAACTGGATGACCAGTTTGCCAGGATCGTTAGGATGGGGAGAGTTCAGCAGATAAGCCTCATCGATCATCAGTACGCCACCCTCAGCCATCTCCAGCACCTGTCGCACCGCTTTCTCCTCGTCGCCCCAGTTTGTTCCGAGGAATGTGCTACGGGTGCATATCACCACATGTCCTTTGCTGAGTACCCCCACCTCTCTCAATAGCGAGCCATAGATCTTACAGACGGTCGTCTTTCCCGTTCCCGGTTTTCCGAAGAAGATGGCATGCAGCGATACGTTATGCTCCTTCCATCCAGGGTTTCCCATTGCCATACAGCGATTATAAGTCGTGAACAGCAGCAAATCGCTAATCTGCTGTTTGATATTCTTACATCCCACCAGTTGATCCAGTTTCTTCCTAGGATTCCTGAGAGGTTTCAGGATTTCCACCTTCACTGTGTTTTTCTCGTTGAACTCCACCGAGCCCTCTGGAAAGTCTTCGAGGTTTATCTCCTCGTCCTCATCTTTCTCCTCGTCGTCTTCCTCCTCATCATTTAAAAAAGAGGTCGTTTCCTGATTGTCATTGTCATCATCCAATGCACTGTCCACGAACTCTTTCAATAACAAACTGAACTCATCATCCTCCATCATAGACTCTTGTGTTTTGTCACTCATAGTTAAATTAATCAATTAATGTTCATGAATAGGTATATCGTAGTCACTCCCCCTCAAGGGAGCGCATGAGAGAATAGTCCGCGATTTCAAAGAACGCTTTAAGCGAGCGAAGAGTCAAACTTGTTTGAACTCTTCCGAGTGTTGCGTTTTTCGAGCTTTAAGCTCAAAGAGCGCACAAATATCCACACACAGTGCTACACCATGTGCTGTCTCTGACAGTTATTAAAATTTAGGTTATATTTCCTTTCCTTTCATATTTGCGGATGCAAAGATAGAAGAAATTCCAGTATGTTCCAAATGTTTTCCCAAGATTTTTTCGACTTTAACACTTTCCTATCTAAATAAATAAAATGATGCTCACAAGTAAAAGAGCAAAGTACCAAATAATATCTTGTTTTTTTCTTTTGAGAGTTTACAAAGAATGGGAGAAAGGAGGTCGTTAATATTTTTTAAGGGCAATCTGAATTGGTTTTATAGGGAAAAGGTGTATCTTTGTAAAATATAAAGAGGAAGATAGAGCCAAAGTAAAACATCTACTAATAATCACTAAAACTATACAATGATGAAAGACTTAAGAATGTACATTGACGGTCAGTTCTGCCAAAGCAGTAACGACCAGTGGATCGACGTGTTAAACCCCTCAACAGAGGAAGTCATCTCCCGTCAGCCTAACGGTACTATCGAGGATGTGAACCGTGCACTGGATGCGGCGCGTGCTGCCCAGAAAGGGTGGGCAAAGACTCCAGCCGTCGAGCGTGCCGCCTGGCTTAAGAAACTAGCCAACGGTATCCGTGAGCGTCGTGAGGAGTTCATTGACATTATCATGCGTGAACAGGGAAAGACCATCACATGGGCTACCATTGAGGTTGACGTGACGGCAGAGTACTTTGACTATATGGCATCCTTCGCCCGTCATATCGAGGGGGAGATCATTCCCTCAGACCGTCCTAACGAGACGATCTTCCTCACCAAGAAACCCATAGGTGTCGTTGCCGGCATCCTCCCATGGAACTTCCCATTCTTCCTGATTGCCCGCAAGGCGGGTGCTGCCCTGATCGCCGGCTGTACCATCGTCATCAAACCCTCTCAGCTGACTCCGGAAAACTGTACGGTCTTCGGTGAGGTCGTCGATAAGGTCGGACTGCCGAAGGGTGTCATTAATATCGTGACAGGCAAGGGTAGTGTCATCGGTAACGAGATGGCTGGCTCTCCTAAGATTGACATTGTCAGTGTGACGGGATCGGTGGGTGCTGGTGAGAGTATCATGGCTGCCGCTTCCAAGAATATCACGAAGGTCAGTCTTGAGCTGGGTGGCAAGGCTCCTGCTATTGTCTGTAAGGATGCTGACTTGGAGAAGGCTGCCCAGTGGATTGTAGACTCCCGAATCGGTAACAATGGACAGATCTGTAACAACGCTGAGCGTGTATATGTCGACAAAGCCATCAAGAAGGAGTTCACTGATATCCTCGTCAAGAAGATGGAGGCTGTCAAGGTGGGTGATGTCTGCAAGGATCACACCGTAGACATGGGACCATTGGTAGAGGCTCGTGCCCTTGAGAGCGTCACCGAGAAGGTGGAACGTGCCATCAAACAGGGTGCCCGACTGCTTTGCGGCGGTCATCGGGTTGGGGACAAGGGCTACTTCTATGCTGCCACTGTCCTTGATAACTGTACCCAGGATATGGACATCATCCACGAGGAGACCTTCGGTCCCGTCATCCCGTTGGTGGAGTTCGACGGCATCGATCAGGCTATCCAGTGGGCTAACGACTGCGAATATGGTCTCGCATCCAGTGTCTTCACCAAGGATATTGATACCGCCACCCGTGTAGCTCGTGAGCTGGAGTTCGGTGAGACGTATATCAACCGTGAGCACTTCGAGGCGATGCAGGGCTTCCACGCCGGTGTGAAGAAGAGCGGTATCGGCGGCGCTGACGGAAAGCATGGTATTGAGGAATACCTCGTGACCCATGTCACTTACCTCGACACCCATTACGAGTAAGATCAGAACGAGTGACGCAGAACGTCCTATAAAAGCAGAAATCCCAAACCTCGTGAGAGATTTGGGATTCTGTGTTTGTTTGGAGTAAAATAATTGTTCTCGTCGGTGTTATGCCTCAGGGATTACTGAAACAACACTCTTATCACGCTTTCCCTTGTGGAACTGAACGGTTCCGTCAACGAGTGCAAAGAGAGTGTCATCCTTACCTATACCAACATTGTTACCGGGGTTGTGCTTAGAGCCACGCTGGCGAACAATAATGTTGCCTGCAACAACCTTCTGGCCACCGAAAATCTTAATGCCAAGTCGCTGTGAAGCTGACTCGCGGCCGTTCTTAGAACTACCTACACCTTTTTTATGTGCCATTTCTTGTTCCTCCTACGTTTTAAGCAATTACTGATTTAACTTCTACCTGTGTGTACTGCTGGCGATGTCCGTTCTTCTTGCGAGAGTCCTTACGACGCTTCATCTTGAAAACGATCACTTTCTCACCCTTAACGAGAGGGTTGATAACCTCACACACAACTTTTGCACCACTTACGGTGGGCGCACCTACCTGTACTGAACCATCATTGTCGACAAGCAGTACCTTGTCGAACTCAACAGTCTTACCGGCTTCCACATCCTTCATGTGGTTAACGAAGAGCTTCTTTCCTTGCTCTGCCTTGAACTGCTGACCGTTAATTTCTACAATTGCGTACATTGTTTTGTTATTGTTTAAACGGGTTTTTCCGCATGGCGCATGGCATTGTGCCACGACTTAACTGAGCCACCACGGACTAAATCGGCTGCAAAATTACTAAAAATATCTGAATCCACCAAGAAAAAAGGTAGAAAAAACAAAGCGATGACCCTCACAGGCAATCGCTTCATATCTTCAATAGGTATTAGTCCTTTTAAGGTAAAAAGATTGTTTTCAGGATAACTGCTGCAAAAGTACAACATTTTTTAATACTGACAAAACTTTTTACCCATTATTTTTCGACAAATTGCTTGTGTACCCACACAATTCAAATTATTTTAAGGAAAATTCGTAAAAAGAGTGTGCAAACGATTGTTATTCTTGTTTTTTCTCTTTCTTCTCTTTCTTTCCTTTCCTCCCTTGATGACGGTTACCTCCATGCTTCTTGTTGCCAGAACCCTTACCACCTTGATGTCTGCCACCACGTCCTCGTGTTGTCTTACGGGGTGCCATGGGCTTGTATTCGGGAGCCTCGCCAAGACCTTCTGGTAATGGGTTCTTGAGGATATCCTTCTCCAAGAAGCGTTCTATATCGGAGAAATAGCGCATGTCATTATCCGAGACAAAGGTGATGGCGACACCATCACGCTGTGCCCGTGCCGTGCGTCCGATACGATGCACATAATCCTCGGCATCACGAGGTACGTCATAGTTGATGACCATCAGGATATCATCGATGTCAATGCCGCGTGCCACAATATCTGTCGCTACCAGGACATCCACCATTCCTGCCTTGAAACGGTACATGACCTCGTCACGTTCCTGTTGGGAGAGATCGCTGTGCATCGCCGCACAGTTGATATGCATCCGTTGTAGTTCCCGGGTGATTTCCTTAACCTTATCCTTCTTCCCTGAGAAGATGATGACCCGTTGAAGTTCCCCTGTCTTAAACAGGTAACGGATGATGTGCAGTTTCTGTGGCTCATAACACAGGTATGCTGATTGTTGTATTTTCTCCGCAGGTTTGCTGACGGCTATCTTTACCTCCTTAGGATTATATAATAAGGTACGCGCGAGCTGTTGTATCTTCTCTGGCATCGTTGCCGAGAACATGATCGTCTGGTGATCCTTCGGTAACAGCTTGGCAATTTGAAGGATATCATCAGAGAATCCCATGTCCAGCATGCGGTCTGCCTCGTCAAGAACGAAAAAGGAGAGGCGGGAGAGATCAACATGTCCCATGCGGATATGGGAGAGCAATCGCCCAGGGGTAGCAATAATCACATCAGCCCCCATCTTCAGTCCACGCATCTCCTGGTCAAAACGACTGCCGTCATTTCCTCCATAGACAGCTACGCTAGAGACACCTTCCAGATAATAACCGAAGCCTTGCATTGCCTGGTCAATCTGTTGTGCCAGCTCACGGGTAGGTGCCATGATGATACAGTTGATAGCGTCTTTAGGGAATCCGCCGTCGTCCAGCATGCTGATGATTGGCAACAGATAAGCTGCCGTTTTTCCTGTACCCGTTTGTGCCACCCCGATTAAGTCATGTCCATCCAGGATCTCAGGAATACACTTCTCCTGAACAGGAGTCATCTCCTCAAAGCGCATGTCATAGAGTGCGTCAAGGATATTGTCATTCAGATATGTTTCTTCAAATTTCATTTAGTTCGGTGCTTGTCTGTAACAGAAATAGGCGATGATGGCATATAGTATGTTCGGGACCCATGCGGCAAGCATCGGTGGCGTATCAGCATTGATGGCAAAGGTCGCACTGATTGTCTGTAAGAGAATATAGGAAAAAGAGAGGGCGAGACCTATGCCTAAGTACATACCCATACCGCCTTTCCTCTTCCGGGAAGAGAGAGATACTCCAATGATCGTAAGGATGAATGAGGCAAAAGAGGTGGCTATTCGTTTGTGGTATTCCACTTCATACTGCACGACATTACTCGATCCGCGTTCCTGTTGCTTGGAGATATACCGCTTCAACTCTGGTGAGGTAAAGGTCTCTTGCTGTCCTTTAGAGAAGATCAGGTCCATTGGCTCCATCTGGATGAGTGTGTCAATCTCCGACCCACTTGTTATCTTCTCACGCATACCTTTCATCTCACGGATCTTGTAGTTACGTGCTTTCCAGTGATAACGGGAGTCACTGATGGTGTCATACTGGATAATACTGGAGGTCATATGGCTCACCAGTTTCTTCTTGTCAAACTTATAGAGCGAGAAGCCATAACCCGTTTTGCGGATGTCGTCATATTGAGAGATATAAGCGACAGTACCGCGGTCGACCATTAACTGGATATTGGTAGCGGTCGTGTTTTTGGTGTTATTCTTATACAGAGACTCAAAGTCGTGTCTGACGACTGTCCCTTTAGGAATCACATAAGCTCCCAGGTAATAGTTCAGGACGGCGATCAGTGCCGCCGAGAACAAATACGGGCGTAACAGTCTCTTGAAACTCATGCCACAGGCTAGCATGGCGATGATCTCAGAGTTACCAGCCAACTTGGAAGTAAAGAAGATGACCGCGATAAAAACAAAAAGAGGTGAGAACAGGTTGGCGAAGTAAGGAACGAAATTCATGTAATAGTCAAACACAATAGCACGCAAGGGAGCGTGATAGGTCGTGAATTTCGCCAGGTTCTCGTTGACGTCAAACACAATGGAAATGGAGATAATCAGGATAATGGAGTAGATATAGGTACCTATGAACTTCTTGATGATATACCAGTCCATTCGCTTGATATACTGGAATGGATTGTATTTCTTCAAAGGCTCAAGGCGGTCCCATGGTAATTGTTTCCACAACAACCTCAGTCTCCGTATGATATTATTCCATTTCTCTTTCATTTTATATTCTGCGTCCTAAATCGTCAATTACCGAGCGCTTCCATGATACGAAATCACCTTGTTCTATATGCTGGCGGGCATCAGTCACCAGTCGCAGATAGAATGCAAGGTTATGAATAGAGGCTATTTGCATGGCAAGGAGTTCCTGTGCCTTAAACAAATGGTGCAGATACGCTTTTGAGTGGATGCGGTCGATATCGCAACCGTCAGGGTCGATAGGAGAGAAATCATCCTCCCATTTCCGGTTGCGCATGTTCATGGTTCCCTGGTAGGTGAATAACATGGCGTTACGACCATTGCGGGTCGGCATCACACAGTCGAACATATCCACGCCACGCTCGATGGCCTCAAGGATGTTTTGCGGAGTACCGACTCCCATCAGGTAACGAGGTTTGTCTTTGGGTAATATCTCATTGACGACCTCTATCATCTCATACATCACCTCCGTAGGCTCACCGACGGCAAGACCGCCAATGGCATTGCCGTCGGCACCCTTGTCGGCGACATACTTCGCAGCCTCCTGACGTAAGTCTTTATAGGTACATCCCTGTACGATAGGGAAGAGACTCTGCTGATAGCCATATAACGGTTCCGTCTCGTTAAATCGTTTGATGCAACGGTCCAGCCAGCGTTGTGTCAGTCCTAATGAGTTCTTGGCATACTGATAGTCGCTTTGTCCGGGAGGACACTCATCCAGTGCCATCATGATATCCGCACCGATGATACGCTCAGTGTCCATCACATTCTCGGGAGTAAAGATATGTTTCGACCCGTCAATATGACTCCGGAACTCACAGCCCTCCTCCCGCAGTTTGCGAATACCCGTCAGAGAGAAAACCTGAAAGCCCCCCGAGTCTGTAAGGATAGGACGGTCCCATGTGTTAAACTGATGCAGTCCACCGGCTTTCCGCAGGATACTCAACCCTGGACGGAGGTAGAGATGATAGGTGTTCCCAAGTATGATCTGTGCCTTCACCTGCTCCCGGAGCTCAGAGAAATGAACCCCTTTAACACTACCGACAGTACCTACGGGCATGAAGATGGGTGTCTTGATCTGCCCATGGTCAGTAGTGATGAGACCTGTACGTGCCTCACTCGCAGAATCGGTATGTTGCAGTTCAAAAGTCATTTTTCCTTCTTCTCCTCTTCTATCTCAAATTTGAGGGGATTGTCCACAATGGTGTCTGTCAGTGCAAAATCCCACACGTCCTGCACATTCTCCACATAGTGGAAATTAACACCTTTGAGGTATATTTCAGGAATCTCTTCTATGTCCTTCTGGTTGTCACGGCACATCACGATATCCGTTATACCGGCGCGTTTCGCCGCCAGTATCTTCTCTTTGATGCCACCAACAGGAAGAACTTTTCCACGAAGTGTGATCTCACCAGTCATCGCGGTATTCTTACGAACCTTCCGCTGGGTAAGTGCGGAGGCGATAGAAGTGGCGATGGTAATACCAGCAGAAGGACCGTCTTTGGGAGTGGCACCCTCCGGAACGTGGATATGGATGTTCCAGTTATCGAAAATACGATAATCAATCTTCAGCTTGTCGGCATGTGCCTTTACATACTCCAAGGCAAGGATGGCACTCTCCTTCATGACATCTCCTAAATTTCCTGTCAGCGTGAGTTTGGAACCTTTGCCCTTTGACAATGATGTCTCAATAAAGAGTATCTCACCCCCAACGCTGGTCCAGGCGAGTCCGGTGACAACACCTGCGTAATTGTTTCCCTGATAGATATCACGATAGAAAGGTGGCTTGCCTAATAAACCCTCTAACTCCGTAGGGGTAATCTTCAGGAAAGGCAAGTTCCCGTCTTTCGCCTTTTGGAACGCCATCTTACGAAGCGCCTTGTTGATTTGTTTCTCCAACTGACGGACACCACTTTCACGGGTATATTGCTCGATAATCTTCTCAATGGCGGCCTTGGTGAATGTCAGACCTTTGTCCGTCAAACCAGTATTCTCCTTCTCTTTGGGAATCAGGTGACGCTTGGCAATCTCATATTTCTCCTCGGTGATATAGCCGCTGACCTCAATAATCTCCATACGGTCGAGTAGGGGTTTGGGAATGGTTCCGAGATTGTTTGCAGTAGCGATAAACAACACTTTCGACAAGTCATAGTCCACATCGAGATAGTTATCATGAAACGCATTGTTCTGCTCAGGGTCCAACACCTCCAGCATAGCAGAGGCAGGGTCTCCATTATGTGTCATCTGTGTCACCTTATCTATCTCGTCGAGAATGAAGACGGGATTGCTGGAGCCTGCTTTCTGGATATTCTTGATGATACGTCCGGGCATCGCTCCGATATAGGTACGACGGTGTCCGCGGATCTCAGCCTCATCATGCAGACCACCCAAGGACACACGTACATATTTGCGATTCAAAGCATCTGCGATAGACTTGCCCAGACTTGTCTTACCGACACCCGGAGGACCATAGAGACAAAGGATGGGAGATTTCAAGTCACCACGCAAAGAAAGTACAGCGATATACTCAAGGATACGTTCCTTAACTTTTTCCATGCCATAATGGTCACGGTCCAGTATCTTCTGCGCACGGTCCAGGCGAAGGTCATCCTCTGTGCATTCGTTCCAAGGCAGTGACACTAGTGTCTGCAAGTAGGTCAGTTGAATGTTAAAGTCAGGACTCTGAGGATTCAGTTGGTCGAGTTTGTCCACTTCCCGGTAGAAGATACGCTCAACCTCCTCACTCCACTTTTTGTTCTTTGCCTTCTCCAACAGCTCTTTCTTCTCTGGAGAACTCTCATTACCCATCTCTGCCTGCAGGTTCTTGATCTGCTGCTGTAAGAAATAGTTACGCTGTTGCTCATCGATGTCGTCACGTGTCTTGTTGCGGATATCGAGTTTTAATGTCTGTAACTCAATCTCACGGTTAACGATCTTCATGGTGTTGAAAAGACGTTCCTTGATAGAGGACATCATCAACAATCTGATCTTCTCTTTTACGGAGAAAGGCAGGTTAGAGCAGATGAAATTGAGTGTCAGGATGTTATTGCTCACATTTTTTATCGCAAACGACGCCTCCTCTGGGATATCATCACTCAATTTGATATACTCTGTGGTCTGATTACGCAAATCCTCAATGGCAGTGTTGAACTCTGTGTCATGACGGTCGGGCTCTATCTCCGGAGCCATCTCCACATGTCCCACCAGGTAGGGCTTGTATTTCTGTAGCTCTAACAGTTTTATACGTCCAAGTCCTTGAATAATGGCAGTGATGTTACCATTTGGTAAAGTCAGCAACTTAAGAACTTTCGCATAGACTCCCATGTCATAGAGATCCGCGCGGATAGGCTGTTCTGTCTCCGGGTCACGTTGACAGAAAATACCAATCAGCATGTCGTTCTTTTCTGCCAAACGTACTATTTTCATGCTGGAGTCTCTTCCTATGAGGACAGGAGTGACAACACCAGGGAAAAGCACGATGTTCCGCACTGCGAGTATGGGGAGCGAGTCTGGGATTTCGACTTGGTTAAGATCGCTATAATCACCTTCCACATCGGCAATCATAGAGAACGCTCTGTTCTTATTATCCATATACATTGTAATTGTTTCTTCCATAATAGAGTGCAAAGGTACGAATAATTTGTTAGACATCAAAATTTACGTCCCTATTTTGATGTCATTTTTGTCATGTGACTCCTATTCGGATGGATTCGTACGAAGGATGATGCTGGTAGCGCCTATTGTAAACAAGGTGCCATTCTCAATACGTCGACGCTCACGTGGCTTTAGCTCAATGTTGTCAACAAAGGTACCTGTGTTGCTGTTGTTGTCGGAAAGAGTATAGCATAACTCCCCATGTTTGTCACGACTCACATTAATCGTACAGTGATTAAGGTCCACACTGGGGTCAACAGTCTCAAAGGGTGTGTTGACGGGATTACCTTTCTGGTATTTGCCAATGACATTATCACCCATACGTAGGGCTAGCTCTTGCTTATAATGAAAGACATTCTCTATGACAACGATACTGCCACATTCTGTTTCCAAGTTCGAGAACTGATTATTTGCCAGCTCATTTTCTTTATTCTGTGTCTCTCTCAATTTGGATACACCTATTCGTATACCAAACTGTTTGCCACATTCATTACATTGGAAAACCAAAGACTGACCAGGTTCGTATTTCGTCTCGTCGAATGTTATATAAGTGTCACATTTTGGGCATCTTACGCGCTTCATCCTTCAGTTTTTCTTTTATATACCCATGCCTCCTCGAATTCCTCATGTTCACGTAGCTTATGCAACGCTGAGTAAGCATCGGCTTCAGACTTGAAATGTCCATACACCACACGTATTACATTATTATATATATATAAATCCGTGTCCTTGAAACCTTTCGAACGCATTGTCTCAGCGAACAACTCAGCATTGCTACGCTTCACCTGGCTGGCTAAGACGATATGATAAACGGGCTCTGCTGGTGGTGCTTCCTTGACGCAGGAATCCTTCTTGGCTGTCATCTTCGCCTCTTCCTTGACGGTTGCCGACGGCTCAGAAGGAAGGATGGGAGTGGCAGGAGCCATATTCGTGTCTTTGGGAATAATCTTCGTGAACAAATTTGTTTTGAGGGAACTCATCGTCTGTGAGCCTAAATTACTGTTGACAACAGGTGTCGTCATCATGAAGAACAATATGATGGCAGCAGCGACGGCAATAGAATTGCGGATCCAGGACATCTTAATGTGAATGGCATGATCCTCTTCTTCTGAGTTATCCACCAACTCTATCAAAGCGACTTGCTGAGAGGAGTCATCCGTCGTCTTCTCATCAGACAATTCCGCATTTGCCTCGATAGGTGGGGCAGGTGTTATATGGGTTGATTTTAGTGGTCTGAAATCAAAAGAGCTGAGACCATATAAGGTGGGGGTCAGCAAACCAGACTCACAGGGCTCAAAGCAATAACTTCCCTCATCGTTAATGGTTAGCATACCAATGTTTTCCAATTGGTAAGAGCCATTATACATGATTTGTTTTTTGATATTGTCGACTTCCTGTTCGATTCTGCGGAGAGCCTCCGGATAACTGATATCATTAGCCTCCACATAAGACTGTACCAACAGGGAGTCGTTCATTTTCAATTGTGGATTGAACCCGACTGTCCGTGTGGGGGGCAGGAAGGTCTGGTCTGCCTCGTCAATACGGGCAGGAACATAGTGTGCGACAAAACCTCCGAAATCGGGTACTGTCACACAATCGTTGCTCAGAAGGAGCACTTCCAAATGTCGTGCTAACTCAATCACGAGTGCAAAAATAGATAATTTTTGTGAAATGTGCAAATAAAACAAATCTAAAAGTCACATAAAGTTCCAAAACTTTTATTTTTCGATTGTTTTTTGTTATTTTTGCAAACTGTAAATCACACAATGGCTAAAATGAATGAAACGATGCATATTACACTATTACAAACAGATATTAAGTGGGGGGAACCTGTGGAAAACATTTCTCAAGTAGAGAAAATCATCCATACTTGTAAGGATACTGATTTATTTGTCCTTCCGGAGATGTGGAGTACGGGGTTTGCGACAAAACCGGAAAACATGGCGCATGAGGAGGATGCTAATGAGGCGTTGTTATGGATGCGTCAGATGGCTGCTGAGAGACAATGTGCCATCTGCGGAAGCCTTGCCGTTCATCTGCGTGACGGCTCCTACAGGAACAGGCATTATTTTATAGACGGGAGGAACGGTCATGAAGTCTTTTATGACAAACATCATCTCTTCACCTATGGCGGAGAGAACCGTTATTACACACCAGGACAGTCGCATACTATTGTGGAATATGAGGGGTTCCGTATCCTGTTACTCACCTGCTACGACCTCCGATTCCCTTGTTGGAGCCGTTATTCCGATGGACGGGAATATGACCTGATCGTCGTTGTGGCGAACTGGCCTCAGTCCCGACAGTCCGCATGGCAGATACTGACTCGCGCCAGAGCCATAGAGAATCAGGCTTATCTTGTTGGAGTCAACCGGGTAGGTGATGACGAGTATTCTCATTATGTGGGAGCTAGCTGCGTGATTGATCCTATCGGAAAGAAGATCGGGCAATGCCATTACAATCAGGTAGAGGCAATGACCGTTGAGGTAAAGCTGGAGGAAGTCCGACGCAGGAGGCTCAAATTCCGGGTTCTTGATGACAGGGATTGAAAAAACCTTTACTAAAACGTTGTAAATTCCTAAAAAAACAGTATCTTTGTAGTCGAAAACCAAAACAAGTTGTCTCATGACACTGATTATCGTATTATTACTGATTGTCTCATACCTGCTTATTGCCACTGGTCACCTGACAGGAGTCAATAAAGCTGCTATTGCCATGTTCCTTGGTACAGCGGGGTGGGTGTTCTACGTGTGCTATGGCACGGATTTCGTTATGCAACAGCATCCTGGTGAATACCTGGATTATCTGGCAGGGGCTCAGCCTACCAGCGATTTGGTGAAATATTTTATCTACGACAATATTTTTTTGAAATATGTGGGTAAGGCTGCGGCTATCGTCATGTTCCTGCTAGCCACGATGTCTATTATTGAACTGTTGAATAATAACGGATGCTTCGATTTTATTACAGAATGGATACGTACCCGTAACTCCAAGCGCCTGTTATGGACGATTACTATCGCCACCTATATTATATCAGCAAATCTGGACAACCTCACAACCACCATGATGATGTTGGTGATCATGCACAATATCGTGCAGAGCGGTCGACAGCGTATGTTGGTGGGCTCGGCAATAGTGCTTGCCGCAAATTGTGGTGGATGTTTTACCGTGATAGGTGATCCCACCGGACTTATCCTGTGGGGCGACGGGGCTGTGACAGCAACTCATTTCTCTGCCTATCTTGCCTTGCCGTCCTTATTGGCATGGGTTATCCCAACGGTCCTCATTAACTTCCAGCTGCCGGACCGACTGGATTGCGAATGGAGCACGTCACCCTATCGTGGAGACGATACACGCTTGAACCGCTGGCAGCGCTTCGTGATGTTGGTGGTAGGTATAGGAGGATTATGGTTCATCCCCACATTCCATAATATCACTAAACTGGCTCCGTTCCTTGGCGCGCTGTGTGTGTTGAGCGTTCTGTGGGTTGTTAATGAGGCTTTTAATCATAAGTTGATGAATGCGGACCAGATGGCTCAGCGCCGCATCCCCCGTGCCATTCAATATGGTGCTATCCAGCAGATGCTCTTTGTGATGGGTATCATGATGGGTATGGGTGTCGTCGCTGAGACAGGTGTTTTTGGCGATATCGCATCATGGTTTGATGAGAACATCCACAATATTTGGCTGATAGGATTATGCTCGGGAATCCTCAGTTCCCTTATTGACACCTTTACTGTCTCTGTCAGCAATATCATGCTTTATCCGATTGCTGAAGCTGGAGATATGGCCCAGAATGGTGCTTATTGGAAAATAATCGCCTACTGCACTGCGGCAGGAGGATGCCTTCTTAGTGTAGGTTCTACCAGCGGTGTCGCCTTGATGAAGATGGAACATGTCCGTTTAGGATGGTATCTCAAGAATCTGACTCCGAAGGTCGCGGTGGGTTGGTTAGTGGGACTTGCTGTCCTGTGGCTGGAAATTAATCTGATATAATAGGATTAATGTCCAAAAACACGATAAAAATAAAACATTTCCGAACTTTTATTCGAAAATGTTTTTTTTATTTGAAATAATTTGCTAACTTTGCATTTATAACTATAAAAACAATAACTTTAAATATTCAAACTGCTTATGTCTAAAATTAATGGACGCATTTCCCAGATCATCGGTCCTGTGATTGATGTGTTCTTCAATACAGAAGGACAAGATGCTGAGAAAGTGCTCCCTAAAATTCATGAGGCGCTGACCATTCAGCGTCCAGACGGTTCGCAGCTGGTGGTAGAAGTTCAGCAGCACATCGGTGAGGACACCGTGCGTTGTGTTGCTATGGATAATACCGATGGACTGCAGCGTGGATTGGAGGCAAAGCCTATGGGGTCACCTATACTGATGCCTTCAGGTGAACAAATTAAGGGTCGAATGCTGAATGTGATCGGTCAGCCTATCGACGGTATGAAACAGCTTAACATGGAGGGTGCTTATCCTATCCATCGTGAAGCTCCTAAGTTTGAGGAGCTGTCGACAACGAAGGAGGTGCTTTCCACTGGTATCAAGGTGATCGACCTGTTGGAGCCTTATCTGAAAGGTGGTAAGATCGGCTTGTTCGGTGGTGCCGGTGTAGGTAAGACTGTGCTGATCATGGAGCTCATTAACAACATCGCCAAGGGACACAACGGCTTCTCTGTATTCGCTGGAGTAGGAGAGCGTACCCGTGAGGGTAATGACCTGATCCGTGAGATGATCGAGTCTGGCGTTATCCGTTATGGCGAGAAGTTCAAAGAGGCGATGGCACAAGGTAAATGGGACCTTTCCTTAGTTGACCCGGAAGAGATGAAGAAGTCGCAGGCAACACTGGTCTATGGTCAGATGAACGAGCCTCCCGGTGCCCGTGCCTCTGTGGCCCTCTCTGGTCTTACGGTTGCTGAGGGCTTCCGTGACGGTGGTGGAAAGGATGGCGGTGCAGCCGATATCCTGTTCTTTATTGACAACATCTTCCGTTTCACACAGGCTGGTTCTGAGGTGTCTGCTCTGTTAGGACGTATGCCGTCAGCCGTAGGTTATCAGCCGACGCTGGCTTCTGAGATGGGAACGATGCAGGAACGTATCACTTCCACCAAGAAGGGTTCTATCACATCCGTACAGGCTGTTTATGTCCCTGCGGACGACTTGACGGACCCTGCACCTGCTACGACATTCACTCACTTGGATGCTACCACGGTGCTTGACCGTAAGATCGCTGAGCTGGGTATCTATCCTGCTGTAGACCCACTGGGTTCCACCTCTCGTATTCTCGACCCGTTAGTTGTCGGTAAAGACCACTATGAGTGTGCCCAGCGTGTGAAAGAGATCCTGCAGCGTTATAAGGAATTGCAGGATATCATTGCTATCCTGGGTATGGACGAGCTCTCTGATGAGGACAAACTGACGGTAAACCGTGCACGTCGTGTACAGCGTTTCCTGAGTCAGCCGTTCTCTGTCGCAGAACAGTTCACGGGTCTGCCAGGTGTCATGGTCCCCATCGAAGAGACCATCAAAGGCTTCAATGCTATTCTGGATGGTGAGGTTGACGATCTGCCAGAGCAGGCTTTCCTGAACGTCGGAACCATTGAGGACGCAAAGGCGAAGGCAAAGAAACTGTTGGAAGCTGCTAAAGGATAATGCCTATGTTAAAGTTGAAGATAGTTTCGCCCGAGAAGATAGAGTTCACCGGTGACGTTGAGCGTGTTGTCGTTCCCGGCACACAAGGTCAGTTTGAGATACTGAGCAATCACGCTCCTATCATCTCCACTCTCCAGAAAGGGGTCGTGGAGTATGATGGACACCAGTTGCCGATATTAGGAGGATTTGTTGAGGTACAGAAGAACAATGTCTCTCTTTGTGTCGAGAAATCATAATGATACTTGAGGTTGTTCTCTCTGCGATCTTTTTCTTCCTACTGGGTTTTGCCTACGTGAAAGGTTATGACATCGTCAGACATCACTCACCAGAGCATTTACCCCGTTTCTATCTGATAATGGCAACGATACGTATGTTGCTCGTCGGTACCGTCGCAGCGCTTTACGTATTCTTCACCGAGAATAGAGAAGACACCATTCGTTTCGCTATCATATATATAATAATGTATATAGTGATGATGGTAGTTACACTGAAATTAAGACATTAAATGAAAATAATGAATCACACGAAACGACTGCTTTGCATGGCATTGCTCGCCATCATGATGGCACCGGCAATGAAAGCGGCGGAGTTCTCAGCTAAAGAGGTGGTGCTTGAGCATATCAAGGACTCTCACGACTGGCATGTGACAGACTATGGCGATGGGAAGTCGTTGGTCATCCCACTTCCGATCATCGTCAACAGTTCCACAGGCTGGCACGTGTTCTGTTCTTCCCAGTTTGAGCATCATCCTGATGCGGCAGGACTTCGTCAGGGTCCTTACGGACTTGCCATCGCCACAGAAGGAGACCATGCGGGTAAGATTGTTGAGAACGGCGAACCTGTTCTCGATCTCTCTATCACCAAGACTGTTGCCGTGATGTTCATCAATGTGGTGCTCTTGCTTTGCTGTATCTTGCTCAGTGCCCGCTGGTACAAGAAACGCAAGGCGTCAGACGCTGCCCCTGGTGGCTTTGTCGGTTTTGTCGAGATGATGGTGATGTATGTGGTGGATGAGATTATCAAACCAGGTGTCGGTAAGGGTTATGAGAAATACACACCTTACCTGCTTACCTGTTTCTTCTTCATCTTCACCTGTAATGTGATGGGCTTGATACCATTCCCACCGGGCTCTGGTAATGTGACGGGCAATATCGCCGTGACATTCTTCCTCGCCCTCTGCACCTTTATCATCGTGCAGTTCTCTGGTAACAAGCATTATTGGAAGGAAATCTTCTGGCCAGAGGTTCCCACTTGGCTGAAAGCTCCCATTCCCATCATTCCTGTCATAGAGTTTGTAGGTATCTTCACGAAGCCGTTTGCCTTGATGATCCGTCTTTTTGCCAACATGATGGCAGGTCATGCGATTGCAGTGGCAATCACCTGTATTGTCTTCTTGGTGGCAAGTCAGGCAATAGCCGTCCAGCTCTCCATGTCCGCACTAAGTGTCATCATGAGCATCTTCATGATGTGTCTGGAGTGTCTGGTATGCTTTATCCAGGCGATGGTATTCACCATGCTCTCCGCAGTATTTATCGGATTGGCACGTGTGGAGCCCGAACACGAACATTAAGTAAGGATAAAAATTAAAGAATAATAAACAATAACAATTTAAAACTTTAAAATTATGATTACAGCATTATTAGCAGCAGAAGGTGTTGCAAAGTTAGGTGCCGCAGTAGGCGCAGGTCTCGCAGCTATTGGCGCAGGTCTTGGTATTGGTAAGATTGGTGGACAGGCTATGGATGCCATGGCTCGCCAGCCGGAGGTGATGAACAAGTTGTTCACGAACATGATCGTTGCCGCTGCTCTTATCGAGGGTGTTGCATTGTTCGCAGCCGTTATCGCATTCCTCTGCATCTGATGCAAAGGTAAAAAGTTAATAGGTAAATAATTCAGCGTATGGATTTATTGATTCCGAGTACTGGCTTGCTATTCTGGATGTCGCTGACGTTCCTGGTAGTGCTGTTCATCCTCTGGAAGTTCGGTTTCCCTGTCATCACGAACATGGTGGCAGAGCGTAAGGCTTTCATTGATGACTCACTGAGGAAGGCTCATGAGGCGAACGAGAAACTTGCCAATATACAGAAAGAAGGTGAATCCATCTTACAAGAGGCTCGTGAGAAACAGGCACAAATCCTCAAGGAAGCTGCCGAGACTCGTGATGCCATCGTAGAGAAAGCACAGGAGAAGGCTAGGGCAGAGGGAGCCCGCTTGTTGGACGACGCGAAAGCCGCCATTGAGCAGGAGAAGAAAGCTGCCATTGCTGATATCCGTAAGCAAGTAGCTACGCTCAGCGTCGAGATTGCCGAGAAGGTCCTTCGTCAGAACCTTCAGAGCGACAAGGCGCAGATGGATTTGATCGACCGTATGCTGGATGACGTTTCTGCTAATTAACCAAGGGTCTGCTTATGGATATCGGAGTTATATCGGTCAGATATGCAAGGGCACTGCTGAAAAGTGCTACCGACCAGAAACTGGAGGATACGGTCTATCAGGAGATGATGACTGTTGCCAAGAGTTATCTGGAGGTGCCTCAGTTGCGCCAGACGATAGACAATCCTATGCTTTCGAAGGACAAGAAACAGACTCTGTTGCAGACTGCTGCTGGTGAGAAACCCAGCGCGCTGACTAAGAGTTTCATACAACTTGTACTGAAGGAAGACCGCGAGAACGTGATACAATTCATGGCGAATTCCTACATCACACTTTATCGCAAGCAGAAGAACGTCATCCGTGGAAAACTCACCACAGCTGCGCGTGTGTCTGCTCAGACTGAGCAGAAGATGCGCCAGATGGTGGAGAGTAAGACTAATGGAACTGTGGAGTTTGAGACTGAGGTGAATCCTGATATTATCGGTGGTTTCATCCTTGAATATGACACTTATCGTATGGATGCCAGTGTCAAGACCAGACTCAACAACATTCTCAACACATTAAAAAAGTAAAAAACAATGTCAGATAAAATTAAACCAAGCGAAGTTTCTCAGGTATTGCTCGACCAACTGAATGGTATTTCCAGTGAGGAGAAGTTTGACGAGGTAGGCACTGTGCTCACCGTGAGCGACGGCGTGGCTCGTATCTATGGTCTTCGTAACGCTGAAGCCAATGAGTTGCTGGAGTTCGAGAACGGCACGATGGCTATCGTGATGAACCTGGAGGAAGATAACGTCGGTTGTGTGCTCCTTGGTCCAACGGCAGGTATCAAGGAGGGACAAGTGGTGAAACGTACGAAGCGTATCGCCTCTATCCGTGTTAATGACAACATGCTCGGACGTGTTATCAATCCATTGGGACAGGCTGTTGATGGCATGGGTGATATCGACCTTACCGGCGCTTTCGAGATGCCCCTCGACCGTAAGGCTCCCGGTGTGATTTACCGTCAGCCTGTAAAGGAACCGTTGCAGACTGGTCTTAAAGCCATCGACTCCATGATTCCTATTGGTCGTGGACAGCGTGAGTTGATCATTGGTGACCGTCAGACGGGTAAGACCGCTATTGCCGTGGATACCATTATCAACCAGAAGAGTTTCTATGAGGCAGGAAAACCTGTCTATTGTATCTATGTGGCTATCGGTCAGAAAGCATCTACCGTTGCCACTCTCGTACAGACACTGAAAGAGCATGGTGCGATGCCATATACCATTGTGGTGGCTGCTACCGCTGCAGATCCTGCAGCCATGCAGTATTACGCACCTTTTGCCGGTGCTGCCATCGGTGAGTATTTCCGTGACCGCGGACTGCCTGCGTTGGTCGTATATGATGACCTCTCCAAACAGGCTGTCGCCTATCGTGAGGTGTCACTGATCCTGCGTCGTCCTTCTGGTCGTGAAGCATATCCAGGTGATGTGTTCTATCTGCACTCTCGTCTGTTGGAGCGTGCCGCTAAGATGAACGAGCAACAGGAGGTTGCTGAGCAGATGAACGACCTGCCGGAATGTATGAAGGGACATGTGAAGGGTGGTGGCTCTCTGACCGCCTTACCTATCATTGAGACTCAGGCTGGTGACGTTTCCGCTTATATCCCGACCAATGTGATCTCTATCACCGATGGTCAGATATTCTTGGAGAGCGACCTCTTCAACCAGGGCTTCCGTCCTGCCATCAACGTAGGTATCTCCGTGAGTCGTGTGGGTGGATCGGCTCAGATCAAGTCTATGAAGAAGGTGGCTGGTACCTTGAAAATTGACCAGGCACAGTATCGTGAGTTGGAGGCATTCTCCAAGTTCTCCAGTGATATGGATGCTGTGACGGCAATGACACTGGACCGTGGTCGTAAGAACAACCAGTTACTGATTCAGCCACAGTATAGCCCGATGCCCGTTGGCGAGCAGGTCGCCATCCTGTATTGTGGTGTACATGGATTAATGCGTGAGGTACCCATCGACAAAGTTCGTGAGTGTCAGACAGCATTCCTTGACAAGTTGCGCTCATCGGCTCCAGAGGTCATTGAGACCCTCGGCGCAGGTAAGATAGATGACGCCACAACTCAAAAGATTGAGGAAGTGATGTCCGATATAGCCGGAACCTATAAAGTTTGATAGCCTATGCCCAGTCTGAAGGAAATCAAAGGACGTATAGCCAGTGTTCAGAGCACCCGTAAGATCACGAGTGCCATGAAGATGGTGGCTTCGTCAAAACTCCATCATGCACAGGTAGCCATCCAGAATATGCTGCCCTATGAGACCATGTTGGAGCATATCCTGAAGTCATTCCTTGCCGCTGAGGCAGAGGCACAGACTATCTTTGACCAGGAGCGTCCTGTCAAGCGTGTAGCCTTGGTGATATTCTCCAGCAACTCTTCTCTGTGTGGTGGCTTTAACGCTAACATTATCAGGCTGATGCAGCACGGCGTTGATGCATTGGCTCAAGAGATAGGCCTTGAGAATATTGATGTTTATCCTATTGGTCGTAAGGTGGCGGAGAAGGCACAAAAACTGGGATATAATGTCATGGGCAACTATGCTGAGCTGATTGATCATCCCAATGTCCAGCAATGTATAGAGCTTGCCATGGACCTGGGTCGACGTTTCGCGGATGGCGAGGTGGACAAGGTAGAACTCATCTATCATCATTTCAAAAGCGCAGGCTCACAGATCCTCACCACCAAGACTTTCCTGCCGATAGACTTGGAGAGTGAGTTGGAGCGTGACCATGAGCGTGACCTTACAACAAACATTGTCACCAAGAAGGCGCAGGATTACCTGAAGAAGAATCGTCGCAAGAAGGTCGTCGAGGAGGGTGAGGTTGCTCCGCTGAATGATAACTTCATCGTGGAGCCTGACATGGATACCGTGCTCACGGAACTCCTGCCGAAGATGGCGCATCTGATGCTTTATACCGCCTTGTTGGATAGTGTCGCTTCTGAGCATGCCGCCCGTATGGTGGCGATGCAGACGGCTACGGATAATGCTGATGAGTTACTACGCCAGCTTAACTTGCAGTACAACAAGAGTCGTCAGCAGGCGATTACCAGTGAACTGCTTGACATCGTTGGTGGTAGCGTCAACAATTAGACGATCTGCAAGAATATTTGCTCACTTATTGAAAAGCCCTGCCAAGCATGATGCCTGGCAGGGTTTTTACTTAATCTTATTATATTTGTCTATGAATCTCTGTCCAATTGGGCTTGGCTTCTTTCAGGTTATTCTAAATATTTCTTCATAGTTTTTTATGTCCTTTATTATTGGATCGAGATTTTTTAAATCTTTCCATTCAAAGAGATTTTTATCAAATAATTTCATCCATATTGTTAGTGTTCTTTCGAGGTCTCATTGTACTGTTTCTGGTGACTTATCTCAACTTTTCCATTTTTTGGTTTGGGCTTTTTTTTCGTCAAGTACCTCTAATTCTATTTGTAGTATCTCTTGACATTTTTTACCCTCATTTTTGACAAGTCATTTGCTTATTTCTTTTGCTGCTGAAAATCTAACGTCATATCATAATTCTTTTGAAATTATCTTGACGTCATTTTGGTTTGAAAAATAGATTTTTCATAGATAGACTTCATAGAACATTAGTATTGTTGTTATTTTGTCTTTTTCTGTTGTTATATCGTCTTCGAAGATTTCAAAGTTTTCTTCTATAATAGCACAGATTTTGTTTCTAGTATTTGCTGGTATGATGCTAATTGTTTCTAATGTTGTCACAAAATAATCAGCATACTGCGGATAGTATTTCTTTAGTCCTGCTTCTGCCAGACTAATATAATTAAGTGTAGTCTGTTGTTCCACATTCTCTACAATGGGAGATGCAGAACAATTATAAGAAACTTCGGCAGCCTTTGCCGGATAGGTCCATATAGCAAACAATAAAGACCATGCTATGATCCAGTTCCTTGTATTTGTGTATATGGAATTGTTCTTTTCTGCAGAAGCTAATATTTTATTATTCATATTGAGATAGGGTAAATAGGTAGCACGGTGCCAGGCACGTTGTTACGAGGCTTATTACTTAATCTTATTATATTCATCTATGAACCTCTGTCCAATAGCGCTTGGTTTTTTTCAGGTAATATTACATGTTTCGATGTAATGCTTTATATCAGTCAAGATTGCTTTAATATTTTTCATGTCTTTCCATTCAACGAGATTTCTATCAAATAATTTCATCCAGATTGTTAGTGTTTTCTCGAGATCTCATTGTATTGTTTCAAGTGAATTATTTCAACTTTTCCATTTTTCGTTTTGGGCTTTTTTTTCGTCAAGCACCTCTAATTCTATTTGCATTATCTCTTGATATTTTTTACCCATCGTTTTAATAAATCATGAGCCAATTTCTTTTGCTGCTGAAAATCTAACGTCATATCCTAATTCTTTTGAAATTACTTTGACATCATTTTGGTTTGAAAAAAGATTTTTTCAAAAATATGTTTCGTAGAACATTAGAATCGTTGTTATTTTGTCTTTTTCTGTTGTTATATCATCTTCAAAAAGATCGAGATTGTCGTGAATTAAATAGTTTATTTTATTTTTTATATTTGTGGGTACGGTATTAATTAATTCTATTGTGGTTTTAAAATATTCAGCATATTGAGGATAAAATTTCTTCACTCCTGCTTCAACTTGGCTCATATAATCAGGTGTAGTCTGTTGTTCCACATTCTCTACAATGGGAGATGCAGAACAATTAAAAGAAATCTCGGCAACCTTTGCCTTGGCTGGGCTGGTGCATATAGCAAACAATAAAGACCATGCTATGATCCAGTTCCTTGTATTTGTGTATATGGAATTGTTCTTTTCTGCAGAAGCTAATATTTTATTATTCATATTGAGATAGGGTAAATAGGTAGCACGATGCCAGGCACGATGTTACGAGGCTTATTACTTAATCTTATTATATTCGTCAATGAACTTCTGTCCAATGGGGCTTGGCTTTTTTCAGGTTATTCTAAATATTTCTTCATAGTTTTTTATGTCCTTTATTATTGGATCGAGATTTTTTAAATCTTTCCATTCAAAGAGATTTTTATCAAATAATTTCATCCATATTGTTAGTGTTCTTTCGAGGTCTCATTGTACTGTTTCTGGTGACTTATCTCAACTTTTCCATTTTTTGTTTTGGGCTTTACATTCGTCAAGTGCCTCTAATTCTATTTGTAGTATCTCTTGAAATCTTTTACCCTCATTTTTGACAACTCATTCGCTTATTTCTTTTGCTGCAGAAAATCTAATATCATATCCTAAATCTTTTGAAATTACCTTGACGTCATTTTGGTTTGAAAAATAGATTTTTCATAGATAGACTTCATAGAACATTAGTATTGTTGTTATTTTGTCTTTTTCTGTTTTTATATCGTCTTCGAAGATTTCAAAGTTTTCTTCGATTATTGTATTTATTTTATTTTTAATACTTGCTGGTATTGTATGTATTGTTTCTAATGTTGTCACAAAATAATCAGCATACTGCGGATAATATTTCTTCAATCCAGCTTCAACTTGGCTCAAATAATCAGGTGTAGTCTGTTGTTCCACATTCTCTACAATGGGAGATGCAGAACAATTAAAAGAAATCTCGGCAGCCTTTGCCGGATAGGTGCATATAGCAAATACGAAACTACATGCAAGGACTCACTGGGTGAATAATGTCTTTCAGTACATAGTCAGGTTCTGTATTTATGAGTCGTACTGCCCGCTGGGGACGAATTTCCGAAGATGAGGACCGTGACCCCTTGCGGAGCGGCGACCTTTTACCATGTGCCTATCTATGGGCGGCAGCCATGCTAACTTGCCTGCATATCCCTATGCAGCTTAATATAGCACGCTTTTCATTCCCCGCTCTTGCACCGTCGCTCCCGGCCTGTCCTTTTCATCCGCACAGGGCTATGAACGCAGATAAACGCTATCCCCTGGCGTGACTTCTTCCATGCGTCAGCGAGTCAAAGAACTCGTTAATACTTATTTTACTGATGACAAAGATAGGGATTATTTGGTAAGAATGCAAATTTTCAAGCGTATTTTTCCTGTCTTTAACGAATATTGTGTAAATTTGCAGTCATCGGCGGGTGTAGTGTAATGGCAGCACGCAAGACTTCAGATCTTGATTCGGCACATCTCCAGTGTGCAGGCGCGGGTTCGATTCCCGTCACCCGCTCTATGACAGAAAAAGACAGACAGCAACAACCGCGTCCGAAGGACAGTTTTAAAGATTGGGAAGCCCCGTTATACAACGACCTTCGCAAGATATTCTCTCGTGCTAAGTTGCGCGAGGTATTGACACATAGTTCTTTCTACGATGAGGAGGGTAAGGGCAACGGACGTTATGTGTTTGCTGGGATGTTTGTGTTCAAGGGTATGGTGGCACAGGTGCTCTACCGATATTTTTCAGGTGAGGGAACGAGACTGCAGCATGTGTTGGGAAACCTGTTCCGCAATGAACGACTGGAAAGATTGTTTGACGACTTGAAGTTAAAGTCTTTCGTCCGTGCTAGCGAGAAGTTCGATGTCAAGGCGCACAGGCATATTTTCGTTTATGCCGTTTTTGGCTATGTGACCACACTCGATGAAGATATCCGCAACTGGTTCATCGCCAAGTATATTCTTAATGATGAAAGCGAGCATCTGTTCCTGCATAAGAAACGAAACGCTAACCTGCTGGCACAGGCGGATGCCATGGTGAGGAGGACAAACGGGCAGAGACTGTCATTGGAGATGGAAGTGACGAAAGAGGGGCTTCATCGTGCCAAGGCGGTATTAAGCGATGGTACTGTGCTCTGCGAGGCAGAAAGCAAGAGTTGGCGCTATGCGCGAACGAAGACTACGAAACTCGCCTTGAATATGCTCGCCACTCCGTTCCGCAAGGAGATGTTGTCGAATC
>Ga0326512_10000259_pt1 | contig 44847 bp, 80 predicted proteins | sample 1_2617_0518_D_FD_203652 | JGI IMG/M metagenome (GOLD analysis project Ga0326512, IMG submission 203652) | Bovine rumen microbial communities from UC Davis, California, United States - 1_2617_0518 | ecosystem: Host-associated > Mammals > Digestive system > Stomach > Rumen | place: USA...
CCGCTGCTGCCGATCTGCGCCCCGTCGCCGCTGCTGCCGATCTGCGCCCCGTCGCCGCTGCTGCCGATCTTCGCCCCGTAGCCGCTGCTGCCGATCTGCGCCCCGTCGCCGCTGCTGCCGATCTTCGCCCCGTCGCCGCTGCTGCCGATCTTCGCCCCGTAGCCGCTGCTGCCGATCTTCGCCCCGTAGCCGCTGCTGCCGATCTTCGCCACGTAGCCGCTGCTGCCGATCTTCGCCCCGTAGCCGCTGCTGCCGATCTGCGCCCCGTCGCCGCCATTGTCAGTCAGGTTCGCGTCACCTTGCTGCTTTGTGCTCTCGATAACGACCGAAACTGCGGCGCGGATGAAATCCCGAATGCTCAGCTTCGCGCCAATCCGCAGCTTTTTCGTTGCCCGTTTGTTTTCTTTCACCAGCACTTCATCCAGTGCTTCAACTTCCGCGAACTCCGAAAATTCACCGTTATCATCCACTAGCGGATAGTAGTCCAGCACGTCAAATGGTGTTTCGCAGAAGTGCATCACGCCAGCCTGGCAGCACTCGCTTGCCCCAGTGTCCTCAAACACCGTATTCTCCGCATACTGCTTGCCATTGCAGATAAGCCCCTTGTGAAATGCCTTGTACCCTTTCATTGTCATCGCTCCTTTCGTTTCCTGATCCTGATCATGGAGTCAATCGCCCTGCCGTCCGCCAGCCTCTCGCCCGTGTCCCGCTCGTACTGCTCCTGCCGCTGCGCCCTGCGTCGGTTCGACCACTCGGTGTACGCCTCGCAGGACGCATGGCAGGCTTCGTGGCGGTTGGGGCAGTCCTTTCGGCAGGGCATGTCCTTCAAAACCATGTCACCACATCTCCGGCGTGACCGCCAGCTCCGGCATCTTGCGGGCGATGGCGCTCAACTCGTTGATGATGTCGCCCAGCTCCTCCAGCGGGAACTCCATCACCGGGCCGTCCTCGTCCTTCGCACGCTTCACGCGCAGCAGCTTCTTGCCCATGTCCAGCCCGTACCTGCAGGCCGTTCCCGCCAGCGAAATCTTGCGGTTGGTGATTGCCAGACACGCCGCGATGACAGGCTCCGGCACCACTTCCACCTTCGCCTCCGGCATCGGCACAATCGGCGTCTCGCTCATGCGCTTCTTGAACTCCGCCCAGTTCTTCCCCGGCTGCGGGCCGATGTGCTTCCACACCGTCGTATGCGTCACGCCCAGCGCGTTTGCGATGTCCGTGTTGGTCATGCCCGCATATCTCATTTTCAACATTTCCTCGGTGTTCAGGTTCTTTCGTGCTCCCATGATGTTGCCTCCTCAGAAATGTCGCTTTGCGTATAGCGCCATCAATAAAGCCTCAGCCATACCGTCGCTATCCTTACGGCATCGTTCACTTGGCAATAAACTGACATTCGGGAATAGGTGCTTGCATACCTCAATGGATTTTTGCTTATCGCTATTAAGCCCAAAGTCAGTTTTCCATTTCCTTGGTGGAACCAACTGATAAGAGATGCCAAAGGCGCTAAGAACACCGAGGATGTATCCGAATGAGGTGCCAAACGCAAAAGTGCTCGAAACGCCCTGGTGGGGCATCGCCCCCACCTTCTCAACCGCCGCGATGGGCTTGTCCGAGCACAGCGACAGCATGTGCATGTCCTGCACAAAATTCTGGTCATCCCAGGGATACACCGTCACCTTGCCGTCCCATATCCACGCATAACCGCCGCGCTGTCCGGGGTCAATGCCAATGTAGATCATGTTGATTCCTCCTTTACCGCTCTGGCGATCCTTCCCAGCACGTCCACTGCGCACGGCAATGCGATGCCATTGCCCCACATCTTGTACTGTGCGCTGTCGCTGCCCTCCACGCCGCTTGTCCACCAGTCCGGGAATCCTTGCAGCCTCGCGCACTCTGTGGGCGTCAGGCGGCGCACGATGTACTTGCGGGGCGGCTTGCCGTTAGTGACCACCGCCTGTTGGTCGTGCATACAGTTCAATGCCCCGGTTTTGTCACCCATGTCCAGCTGGTGCCGCTGCCCGTTTCCCACACATATTGCGGTGTAATCCGTCACTCGACTCTCATGATCTCCTGTCATTGTCATCGCGATCTCTCCGCACCCGTTCCCTCTCGCGTCGTAGCACACCACATTCGGCCCCTTGTCCACGCACCATGATCCGTCATGTTCCGCCGTAAGTGTCCTCGCCGTATCTGGGTACACAACGCTGTGCCTGTCTGTAGCGTCCAGCGTGTACATCTCACCGTTCCGCCATCCGATGCCGTTCTGTCTCGTGTCACGGTCAATGAAGTTGCCTTTCAATGCGTAGCACACGCCGTCACATCTTCCACCGCCGCCGTCATTATTTCTGAACGTCGGGTATACCCCGCTTATGTCGTACAATCGCATGTTCTGCCCGTCCCACGGGTTCAGGCATTCAACGCCACAACTTCCTCCAACGCTTCTTTCAGCATCTGCGGTAGCTCCTTCCCGCGCCGCTGCGCCCTCCGCAGGATTCCCGCACATGCTTTCGCACTCAAAAAGTATTTCTCCGGCGCGTTCTCCTGCAAAATCTGCGACAAGGTAGATTCTCTTGCGGCGCTGGGGAACTCCCCAGTATTGAGCGTCGTAGACCCTCCAGGCGAGGCTCCATCCATCTCCGACCATCTCCCCGGCACGGCCCCACCTCTTAGGTCGAGGAATTGGTATGTTGTCGTCACACACGCTTTTGAACGCTTCGAGGACGGCCCGGAAGTCCTCACCTCCGTTGCTGCTGAACGCTCCGGGGACGTTCTCCCAGACGGCAAACCGAGGTCGAATATCGACATCTGCCCTTCCATTGGCCCTGTCTGCATTGCGCATCTCCTTTATGATCCTGATTGCCTCAAAGAACAGGTTGCTCCGCTGCCCTTCGTGGATTCCCAACTGCTTTCCCGCCACGGACAAGTCCTGGCAAGGCGAACCGAAGGTGATGATGTCCACAGGCTCGATCTCCGCGCCGTTGATGTCCAGCACGCTGCCGAGCTGCTTCACGTCCGGGAACCGCGCCGAAGTCACGCGGATAGGGTACGACTCAATTTCGCTGGACCACAGCGGCGTGATTCCGTTCAGCACACCCGCAAGCGGGAATCCCCCGGAACCATCGAACAGGCTCCCCAGCGTCATTCTCCATCATCCCCATCCTCCGTCTCCATCAGATCGAAAAGTGTAACCTGATTCATCTCTTCTTCCAATCGCTTTATGTTTGCAACCGCAGCCTCAAAGTACGCAGGTTTTAGCTCTATGCCGATCCCCTTCCTGCCCATCTTCACAGCCTGATACACCTCGCTGCCGATGCCTAAGAATGGAGTAAAAACCACGTCGCCTTCATTACTGTATAGCCGCAGGCACCGCTCAATAACTGGCAGCTGCAGTGGGCAAATGTGCCGTTCACTCTCATCGTCCTTTGGAGCAAGTGCGTTCAGAGTGTCACTTTGGTTGATGTCCCACCACACAGGGCTGTTGAGTTGATCCCAAATGGGGCTGGCATATTCCTGCCAATCGGACACCGGGAAACTCTCGTTCGTATGCGTCACACGGTTCGGGTTGTCGCCCGGCTTTCGCATGAACACCACGTAATCAGGAATCCCCATCCGGCTCATACAGGAATCCTTCTTGAGCTGCTTGTGGAGCAGCCCCAGCGCCTTCGTGCGTTGCATTGCCGTTACTGGGTTTTTCCAGATGCACACTTCGGAATGATAGATAAATCCGACGTTCTGAAACGCGCGTATTAAATCCCCACGGAAGTCCCGGATGCCGATGTACCCGTCCCGCTCCTTGCTGGTCGGCAGGTTCATGCAGTGAACCGCCATGATGCGCCCCGGTTTCAGGATGCGATACAGCTCCCGCGTGATGAATCCGAAGTGCGTGAAGAACTCGTCATCGTCCTTGCAGTTACCGAGGTCGCGGTCGGAATTGGAGTAGGTGTACAGGCTGGAAAACGGCGGGGAATAAACCTCCATGTCCACGCTATTGTCGTTGAACGCCTTGATAACCTCAGCAGTGTCTCCGTTGTACAGCGCGGCATGTTCATCGATATACTTATCTAGCACCTTCAAGCGATCCATGCTGGCACCTCCATACTCTCTTTCGGTCTGTAGTCTGACGTTATGCGCGTTGTGTGGCGGATTTCTGCCAGGGTAACGTCCCTCATCAGCGCGGTCATGTTGCGTTGCATCTCGTCCATCTGCTCCTGCTTTCGGGTGATGTTGTCCAGCACATTCAACTCCCTATCCGATAAGATGATATACACGTCCACCGGATTGTTCTGACCGAACCGCCAGCAGCGCCGCACCGCCTGATAGAATCGCTCGTAGCTGTCGGACAGCCCGCAGAACACCATGTTATGGCAGGACTGGAAGTTGCTGCCGAAGCCGAAGATCGACGGTTTGCTCACCAGCGCGTGGATTGCCCCGTTCGCGAAGTTGATGCTTGCTGTGGCCTTAAACTCAGGTAAGTCCGATCCCTTTACCTCTATGCAGTCCTCCGTTTTGCGCCTGAGAATATCGCTCTCGTCGTTGTAGTCGCACCACAGCAGCCATTGTTCGTCCATGTTGCTGTTCGCAAGACCGGATGCCATCGACGTTCTCTCCTCGATGCTGTCCTTTCTCGCGGCCCTGCGTTCGTCCAGCGTACTTGCCAGCGTCACCAGCAACTCACCCTCGCGTATCTCGCTATCCGTAATGATCTTGTGAATGTTCAGCGGCGGCAGGTCATAGCCCTCGCCCGTATATCCCAGATCCATCGGACTGTTGAAGTAAATCGCCCACGTTGCGAACCACTCCCAGAACTTGTTCACGCCAGCTTTTTTCAGCCGCCATTTACTCGTCTCTCCTCCATCATGGATAAAGTACGTCGCCAGCATTTCTGTCCTGCTCATGATGCCCAGGAACTCGCAGCTCGTGCCGATTTCCGTGTAATCGTTTGGCGCAATGGTCGCCGTACACAGCAGCCTGTATGGCGTTCTGCAGAACATGTCCGTCAGTAACGTCTTATACTTGCCCGTGAAAGACTTCAAAATGCTCGATTCATCCAGCACAACGCCAGCGAACACGGAGCTGTCGTAGTGCTCAATCATCTCATAGTTGGTGATGTTCACGCCGTTAATAACATCTTCTGCGCTGCGGCATACGTTTACTTCGCAAATGCCGAACTTCTTGGCCTCACGGCGTGTCTGCTCAACTACGGATAGCGGCGAAACGATCAATACCGGCCTGCCGGTATGCGCGTAAACAGCGCGGCTCCATTCCAGCAGCATCAACGTTTTCCCCGTACCACAGCCCGTCAGAATTGCACATTTCCCTTTCCTGCACGCCCATGAGATGATGTCCCGCTGGTAGTCAAATGCCATCGGCGTGATGGATTCCGGTTCCACATCAAATCCACATGCCTCTGCCCGCGTCTCCTTCGTCCGCAGAAAGTCGTTATATGTCATCCTCCCCATCCTCCGTCTCTTCCTCCTCCACCTTGTCCCGGTCCAGGCACCACACGGCGAAGGACACGATCATGATGAACACCATCAGCACCGCACCGAATCCCACCAGCACGCCCGCGCCCAGCAGGCCGTAAAGCACACCCTGTACAAACCAGCTCATTCCTCAACACCTCCAAATGCACTCTCATATTGCTGCTCAACGATCTTCCGCTTGAAATCCGCCTCGCGCTCCGCCTTGCAGATGGCCTCCATGCGCGAAACGTCATCGCAGATCACGTACTCGCACCCGTTCCTGATCTCCCTGCGGATGCCGTGGGTGACGTCCCACGCCTGGATGCTGCTGTCCTCGTAGCCAAACTGCTGGCTGGCCATGTTCCATCACCCCTCGTACATCTTCCGCAGGCGCTCCAGCGCCTCCAGCGTCCGCCGCTTGCGCCAGGACTCCCCGTCCATCCGCACCGGGTAGCACATGCTCCGCACCCGCTCCCAGATGCGGTTGTACCGCATGTCCCCCGCGTTCTTCATCTGCTCCATCGACAAATTGGTCGTTACGACCATCGGTTTCTTGCTGTTGCACCGGTCATCGATCACGTTGTAGACCTGCTCCAGCTTGAAGTCTGTGCCTCTTTCAGCGCCCAGATCGTCGAGGATCAGCAGATGCGCCCGCTTCATGTGCCGGATGGTCTCGCCCAATTCGTCCTGGTGGATGCCCGTCAGCTTGACGATGCTCGTCATCAGCACCGGCACGCTCTTGTCCATCAGCGCGTTGGCGATGCAAGCGGCCAGGAAACTCTTGCCCGTCCCCGTAGGCCCGTACAGCAGCAGTCCGTTCAACTCGCCCACGGACACGTCAGACCAGTGCTCCACGTACCGCTTGGCGATCCGCAGCGGCCTCTTGCTGTCCTCCGTCTCACGGGCCTGAGCGAAGGTCGCCGTCCGCAGCCGCGCGTCCATGATGCTGTACTGCGCCAGCTCCCGCACCCGCTGCATCTGCTCGGACTCGATGCGCCGCATCTCCTCCGCCGCCCGACGCTTCCTGCCGCACAGGCACAGCGCCGGGACGTAGTTGCCGTTGGGGAGCCGGTACTCCTTGCCCTCCCGGCACACCCCGCAGTGCAGCACCCCGTCCGGGCCGATGTAGTCTCCCTCATTGGCCTCAATGTGCTCCGCGCTGCCCAGGCCGTAGAACGCCTCCGACAGCAGCTCCCCGCTCGTTCTCATCGTCATGCGCTCACCTACCAGTAGTTCTCATAGTCCGGGTCCGTGTACACTGTGGGCGTGGAGGTGGGAGAGGATACGTCGCGCTCCCGCGAAGCCCAATTGCGAACCGATGCCCGCCAGTCCTTCATCGGAGACTTGCCGACAGTCCATCCCTTCGATTCGTAGAAGTTCACGAACCGTTCCGCGTCGATGGTGTATCCCTTCTCCCTGGCATATCTTCGAACATCATCAGCGGTGGGTGGCGTGAAGCGCTTGCGCTTCTCTCCCTCTATACTCTTATCTTCTCTATTCTTATCTTCTCTATTCTTATCTATTCTGTCAGCGTTACCACCCGTTACTGTAACGTTACCTGTAACGTTACAATTGTCTGCCAACAGTTTTTGCTTGTCCCTGTACCTTGCAACGCGGTTTTTTGTCGCCTCCCGCGATGCCTCAAGCGCGTCCAATTTCTGGTGCTTCTCCCAGTTTGGAATGGTCACCGTGTCGTTTATGATCTCGATCATCCCAAACTGTTCAAAGGTTTTCATGGCCAGCCGCACCGTGTTCAGCGGCCTGCGGAAGATCGTGGCGAACATCTCTTCCGTGTAGGCGATGCGCCCGTTCAGCAGGAACACACCACTGTTGTTCTGCTTGCCAGCCAGACAGAGCAGTTTGAACCAAATCACGATGATGGCGTCTGCCTCCGGCATCGACTCGATGAGCAGGATCTTGTCATCGTCAAAGATGTCCGTCACGATCTTGATCCACTTCACATCCGCCATCCTCTTCCCCTCCTTCCTCGTCCTCTTCCCCGCCCTGGTACGGGCAGAACGGCACCGGGCAGTGGATGCACTCGGTGAACAGTTCGCAGTAGGTCGGTGTCACAGTTCCTCGGCGTCCAGCGACGCCTCCACCTCCCCGTAGCCCACGCTGTTGAGGATCGCCATCAGCTCGTCGTAGAGCAGCGCCTCGCGCAGCACGTCCTCGTAGTCATCGGCGAACGTCCGCACGTCCTCCAGCTTGCTCTTGCAGGTGAGCAGGTCGCGCATCACGGCGTCACAAACCTTTGTGTATCCCATTTCATGCTCCCTTCTTTCGTTTCAGCCCGTAGATGCGGCAAATCGTCTTGTCTGCCGGGATGCCGCCGTTCAGGTGGTATTTCTTGAAGAAATCGGCCTTGCCCGTGGTGTGAATCTCCGTGTGGTGCTCCCGGCAGAGGGGCAGCACTTCCATGCCTTCGTGAATGATCTCCTCCCGGTTCCTGCCTGCTCCAATGGCCTGTACGTGGTGAAGGTCGGCCTTCTTGCCGCACACCGGGCACTTCTTGGAGATCAGGCAGGCATACACGTAATCCTGCACGTCGTCCACGTACTCCAGCATGGGCCGCCGCGTGGGCACCTCGTTGCGGACGATGAACCGGGCCAGCCAGCTTTGAAAGGCCGCCACAATGCTCATGGGCGCGTCGGAGAGGCTGAACATCCGCGACATCTCCAGCAACTCGCCGCGAAGGAAGTCCACCTTCAACAGGCTTTTCGTCTCCTCCGGCGTTTCGCCCATCCAGTCCGCTATTTCGCGAAGCATGGCATAGCAGTTTCGCCGCTGCTTCTCGGAGAGGGGGCGGGAGTCCAGCATGGTGATCTCCACCTCTTTGTACTCCCGCCGGCACATCGCCGCGAAGTCCTCATAGGGCGCTTCGATCTTCACCACGCCCCGGCGCTCGTCGTAATCCACGATCTTGCCACGAACGCGGTCAATCACGGCGGTCATGTGCCCTCCTTGATGCGGTTGATCAGCTTGTTCGCCTGCGCCGCCGTCATCTTTTCAAGGTCCGCGCCAAACGCCTGCATGGCCTTCATGTAGGTTTCATCATCCGCGTGCAGTTTGATGTATCCCCGCTGTTCGTCCGTTGCCATCTTGGCGCCTTTGGCGGGGTTCTGGGCGGCCTGCTCCAGCTTGCGGTTAATCTCCTCCAGTTTCTGCTTGCCCGCCGCCTCTGCGGCTTCTGCGGTGCCCTGCGGCACAATGCCATTGGCGTCCGGCTCCGTGGGATCACCAGCAGGCAAATCCTCGCCCGCGTAGATGTACAGACCAAGGCCGAACATAGCGAGGTTCTTCACCAGGCAGCGCATGATGGCCTTGTTCACGTCGAACATCGTGGCAGCGTCCACATGCTTGGTAATGAACTCTTCCTGACGGTTGCCGTACTTGTCGAAGTAGCCGCCGCGCGCTTCGTCCCACTTGGCCCACTTGAAGCTGAGGTTCTTCACCTTGTAGTCGTAGGGTTCGGCCTTCATGGCGTTGTTCGCGCCGTCCATCACGGGCAGCCACATGCTGTGCGTCTCCTCGCCGATGGTCACGGAGGTATAAACCATGTAGCCCGTCAGCGCGTCGTAGGCGTAGGGCCTGCCGTTCGCGTCCTTCCAGATTTCATAGTGCGCGCCGGGATAGCGCTGCTTCACTTCCGCCCATGCCCAGGGCCAGGAGAGGTATGTCAGCTCCGTGCTGCCCGTCTTTTTCTTCTCTGTGTGACCGTTTACGTTCACGGCGTTCAAGGTTTCAAAAATACTCACTGTTTTCCCTCCAATCACAGCACGTCTCTGTAATACTGCCGCCGCAGGCCGTCCATCTCCTTGGCGTATTCATCGGCGGCGATGGCCTCGCATTCTTCGTACATGGGCTTCATCTCGTCGTACACGTCGTCCAACGTGTCGAACCAGTCGGAGAACTCCTCATACCCGCGCAAGTGCTCCATGGCGATTGCGATGCTGCCCATCGCCTCCTCCAATTCCTCCAGCAGGTCGCTGTTGTCGGGGTTCTCAAAAAACCGCTCCGTTTGTTTGGGTTTGTCCACTTGCATTTCCTCCTGTCCTGTGGTATAATCACAGGTGAAAGTCGTCCATTGCTTTCACCCTTTCCCGCCGTCCGGACCGCCATCCGGGCGGCGGCTTTTATCTGGCTGGACGGATTTCCGGTTGTACCACCGGTCCGCGCAGCATGTACTGGTCCACCTCCTCGGCAGTCAGCCTGCGCGTGTAGTCCACGAAGCCCCACGCGGTGCATTCGATCTCCGGGAAATACGTGTCCTCTGTGGTCTCCTCGTAGCCGACCGTGCCCTTCGGCACAGCGCCGGGTTCCGATGGTGGGAGATCCAGACAGTAGTATCGATAAACCATCACTGCACCTCCTCCCACTTATCCGTGTACCATGTATCGCCATCCGAGAACCGCGTTATATGGAGAATCACGAGGTCATCCTTATACCCGAATATGTCTATGTGTCCTTTCGCGCTGGAGTAGAGGCTCAGTGCTCCGGCGTCCGGGATGCACTCGCGGTAGATCGCAGCCGCCTGCTCCATCAGCCCCAGCAACTTCTCTTCGCATTCCTGCCTGCTCACGCTGGTTTCCTCCTGTTCCCGTCCCTCAGCATATAGTTGTGATTCCGCGCCCACTCCTGCAAAATCTCCTGACTGGTGCAACTGTACTCGCACTCCTTCGGCCAGTCGGGTGGGCGCACCACGTACAGCCGGCCAATCTTTCGCCATACGGCGAACTTCGTCTTTGTCGCCATAGACACCCCCATCTTTATTCCTGAACGTCCTGTCCCTCCATCCATCTGATAAACGCCACTCTCGGAATCTTCACCCTCGTCCCGATCACGCTGACGTTGAAGCCCAACCGCTCCGGGCATTGCTTCGCAGCAACGTTGATGGCGTATGGGTCGCAGCCCAGCAGCGGGGCGACCTCCCGGGGAATCAGGAACTCCCGCGGGCAGGCGCGAATCTCGTCAATGGTCATGGGGTGCCTCCTACTTCGCGGACAGCAGCGGATTCTTGCTGGCCTCCAGCATGTGGATTTCCACACTTGCCCCGGCCATCGCCGCCTGCAACCGCACCATCCTGTCGTTCACCCGGTTGTGCGCCTCCCGCGCCGCCTGGGACATGTCGTTCACCGGCGCGTGGTTCAGGATCTTCGCGCCACGGTCGATCTTCCTCGCGCCCATCCGCATGTAGCGCACGCCCTCGCCCGTGTAGTTGTCCGGGTAGCACACCTTGTAGCCGATGCCGCGCACGTTCACGATCATGTGGCCTGCCGCAATCAGGCGCTTCCGTGCCGCCTGCAGGATGTCGTTGTATGCCATCGTGCCGTGCTTCTGGTTGATGATGCCGCCGATCTCTTCAAAGTTCAGCACATCGCCGTAGTTCCTCTCCTCGACAGCCTTCACCAGGTTGTCAATCGCGTCCTTCCTTGTCATGTTTTCCTCTCCTTTCAATCTGTTCCGTACCCCAAAAGCCACACCACACTCTACCGAACCTTACCTAACCACGCCAGTACGTACCATAGAATCCCGACCTCGCCAGACCTAACCAAGTGAAGCCATGCCTTACCGTGAAATCCGTACCTTGCCCCTCATGACCCCAACATGCCTCGCCATAGAATCCGCACCTGACCACGCCGTGCCTTGCCTCGCCGTGCAAAACCTTGCCGGACCCCGGCTAACCGTACCTCGGCATAGAAGCCTTACCGAAACATGCCTTGTCAAACCCAGCCTAGCCCTCGCGTACCGCAGAATCCTTGCCAGACCCTACCGTGACGAGCCTAACCGCGCCTCAGAATCCAAACCCCGCCACACCTAACCTGACACCACCGCGCCTTTGCTCACCAAAGCGCAAAATCCGCAGCTTATCCCTCGAACGGAACTTCTTTTATCACAGAGCAGAACCTTCCATATCCCAACGTCCGGGCTTCACACAGCCCAACATATGCGCCCGCGCTTTCAAGTGACCTTGCGATAGTTTCAACGTCGATGTGCGTCTCGTCGAACAGAATGTCGAACTGGCAGGACCACACGTCGAAGCGGGGACGGGTGCGGATCACTCGCGCCCGCATGACTGCCACGGCGCGGACGTCATAATACTTCATGTCGTGCCGCATCTTCTCAAGGTCGAACTTCACGCCGATGTCCAGTGGAGCCACCGCGCCGGTGAACTGGACGTACCGCTGGATGTCCTTCCCGGCCTTGAACAGCTTCGCGCCGTTCTCAAGGGTTTTCTGCAAGCACTCCACGGGAACGTGCAACCCGTTTGCCTCGTCGTAGTACAGCCCGGCCTCCCATTCCAGTTCGCTGATCTTCTGGAGATCGTCCTCGGTCTTTTTGCGCTTGCTGGTGTACTTCTTGAGTTCCAGCGCCAGCGGGTGCAGCGGGTTGACGGTCTTGGGGGAGTGCATCATCAGAGTGTTCAGGCCCTTCATGGTAACGTGCAGCTTCTTCATGTGAATATCTCCTTTCAATCTCTCATGTCAGAATTGGTTGTTGATTTGCCGCTCAACTTGTGGTACAATGTTGTTGTGATTACCACACTCCTTTCAATCGCCGTTCAGTGTTGCCGCACTGGACGGCATTTTCTATCCAAAAGTGTGCGGCCTTGGTCTGCGCCTGCGCTGCTCATCTTCAAACTCCTTGAACCGCAGCGCATCCCGCATCTGTAGCGCAGCGATCAGTGCGCCGATGGCGATGATCCAATCAAGCGTAGACATTGTTGGCCTCCTTGCCGGTATTGTGCGGCATCTGGTTCGTCATTTTCGTCAAATGCCTGAATTTACAGGGAGTGTCTTTTAGGACACTGCTTCGGGAAAAAAATATCGGTGCCGTTCCTGATGCCTAGCAACTCGATGACCTTTGCTATTTCGGACTGCTTGAATTCTGTGTGACCATTGCACTTAGACCAAAATGCCTTGCGAGAAATGCCGAGTTCACGGCACATTCGGACAACCGTGATGTTCTTCTCTCGCATGATGGCGCGGAGCTTTTCGCTGTCCATTAGCGCCCTCCTTTCAATTAAGTTTCCCTAAGGACACTTTGATTGTATCGCATAGGACACGACATGTCAAGCTGTAAAAGTGTCATTTAATACACTTTTAAAAGTCTAATAAATTTCGTAATAAGTGTTGCTTTTTGGAAACACATACGGTATACTTAAGTACACTTGAAAGGAGCGCACCATGGATATAAGCGAGAAAATCAAGACTCTGCGAAAGCAACGCAAGCTTACGTTCGAAGCGGTGGGGCGAGTCGTCGGAGTCGGTAAAAGCACAGTGCGGAAATGGGAGAACGGCGATATAAAAAATATGCGCCGCGATAAGATTGCACTGCTCGCACAAGCACTTGGAGTAACTCCGGGGTACCTGATGGGTTGGGAAGACGAGGATGCAACGCAGGACATAGCTCAAGTCGAAAATGGGATTTCAGGGATGAACCCGGAGAAGGCCAGGGGATGGAAGATACTCTCGAAAGGTTTTGACAAGATGCCGGAGGAGGACCTGAACAGAATCATCAAAATGTTGAGTGCGGCGTATCCTGAATTCTTCAACGAAGGGGACGATGAGAATGAATCATGATTTTGACGTTGCGGCCATCAAGGCCACGGAACTGCTCATTGAAAAAGAAATCGCGTTTGCTCCGATCGTGCCGATGAGCATCCTCAAAACTATGCCGGGTGTGCTGGTGCTGTCATTTACCGAGATGGCAGACTGCACGGGGCTGGACAGGAGCAACATCGTCACGATGTACGGCGCGGAGAATCAGGACGCGGTTACGCTGGTGAAAGAAGTCAACGGCAAACTGAGATATTTTGTGGCGTACAACCAGCGGCTACCTTATTATATGCTGCAGCGGTCTCTGGCCCGGGAACTCGGCCACATCGTCATCGGGCATGACGGTTCTGGGGCGCCGGAGGTGCGCACGGAGGAGGCGATGGCCTTTGCGCGGCATCTGCTCTGCCCGCGCCCGCTCATCAAGGCGCTCCTGGAATCCGGCATCGACCTCACAGTGGAAGTATTCGGCAACGTCACGGGATGCTATGGACGGTGCCTCGCCGGCATGCGCCAGACGCCGGGCGCGCACGTCCCCGCGGAAATGAACCGACGCGTCAAGGAACAATTCAAGGATTTCGTCGCAACGTATCTCGACTACCACGCAATCATGCCAAACGACGATGATTCTCCGATTGCAGAGTTTGGCGCTTACATGGACAATTATGAGGAATAGGGTGTGGTTACATGAAGCGATTAATTGCGGTGGTGCTGCTGCTCCTGCTTGTCGGGACGGCGCTTGCCATCGAAACCACGGACACCATACAGGTGCCCGAAGAATACACGGAGTATGAAGCGGAAATCTATAGAAAGGGCTATCTTGCCGGGTATCAGGCGGCGCAGGAAGGTGTGCTGGAGGAGCGCCACCCCGTGAATGGCGAAAACGAATACGTCATCAATAAGAGTTCCGGCAGATTCCACTATCCGTCATGCAATGGCGTCCAGTCCATGAGCGAGAAGAACAAAGAGTTTTTTCACGGCACGCGGGAAGAACTCATTGCCAAAGGCTACCAGCCTTGTGGATCGTGCGACCCATAGGAGGCAAGAAAAATGCTCTGCCGCAAGTGCAAACGGGAAATGCCCTCAGACGCGCTCTTTTGCCCTTATTGCGGCGTTTCCGTCCAGCCTACCCAGCGCACCCACAAGCCCAGAACGCGTCCAAACGGGGCCGGAACGGCCTTCAAAAGGGGCAAGACGTGGACGGCGCGCGTAGTGGTCGGCTGGGTGCCGTCGGATGGCAAGCCAAAGCCAGTCTATCGCACTAAGGGCGGGTTTCCCACAAAGCGCGAGGCGCTGGAATACTGCTCTGTCCTGAAAAACGGGAAGCCGAAGAAGGCCGCGCCGCCGTTGAACGATTACTGGCTGGTTTACGAGGCGGGGGAGTTGGCACAGCTATCCAAGTCCAAGCAGGTCGCCTACAAGGGCGCGTGGTCGAAGTTGAAGGCGATCCAATTCAGGCCCGTGGATCAACTCACAGTTGGCGAGCTTCGGCAGACATGCGCGGATGTCGCCAAGACATACTACACCGCAAGGGATTGCAAGACTGTGCTGACACGCCTGTTCAACCTCGCCGGCGCGGATGGATATTGTAGCAAGGATTTGCCATCCTACATCGTCCTGCCGCCGCTGGAGGAGAAGGAGCGCGAAGTCTTCACCGATGTCGAACAGGCCGCGCTCTGGAAACTCTACGAATCCGGCGACCTTCGCGCCGCCATCCCGCTGCTGATGATCTGCACGGGCATGATGCCCGGTGAGATGCAGCGGTTGAAGGTGGAGAACATCGACCTAGGCGCGCAGAAGATCACGGGAGTGGGCATGAAGACCAAGGTTCGCAAGGCTTCGCCAGTGTTCCTGCCAGAGGACGCGCTGCCGATGGTGGAGGACCTGATGGCACATGCGCAGCCCAGCGGGTACATCTTCGCCCGCAACGAGGACAAATGGTATGCGGACTATTACGCCGCTCTGGAGGCCGCAGGATGCCGCCGCCTGGAGCCGTACTGCTGCCGCCATTCCACCGCGACGCGCCTTGCCATCTCCGAAGGCATCGCGCCGCAGACCATCCAGCGCATGATGCGTTGGAGCACGTCCAAGATGCTGGACCGCTACGCACACCCGGATGAAGCCGACGTTTTGAATGCCGCAAACCGCATAAAAAGACGCTCGGAATAGTCTCTACTGGTAACATACTATGTACAACAAGAATGGAACAACCGATAAAACCATTGGAAATACGCTGGTTTCAGGAAATATTGACGCCCCTGCTAAGGGAGTAGGGTGGGATAACTGCCGCGAGGGTTCAAATCCCTCCTTCTCCGCCAAAACCCTTGAAAACACGACGTTTTCAAGGGTTTTTTGTTATAACAGGCTCTATGTAAAAATGGCGGGAAATGGTGAATAATTTTGTTCTATTGGTAACATTACTGGTAACAAGAAGCCCCGCCGTTTGGCGGGGCTGTTGCTAGTCCTGCAGTTTCCTCAGAACGCCGTTGTACAACTTGGGCATCAGCACGTATAGCGTGCTCATCAACTCGTCCATGACAGGCCAGACGTCTGCCGGGTCTCTCCCGGTGATGATCTGCGAAAACTCCGTATCGCTGCTGTAATCTATCGTCGGCCCTGTCGCGTAGGAGTAGCCCGGCACTGCCATAGGCTCCTCGGCTGGTTTGCCGAACATTTCGCTGCGGATGGTGTAAAATGCCGCCAGCTTGATGCAGGTATTGGCGTTGGGGTTCCGCTCCCCTTGACACTCGGCGATTGCCTGCTCAAGGTCGCGCTCCGTAATCAAGGGGAATCACCTCACATCTGCTCGATCTTTTCCGCCAGCTTCTGCATTTCGCGCTTGATGGACTCATTGGGCGCGTCGTGCATCAGGTTGTGGAGCTGGTCGGCAAGGTCGCCTGCGCGGGAGTAGCGGTTGGAATAGCGGCCCATGCGATCGCGGGAACCGTCGCGATAACTGCCGCCACGATAGCGGTAGCTGCCGTTCATGGGATAGGCGCGATTGCTGTAGCCGTCCTCGTCCTCCATCATGGCAATGGTCGCCTTGACGGATTTCAGGGTGTGGGTCAGCTTGTCGATGTAGTCCACGTCCCCGGCGGTCAGTTTGCCGCCCGCGTTGCGGATTTTGTCATTCGCCTCACCGATCTCCTTGGAGATGGTTTCGCACAGTTCGTGCAGGTCGTTGATGTAATCCATAGCGCACCTCCGTCACAGAGCCGGGGTGACGGGATTCGCCACCGTGTAGGCGGGGATCGGGTAAGGCGCGACGCGGTTGACGATGTACTGGGTCTGGGCAGTGTTATCCGCCACCAGCGCGGCGGTCTGCGCGGCCTGGGACGCCGCCAGGGCCTGCATGTTGACCTGGTTCTGCAGGGACAGGTTCTGCGCCTTGAGGGCATCGATCTCCTGCTGGCACATCTTGTCGATGATGGTCTGGGTCTGGGCCTGCGTGGCGGAGATCACGTCGCGCAGGGCCTCGGAGATGGCAGCGCGGTCCGCGCATGCCTCAGTAGCCACGGTGTAACGCAGGTCAGCCAGCCCGGCCTTGTTCTCGCAGCAGCAGTTCGCAAGCTGGCCCTGGATGCCGTTGAAGCCCTGCAGGGTCGCCGTCTGCGCGGCGAAGTTCTGCTGCATGTCCGCGATCTGGCGGGCATTGTTGGCGATCTCGTTCTGGGCAAAGCCGTTGGAGATAGCCGCGTTCACGCCCGCGAAGCCGCCGCACAGTGCGGTCTGCACGTCGCCGAAGCCGCCGGTGATGGAATTCTGGATGCCGGAGACGGTGGTGTTGAGCATCTGGTCGCGGAAGCCGTCGTTGATGTTCTGGGAATTGTTCATCCACGGATACAGGCCAGCGCCATCAAATCCGCCGCCGAAGCCGTTTCCCCAGCCGCCCATCAGGATGAAGAGCAGCAGAATCCACCAGCCGTTGCCGTCTCCGAAGCCGCCAAAGCCGCCGTTGCTCACGCCGCCGGCGGGCTGCACCAGCATTGTGGTGCCCATAGATTCGTCAGTAAGAGCCATAAGGATGTAAAGTCCTTTCGGTGTATTTTCAACCGTCTGCGCGCTTGACGGGTTGAATCATCTGCCGCCCATCATGCGCTGCATCTGCTGCGCCATCTGTACGGCGTTGTTATACTGGGACTGGGAGACCTTGCCCGAATTGAGGAGTTGCTGCACCTGCTGGCGCGGGTCGCCTTTGAACATCTGCTGGAATTGCTGGAACCGCTGCAAGAGGTTGCCCATCTGCGACCCTGCCTGCGGGGCCATCTGCTGGTACAGTGGATTCATTCGCCCGCCTCCTTTTTCAGTTGCGCTTTCAATGCGTTGATCTCGCCCTGCAGCGCGTCAAATTCGGCGCGCGTGGCGTATTCCGTATGATTTACCGTAGGCGCGGCAGAGGCCGCCACGGGGCCGTTTGCGGCGCTCTGGCGGATGGTGTAGTCCAGCACCTTCATGCTGGGCATGCCCGAAGCATCGGCGGATTTGAGATAGACCACCTGCGCCTCGCTGTCCCACAGTTGCACGGTGGTGTTGGGGGCCACAAGGTACGCCTTCGCGCCCGCTTCGCCGCTCACCCATATCATGCCGCTGCTCTGCGGCTGGGCCTGCTGTTGAGGCTGGTACTGCGGCTGGTAGTACATCTGCGGATACGTCGCCGGGAATCCGTTGTTGTATGCCATTTATTTGCCCTCCTGCAATGCCCAGTAGTATTGCGGTATCTCGTCGCTGCTGTCCCAGGAGTCCCACACTTGCCCGTCGATCACGGCGGCGACGTGGCCCGTGAAGCCAAGCACATAGATGCCGTGCGGATGGTCGCGGCAGAAGTCGGCGGCTGTATAACAGTCCGGGCAGGAATTGGGCACCGTCGCCCGGTAGAAGCCGCACTGGCGCAGGATGCTGCCGTACACGGCATTCTCATCCATCGTCTGCCCCATCTGCTTCGCCCGCTCCGCCACCAGGTCGAAGGCGTCATCCCACGACATGTCCAGCGCCGCCGCCACAGCGCGGATCACACAGTCGCGGGTGCGGTTGCCCACGGGGTTGGGATTGAAATACCTATACGTACTCATTGCCATCGTCCAATATCGCCCGCATGTACAGCACATAATGCTGCAGGCCGTCCGTGTCCTCTCCGTAGTACGCCAGCACCCGCTCAATCTCGGCGGCGGGCAGGCCGATGCGCGTAAGCGCTTCAATCATCTTTTCCATGGCTATATTGTCCCATTTTTGCCGGAGATTCGACAGGACGCGGGGAGGACAGATGCAGGACATGCAGAGGACAATTTCAGGCAAACAAAAAAAGGCGGCACGAAGCCGCCAAAAATAAAAAAACTCCCGCGCAGGCCGAAGCCCACGCGGGATTGTTCATAGGTGTTTGAAAAGCTGCTCCTGCAGTTTAAGCACGATGCGCCGCATCTGGCGGTCACTCATGTCAAATTCCTCGGCAAGCCGTTCGAAGGTCAGGCCGTCGATCAGCCGCCGCTCCAGGATTTTCCGGTTGCGCTCGTCGTGTATCCATTCGGCGATGACCTCACGTATCTGGCTGTTGCTGTATTCCATTGGTCACCTCCGTAGCGGGGGTAATCTGCTTAATCGTATTCAGCCAGTTCTTCTCGCGCACGGTATAGCCGAACACGAAAATGATGATTGTGAGAATGAACGTCACGCACACGGCAATCAGCGCCGTCAGCATGCGCTTGTTGGTCACGTCCATGTGCGTCATCTGGTTCTCGGCAACGAAGAACGGGATACATGCCTGCTGCCTCTCCGAGCAAGCGCCGGAACACTTTTTTTCTTCCATGTGCCCTCCTTACTTCCCGTCGTCCTCCATCCTGTCCAGTATGTCAGGAGGTTGCGTCTTGTTGTACTGCGCCGTGGAGATGCCCAGCAGGGTGCCCAGGCACAGGGACAGGGCCGTGCAGGTCGCCAGCACCTCGTCCCCGAAGGGCCAGCCCCAGATGGCAGCGAGGGTCTTGTAGAGCAGTCCCAGGGCGTCCAGGGCGATCAGGGCGATCCATTTCAAGATGTCGTAAACGCGATTGGGCAGCATGTGTTCCCCTCCTATCTATGTTCCAAATCCGTCAGCCTGCGGTCCGCAGCCTTGGCTTTTTCTTCCAGCGCCGGGATGCGCTCGGCGAAGGCGTTGTGCTTGCGGACTTCCTCGCGGAGATTGCTGATCTCCGTCTTGACCACGCGAATCTCGGTCTCCAGCTTGGCGTCCGAAACCTCGGACTTCTTGTCCATAGCGGCGAGCGTCTGCCTGTTGGTCACCAGCACGGTGATGATCGTGCCAGCCAGCGTCAGCCCGCCAGTGACAAGTGCAACGATGATAGCCTCGCTCATTCACTCCACCAGCCTTCCGTACTTCCCGGATACCCATCCGGCCTTGTCCTTGTAGACAATCTCCAGCCAGCCGTTCTCGGACTTCTGCCCGGTGAACGGGTACTTGGTCCCCTCGTGGGCAATGCCCCGGATGTTGGACTTTTCCACTGCGGGCGAGGAGCGCACGTAGCAGTTGCCGCCCACGATCTGCACCTGCTTGGCCTGCTCCTGAGGGGCGTTCAGCTTCTCCAGCGCCTTGTTCATCGCCGCCAGGCTCATCGGGCCGAACTCGCCGTCCGGCGTCAGGTCCTCCTGCGTCTGGAAGCGGCGCACCGCCATCTCCGTGGCGTCGCCGAAGTCGCCGTCCGCGCCCCACTTGCCGCAGTCGTAGCCCAACTTAATGAGGTTTTCCTGCATCTGCTTTACGTCCGCGCCGGACATGCCGTTCTTCAAAATGCGGTTGCCCGGCTTGTAAGTGGGACTTACAGGTTCCGGGGACGCAGCCGCGCTGTCGCCATAGTCGAAATACTTGTCCATAACGCCCCAAAAATTAGGCTTCCGGGCGGACAGCTTGGTCTTCACCACCCCGTACATGACGCCCCGCGCCTCGATGATGTACCAGTCGCCCTGCGGTTCGCTGGCCTTGACGGGCTTGTACAGGTAGGCGACGTGGTGGATCGAACCCGCGCTGCCGTCCGACCAGAAAACCGCCGCGCCCGCCTTGCGCATTGCTGCCGGGATCAGGCCCTTGCCCTTGGTGCCGCACCAGTTGGCATAGTTGGAGCGGGCATAGGCGTTGATGCAGTTGCCGGTGTACAGCTCGTAGATGCCCTCCGCCATGCCGTTGCAGTCCCACACGCGGGTGCACTTCTTACGCCACTCCAGCGCCTGCGTGCGCTGCTTGCCGCTGTACTGGGTGTACATATGTCCCGTGGTTTTCCAGGCGCTCTTGACAGTGGTCACGGATAGGTCAAGGTAGCCCGTGCGCGGGTTTTGGCCATACGCGCCCATGATGTAGCCGTCGCCCCGGTTGAGCGCGGCCTCCAGCTCATGCACAAACTGTGCGATTGGCATGCGTTTGATTGCCATGTGATTCCACCTCCGATTATGTCGTCGCCTTGGTATATTCGAGCACAATTGTAAAGTACATCGGCGTACCAACGCCGCTGCCAATATGGGCATGAACTTTGCAATCTTGCGTGCTTACGTCCACATATACGCCGTACTGGATACCAAATTCCGGCGCATAGTTGAGCGTGCGCCGATATCCGTTGGATGTCAGCAGCGCGCCATTTATGCTGATGACATTGTCGGGCACGGACGGAAGGGTGCCGAGAACAACATCGCCCGTCGCCGTGGCCGCAGCGTTGTTGATTACATACCGGTAAATGGGCTTGCCGTCCACCCATGTATCCCCGGTCGCCACCTCGCTGGTGCTGTAGGTCTTGGCGGTGACATATCCCGCGTCGTTGGTCAGACCGGAAACGCTAGGGGTAATCTTCGTCGGACTTGGAGCAGTGCCGTCTTTCCCCTCGATGATTGTGCCTACAATTCTATACGATGATTCGGGCTGTTTTGAAGTTTCAATGAGAATGCCGTTAGCCTGTGTCGTAATATAAACTACACCGCTAAATCCTTTTAGAACAGAGCATGAAAACTTGTGATATATCGTTACACCAGAAAAAAGCGATGTGTTTATCAAACGATAGTAACAGCTTCCACCGCTCGGCTCGCCCGCATATGTTACCACATCATATGACCAGGTGCCGACACTAAATTCCGCGCTTGACGATATGTTTACATTGATCGCCTTTTTCGCCTTTTCATCCAGTGCCGTCTGCAAGTCCGTCTGATTGGACAGCGTGCCGGTGATGCTGCCCCAGGTGCCGCCGCCTCCGCCGCCGGATTCGTTTGCCCACTCCGTGTCATAGTCCGTGCCGCTTTTCTTTTTGAGCACCTGTCCGGTGGTGCCGCCGGGGGGGACGCCGACGCCATCCTGCCCATCATCGCCCGGATTGCCCTTCGCGCCCTGCGGGATGCCCAGCGTAAGCAGGTTGTTCTCATAGCTGGCCGTCGCCTGGGAACCGGCGGGCAGGGTCTCTGCCTCCACGTTCAGGTTTTCGATGGTGCCGTCCCTGCCGGGCTGGCCGTCCGCGCCTGCCGGTCCCGTCGCGGGTATGACGGAAAACTCCCTCGGCCCCATGTCGATCTCGGTCGCCGGGCCGTTGAAATACACGTTGACTTCCATGCCGTTTCGCCTCCTTAGGTGTGCGTCACGTCCTGCAGCAGCCGCAGCGTGCCGATCAGGGGCGTGTATACGTCGCTGCCGATGGTGAATTGCAGGTCATAATAATACAGCCCCGCTGTAAGCGAGGCTGTGTCCGCCGGGGCGACGCGGACGGTGTATTTCCCGCCGCTGCCGGCGGTGATGCCGCTGCCCAGGGTCTTTTGAAACGTATAGTATGAGCTGTCCAGACTCTGCCGACAGCCGAAGCTCACCGCGCTCACCGTGCCGGAAATGTTCTTGATCTCCGCCACAAACTCCAGCGTGTCGCCCCGGACCATTTCAATATCCTGCACCTTCGTGCCGATGGTTTTTGCCATGTGCGCTCACCTCTATTCCTCAATGGGGGTATCATCGATGATGACCGTGCCCTCAGCGGTCTCCTCCGCCGTGCCATTGTCATAGCCCACGGTGAAAATCGTGCGCTGAGAGCTGCCAAACTCCAGGCGTGTGTACTTCTCCTGCAGCACGTCCCAAATCGTTTTGCATATTTTCATCCGTTTGTTGATACCCAGCTCCGGAATGACGACCTGTGCCGTGTCGCACAGCTTCAGCTTTTCCGCCGGGGAGACGTACCGGCTGTACTCCGTCGACTGCCAAAGGGGCCGGAAATCAATTGCAAGATTTTCATACGGTTTTCCAATGGATTTCACGCGGTATTCGTTGCACGCATAGTCATACACATCATCCGCAGTGGGCAGACCATCGGGGTTTGAACTTGTTACTTGCTTGTCGAAAACACTTGAAACGTCCAAGGGTACTGCGGAGAAATAGTCGCCGTGTGTATACACATGGTCATATAGAGACGGTGCGCCAACCGCGCCATCTGGATATGACGTTGCGTTACTTGGCAGAAGGTCAAGAGGGTATTTTTTCATGATGTAATCCGCGTCCGGGTCTATCCAATAGGGGATATACGCGTCGACCTTGTCGGACTCATCATATTCATACGTTATCCCGGACAGATTTTGCCCGACGCGAATAACAGCCGTGCTATCCACGCCGCGTCTTTTGTAAATAGTGCACGCCAGCGCTGTCCATTTGATCTCGGCACCGGACTGTCCGACGATTGAATTTTCCTGTCCAACCAGAATCTCGCGTAAGCTCATCATTTTATCCGTTTTAATGGATACATATGGGTTTTCGCTGTCTACGTTGCTAAATCCCGAACCAGTAAAACTTGGCGTGCCATAACGCAGATGGTTTAAATGGTAATAAGCGCCTACATTGTTTAGTGGATTAAGCACGCCGTATCGTCCGTTTTTAAGCGGGCCAAAAAATGGGTAATTCGGATGATACAGAACCGTATTCAACCGATAGCTGATATGCCGCGCCCGGAACGTCGCCATGCCCGTGATATCCACGCTGAAACCGTAAATGTCGAACGGCTCCTTCGTCCCGCTCACGTCGTAGGGAACGTACACGATGCACCCGGGCCGAATCTTCCTGAACATCGGCCCGTTGACGGGGTATTTGAACTCGCATTCAAAAATGCCGTTGCGCTCCTCGGTGACCTCGCAGAACGTGCACTCCGGCAGCGCGCCCAGACCCGCGCCGGTGAAGGTCGTGGCGTCGCCTTTGAAAAGCAATGGCGTCATAGGATGTACCACCTCGGTTTCAGGGCCAGCCGCGTGATTCGCGCGGCATTGGTAAACGTGAAAGCGTTGTCCCCCGCGCCAAGCTGAAAGGGAAACCGCTCGTTCGTCGTGTACTGTATGGCCGTGTTGAAATAGTCGCCGCTGGCATAGCACTGCAGCGTCTCCATGTCCAGCGTGACGTCGGTGCCGTTGTTCAATTTGGCGTATCCTGTACCGCTGTACGAATTGAACGTGACCTTGGTCTGCAGGCCCAGATTGTAGCCCGGCTCCAGCGGATAGGAGAATTGCCACTGCACCGCGCACCCGCTGGACATGGCGTTGCCCTGAAAGTGAAATTCCGGGTAGCAGGCAAAGCGCGTGGGGTTGGTCACCGTGCTCGTTACGGCGCTGCCACCCTCCCGCAGCACGATCTCCTGCTCCCCGCTCTTGAGCCACCGCTGGGGCTTGCGCGTGAACGTCAGCCGGAATTTTCCGTAGCCCTTGCGCGTGCGGTACTCCGGCTGGATGTCGCTGGCAAAGTAGGCCGTGTAGAACTCGTCCGGGTGGACGCTGTCCTCCAGGCGGCAGTAGCCCTCCCGGGACAGCAGGAAGTTCCGCAGCTCCGTATAGTTGCGCTCAAAGTTTTTCAGGATGATCACGTCATAGCTCTGCGTGACGTTGCCAAAGCGCCAGCCGGGCAAGAGCAAGTCTCCGCTCCTGCCCGGTACCGTCGCCGTGGTCACCTGCTTGGCGGGCGCGTTGTGGGCGTCCACGTCGAACACATAGGCGTCATAACGGCGGCTGTCCAGCCCGTCGAAGATGAAATAATCCCGCATTTACGCATACACCGCCTTCTGCTGCCTGCCGATCCTCACCAGCTCCCGCTGGATGATCTCCGCCAGCTCCCTCGGGTCCTGCCCGGGCTGCTGGTATACGTTGATGGTGTTGTAGGTGTCCCCGCCGGAGGCCCCCACGGCCTTGGAGATCAACCGGCTCAGTTCGTCCGTGCCGATGATCGCCTCCGGGCCGGCTTCACCGCCAACCAGCGCGTCGCCTTCGCCGTCCACGCCAAAGATGGTCGCGCCGTGTAGGATGCGGCCTCCGTGCATGGCGCTGGCATACTTCTTGCTGCCGCTGAAAATGCCGGTCAGCGTGCCGATGATGCTGATGCCGAACTTCCAGAGGTTCAACTCTCTTTGCACACCGCTGGCGATGCCCTTTCCGGCGCTGCTTCCGGCTCCGGAGAGGCTGTTCGAGACCGCTGTTTTCAGGTCTCCACTTTTCTTGTAGAAATTCGTCACCACGTTATCCGCGGCTTGGCTGCCGCCGGATGTACCGCCCTGGCTGATGGCCCTTGAAATCGTGTTCAACAGGCTGTTCGCGCCGGTGACCATGTTGGTGGTGACGCTGCTCGCCATGGAGATTGCGCCGCTCGCGCCGCCGCCGCTGATTCCCTGAAAAATCATGCTCGTGAGGGTTGTCTTGGATGTCTGCGCGGCGCTGGCAACGTTGCTGCTGAGGACTTCTTTTGCCTCGGCACTGCCGTTTTTTGCGCCTTCGGTGATGGCGTCCGCAATCTGTTTTGCGGTGTAATCTGTGCTGAACTCCAAGTCCCCAATCTTGACGGTGTTCTTCCCGCTGCTGACGGCCTCGTCAATCTTCGCCTGAATCATGTCGACCAAGTGCTGGTTTACATCAACGCTTTGCGCGTCAACGGTAAACGCGCCAAGGGTACCGGTCAAACTCAGGTTGTCGGAAAGGCTGTGCTCCATCCCATATTTCCAGGTATCAACAGCCGTTGTCAGGGATTCACCGATATATTTCAGGACGGGATTGTCCGTGTTTGTCAAGACGCCACTCAACCCGGTGAGCAGGCCCATTGCGAGGCTGTTGCCCAAGGAAAGCGCCGTAGACATAAGCTGCGGGGCAACCTTCGTAATCAGCGATGTCACGAGTGGAGCAAGGGCGTTTCCGATGGATTCAATGATAGGAGACAGTTTCTCTGCCGCCTTTTCCAACTGGACAGCCAGCTCATTGATACCGCCTTCCAGACCACCTGTCTCAACTGCCTTTGAAATGCTTTCTACGGCCTCGGACGCAAACTGAACAATTTCCCGCAGCGGCCCCTTGATCTCGTCAAACAGCGTGCTTTTCAGGATGTCCAGCTTGCTGTTCAGAATCACGACGTCGCCCCATAGGTTGTCCAACTTGACGCCAGCCATCGTCTCTGCAGCGCCGGTGCAGTTGTTTATGGAGTCTGCAACCTGCTGGTATTCCTCGTCCGTGGCGTTCATCAGCGCCAGCCACGTCGCCATGCCGCGCAGGTTGCCGATCTTGTTGGCGTAGAAGGTTTTTTCTTCGTCCGTAAGTCCGCCGAGCTTGATGCGCGCCTCGCTCGCAATGTCGTTGAACTCGCGGAGATTGCCCTTGGAGTCGCGCATGCTGATGCCGAGGGCACTGAACTGCGATTCGTACTTCTGAACGAAACTGTTGCGCTCCGCGTCAGTGGTGAGACTGTTCCACTCGGTCTGCCAGGTGTCCAGGTCGCTCGTGAAGTCCCGCATCGTCGTTTCGGCGTCCGTGCCCTGTGTAGCCAGACTGCCGAATGCCGCGGCAACCTCGTTTGCCTTGCTCGGGTCGAGGGTTTTCCAGGCATCGCGTGCCTCGGTGATAACATCGCTCCACGGGCGCACTTTGCCGGCGGAGTCGTAGAAACTGACGCCGAGATTGTCCGTAAGCACGCCAAGTGCGCCGATGGATTTGCTGCTGGAGCCTGCGTCTGTCGCCAGTCGTGTGATGATATTCCGCAGGGAAGTGCCGGCCGTGGTGCCCTTGATACCTGCGTTTGCAGCCACGCCGATGGACGTTGCCATGTCCTCGATGGAGTAGCCCAGCGCGCCTGCCACAGGGGCGAGGTATTTGAACGTCTGGCCCATTCGGCTGACGTCGGTGTTGGAGTTTGTGGCGGCCGCCGCCATGACGTCCGCGAAGTGGGCCGCCTGCCCGGCACCCAGTCCGAAGCCCGTCAGACTGTCGGTGACGATGTCTGAAGTGGTCGCTAAGTCTTCGCCGGACGCCGCCGCCAGGTTGATGACGCCCGGAAGGCCGGCGAGCATCTGATCTGTTTTCCAACCCGCCATGCCCATGTAGTAATAGGCGTCTCCGACTTCTGACAGCGTAAAGATTGAATCGGATGCCACTGAGCGCCCGTTGGTCAGCAGGCGGTTCATGTTTGCAGCGGTGCCTTCTGCAGTGCCAAGCACAGCCTGAACATTGGAGAAGGACTTGTCCACGTTCATGCCCGTGTTCACAACGTCCTTTGCGAAGCTCCACGCGGCGCTGCCGGCGGCTGAGAGCGCCTTTGTGGCAACGGTTCCCATCCCGCCAAGCACAGTGCCAAGCCCCGGAACGGCGCTGTTGACCAGCGCCTCTACGCCGCTCAGGCCGGAGGTAAAGCCGCTGGTGTCCAGTCCCAGAGACGCGGATAGCGTGAATAGATCCATTTAGTTCGCCGCCTTTATACCGAATTTGTCGAGCATGTCCACGGCGATCTCAAGGCCGGAACGGGGGTCGATGGGTTGCGGGTGCAAAATGTCGCGTAGCCGCGCAATCTTCATGATCGGCGAGCCGATGCCGCGCAGGCATTCCGCGATGTAATCCTGGTAGACTTCCTGCTCGCGGCGCGCGTTGATGGCGTCAATGACGGCGTCCATCATGTAATCCGCGCCCAGCAGGTCGAGCATGTCCAGCCGGACGGCGCTCAGCCCTCGGAAGAACTGATCTGCGCCGGCCGCAGACACAGCATAAAAAAATTACGCACGGCCTCGTTGGACATCATCTCCAGCACCGCGCCCAGGTACTCGGACATGGACGGCGCGTCGTCCGCGCCCGCGTCGGAGAAGGTGCACAGGCCCAGCACGTGCAGCGTGCCCTCCGGGTCCTTTTCCATTGCCGCCCATGCCATGTCGCCCAGGTTCTCGTTTGCCTGCCTGTTGATGGCCTCCGCGCGCTCCGCGGGCTTCATCTTCTCGTAGCCCTCCGGCACGCGCTTCCTGATTTCAGACATGCCGGTCTCAGAGAGCCACTTTTCAACGTCCCGGCGCATCTTGACGGTCTGCGCCATGAACTCGCGGGGAGTGCAGTTTGCAAGGTGCTTCATGGTGAACCTCCTATAGTTTGATAGGCCCGGGGACGTGCCCCGGGCCAGGTCGGTTATTCGGATGTGACGATCACGGCGCAGGTGTCCGCGTAGGTGACGCCGCTGACCGTGATGGACGCGGTGATGATGGTGTTGCCAGCCGCGACGCCGGTGACGGTGCCAGCGGAAACCGTAGCGGTGTCGGTATCGCTGGAGGACCAGGTGATGGTGGCGTCGTCAGGGACCAGGCGCGCGGGCGTCAGCTTGACGGTGCCGCCAACGTCCACATTTGCCACCTGCCGGCCAAGGCGGATGGTCGGGACATCCGAAGCGGACGTGCCCTTCTTGATATAGACCTCAAAGGGGACCGTATCCTGCGCGTCGATGCTGTAGTGGGCCTTGAACTCGAAGGAGAACTTGCCCTTTTCCTTGTCGGTGGTCTGGATCTGGAAGCCGCCGGTGGAGAAGGCGTTCATCATGTGGATCACGCAGTGGCCCGGATTGCTGCCGGTGTTCACGTTGCCATAGTCCACGCAGAACCAGAGGTCGACGAAATCCTTCTCGGCGTCGACGTCGGCGCGCGGCACGATCTTGCCGTTTCCGTCGTTGCCAAGGTCTGCAAGGCCGATCAGCAGTTGTGCGGCGGGCGTGTCTGCGGTGACAAACGTGCCGGACAGGGTGATCTCCCAGTCGTCGAGCTTCATCAGCTCCTTCATGTTCTTGGGGCAGTTATCAATATCTTCGCCGAAGTCCTTAAAACTCGGCGTTGCTTTGAAGTTGATGCCGCCCGTCGTGCTGGCAATGATGTCGGACTTGGAATAGGTGTTGTTTTCGATGTCGAAGTCACGCAAAAGAACGCCCGCGTTCATTGCGAGCGTTTCAAAGGTGTCCTCGCGAATCTGGGTATATTCCATATACTCATCTCCTTACAGGGTGTTGCAGTGGATAATCATGGAGAGATAGGCGCGCTTGGTCTCCGGGTTCGGGTCGTTCCGGATCTGCGCGAACGTCGCGTTTTGTTCGCGGAACAGATACACGGCCCCGCTTTCGGTGGGCAAGCTGACGCCCTCGCCAATCGCGGCCTTGATCTCGTCCACCTTCTCGATCAGCTCCAACGCTGATTCGCTTTTGTACCATACGGAGGCGTTCATGTAGCCATAGGCCAGCGGTTCAGGCTCCACAAGGTCATAGGTGATGTAGGGCATCTTCACGTTGTCCGGAAGGTTGTCGCTGATGTAAGCCGGAATGCCAAAGCCGCCGAAGAACTTCTTCAAGGCTTTCGCGGTCTGCTTCATGGCAGCTCCCACCTTTCGCAATTGCCCTTGGCAATCTGCACTGTGGAGGCGGCGGGCGCGGCATCGTCCAGCGTCATGGACGTCATGCGAAACATCGCGCCGTCGCTTACGCGCTTGAACACATCGTGATACTCCAGGGGAACAGGCTTTGGCACGATCACAATGAACAATTCGTTCACGCCCTGCTGTTCGGCAATGGTGACCTCCGGCGCGTTGACCTTCTTCACGTATCCGTTAAAGGTCGCGCCTTCCACCCATGTGTACTTGAATGTGCCCACGTCATCATCAACGGACACCTTGTCCATCATCACGTAAGGCTCATACATGCTTTCCAGCAGGTTCATGCGAGTTTCCTCCACGTGTCGAGTTGGTTCTTGTAGACGTTCTCCCAGGTGGCGATGAAGTCGCCGGAAACCTTGCCGCTCGTCATCTTCGTGTAACTGTACACGCCGATGACGTCCTCGGACTGGTAGGGATTGCGCATGATCTCGCCGTACTTGTCCATCCAGTCCTCGATGTCGGCGACGATTTTCAGGAACGCCTTGGGGGGACGCATCTTCCAGATCACTCCGGTGAACGTCTCGTCCACAAGCTCGGGTTCCTCTTCGTCAATGGCTTCCTTATACTCGAAAACGCCGTTGTTCCTTTCGGAACCCATGATCCTGAAATAGTTGCCGGCAGTCAGAAACGGCAGCGTAATGAGGCCGTTCTCAATCGTGTACGTGCCGGGATGGATCATCCTCTGTCCGGTGGTGTCGTCTACCTCAAAGTAGTTGTGGATATGAGCGCAAACCTGCTCAATCATCCCGCTCATGCTTCTTCACCCTCTTTCGGGTGGGCTTCTTATCGTCCTGCGCGGCAGCGATCAGCGGATAGCCCATGCGGTTTGCATCCGTGGACAATTCCGTCAGCCGCGCCGCAGAGACTTCCAGGCCGTCGCGGGGGAATTTCTCCCCCGCTTTGTACAGCCTGTTCTCGTCTTGCAGGTCGATGAAATCAACTGCCGCGCGATAGGCCATAGGCTTAACCCGCCGCAGTGACAGTCACAGTGCAGCTATCCTCGTAGGTCTTGCCGTCCACGGTGATGCTGGCAGTGATCTTCGCAGAGCCAGCCGCAACGCCGGTGACGGTGCCGGAGGATACGGTCGCCTTGGTGGTGTCGTTGGAAGTCCAGGTAACGGTCTCACCGGCCGGAGTGGTGGTCGCGGTCAGGGCCACGGTGGAACCGGCAGCGACAGTCGCGGTGGACTTATCCAGAGCGACGGACGGGTCCATGGTGATGTTGGCGATGCCGTCCAGATACTCGGCCCACAGGGACATGCCCATCAGCGCGTAGGATTCGCCCACGGCGGTGGAGTAGTTGCCCTGCGCATGGAAGCCGATCAGGTTGGTCTCGCCCTGCACGGTGTAGTCCAGACCCAGGCGCGCGAACTCGGAGTCGCCGGGATCGACATAGTACAGGATGATGTTTTCAACGGGAGTCGCCAGGACCTTGCCGCGCTTGATGAAGTTGGCGGGCAGCAGGAACAGGGTGCTGTAGCCAAGGAAGTCCTTGATGTAGGTCAGGCCGAACCGGTTCTGCACGGTGATGTTGGCAGCGCCCAGATACTCGTAGGCGTCCAGGATGTTGGCGAAGCCCACGACGCCGGTGACGTCCTTCTGCATGGTGGCGAACTTGTTCAGCACCTCGCCCTGCGCCCTGGCAAGGGCGGCCTGCCATCCGTTCGCAACGCCGGTCAGGGTGCCGGTGTTCAGGAAGGTGTAGAAGCGGCCCAGAACCACGTTCTGCAGCTTGGTCAGGAAGGCGTCGTCACTCTTCACGATGGCGATTGCCGCACCGTACTGGTTTACGTCCTCAATGGGCACGGCCTTGGCGTACTTCTCGATGGTCAGGGAACCAGTGGAAGCCTGGGAGATGGTCGCCTTGGAGTAGGGGATGACCTCGCCGGGATCGACGTTTCCGCTCTCCAGCGCCACGTCGGCGGTGTAGGAGATCAGGGTGGAGCCGGGAGCGCGGCGAATCGGGCGCATGATGCCGATGATTTCGCGCAGGGCGTCCCAATTCTTGCCGAAGCGGGTCACGAAGTCGATCTCGCGGGCGGTGATATTGCTATAGACATTCGGCAGGGAGTCCCGCGGATTGGTAAGGGTTTCAACATTGGTCGCAGCCATGGTTTTCCATTCCTTTCTACCTGAAAAGGTTCAGATTCTCGGCGATGGCCTTCTGCCGCGCCGCCGTGTCCTTGATCTCCAGGATCTCCTTGCGGGTCATGTTGCTGTTGCCCGCCGGCGGCGTCTCAGGCGAATCGCCCTTGGTGTTGCTGGTGGCAACGAACTCGCCCCAGTCTTTCTTGATTGTCTCGCGCTGCTGCTGCTCGTCCTTGAATGCGTCCCCGTCCAGTTCCATGCCGTCAAAATCGGTCATTTTCACGATCCTGTCGTGGAATTTGCCGGGGATGTTCTCGGCTGTCAGCAGTTTGCGGAAGGCGGCCTGCTTCGCCGTGAGCGTTTCCTTGCCCGCAACTTCGGCCTTGTAGTCCTTGAAGGACTTGTCCAGCTTGTCGTATTCGGCCTTCCAGTCTTTGCCGGACTTCATTTCGTCCAATTCCTGCTGGACGCGGCCCAGCTTTTCAGCGTCGGCCTTGTAGGTGTCCCTCTGTTCTTTGAGGGCATCGACGGTCTCCTTGTGGGCGTCGATAATCGCGCTGACCTGTTCTTCGGTCAGGCTCATGCCTTTCAGCATGGATCGGGTAAGTGCGATAAGTCATTCCTCCTGTCGTTGCTTCGTCGCAGTTGCTTTTGCGAAGAGGAGTATTATAAACTGGCATATTGCCATTTATAACCATATGCTGTGTTCTGCTTTCCTCTACACGCCTTCGAGATATTGCTGTTATCAAATCCAAGCGCTCTCTCAATTGCAATTGCGCTGTCAAATCTGGCAATTAAACTGCCGTCGAGCGACAATTGCAATACTGCGCGTGGTTTCTTGATGTTCGCGTAATCTGGAGTTCTAAGTCCAGCCTTATAAGCGTGCTGTATGTTCTGGCTAGATGAGCACCATTCAAGGTTATCGCATCTGTTGTTCTGCTTGTTACCATCCTTATGGTTTATCTGTGTGTACCCTTGCTCGTTTTTCAAAAACGCCTCGGCAACAAGTCTATGTACGCGATGGCATTTGCCATGAAGACATACACGTAAATAGCCATTCCACGTTGTGAATGGCTTCAAAATTCTTCCTGTAGAATTATTACGCACGTCTCCATTTTCGCTGACAGAATAAACGCCTTGGTCATCAATTGCCTTCCACATGTTGTACCTCCCAATAGGTTGTATATCATGAAGCGAGTAATCAATGATTGGGCATTGAAACGGTAGCTACCCGCTGTCCTCGCGTTCATGTTGCTTCGGCGGGCAGTGCTTCGCCCATATAAAAACAGCGCCGAAGCGCTGATTTTACCTATGCATTTTGAAGGTTTGTCTTGAAAATGCGTTTGTATTCGTCTACATGGTCTGTGAACGCAGGCCGAAGGTGCGGCCGTGCGCGCACAAACCAGCCCTGGTGCCACTCGCCGTCATCGCCCAGATACCACCATGGGTCCTCCAGGTGATAGCCACGCTGGGCATTGTTGGTCACCCAGTCGGGCGGCGTTTCATAATTCGGGCCGGTGCCCAGCTCCACATAGGCGCTGTAGTCCAATGGACTGCCTACGCGGACAGTCTGCGCAGACTCGTTGACATCCTTCATGTAGCTGTCGCGCAGTGCGCCGGTATCAATGGGCACTTTTTCCTGCGTGTGCTTGACAATCGCGTCGCCAATTTCGCTCAGGCTCTTCTGGATTGCGCCGGGCAGCGCGCGTAGGAATGCGTCCTTGTTGTTCTTGGTTATTTTTACCGTGAACGTATAATTTGGCATGCCTTATGCCCCCTTTAGCCGCCGTTCATGCAGCTTCGCAAGTTCCACTTCGCCGCCGGCCTTGCGGATTTGCCTGTCTCGCCATCTCTGATAGGCCGCCGTCTCCGTGGGCAGCAGCCTCCGGCTGTATTCGCCAGGGGATTTGCCCGCCAGATGCACCGCCATGCGGCATCTGCACCTGTAAATCTCCTGCGGCGGGGCTTCCGGGTCGTGGGGATACCTCAACACGCCATAGTAGCCGTGAAACTTCTCATGAAGTGGGATCGTCGTTCCGTGGAGGTTGCTGTGAGATGGGCGCACGCGCATGTCCATGATGGCAAGCCACGTCTTTTCGATCTCTGCGCCGGATTGTTCCGCCTCCAACCCCGCATAATACGCGCCGCTGTCGGAGGCTCCATAGATGGCAGCGCGGGCATAGGCCGTGGTTTCGCGCATTCGCGCGCTGCTCATGGCCTCTGATACGCTCCCGGACAGCTTCTCGATCGCCACACCCGCCATGATGGCCGCCAGAACGGCGCTTTGTACGCGCCCGGAATTGTATGCGATGTCCTTGGTCCGCTTCAATTTCCGCTTTTTCAGCGAAATAATGCCGGCAGCCAGCAGTTTTGCCACGGCCAAAACTGTGATGGGCCACATATTCGCCCCGGATAAAGCCATCACATAGGCGGATTCGTTGAATCCCGCGGCGAACGCGGCCTCCAAACCGGCGTTGATCTGCTCCGTCGCCTTCTCATTGACTCCCGTGTAGTCCGAAGCAATCATCCGCCGCAACAGTAGCCAGCGCGGCCCGGAGAACGCCTGCAGGAGCCGTGCTCGGTAGTCCGCAAGGGATTCGTTCTTGCGATGCCGCATGCCGCTTGCACGGGGCCGCAGGAACGCTTCAAGCCGTTCCCTTGTACGATCCCCGGGCGCGTTATACAATGGGCGAATCTGCCTCAGAACGTCCTCCAGGACGCCGTCGCCCGGGTGCCGGTCGTTCACATGATTTCACCCGCCTCTAGCATGCTGCCATTGTCCAGGCTGCGGTCCTCTTCGTCCTCGTGGCGCTCGTCTATCTCTCCGTCGCGCTCGGCCAGAATCTTGTCCACTTCATCGACGGTCACCCAGGGCAGCTTCTCCAAAATGGCCCGCTCGGACAGATGCTCCGCGGCCATGATAATCATCTGCGTCTGCTCCAACTGATTGGAGATGCGGTTTCTCTTGTACTGCGGAACGTCCTTGATCCCCAGCAGCTTCAAAAGCCGGCGGATGAAGTCCGTGACACGCCCTTCCAGGGCGTCCGCTTCCTGCTCCAGTGCCTCATAGGCCGCCTCGATCTCCGTGGCGGTCCTGTCGCCGGAATTGATGTTCGTCACGTCCAGAGCGCCGAAGCCCTCATAGATGCTGTTGCGTATGTGTTTCAGGTACGCAACCCGCGCCTCATAGGGGATCTGCTGGGTATACGGCGTCACAGAGCTGTTGTCCAGGTCCGCAACGCCGATGTGCTGGAACAGCAACCGCTCCCGGAATTGCTTCAAGGAGTTGTCGTCCATGCCCAGAGAACCGCCCACGAGCCAGTAGATCTGCGCGCAGTCCTGCAGGTCGTTGGCAAACCCGCTCTGGATCAGGTCATAACTGTCAATCGACGCCTGCATGCCGTCCAGGGTAGACCGTTCATCCTTCCCGTAATACGGAATGATGGGCAGGTCGGAGAATCGGTTCTCATAACCGATTACTTCACTGCCCTCTGCGTCTGTCGTGAGAATCACCTTGTTATAGGGATGCTTATTCTCCACCACAACCAGGTCAAGCCCCTTGGAGCCGGGCTTGGTCCTGTACCGCGTGATGCCGTCCGCTTCATACAGCACTGCAGTGATGGGCCGCCGCTCCCAGTCCAGACTCCAGAACCGAATCCCTGCCCTCAGCCTGCCGTCTGTCTCGTCAACCAATGGCACAAACTCCGTAAACGGGAACAGGTAGAACGAGTAACCCTCTTCGGAGTCGTAGGTCACGTAACAGTAGCTCTTTCCGCTGATCTCCCCGGAATACACGATGTCAAATGCCCGCGTGTCGAAGTCATCGCCCAGGGTCTCTTTTGTCTGGTCGATCTTGACGGGTTCCCCGTCTTCGCCCTTGACTTCAATCACATGGTCAACAAAACTCACGCCGTTCCCAAGGAGATAGGACACGCGCTGCGTGTTCAGCCTGTGGAAGAAGTTTGACGCGATCTTGTTGTTGCTTGACGTGGGGTCCTCCATCTTGATGCCGGCAGCCGTATAGATGTAATGCACGACGTTATTGATCGTCACGTCCTGCTGCTGGTCGTACAACTTGGCGTCAACTGCCCTCTTGTAGGCATGGCTCGCGCGATGGTCGTTAATGGCCTTCGCGATGAACGCAGTGCGGTCATCGGCACTCTCAAAATCCTGATACGTGTACAATGGAATCCCCCCGTAATGCACCAGCCCCGCCACCGGTGGTAAATATCCCCGGCCTAAACAGGCCGACTACTCTATTTTTGCCAAAAATTTTCCCACGGCCCCTCCACCGCAGGAGGTGGCGGGGTGAAAAACCAAAGCCCCCGCACTTTGTCCCATGCCCACGGCAGCGAAAGGAGCGAAACCACCCTGGACATATCCAGCCTATTACAATCCGAGAATCGACTTATACTCTTGCCCGCCGCGCTTGTCGTACCAACGCGCCACACACGCGGCACTGTCAGGCGCGTCGTCGTGGGGCGAATCCTCCGTGTATGACAGGATCTGCGCCACATAGCCCTTGTCTGTTCCCGCAAGAAAAACGACGTTTCCCCACCATTTCTTGAGAAACGTCGCAATCTTCAAGTGTTTGTTCATGTCTTCGTGATACGTTCGCGCACTGTACTCACGCCGCATGATCTCCTTCGCAAGATACCCCTTGTCGGCGTTCGTCTCTGTCAGAATCGGCGCGCACAACAGCCGCTTCGCGTCCTCTATGCACGTATCTATCACTGTGTCAACATGCCTGTGCCACAGCTTCCCGTACATGTACAACGTGTCGCCCTGCCGCTTCGCACACGTGAACGCCGTATAGTCCTCGCCGCCATACGCGGCGTCTATGTGCGCAATCCCGTCCCGGAACAAAGTCGCATCGTCTGTGTACTTCGGATACGCCGTGAACAGCGCGCCCTCCGCAGCCGCCCACAAGCCCAGTATGTACCGATCGTACAACACCGTCCCCGCATACTCCGCTTTCAGGTTCGCAACAAACTCCGGCGGCAAGAATGGATTGTCGTCAATCCCGTATGTCTGCGAAAAGATGTCCGCATCCGATTGCAGGAACTTGTGCAGCCAGTGGTCCGGCCCCTGTGGATTGTACGTCCCGTCAAAACACGAGTAACTCTTATCCAAACGGGACTTCAACAGGTTGAACACGTCCTCTGACCAGTCCGCAACCTCGTCTCCATAACAGTACTTGATCGAAGAACCGCGCAGCTTCGAGACTTGCGACAGTTTCTCCGCGCCCAGGCAGTAACATCTCTCGCCAAACAACCGCGTCGTGTTGTCTGACCCGATGTACCCCACGAGATCGTCACCGTACAGGCTCCGCATCGGCTCCAAGACGTTCCGCTCGATCGTGCTCTTCGTTACTCCCAGGATCACAGCTAGCCCGTCTTTCCCGATTCGCTCCCGCAGCCGCATCGGAATGATCCACTTGAAGTCGAGATACGTTTTCCCGCTTCGAGTCGCACCACCCTTGAAGTTCCACCTGTGATTCCCGTTCAATACGAATTCCTTTTGCTTCGGAGTCAGCAGCATGCTCTACGTCCTTTCTCGCGCCGTAATTCGTATTTGCCGGGAAAATTTTGGGGCCGTCAGAGGGAATTAAAAAAATTTATGTGTCATGTCCTCTTCGCGCGGCGGGGCGCGCGGGAGGGGGGTGGGGGTGGGGGTGGGGCCTCGGGGGCCGGGGGCGTGGCGGCGGGGCGTGGCGGCGCTACTACTGGGGCGAGTGGCCTTGCCCATAGGGCGAAGTATGCGCAAAAGAATACTTTGACGAAAAGATATGGCGTCAAATTACAACTTATGGTGCATGTACTCGCGCCTTATGGGCGTATATGCAGCGTATGCACTGGGCTATGCAGTGGGAGCGCCGCCCTCCGGGGTTGTGGTGTCGGTTCCGGCGCTGGGCATGGCCTCGGGTTGCGGGCCGTCCTCGGGGCTGTGGGCCTCGGGCTGTGCCTCGGGCTGTGGGGCGCTCTCCGGGGGCGCTGTGGGCGCTGTGGCGTCGGAGGCGAGCGCCGCGCGGAACTCTACGAAGAGAGAGTCGAGGCGCTGCATAGTGCTGGCCTGGCGCATGTCGGCCACTGCGTATCTTTTCATCAGTTCCTGCGCCGCTTTGGTTCGGTCCTGCAAGCTGGCGTCCAGGCCGAATTGGTCCTTGATCGCTCCGCGCATGACGTCGGAGAGGTACTGTAATACCTCGTCGGCGTCGGCGATGCGCTTGTCTACTGTGGGTTGCATGCGCTGGGCTAAATATGCTTTGCACGTGGGCTTTCGGGTGTTATCTTTTGCGCTTTGTTCCGGGAATTTGTATCCCGCTTTCCTGGCGGCCTCGGACGCGTTCCCGCATTGGAGGTAATAGTCGCAGAAGGCGCGCTGCTTGGGTGTCAATCCGTATTCATCCAGCGCCATTTGCATTTCCTCCGTTCAATTCGGCTGCGAAATATTTCACGATTTCGGCGTAATTCCATGTTGCGAGTCTGTTCTGATAATTGCCGGCGTCGGGGAAATACTCGGCAACTACGTATTTTGTAACCATGCGGTTTGCTTTTGCGGACCAGGCTTGATATTGCGAGATGGTGAACCGGCGGCCCTGGCGGATTGCAAGCGCGGTTTGGAGCTTCCGCGCCAGTGGGCGAAGATTCGCGGCCATGGAATCACCTCACAAACACAAAAAAAGCGCCCTGGGGCGCGTGAAATCCGTATATCTTTAAATGGAGCCGCCGGAGCGCTTGCGTTCCTTCGGCTCCATTATAAAGATATCACAATTTGAGCATGTCATACCATGTCTTTTCATGTCTTTTTGGCGGGGGAAATGGGTGAAATGGCGAAAAAATCCCCCCGCATGGGCGCGGGGGGCGTAAAGGTTATTCGTCGGGGAGGGAATCGAGCGTCATGCCGTCGGCGTCAAGGGCGGCGCGGAGGGCGTCGGACATGTATTGCGCTTTGCTGATCCCGCGGAGGGCGGCTAAACCCCGGCGAGGAAAGGAGAGAGAACGATGAAGTTCACGATTTGGGTAAAGCGCAGGAACGCGAAGCGCTGGTGGAAGTCCTTCACTACGGAGAGCAGCGCCCGTGCCGACCTGATAGCCAGGAACGAGATGAAAGCCCTGTGCAACGTCGGGGTGAAGGTAGTTGCCGACGATGGGTATAGCAAAGAAACGCTGATTTACATGTAGCATCGTGAAAGACTGAAAGACAACGACCGCGGGGAATAGTATCCCGGCGGTCGTTTCGCTTACCTGTATTCCTCTGGCACGATCACACGCAGTAGTGCCTTGCCGTGCATTCGCTGGACGTAGCGCACGTCGTAGCCCATGGCCTCGGCGACGGACTCCCACGTTTTCCCGTCGATGTAGCGGAGTTTCAGCAAATCCTCGTAGGTGGAGTTTCCAACGGTGTGAATCGCGTCAGAGACGAGGATTTTCATGCGGCACATGCTGCTGATCTCCGCGCCATAGCGCTTTTCGAGGTCGATGAGCTGGGCTTCGGCGTCGGTCCAGTCGCCGCTGCCGCCGCGAGGCATCCCGGTGAGTCTTGACATGCGCCCGGATTCCAGCCGTGTACGGAGGCGGTCAATGCGCTCCTGTACATGGTCAATCCTCCGGTCGATGTTCCGGGCCTGGTTCAGGAACTCCTTTGCAGTCATATTCGCCTCCTCATCGTGTACCTCGCATAGCTGACCTTGTCGCCGTAGCGGTTCCGGGCGGATTCAAACGTCGTGCGGATTTCGTGGCCGTCGTCGCGCAAATCCTTGATCCTTGCCGACAGGCGGGTGCATCCGTACTCCGTGAACGCCTCCATGGTGGTGATGCTGCCGAAATCCTGCAGGTGGCGCAGGATTTTTTCGTTCTGCGTCATGGCAAAACCCTCCCCGTCGCGAGCTGGGCATATTCGCGGCGCGCGCCGGAAAGATCCCCGTGCAGGGCGCGGTGGCGCAGGTTCATTTTTTCCTCCGGCGTCAAAAAATCGCTGGACTTGACGAGCGTCAGGAAGGAATGGGCGCGGTTATAGTCCATCTGGCTTGGGCGGTCCTTTGGGTTGGCCTCGATGCGCTGCATGTTCACGCCTCCTTAGAACGGCAGTTCGGAATCATCTTCCACTTCCACGAAATCATCGGGCTTCTGCGCCTCCCTGGGCGCGTCCTCGGCCTTTGTGAGTGCCTCCACGCTGTCGGCAATGACTTCGGTCACCCAGCGCTTGGAGCCGTCCTGGGCCTCCCAGGAGCGCGTCTGGAGCGTCCCCTCCACGGCGACCTTGCGGCCCTTGGTCAGGTACTTGTTGCAAAAATCGGCGGTCTGCCGCCACGCGACGACGGGGAAAAAATCGGCCTCGCGCACGCCGTCCCTGTTGGAGTACCTGCGCTGCACGGCGATGCGGAACGCGCTCTGGGAAATGCCGGACTGGGTGGTGTGGGCCTCCGGGTCGGAGGCGAGGTTGCCGATCAGGATCACTTTATTCATCGTCTTCGATTCCTTTCTTCAATTCGATGGGCGTTTCGCCCTTCATTTCCTCTGCTGTCGCGCAGTGCTGCGACATGAAAAGCATGCCGTTTTCATCCCGGGCGACGTAGCCGATGAACATGACGTTCAGGCCGTCCGGGGCGTCGATGGTGAGAAGCATATGTACCTCCTATTTCGCCTTGTCCACGTCCACCTGTACGAAATCCCGTTCTGCCTTGCAGGTGAAGCACCACATGGTCTTGACATGCCCGTCGCCTGTGCGCTTGGTGTGCTTGGTTGCGGTGAGCACCGCGCCGCACTCCGGGCATCTGAACCTCCGCAGGCTGAAATACCGCCGCTTGCGCATGGCTCACGCCTCCCGGTGTACGCTGTGCTCCGCGTCGAATCCGTCAGGATACCGCTTGCGCAGCTTGGCGATGTTCTCTTCCGCGACGCCCTCCAGCGTGAAGCCGTACACGTCGCACAGCTCCGCCAGCATCCAAAGACAATCCCCGATCTCCTTGCGCAGCGCGTTCGCGTCCATGGGGTGGCCCTGGTGTGTCTTTTGGTGTAAGCTGCACACCTCCCCGACCTCCGAGGACAGGCCCCACAGCGCGTGCTCAAGCTGTTCTCGCGGCGACAGCGCGGGGTTCTGCGTTCGGCGGGCGAGGGATTGGTATTCATTCAGTGTCATTTGTGCTCCTTCCTGGCTCAGTTCGCCAGCCCCATGTCATACTGCAGCGCGCCTTGCGACGGGTCAGCCACCAGCACGACGCAGCTATAATGCGTCAGGTAAAACTTGCCGTTGATCAGCACTTGCACCACGTCGCTGTTGTCGTAGTCGCGCCACTGCGTCACATAGCCTTGGTCGATGTCCTTGTCACCCAGCCGGATGTAGGCATAGGTGAACGTCTGCACGTCCTTACCCTCCACAATGCGGTTGCCGTGCTTGATCTGGCACCCCGTCAGCGTCACCACCAGCACGATCAGCAGCAGAATCAGATATTTCTTCATGTGTTTTCCTCCATGTCTTTCATATGTGCTTCCACAGCATAAATAACAAGTCCGGCAAGCGTTATGTTTTCCCCCGCGTGCATGTGCGCGTAGTCGTAGGCGCACCGCGAGAACTCTCCGTTGAACTTGAAAACGAGTGTTTTCTTTCCATCTTGTTCTTCACAACGCATGCTTGGAATTACGCACGATCCGATATAGAAGCCGTTTTTCCCTCCTTTTTCGGCTTGATATTCAAAGCCCATCACAATATCTATGATGATTTCTACCGTGTCATCATCAACGCCTTCGCTGACTTCAATTCGGCATTCCTCTGCGTCGGGGTCACTCATCATCTCGCCCAAGCACATTCTGAACGCCTCAACGCCCAACGGATGTAAAAGCTGGAAGTCTGTCATTTTGTACTTGATTCTATTCTGTCTAAACTCCAGTAGCGGGGTCTTATGCCGTTCGTACAGCTTCGCGCCTTCCGGCAGCATTTCGGCAAATACACCAGCATCTACTTCGTGTCGCTTGTATTTTTCCGCCATGTTATTCCTCCTCCTGCAAAATCAGTCCCACGACGCTCCCCGGCGTCTCCTGCACCCACGCGGCAGTGCCGCTGGACATCAGCACCCGCGTGCGCCGCAGCTCGTCATCCGTCGATACCATCTCCACGCTGTCGGCGCGGATGAAGATCTCCGCGCCCGTGATGGCGTCGTGCAAAACCAGAAACATGCTAATCCGCCCTCATAATGTACCAAGCATAAATCCGACCATGATCCCCAGCACAAATGCCCCAATCGCAATGGCGTTTTCCACTGGCATTATCTCGCCTCCTGTTCCTGCGCCCACAACTCCAGCACCACGTTGATTGCCTCCAGCACCGTCATGCTGCTGATCCGTGAATGTGCCGCCGCTGCCGCCCGCCGCTTGTCGCGCTGCTGTTCCAACCATTCCACCGGGATAGCGTCGATGGCGGGCACATCCTTGATAATTGATATAAGCTGGTTCCAGTAGTGTGGGTCATTGCCCTTTTCAGACAGAATCTCGCAGACTGAGATAATATTGTCAGCGTCGATCATCCTTGCCATCCGTACGCCCTCCACAGCTTATGCAGCACCCGCTTGCGAATTGGCCCTCTGGCCCTCCAGCCGTAGACCAGTCGCGTCATTTTCCTCAAAAGAGATCTGGTCAGCACAACCGTCCCGCTCCACTCCCCGGTCCAGAAGTCTATCGCGTCACTTCTCGTCAGATCCGGCCCTTCCGTGATGGTCGCATCCCCGATGTCCTGCAATCGGACCATCTCGCCGTCCTCCGTGTACAACACGCCATTGCTCAGGCTGATCCCGTTTTTCGTCGGCACGGTCACACCTCCTTGTGCGGATACTTCCCGCACCCGTGCTTCTCCGGGCAGTAGCCCAGCGCGTGGCACTTCGGCATGAACTGCGTGTTAATGATCCGCGCCCACTCCTCGCCGTAGTCCGCCAGCGCCAAGGAGACGTCCCTGAAAAGGTCGCGGAACTCCCAGTACGCCCGGTTGCACAACCGCTGCCGCGACATGTCGATCAGGTTGCGCAGGTTATGCTTGCACACAATGCGGGTGGTCATGCCCAGCGGCAGGAGCAGGGCGGCGTCCTCGCGGGGAACGCCCATATCCACAAGCTGCTGAACCGTTTGTGCTATCTGGTGCATGGCTGCATCGTATTCGATTCGTGCGTCCAGTTTGTGGGTTATGCTGTCTGGGCGGACGTAATCGAAATCGCCATAGTCAATGTACCTCGTTGACGCCTGCAACCTCGTCGGCATCCCGCCGATGTGCGTGTACCACTCGCGGATCACGCGGGCGCTGTAGCCGTCCAACTCCATGTACACGTCTGGGAACTCAAACGTCCGCCCGTGGCCACTCTCGATGCAGTCCCATCCGCGCTTATAGTTCTTCGCCGCGTCCGTCGTGTCCGCGCCCCAGCACACCCCCGCCATCTGCCCGATCAAGGTGATGGGCTGGCGGGTGGTCTGGTCAAGGATTTTCACTGTTCCCATGTTCGTCCTCCCTCATGTCTGCCCCGCAATTCGGGCAGAATTTATAGTCCGTGAAGCTGTACAGGTACGGCGTAGTGTGGTACAGGCCGCAGGCAGAACACTTCGCCGTTTGCACTTCATCAATTGCGCAGTCCGAAGCATAATCTACGTGCCGTTCTGTCCACCGCCCATGCACCACCCGCACCATGTCGCTGGTGTACTCAACGTTCATCCTGCTCCCCTCCTTGCTTTGTATTCCGAGAATGTCCTCACCGTCTTGAAAACCGCCTTATGATTCACCCATCTGGCAAGGTCTTTCAATTCAGTTGGTGGTTCAGCGTTTGATGTGAAGTCCCTGTACGGCTGCGCAAACGGCACCGCCCCTATGTCCCTCAGCGCGATTGCCCGTCTCTCCGCTGATTCAATGTCCTGCACCAGCACATATACGAATGCCCTGTACGGTTTCACGCCGTATTCCTGCAACCGCTTTATGGCTGTGATTACTACGTCCAGCATCGCGTCCGTATCAGCGCTCATGCGGATAAACTCTATCCATTTCAGCCGGGACAGCATCTTTGCCACATCGTCTGTAATCAGCCGGGCGTCCAGACCTTGGTTGAAGTCCACGCGCACGTTCTTGCCGCTCATATCCTCGATCTGCTCCAATCCCCAAGGGCAGGCCAGCACGTTGTTGTCCATGAACACGATGTCCCGGCTGTCAGGCCGTTTGATCTCACGCCATGACATGTAAGGCCGTATCCTGCCTTCCTTCTTTGGCACAATGCACCACGGGCATTTTCTGATGCACCCGCGCGTAAGGAATCCAATCGCATGGTCGCACTTCGGATAGAGACTGTAATCTGGGAACATTGCGTCGATTTCCGGCGGCAATTCGTCCATTATGCCGTACCCTGTCCCACCCCTCACTGTGTTCTCCGGGAGATATGGGCTTTCCGGCGTAAACGTGAACACCTTTGACGAATACACGCGGTCATACGTCAGGAGAGGGTTCCACCATTCCACCTCATCACCATGTGACTTGTGCCACGCGGACAGCTTCATCAGCGCAAGATTCGGAAACCCTGTGTTATCGCTGTCATGCAGCCCGATATTCATTCCTCCTCCTTTGGCTCCCACGCAACGGGTTCGTCGCCCGCCGCGCACTCGCCTTCCAGGTTCAGCCTGCACAGCCCGCCGCCCAAACCATAGCGGCAGTTCCAGCAATCATGTGTTACGACATTCATTCCCACTTCACCGCCCTTTGGTTGTCGATAAACTCCATGCACCAACCAAGCACCTTATTAGCCTCGTCGCCCCATCCTGCTTCGTCAATGTAATATTGGATTTCGTCTTTAAGCCGCTTACGACTAATCCAATCTTCGTTAGGTTCCTGCGCTTTCAGCAGCGCGATAATGTCCAGCTTCAGATGCTCCATGCAGTTAGGCTCGCTCAAATAGGCGCACCCCGGGCAATTCGGCATATCGCTGCATAGGTCGCAGTGTTCCAATGCCTGCAATACCTTCTCCCTATCGGCCATTCCTCTTTCTCGCCTCCTCCGCTTCCATATCCATTGCGTGCAGGATTTCCCATTTCTTCCTGCTCTCCTTCATCTTCCCCTCGCACTTCGCACATCGCGTCCGGCCCTTCGCGGCCTTTTCCCCGCCGCAATCCACGCACAGCCCCGCCGCTTTCAGGCGTTCGCGCCGTTCGTGACTGTAGGCTTTGCGCTTCACGCAGCCCGGATCGTTGCGCTCCTTCTGGTTTCGGATGCGCTGGTAGCACCTGGCGCAGTAGACGCGCCCTGGTTCCGCAATCCCGCATCCGCAGCGCGGGCAGATGCCGCGTGCTTTGTACCAGTAATAGGTTTCTAGGGATAGGGCATTGTTACGCTCCCGCGCCGAATCTGATTTTGCCGCCATGTCACAGCCCCAGCGCGTCGAACAGCGCACCGAACGCCAGCACCGTGTAGCCCGCAATCGCCCAGCCGATGTTGCCCAGCCTCGTGCCGCGCACAGGCTCCGGGTAGTCACGGTTCGCCGCCTCGATGAAGCGGGTGTAGATGCGCCCCTCGCGGGATTTGCGCAGCTCCAGCTCCGCCGTCAGCCGCTCCACCTCGGCCTCCAGAGCAGCCACGCGCTCGTCCGTCCGGCGCTCCATCTCCTGCGCCACAATGGCGTCAATCATGGCGCTGCGGACGGTCTGCCCGTCGTAGGATTTAATCATCCTCCGCCACCTCCACAAACTCGCCGTCGCGCAGGGTGTACCAGGTGTCGGGCTTGAGCGCGTTCCCGTCGATCAGTCCAGTTTTTACACACGCCGGATACCAGTTCACGCCAGCATGTCTTTTCCACTCTGCGAGGACAATCCAATTCCCGGCCTTTCCTTTAGCCTTGGAATTATACCCAATCGCCGCGCCGACAGAATCCGTGCCGGTCATGTTGATCTTCGCCCCGTCGCCGCTGCTGCCGATCTGCGCCCCGTCGCCGCTGCTGCCGATCTTCGCCCCGTAGCCGCTGCTGCCGATCTGCGCCCCGTCGCCGCTGCTGCCGATCTGCGCCCCGTCGCCGCTGCTGCCGATCTTCGCCCCGTAGCCGCTGCTGCCGATCT
>Ga0326512_10000260_pt1 | contig 44836 bp, 71 predicted proteins | sample 1_2617_0518_D_FD_203652 | JGI IMG/M metagenome (GOLD analysis project Ga0326512, IMG submission 203652) | Bovine rumen microbial communities from UC Davis, California, United States - 1_2617_0518 | ecosystem: Host-associated > Mammals > Digestive system > Stomach > Rumen | place: USA...
CCCAGACCCGACCCCGGAGCGGAGCCCCCTATAGTCCCGACCGCCTTTTTTAGCCCGTTTTTTCAGCCGCCGCTGCGACCCGCTATGAACAGGCCCGCGGTTTGCCACAAAGTTTTTTCAGTCTCGCGCCGCCGCCGCTATGAACACGCCTGCGCTTTCTCGGGAAGTTTTTCCAGCCGCACTCGAATCCCGCTATGAACACCCGCGCGGTTTCCGAGAAAGTCCATGGTTGCGGCGGTTGCGGCGAAAATCCGCTATGAACACCCGCGCGGTTTCCCAGAAATTGACCGTTGCGTATCCGTTGGTGGCGTGATAGAATTGCGTCACGTTTAGAAGCCGCGAAGCGGCAGATTGGAGGTTGCTATGGGCAACTGGATTGACTACGAGCCCTACAAGGACAGGAGCAGCGCGGAATTCCGTGCGAAGCGCGAGATGAGCGGGCTTTCGCTCTATGACGTTGCGCAAGACCTCAAAGTATCGGTCAGCACCGTGAAGCGCTGGGAGAACCCAAAATACTTCCCGCCCTCGCCCGCTGCGTGGCAGTACATCGACCAGGTTTACGCCACACATCTGATGTCCGTGGACAAGACGCTCGACCGGATGCTCGAAGGCCACAAGGACGGCGAGCCAATCGCCGTGACGTGGTGCAGGAACGGCATGGGTGCGAGCGATGCCGACGTGGGCAGGTTCAATGCCGTCTCTCGCGCCGTCGCGGAAGCCCTCATCCAGCTAGGCCACGATGTCACCTTCCGCTGGATAGATCCCGAAGCCGAAGAGACGCAACGCGCCGCCACGAGCAGCTTCTACCGGACAATCGACCCCGACGCGAACATCTAGGTCGCGCCCGCTTCCCCGCAATTTTTCCCGCCCTCGGGCGTTGCGGCGGGAACGATTTCTTGGGAAAACAGCGCGGCTCCGGGGATGATTTTTTTGGAAATGCCCCGAAAAATCTGGGATGATTTTCAAAATTTTCGGTCGAAAAACCGGAGATGATTTCCTAGGAAACACCCCCTCTAAGCTGGGATGATTTCCAAATGACAGATGCCCCGCCAACCATTTTCGCTCGGCTGGCGGGGCATCAGCTTTAACGATTTCCTAGGGTCTATCCTGCTGCGGATATTTCATTTTGGGCTAGAGCATCGCCGCGCTTGATTTCCTTCCACGAGTATCCGAGCTTCACAGCCCTCTGGTACACCGTGGTCTGATTTACGCCCAGCTGATTTGCCACTTCGCGAGACGAACGACCGACGCTGCTGAGCAAGATTGCATCTTCCTCGGGTGTCCACACGTGTGTTGACCTCGCCAACGTCCCATCCTGCTTCACCCTCTTGCGCAATCCATGCTCCCCATTTTCACTCATGACCTGGTGGCACTTCTCTTGGTCTGGCATACGCAGGATTTGCTCACGAGCAAGCTCAATGACCGTCCTACTGAACAGGATTCCCGTGCCAATACGCAGTACCGGAATGCGACCATTCTTGACGTTCTCGCTCACCCATTTTGGCGTGCGATTCAGCATCTTGGCAACCTCGTCGTAGTATAGGAACTCGTCGCTGCTGTCGTGGACGTTATTAATGCGCTTGTTCGCAGCCTGTTCCTCGTAACTAGCCCAGCGGCAGTTCTCTGGGCAGTAGTCTCCCCAAGCGTTGATGCGGTCGATTGTGTCGCGTCCCTCGGCAAAGTTCTTCTGGAAGTCAGTCTGTAGCGCCCAAACAAAGAACATCTCGAAGCTCTCGTACCAGTCATCGCACATGCGGATGCCGAGCATGCCATAGTCTTGGTAGCTGATGCTCGTTGCGTTATAGCATCGCTCCCTCATGCTCGACCATTTGCCCCTTAGTACTTTGACTTCTTCTCTAGTGACGCCCATCACGCGCCTCCTAACGAAAACGCCCACGACCTATGGTGATGGCATAGACCGTGAGCGCTCTGCAAGTGTACCACTGTTAAAGTAGGCCATCACCCTACGGCCTATATTTTACCATCTACCTGCTGATTTACCCTGATTTGGGTGATTTTGTCGAATAGTAGCTAGTTTTAGATGAAGCTAAAAGGCCCTAATCGCCCTCTGCGCTCTCGTCCCAATCGTCATAGCTTCCCTTGCGGGCAAGGAACCTCTCTCTGTCCACGACCCACTTGCCGTCCAGCACGAGAATGAACGTGGCATCGAGAAAGTCCATGAACCTGTATCCACCGCAAGAGTCGAACCTGTTGATGTCGCCGTTCTTGTAGATGACCTCAAGAACCTCGTCACCGCTCACGACCTCTAGCTCGGCAACGGCGATTCCCTCGTCATCCAGGTCAACGTCGAACTCGTGCGGCTCGTCGGAGTAGTCGTAGAGGATCATTCCGCATCACTCCTGTCAGGTATCTCCCAAACCTCATGCACGATGGGCTGTCCGTCCTCGTCCAGCTTGGCGAACTCCAACCGCATGGTGGCGAAGCATTCCTTCTGGCAGCAATCCTTGGGACAGCTGACGTTCTTCTCGGGGTCGCACTCGTAGGTTGTAAGCTGCATCTACACCCTCCTGTGGCTCTTCTAGCCGCCCTGCTCTTCGACCATCTTCAACAGCTTGACCGTCTTCGAGCGGCCCCACAGCTTGCGGGCGAGCGCCATGGCAAGCCCCTTCTCTGGGTCATAGTCCTCGTCGTGACACTTCACGACCGTCTTGGTGCCGTCGCGCCAGAACACGATGGTTGCGGGACCGTTGCGAACGATCCTCTGCGGCGTGGCCTCGTCCTCGGTCACGTGGTAGGGGATATTGCGGAGCCAGTCAAAGCCATGGAAGCCGCCGTGCTTGGATGGCTTGCAGGTGAACGACACACCCTCGCCCACCTTGATTGCCGGCCCGCCATTTATGTTGAGTGTCAGCGTCGTTGTCCCGAACTCCTTCTCAGGTGGCATCTCTACGCCCTCCTCGTCTTGTAGTAGACGCATTCCTCGGCGCGAACCTCGTACCGCTTGCCGCATGCGTCACAGGTGGTGTCTATCTTCTCTGCCGGGTATTGCAGGGCCGTAAGCTGCCCGAACTCGTCAAACCATCGGCGCATCTTCTCGGCCCCGCACCACGGGCAGATGATCTTGTCCTTTCGGGTTGTCACCTGGTCACCTCCGCATCGTCTGGCAGATGGGTCATGCCCATGAATTCGATGAAGTCGTGAACCTCGAACAGCCGCATGCCATCGGGCGGCTCGTGCATGTCGGGCTTGAGACACACGTCCTCAAGTCGCCCGCAGACACGGCACCTGTCAGCCACGTAGTAGTAGGCGTGCGCGTCGATGCAGACCCACTCGTACTCGTGCTTGTGGTCGCTACGCACGTGGCGCTTCTTTGACACCTTGCGGTGGCGTGGCGGTTCCTCGCCCTCTAGGCGCTCGTCAATCATCGAAGAATCATCCTTCCGCACGATGGACAGTAGTTCCTTGGGCGGGGCCATTCAGCGTTGCCGCACTTACTGCAACGGAACGTGACGCCAGCTATGTTGTCGGAGTCCTCGGCTACGTAATGGCACGTCCCCGCTCCGGAAACCTCGGCGATCCTCTCGACCCACTCGTTGATGAACCCTGACGTGAGCACGTCACCCTCGTCCACGCCGTTCCACACGTTGCCATTCGGCCCCATGTCACCGCCATGCTCGATTGACTCGTACATCAGCTGCTCGACGGCATCACCGATGGACTTGACCTCATCGTGCCTGAGACTCTTGTGCCAGCGCTCCCACGTTGGGGTGGGTCGCGTCTCAAGGCACGACTGGTACCCACGCATGAAGGCGTCGGTTACGTCCTCAAGTCTGCTTTCGGGATAGCGCAGCTTGAGATCTATTTCGTTAGTCATTCCCCACCGCCCTTAATCTCGCTGATGACGGCATCTATCGCAGCGCCAATCCTCTCAGCGCAGGACGGGCAGAGCGTGCGGTACCTCCACAGGAGCATGGAATTCCACCCGGCTGGCTTGTCCTCGTACCTGCGAATCTTCGTGAAGCCGCCGTCGTACTCCTCGGTCTTGACGTACTTGAGGAACACCGTCCTACCGCACACGTCGCACACGAGGTTCTTTCCCTCGACCTCGCTCATTCGTCCTCCCCCATGTACTTGCGCCGCACCGCACACACGTCTTGGTGCGAGCAGCGCAGGGTGAACTCGTAGGTCACCTGCGACTGGTTCCCGCTTATTTTCGTCGGGACAAACTTGAGGTCGTTGTTGGCGCACGCAGGACAGTAGCCCGTCACCTGGTCATCGACCTCGACGTACAATCCCTTGGTCATTCGTCACCACTTCCTAGAACAGAGTTGCCGGCTCGGACTCCAAGCGACTACTTGCGATATCGAAGTAATGCCCGTCGCGTTCGATGCCGATGAACCCCATGCCCTCGCGCTTTGCCGCAACGCCCGTTGAGCCGCTGCCCATGAACGGGTCAAGAACAACCCCCCCCGGTGGGGTCACGAGACGCACAAGCCATGACATGAGCTCGGCCGGCTTGACGGTCGGATGGTCGTTGCCCTCCCCACGGTCCTTCTTGTTCGCCTTGGCGCAGTAGAAGAAGCGGGCGGCGCTGCCCGAATCTCCGCGTGGAACAAACTCGTTCCTTTGCCCATAGTGTCCGTATATCCCATTATCGCCAGTACGAGACGGCTCGTTTCCAGCAACTTTGCCCTGCTGCCCCTTGCTGTCGGGGAACAGCGCGAGAACATCGTCGGAGCCGTCGTGGGCTAGGTTGGCTGGGAAGCGGCCTATCTTCTGCCCGTTTGTCTGGTGCGTATGCTGCGCCGAGCTATCTCCGTACTTGCCTTTGCTGACGGCTGCTTCCGCGCTTCTCGAATGGTTTGAAACAACCTCATCAGTTGGAACCCTGCACCCGTCAATGTTGATCGCGCCCGTGCCCCATTTCAGGACGTTGCTCGCCACGGTGCCGTCCAGCGGCTTGCGGGCGACGATTATTGGCTCCCACGCAGGTTTCAGACATGTTCCCCAGCCATCCCATTGCGCGGCGGCATCGGTGGCGGGTGCAGTGATATAGGCCTTTTCTGGCATGCCAACAACGCTCATGTTGAGACTATTCCCACCCGCCTTGTTTCCAGCGGGGTTTGGATGCTCGCCGATTACCTTGCGGTCAGCTCCAAGCGCCTTGTCGATTGCCTTGCCAACGTCCATCGACTTGGGGAAGCCAGAGTTGCCAGTAACGAAAATCTTACCGTGCCTCCGTGCCACGAAAGCTCCAGTGGCAACTTTGATGCACCACATCTTGCCCTTGTAGTGAACGGGCGTCACCCTTGCCAGAGTGGCTTTGGCTCCCCACAGCTCTCGTAGAGCTTGTGAGCCGCGTTCGACGGGAACAGCATCAGGTTCTCCGGCCTGTTGTCCAACGGGTCGTGATTGACGTGATGAACAGCTTCCGTCCGAGCGAGCGGCCTGCCTATCGCCCGTGCCACCACAAGGCGATGCTCCATCACATACCCGTCCTTGCGAGCCATCGACTGAAATTCTGCTGGGCACCTCACGTACCGCACGCTCACGTAGTTGCCCTTGCGCTTGCGGTACGTCACTCCGCCCTTCCATGCTGGGTTCTGCGAACCAGTCATTTGCTCCCTGAGCACCTGCTTCCGCTCTTCGGACATTGGTGTTGGGTGCTCCATGTTGTATGTCTGCAATGCTATTACGCGAGCCTTTCCGTTGCACTCTCTTGAGCAATGTGGCTCTTTTACTTTCCGTATCCATGCTGGAGGCATGTAAAACCTCTTGCCGCATGTAGCACACGTCACGTTCGGCTCGTGAACCTTGTGCTTCCTCGGTCGCGTCCGCTGAATCTCCGCAGCGCACTCCTTCGAGCATGTCTTGCTGCGCACCGCCTGCTCTTTCGTCAGGCAAGGGTAGATGGTCGAACAGACCGTGCAGACCTTCCAATACGGGTACGCTCGCTTCGCGTTCCAATGCAACAAGTTCTGCGAGAGCGAATTGCTCCACTCCGCCTCGTTCAACGATGCAGCGATGGTTTCGGGACACGAGCTGGTCTGTAGAATCCGACTGAATTGCGTAGGCGGTATCGTCGTAGTCGTACAGGTACGTATCTTCAATCCGTTGCCAAGAGAAATTACCTGTTCCAATGTCGTACCCCAATGCGAGACGCCCTATCTTGGCTTTATTATACGGCACAAACTCACCGTCTACCAGCACTTCCGTCTCTTCATCAAGACAGCCGTACACCCACATGATGCAATCGCGAACCTCCCAGCCAGCTTCCTCGATAGCACATGCCATGCGATGAAACGTCCTCGTGCCACCAAAGCAGAGCAGGTGAGCACCTGGCTTCGCCACACGCAGGGCTTCCGCGAATATCGGCGTCATCCTCGCCTGGAACTCACGCATCTCGGACAACTTGGGCATGTGGCTGTGACTTGAGGCGAAGGCTGGCACCACGGCGTTTGCGCCAAGGTACTCGTTCATCTTGTCGCGTCGCTCGTCAACCGACTCCTTGCCAGTCGAACCGCCGAAGCTGTCCCAGTCGGCCCCCATGAACGCAAGGCCATAGGGCGGGTCGGTAACGATAGCGTCCACGGAATTTGACTCCATGGACGCCATGACCTCGGCGCAATCGCCCTGCTCTAGTCTCAGGACACTCACACCCATACCTCCCTCACAGTCATCTTGACGCCAGATAGCGCCTCGACCTGCTCCGCGAGGTCATATGCCGCGCCCTCGTCTTGTAGGACAACGCAGCTGGCATCCTCTCGCAGAACCACCCAGACGCGCTTGCCCTCGGGTTTCTCAAACACCGCCTGATAGGTCTTGTCGCGCTCGCCCATCTCCTGCCGCCAGCGCTCGTACTGCTCCTTGGCCGTCTCCCGCGTGTAGCCGTGCAGGTCCATGTGCTCGAACGTCCCATCGGCGTTCTTGAACGTGCCGTGGAAGTCACCGTTGCCACGGTCGAGCAGAAGCCCCGAGAACTTGTCGCCGCACACGATTCTGTCCTCGCGCTCCCTCTCGCGGCTCTCTGCCCTCTGGTGCTTCCGCACGTAGTAGGCAAGCGTCTCCTCGTCGCAACCGAAGTCCGGTGCGAGCGCCGCGAGCTCATAGCCGTCAGCAACGAGCTCCATGAGGTCGCTCTGCTCATCTGCGGTGAGCGTCTTGTGCTTGGTCGGCTCCTCTGCGGCAGCGGCCCTCACCACCCTGCTCACCGTGGCCTGTGTCGTGCCAACTTCCTCTGCTATCTCGCGCTGCCGCATCCCATCGGCAGACAGCTTGAGAATCCGCTTTTTCTGCTCGTCGGTCAGCATCTCGCGGAAACCTCCCTCCTCGCCCTGTTTATCCAGTAGTAGACGGTCCCCCGTGATACACCGGCAGCGGCGGCTATCTGCTTTGCGCTGGCACCAGCGTTGAGGAGCGCCTGTAAGCTCTCGTTCGTTGGGGCCTTTGACCTCACCCTGCGCACGTCCTCGGGACAGTCCATACCACGTTCCCGCGCCGCGCGGCACCGCCTGAGCGCCGTCTTTGGACACACGCCCAACGAGTAGGCAATCTCCTCGTAGGTCATGCCTCTTCTGCGAAGCGTTGCCACCGTCTCGCACTCGCGGTCGGTCAACCTACGCCTCTTCGTCATTCGAGCCCTCCAACCTGTTCAACTCCCTCTCGACGGCATCGTGCCAAGCGTCAAGCCACTCCCCATCGACTTGCCAGCCTTTGTAGTACGGCACCACGTGCGCGACTATCTCTGGTGCATTGATGTCTGCCACGAGCTCACGCAAGGCTTGGATGCGCTCGGCAACCGCGCACTCGTGGCCGTCTGACCAACCTTGGTCGTAATACTCCTGCCTGATTTGTTCCAGGTCGGCGTCAAAAGAAGCGAGGGCCTCGATGTCGAAACCCTCGTACTCAAGCGCCGGCCTGTACCGTTCGATCCAGTCAGCTATTACACCCACCGTCTTCGACCTCCTGTATCCTCTTCCCAAGCCAGAGCATCACGGGAACCGCCATCGAGTTTCCTATCGCCTTGTAGCGAACCCCGTCCGGTGCGTGCTCCTTGCCCTTCCAAGGGATGTCGGTCCAATCGTCAGGGAAACCCTGCAACCTCTCGCACTCTCGCGGCGTGAGCCGTCGCACCACCCATCGCGTGTCGTCGTGGATCGTGACCGCATGCGCATCAGCCGTGTCCTCCGTCAATACCCGGTTGGTGCTGTTCAGGCTGTTGACCTTGCTCTGGATGGTCTGCGAGCACTCTGGCTCCTGTGTGCCGGCCCGAAGATTGCAGCCGTAGCTACTCACCGAATCCCCCCTCGTCATCACGAACGTCTGCTGCTTGAGCCCAGGTTATGCGGGCAGGGCTCCGACGCTCTGTCCGTCACCACCGAAGTAGCGCAGCTCGTCCCGCTGGTTCTGCACGAACGCCCTGCAATCAACAGTCACTCGGCATCACCGTCACAATCGCAATCAACCGTCACTCTCCTGCTCCTCCCGCACTTCCATCACGAGCGTCAGGGGCTCCTTCTTCGCATGCGCCGTTATCGTCGGGCATACCCCCCCCACGCCGATTTCTGTGTGCGCTTGCAGGGTCGCAAGCACCATCGGCTCCTGCACGCAGAGGTACTGGTCTTGCGTAGCTGCCACGGTGTAGGCCGTCTGGTCATCGCAGAGCGCACCCCTGCCAGCCGTGCCACGAGAACCGTCCCACTTGACGTACTCGCCGCCACCGCAGCGAACCTTGAACGCATAGGCGGTTGCCTCTGGGCCAGTCGTGTCTACGGTGTGGGCAACCTCCTCGAAGACGCCGCAGCCGTTGGCACCTGTGTTGGCGGTACGAACAGCGTAAGAGCATATCGTTGGCCCTCTGCCATCCATCGTTACCGAAGCGTCGTATTCGGTCGTGAGCGTCTTCGCCAGGTCATCGCCCGTATTGGTGATGATGGCTGGCTGATGCCAGTCTGTTGTGAGTGTCGGTGATTGCTCGTCCTCGAAGCCGATGTTCCCCGCACCGCTGCCCTGATGGAACTTGAAGCCGGCGCTTTGCAGCACGGTGGGCTGAATGTGGGTGTTGTTCGTGTCGGCCCCGCTGTTAAGGCACGGGCCAACCTCGCCCTCTGCAAACACCCTCTTCGCCTGCGCGTCCCATGGCATCAGGCAACCGCCATCGCCGCCACTAGATGCAGTACCTCTCCCAGCGGCTCGGGCAAGGGCTTTCCTCTTCTCTCGGCTCGACGGATTATCCCAGCGCAAGCTTTCGGGCTCAAACAGAACCTCGCAGGCACGCATGTCTCCAAGGTGTCCGACAAGAAAGACACGCCTGCGTCGTTGAGCGACGGGGCCGATCCACCCCCCCCTGCCGGGTACTCGCACAAACTGCGCGTCCAGTATTCGCCACGCCAGACCGTACCCGAGCTCATCCAATGAATCGAGAAGCTGGGCGAAAGCACGTCCTCGCTCGACGGTAAGAGCCCCCGGTACGTTTTCCCAGACGAACCAGCCAGGCATGACCTCTTGAACGCATCGAATGTACTCCCACATGAGTCCGCTTGCCCCTGCAAGCCCCTCTCGCTTGCCGGCGACGGAGAAGCTTTGGCAAGGGCTTCCTCCGACCACAACATCAACTGTTCCACGATACGGACTCCAATCCACTTTGGTAATATCCCCGAGGTTGGGGACGTTGGGGAACCTCTTGGCAAGGACGGCGCTGGGAAATGCGTCGATCTCGGAAAACGCCACGGGCTCCCACCCAAGCTGCCCCCATGCGACCGACGCGGCCTCTATGCCGCTAAAGACGCTGATGTATCTCATGTTCCAACCACCTATCGAAGTACGGCCACCTGCCGTCCTCTAGCCACCAATAAACCAAGGGCCAGAAGTCTTCCTCTGGCCCGTCGTACAACCTCTCGAACACTTCCCGCAGGTCGCGTTCCATCTCTTTGTCCACGGCTACCGCCATAGGAGTCCCCTCCTGTCTATCTCGTCGCACGCGGCGTCGCGCCAACGCATGAGCGTCCTCGCGGTCTGGCCGTACTCGTCTGCCAGCAACGACCACGTGACCTTGTTGCCGTCCTCGACCAGGTAGTAGTCATCGAGAACCTGCCCGTGGCGAACCGCGTGCGCTATCTCTCCCGCACGTGCGACCTGAGCAGCCAACTCGTCGTAGCGCCTAGCCAGTGACTCCGCTCTCGCCATGCCCGTCAGCGCCGCCCTCATGGTGGGGTCTGAAATGTTCGACGTGCGCACGCCGGAGTTGCCGCCGCCAGATGCCGGGAGCGTCCCATCGGCAATCTCGACCGCGCACTCTGCCAGCTTGCCGCAGATGCCCGTAGGGCCACGGAACGCCTCAAAGAACTCAAGCGCGTTCATTTGGTGCCTTCCTGCAACGATGGTCACACAAACTTGCGTCGAACACGTCCAAGACCTTGGGAGCACCCTTGAACAGACCTATCGCATGTTTCTCGTAGCACCTGCCGTGACCATTGCCGTCTTTCCTGTAGTGCATGCACTCCCCGCAGACGTGAACGCTCTGGTCTACCACGTGCTGCCACCGTTTTTTGTAGCACAGCCCAAGCTCCTTGGCCTTGTAGTAGATGGAGCCGCTTGGTCGTGACGGCAGGATGTCGGCCCAGTCGTACCAGTACGCGCCGTGGTCTTCGTAATACGTCCTCAGCAGGGATATCTCTTCATCAGTCCAAAGCGCCATAGCGCCCCCGCTCCCTGTTGTGTTTCTCGACGGCATCGAGCGCCGCCTGTAGGTCGATGCCATAGCGGTCAGCCAGGTTGACACAAGCCGTAATGCAATCGGCGATCTCATAGGCCAGCTGACCCATGGCAGATGACGGTGCCGCGCCGCCGAAGAAGCGCGTGTCGCTCCATCGCTCGACCGATTGGTAGGCACCAAAGATTTCTGCCGCCTCTTCGAGCGGCTTTAGCGCCGCTTCCTTGTCCGTCCCCATGCGAAAGGGGTTTATCTCTAGGTTCACTCGTCTTCCCTCCTGTCCCCGAACGAGCAGAAGTCGGAATCATCGACCATCTGCATGAGGTACGACCACCGCCCGCAGTACCGGGCGTTCCTGCTGCCGTCCGGGTACATGGCCGTCATGTCGTGGATATAGGAGTGCTCGCAATCGCGGCACCTGACAACCTCGGTGGTTGTCTCGCGCTCTGGATCGACGTAGGACGGCACGGGCCAGTAGTAGTTGTTCGTGGTCCTTTCGCAGAGGACAACGAACTCTCGCTCGTCAATTTGCATCTACGTCCCCAATCACACGGCGTCCGCAGTTGGGGCAGTAGCGGAAGTCCGGCTCGTCCCCATAGTCGCAACCGAAGCCGCCTACCGAGCTGTACTCATAGCCGCACTCGCTGCACTCGAATTGCGTCTTGTAGCGGTAGTCTGGCGTTTCGGCTAGGTCGTGGCACGTCCCCCGCCCCAGCGTCGCGTCTATGGCCTGTGCGGGGGTGACCTCGTACCTGAGTGCACGCAACCCAAGACGTCCGTTCAGATGGTCGTTCGCGTACCACTCGATTTCGTTGCCCTCGAATATCGTCTCGTTGTCCTGTGACTCGCTGGAATAGTGCGGGGTCTTGCGCCACTCCACCCCGCGCTCGTCAAGCAGGCGGCGCAGCTCGTCGGTCGCGCTCATGCGTCCCTCCGTTCTCCCCACGCGCAGAAGCCGTCGGGCGTTACCTGTTCGCACCAAGAGCCGCAGTAGTGGTAGTACTCCATCTCGTCATCGGTGTAGTGCTTGCAATCCCTGCACCGCACCACGGGGACGCCCCAGTGCAGCTTGGTCGGCTCGTGGTCGCGCCATACGGTCACGTACTCAGTCATGCGTCCACCCCAAACTCTCGCGCCTTTTTCACCAGCTCGTCCATCCAAACGGCCCACCCGCCCGCGTCGCACTCGGTCACGCAGCCCATGAACCGCACGGCCTCTCGGACCCATTCGCGTTGCCTTGCGCTCTGGGCGGCGAGGTTCTGCCGGACGATGTGCTCGGCGTTGAGCTTCATGACCAGCTTGTCGTTCTCGTCCAGCATGTCGGCGGCATCGAGCAGCACCCACGTCTGCGTTGGCGTGTAGACCCACTCCACGCTGCCGTCCCCACATCTGTCGCGGAAGTTCTCGGCGATGTCGGCTGGTCTTAGTCCGGTACGACTCATGCGTCCACCTCGATTCCAAACTCGCGCAGTTTTTCGAGAATTGCCTTGCGAATCCAACACATGTCCAGCTCGCCAGCATTGCACGCACGCTTGGTCACGCAACCCTCGCATTGGTCTTCCGACGTGTACTCGGCGACCAAATGCGCAAGCTCCCGCAGCTTGTCGCGCTCGGCCACCAGCGCACGGTACTCCTCCTTCGGGATGCTGTAGCAGGTAGCCATCAGCCCACCTCCACTCCCAGCTCGTGTAGTTTCGCGCCGGCCATGCATTCTGGCGCACCACCTATTGACGGGTCGAACTTCGAGCAGAAAGGGCACTCTAGGCACCTTGCGGTCATGCAATATGGCATGGCACTTACCAGCTCCCGCAGCTTGGCGTTCTCGGCGGCGAGGTCATCGACTGGGCCATACACGACCTCGGTGGTCCAGTCCACCAGAACGTTCTCGCCACGGTAGTCGGGCTTGCCACCCGCTATCCGCTTCTTGTCCAACACAAGGCAGTAACCGTCGAGTGAGCGCAGCACGGTGAAGTCGCTCATGCGTCCTCCCCTTCTGCCAGCCGCAGCTTGGCGGCGAACTCGGCGATGGTCTGCGCTGCGCCGTTGGTCAGCTCGCCGCGCACGATTACCTTTGCGACCATCTCCGCCAGCACGTCCTCGACGGTCGGTGCGTGGTGGTGGGTGAACGCTGCGCAGTCAGCGTAGGCGTTGCCTGGCCCGCTGATGAGCACCCATCCGCTGCGCCCGTAGCGCATCTCCACGACCTCGATGGTCTTGCCGTAGCCGTCGAGCATGTCCCTCGCGTGGATTGGCACGCCGTCTGCGTCCACGGGCAGGGACACCATGTCCGCGACCTCGCACTCGATGTCGCGAACCATTCCCAACAGGGTGGCGCGGGCCATGAGGCTAATGCTCATGCGCGACACGTTCTCGACATACTCCCGTAGCTTGTCGATACTCTCCATCTAGTCCTCCCTGAGCCGCAGACGGCCAGCGTAGTCAGCGACCATCTCGCCGATGGTGCGCTCACCCTCGCCGTCGAACCACCTGTGATGCTCGTCAAGCATCTCGCGCAGAACGTCCTCAACGTCCTCTTCGCAGTGGTGAAGGACCCTTTCGCACGTAACCTGCCACTCGCCGCCGTTCTCCACGATGGGCAGAACGTCCCCGCAGCACTCGTGATAGCCAACGACCTTCGCCGGCAGGAAGCTGTAGTCACCTTCCAGCACGTCCCCAATCCTGATTGGCTCTCCGTCAGCATCGAGCGGATAGGGCATCGAGTTGATTGCCGCCACCGCAGCCTTGCCCCAACCGTCATCGAACCCGGCCCTGTAACGCTCGTCCAGCCGCTCTGCCATCTCCTCGGCCCGCTCACGCCACTCGTCGCGATCCTTGCAGACCCTCTGGAACTCTGCCTCGGTCCTCATGCGTCCCTCCTGTATAGGTAGCACGTGCCGTCATCGCCGCCGCGCACGCAGACGGCCAGCTTCGAGCACGTCTTGGGGTTCTTCTTGATGTAGGAAGCGAGCGCAGCGCGGATGCTCTTCGCGTCGCGTCCCGGGTACTCGAACACCGCAGCGTCATATCCCAGCCGCAGGAACTCGCGCACGTCTTTCGCCACGAACGATTCCTGCGGCCTGTACTTCGGAGCGGGAACCTCGCGCACCTGCCTGATAGCCATCTACCGCTCCATCTGGTCAATGAGCTCGTCCAAGTCGCAGGCGAGCCTTTCAACGTAGTCATGAGATTCCGAGTCGTACTTCTCTGGACGCTTGGGGTCGAACGACCGCTCGATTCTGTCGATGTGATCCCACAACACCCTGCGTGCCTTTCGGAGCGTTTCGAGCTCCGTCCTGCCGATTGCGATACCCACTGCCACAACCCTCTCAATCTCGTCTCAAACGACGGTTATTCACGTCAGAAGCCATGTTTCTTGATGCTCGCCGCGTACTCCGCGTAGATGCTCTCAATCTCGGCTATCGCCTCGTTGAGCTTCTTCACGTAGCCGCGCTTGGCGTGGCGCTCACGAAGCTCACGGTCAACTACGAACCTCAGAGCGCCATCGAGCGACTGGAAGTAGTTGCCCGTGCGCTTCCACTCAAGTTTCCCGATGCGGGACTTGTCCTTGAGGCGCGGGTTGTCCTGAACTACCTCCCTGTGCTCCAAGGCCCAGTTGCGCTCGTCGTATGGTGCCAAGCGCCAGTCACCGAACTGAATCATCGGGTTCAACCTCCATCCCCATGTAGTCAACCAGCACGTCCCTCGCGGCCTTCCAGCCGTGGCAGCACTCGGCGCGGTATCCCATCGCCATCAGCCAATGGAGCCAGAGTTTCTGGTTGTGGGACAGCTTCCCGCCGTCCTCGCGCTTCATCTCGATGAACAGGCCGTGAAAGCGTCCCATCGGGACTGGCAGCACCAGGTCTGGCACGCCACTTCTCACGCCCATGTCGGTGTCATGGTGGTGTCCCTCGTTCGGGACGTGGAAGAGCAGCCGCCCCCATGGAAACTGCCTAGCCCACTGGACCACCTGCCGCTGCTCCCATCGTTCAGATTTTTCAGTCAAGTACAAAACCCCCAATTCCTATCCGCAGACAGGACAGGGTAGGGGGAGGGGGGCATAAAGCCCCTCCCCTCCCCTCCCGTCCGTCTGCTGGATTGGTAGTCAGATATGAGGTATGAGATATCCCCCTATTAGGGGGTTTCGTATCTCATATCTGATGGTGTGTCTGCGAACCTCGGGGATGCCATTGGCGGGACTTGATTACCTTGCCCGCACGGCTCCTTTCGGGGACGTACTCGCGCCCCTCGAAGGTGAACGACTCGGCATCTGAGGGCAGCACGACCGGAACGACGTTGAGCTCGTCAATGCGGGCCGTCGCGACCATGAGCCCCGCCGCCTCGCGCACGAGCGAGTTCAGCTTGGACTCGCTGCATTCGAGGACTCCCATGAGAACATCCTTGGCAATCGCCGTGTCACCGCTCGCCACGCACTCCATCTCGTACTGGTCAAGCAGTTCCTTGGCACCGAGCGCCTTCTTGTGCTGCCCCTTGCCGACTCCCTGCTCGCCCCTGTCACTCACAGACGCGAGGACTCGCCCCTCGTCGGGTACGTGGAGCGGCCAGTCAAACCAGATGTCCGTCTCCGGTGGTGTGGGGAACTCTCGCAGGGTGGCCGATATGCGCCAGCCAGTCGGGGTGCCGCTGCCAGGTCGAACCTCCCGGTACGTCGCGACCTTGCCATCGTCCGTGGGAAGCTCGCTCATTGACAGGATCGCGTCGGGGTCGCGTGCGAACACGCCGCTGCCACTCGCCCTGTCAGCCGCGTTTGAGTACTTGGACGAAGCGCCCTTCGAGAAGTGGTGGCTGTAGACCATCGCACAGCCGCATTCGGTGGCGATGGAGTCGAACAGGTTGCAGAACAGCGCCATGTCGCTCGCCGCGTTCTCGTCACCCGTGATGACCTTGTAAATGGGGTCGATAATCATGGCCTTGAGGCCACGGTCCCTGTAGCGCCTAATGAGCGTAGGAGCGAGTCGGTCGAGCGGCACCGAGCGCCCGCGTAGGTTGAGTACCAGCACGTCGTTCTCGTGTCCACCGCACCCCATCGCGCCATATATGTCGCGGAATCGGTGCTTGCAGCTTATCGCGTCCAACTCTAGGTTGACGTAGAGAACCTTGCCCTGCATGACCGGATGCCCAAGCCACGGCTTCCCTTCCGCGATGCAGACAGCCAACTCCTGCAACAGGAAGCTCTTGCCAGCCTTTGACGGCGCGGCGATGAGCATCTTGTGTCCCATTCGCAGAAGACCACCGATAAGCTCCGGTGCGAGGTCTGGCAAATCGTCCAAATCCCCCAAGGGCTCCTCTGCCGGCAGGGTGTCGTTTGTTTCCTCGACCCACTCGCGCCACTCGTCCCACGACCTCTTGCCCACGTCGCGCTCTACTATGCGCTGCCATTGGCCGTCTCGCCTGACACCTGGCATTCTGCTGTAACGGGACGGGTTCTTGTTTGCCTCGTCCACGCGCAGGCCGTTCTTGGCGCAGAAGGCGTAGAGGAACGCCACGCGCTCTCGGTACTCGGTGATGTTGAGCGCGTCCACCTTGACTATCGCGTGAAGCGAGTGGTGGCCGCTGTGTACGAGGAAGCGTATCGGCAGTTCCAGCTTGCGGTAGATGGCGTACTGCGTCTCGATGTCATCCTCGTCGGACTCGATTATCGCGTTGGCGAAGCGCGTGACGTTGCCGTTGCCGTCGCCGTGGCCGTCGAGCGGGTTGATTCTGACGTAGCACCCATCGTCACCGATGACTCCGAACGCCTCGCGCACCGCCTGCTCAGCCGGGTCTACGCCGCCAGCCTTCTTCATCGGCCCCTTGCGGATCGTCTCGATGAGCCATGAAGCCGTGAAGCTGTGGGCATTGACCGTGGGGATGAGCCTATCGTCCTTGCGGGCGAACTCGCCGTTGAAGCCGATAACGTCCTCTGGCTCGAACATGCCCTCAAGATAGGCTATGGCATCCGCGCGTGGGTCGTACTTGTCTGCATCGAACGCCGGCAGGTTCTCGCGCTCCTCGGACTTGTCCACGAAGACGTAATCGCGCGTCGGTGCAACGTCTCGAATCAGCTGGCCGAGGACTAGTTCCTCGCCGTAATCGTCCGTCCACCCGTTGAGACGCGCGAGATGGTCAATGGTGCCGCCCGTCGCTGGCTCACCAGCGTTGAGCTCGTTGAAGCTGCGCCACTTCCTCTCGCAGACACCCTCTTGGTACTTGGGTGACGAACGGCTCCACTCGTCCCAGACCTCCCAGCCGTAACCCTCGTGCTTGAGCGCCATGCCGACCGTGAGCCAGGTGTCGTAGTCATCCGATGGGATGTACCTAAGTTTCTCTGTGAGGTCGCTCATCGTTCATCCTATGCAACTCATGCGCGATGACCGCCAACTGTGCCACGAGCATGTCAAGCCGCTCCTCTAGGCCGTTCTTCGGTTCGCTCGCGCCAGCGCAGAAGCGATCTACGCTGGTATGAATGTCTTGGGGTTGACTCCCCTTGGGACTCGCCATTTGTTCTGCGCCAACCTTCCCATCATCTGAGACGCTTGCTCGAACGTCCACGCTCCGACGTTCTGGAAGCCCTTACGCTCAAGCATCCGCATTTGCTTAGGCGTGGCAAGACCAGACTCCCTGCGCTTGAAAATCGCGTCCAGAACCTTGCTCGCCTGACCCTTGCACATGCCCTCTGTGTCAACGCCAGCGTCCTTTATCAGCTTTATCTGCTTCTCGGTTGCGGGCTCCAACTCCCATGGGAACTCGGGCGTGTAGTCCATGAGCGCCTGTTCGTTCACGTCAACGAAGAACGTCAGCGGGTCAACCAGACGCGCCTTCTTCTTGGCGTTCCTGCGGATTGCGTCGGCTAGGGCGTTCCTACGCTGCTCCTCGGCATCCGTGAGCGCGTCGAACAGGTCGAGCTCGTCCTGCACCACCATCTCGGCGACCTTCTGTGCATCCTCGTCATTCTCGGTGATGAGCGACGCTGGGCGGCAGAGGTCGTGCTTGGTCGCAAGCCAGAGGAAGTCCAGAATCAGGCAGTTGTCCTTGTTGGGTGCCAGACGTGTGCCGCGCCCGACCATCTGGCTGTAGAGACTCCGCACCTTGGTGGGCCGCAGCACAACCACGCAATCAACGTCTGGACAGTCCCAGCCTTCGGTGAGCAACATCGCGTTGCACATGACCGCGCCCTTGCCAGCCTGTGCGAACCATTCCAGCTTCTCTTTGCGGTCCGGTGACTGGCCGTTTACCTCCTGCGCGTCGAAGCCGTAGTCACGCAGCATCTCGGCGAACTCCTGCGCCATCCTCACCAGCGGCAGGAACACCACGGTCTTGCGATCCCGTGCATACTCGCACATGGACTTGGCAATCTCGGGCAGGTATGGCTCAAGCGCCTCGACAAGACCGCCCAACTCGAAGTCACCAACGCGCGTCTTGACCTGGGTGAGGTCGATGTCGATAGGGATGGTGCGTGCCACGATTGGTGACAGGTAGCCGTCGCGAACGGCGTCTCTTAGGCCGTACTCGTAGGCGATGCCCTCGAATACGTTGCCCAGACCCTTACGGTCTGGCGTTGCCGTCAGCCCCAGCACCTTCGCATTGGGGTACTGCGCGAGAACCTTCTGGTAGGAGTCGGAGACGGCGTGGTGGGCCTCGTCAATCACTAGCGTCTCGAAGCCGTCGTATGCGGTGCGGTTCACGAGGGTCTGCACCGAACCAACGGTGATGGGTCGAATGTCAGTTTCGGAGCCCTTGACCTTGCCAGCGTCACCGAAGGTGGATCGCGCCTGCTCAATGAGCTCGTCACGGTGTGCCATGAAGAGGACCGACCCGTATTTCAGTCGGTCCTCGATGATGCACTTGGCCGTGTAGGTCTTTCCCGTACCCGTAGCCATCACGAGCAGTTCGCGATTCCACTCTCTCCAGTGGTCGCGCACGGAGTCTATAGCCTGTTGCTGGTAGGGGCGCAGCGTCCTAGTAGCCGTACCCATAGTTCGGGGTGTCGGGCTTCACGAACGGCATGCCGTCGTTCACGCGCACCTGCGGGGCCACGTCGGGCGAATAGAAATCCTCGATGCGCGAGTAGAGATTGCCATTGCCGCCGACCTGCTGGACAATCTTGCAGGTTCCGGTCTTGCCAACACATTGGTCGAAATCCAGCTTGAACTCGTCACCGTGCTTGCCGATGCCGCACGCGACGAAGAAGTTGGTGATAACGAACTTGAGACGGGCCAGCAGCTTGAAGTGCTCGACCTTGGTACCCCAGACAGGGTTGCCCATCTCGTCCTTGTAGGGGATGAGCAGGGTCACGTCCACCTGCCTGCACGCGGGAATCTTGCTGTTCTCGTCGCGCGGCTGGTACATCGACACGTCCCAGCCCTTGACCATGAAGCTATAGTCACCGTCCGGTGCCATGAACGAGGGTTCGTCCTTGATGGTTTGCCCGAGCTCAAGCATCTCCTCTGCCATTACACTACCTCCAAAATCCGTGGCTTCCTGATTACCTTCGTCATGCGGCACCACTCGCAATGGCCGCACCTTTCTGGCTTCTCCTCGCCGTTCTTGAGCGCGGCAATCCTGTCAAGCGCGTCGGGCGTGACCCGTGCCATCGCCTCGTCAAGCCTGTCCTGCGGCACCTGAATCAAGTCCAGGTCGCAGGGGGTCTGCTTCGAGATTGCGGCGATGTAGAACGGCAGCTTGTTGCCCGTGGTCTGGTAGACCAACTCCTGATAAATCGCACCTTGCAGGTCGTAGCCCCACCAGCTGATGAAGTCCCACCAGCCTTCGTTGAAGTAGCGACGCTCGATGCTCTCGACCGTCTTGAGGTCCGTGATGAAGCCGTCTCCGAGAACGTCCAGACGGCCTTTGAACTCGTGGCCGTGGATGGTACCCGTCACGACGCGCTGCTTCTCTCCTTGGAGCGACCTCATGAAGATGCCGCCGTTCTTCGCGTCCTCGTGAGCCCGTTCAACCATGTCGTTCACGGCCTTGAACTCGACCTTTAGCTGCCCCTTGGTGGGGCCGCGAGAGGAATACATCTCGGGATGGGACTCTCGGAACTCGTCCTGCTCGGTGTCGGTGCCAGTCAGCATCACGTCCACGTAGCTGCCCATGGTGAGTGCCTTGTTCGATGGCCGCTGCCAGAGTCCCTGCGCCTCCATGACCGCACGCTCCTCGCATGCGGCGATACCTGGGGTGCCGAGGAAGTTCTTAAGCTGCGACGCGCTCATGTAGCGCATGTTGGCGTCCGTGCCGTAATAGTCCTCGGGGCTATTCAACGAAGGGGTTGTCAACTTCGACCTCCTCAACTTCCTGCGGCGCGTCCTCTGCCTGCATGATTCGCGCCTGCTCGACGTTCTCCATGTCGAGGTCAATGCCCTTGCAGAGACGGCGGATGACCGACTTCTTGTACATCTCCTCGGGGAAGAACTTCCAAGCCGTGCCGCTCTGCGCCTTGCTCATGCGCTTGACGGCATCCAGCTGGGTCTTGCTCATCGTCTCGACCTTGATGCCGCCGTCCGCAAACTGCGCCACCGCGAACGCTCCGGTTATCGCGCCGTCGTTGAAGGGCTTGGGCTTGAAGACGATCCTCTCCTGCCCGTCCTCCATCCACGTCTCGAACTCGTCACCCTCGCGAACCACGTGGCCGTAGATGTCGGTCAGGGGCCGCTTGGAGAACTTCTTCGCCAGCTTCACCATGCCAGTGTAGGACGGCGTGAACTGCACCGTCTGCCCGTAGGGGACGGCGTAGCACTCCCTGTTGAAGAAGTCGAGTCCCAGGTACGCACCCTTGAGAAGCGCCGGTACCAACTTCTGCTGCGGCATCCTCGAAAGCTGCTCGTTGTCAGCCACGAGGGCCACCGTGTTCTGGACGAACCGCGCCCTGTTGAAGTCGCTGGGCAGAGCGTCCGCGACGCTGGGACGCTGCAACTCCGACGCAAGGACCATGCCGAGCTCTTCGCTCATAACTCAATCACCTTCCCGTCGATGCCCTTTTGGGCCAGATATCCGCGCCAGATAGCCAGCGCGTTCCTCTTGTTCTCGTAACGGCAGACGTAGCAGGCATATCCGTCCGGTCTGTGATGCCAGACGCTCTTGACGCCCCGCTCCGTCCTCACGCGGCAGAAGTGGTCGCCGCACCGCGCTATCGCCTCGTCAACGCTCATAGCATCACCGCGAAAGCCGCAAGCACGAGCAGACCGCCGAGCGACAGCCCGAGCATGAACCCGAACAGGCCGTTCGTGAGTCCCGTGCTCCCCCATCCATCCATGTGCTATACTCCTTGTCGAGCGCTGGCCGCCGCGCTCAAATCTCATGCGACCGTCCTAGTGGCGGTCGCTTGCTTTCTCTTCCCACTCGCGCAGCCAGTCCATGCGAACTAGCCGCCCGCGCTTCCTGCCGTGCGGGAGGTACGACTTCAAGCGACCTTCCCGCATCTCGGAGCGGATATAGTCCTCGCTCCTGTGCGTGAGCGCGGCTACCTCTGCCACGGTCAGACGTGGCTCGATTGCCGGTGTCATGCCGTACCTCCCACACGTAGATGCAAATAAAGAAATGACCTCGTGCCACTCAACACTCTCCGAAGTGGTCCACGAGATTTCGGGCGCGTTTTTCGGACCCATTACCAGAGTTCCGCGCACGGCAGGGCATGCACTCCCTTACGGTGCTGTCACTCAAAAGCGAAGGTCGAGCCGTCCCTATCGGAAGTCCGAGATGGGACGATTGAGGAAGTCGGCGACGCGACAGACCTCGGGCCACTTCCATACGGACGTGCCGCACAGTCGGTCATTCAGCGCTGGGATGGAAATCCCAGCCGCCTCAGCCAAAGACTCCTTGGTGTTCTCCTTCTTGAGCAGCCACGCGCCGACGAGCTCGTTGATGCGATCCATCTGTCATTCACCTCCTGTGACAAAGTTCGGGATGCCGTACTCGACAATCACGAGTCTAGTTCGGCATGCCGGACTTGTCAACGAAAAAGTTCGGGATACGGAGAGTTTCTTTATGTCTAGGGTAGAATCCTGCTTAACTACGGCCCACGGATAGGAGCCAAGATGACCGCCTTCGCAAAAGCCATGCGCTCGATTATGGCCGATAAGGGACTACGACAAGTCGATGTCGTAAACGCATGTGGCGAGTCGAAAAGCTACATCAATAGCGTCCTCAGCGGATACATCAAGTCGGTCCCGTTCGACCGCGCTTGCAAGATGATAGACGCATTGGGCGTGACGCTTGACGAGTTTCGGGCCGTGGAGCGAACCTTCGAGGATGACTAGCCATGCGCTCGTCATGGGGCAGCGTGCGCCACATCTCCGGTGACCGCTGGGAGCTGCGCTGGTGGGGCAAGGACAAGAGGACGGGCGAGTACCGCCGCATGTCCAAGACGCACCACGGCACACGTCGCACCGCAGAGCATGCGCTGGCAGAGTTGCGGGTGCTGCACTCCGACGATGCACCTGTGCCGTCCGTGAGCGTCGTTTGGCGGGAGTTCTGCGAGGGCAAGGACGTGAAGCCGCAGACGAGGGACAAGCGGCTCATGGCCTACTCAGCGCTCCCATGGAAGGAGCGCGAGGTCGATTCCATCACCGCGCTTGAGGTTCAGCAATGGCTCATGGAGACTGACACCGCGCCGTCCACGGCCCGCCGCGCCGTCTCGGTACTGCGCGAGATTATGGACGTGTCGGTTCTGCACGGGTGGATCGTGGCGAACCCGCTCTCGGTCAAGTTGGTCATGCCCAAGGTCGAGCATCGACCCAAGTACGTCTGGACATACGACCAGCTTTGCGAGATGTGGCCGCGCGGCGAGTGGTGGGAGCCGGCGTACCTACTGCAAGCGTTCGGAGCCGCCCGCGTGGGCGAGTCGCTGGCGGTGGTCGCTGACGAGTGCTCGATGATTGGCGAGGTCTTCTGCGCCCCGATTCGGGGGCAAGTGAAGAACGGCTCCGCAGGGCTCGTTGACTACGCAAAGAACGACCAATCCATACGCACCTGCATGGTGGTGGGGTCAGCGGCAGCGAGGTTGTGGGAGCTCGCGCGTGACGGTCGCACCTGGCTCACCGACGATGGTGCAGGGAAGTGGTGTCCATACAGCACGCTATGGAGCACGTGGCGCGACCTGAACCCCGACAACCCCATGAAGCAGTTACGGGCGTCCTGCGAGACGTGGTGGCGGTGGGACTTGTGCTTGGAGAGCCACGTTATCGAGCGACTGATGGGCCACGTGCCGCTCTCGATGGGCGGCGTGACGGCCAAGCACTACGACTCGGCAACCGACGAGCAGGTTGCAAGGACGCTGCTCGCCGGTTACAGGAAGTGGGACGCTTAGGGGATTCTGGGGGACGTTTCCAACGTTTTCGCAGGTAGACGGCCTGCGTCATTCCTCCATGTATTCATGTTAGCAGTACCTTGTAACACCCTGCAACCCCTTCTAACTGGGCATTCCCGATAAGTCACAGGTCGGCTTGCCGCCACTTAGGGGATTCTTGGGGGACAAAAAAAGCCCCCGCCGGAGCGGGGGCATGGTGGTGACGCTCCCCCACCGCCGGGCAGGGGAGCGCGTTGCGCTCGTGGCGTCAGCGACTGGGCGGTTGGCTGCGCCCGTGGTGCCGCCGATGGCAGGAAAGAAGGTCGGGAACCCGCACGCGCCACGGTGCCGTCATGGTGCGAGCATGCCGAGGAAGTAGCCGATGAGGAACGGCCACGCGAACCGTGCGACGAATGCGAGGACGTCGAGCATGGTGCGCCGCTCGCGTTCCTCATCGTGCCGCACCAGCCCGCTCACCATCTGCCGTCGTTTAGCGATTGCTGGACGCCTCGACCGGTCTTGCGGCCCAGAAGATTGTCCACGTCCCCGATGTCGTATCCCCACTTCTTCAACCTCTCCTGCAACTTGCCGACGAAGATGTAGCCGATGACACCATCGGGCGTGATGCCGAGCCGCTTCTGCACGGCGCGGATGAGCGACGAGCCGCTACCGTAGTCGTAAAGCACCTTGCAGGTGATGGCTGGGTAGTACTTCGTGTTGGGCAACCACTGTCCCCAAATCTCGCCGTCGAGCGGGGTGTGCATGGCCTCCTGCCAGCCCCAGATGGTGTCGTGGCCCAGCCAGCCGTCCACGTCGAGCATCGGCTTGGGCATCGGCTCGCCCTCCCACGAGAGCGTGATGCGCTCGGTACCGCCGCCATCCCTGTTGTCCTGCGAGTAGCCGTGTGCGTTATGGTCGATGAGATGGTCCATGACCTGCGCCGTGGCTTCCTCGACGGGGATGCCGCCCACCGTGCGCGTGCCGAAGTACCGCCACGCGCTCTCCCATTTCCAATATGACTGGTCGAACGCGCTGCGGCCTATCTCGTTGCCGGTCTGGTCACCTGGGGTGTAGCCGTGCGTGCCGCCGTTCTCGTCAATCCTCGCGCCGCCCTGTAGCCCGTTGCCCAAGTACATCTCGGTATGTCCGGTCTTCCAGAGAATGTCCCCGCGCTTGAGGTTCCGCAGGTTGACCTGGACGTAGCCGCACTCCTTCAACAGCTCGCGCTCGTTGCCGGTCCACATGTGGGTGGACGCAGGTAGCAGCCCACAGGCAGACAGGCACGTGAGGATTGCGCTCGAACAGTCGCGGTCGAGCCCCGCGATCTCAACGACAACTCTAGGCATCGTGCAGCCCCTCCTTCGAGCGCAGCAACATCTTGTACCAGTCGGTGTCGCTGATTTCGGGGTGCATCTCGGCGTAGATTTCGAGCAGCGACCACACCTCCATGAGCGCCAGCGATACGCCCACCGCGATGAAGATGGGCTGATAGCCGAGGTCGATGCCGGACAGCAGCATGGCGTCGATGATGTCAGCCACGCACATGAGGCCGAGGTTGCTCAGCTTGCGGATGAGGCCCTCGCGGAACTTGTGCGAGCTGAAGTCGTGCTGCACGAACATCGCGTTGGCGCTGCCCATGAGCACGTCCAAGAGGGACAGCATGAGCAGCGCGATGATGAGCGTCTGCGCGGCGGTGCCACGCAAAGGCTCGATGAAGGGTTCGAGTACAGGCATGGTGGGCTCCTATCCGAAGATGATGATTAACGCGACGCCGATGACGATGCCGATGCCGAGGACGATGCCGCGCGTGCCGTCCTCGACGGCCACGTCGTGGTCTGCTTGACTGAACGGCCCAGTCATGCGACCACCGCCAGCGCGACGAGCCACGCGACGAGCAGCACGCCGCCTATGACGTCCACGATGACCAGAACGTCGGGCCAGATGGGGTCGCGGTACATCACTCGGTCACCTCGTTCGCGTAGCCGTATTGCGCGACCATGTTCCCGTCGCTGTCGAGAATCACGCACGCATGGTGCGGTCTCCCGCTGGTCGCCGCATCAGCCAGCGCGTTGTGGTAGTGCTGCTCGGCAACGCGGATGTCCTTGCCGCTGTAGAGCACCTCGGCGGCGGTGCCGCCTTCGGTGTTGGTCTTCAATTCGATGGTCAGGAATGCCATGTTTCCCCCTTAGTACGTTCCCAGAACCTTCAACTCGACGCGCGAGAAGTTCGCGCCGTTGACGTAGACCGCTTTGGTTTGCTCGAATCGCCCGACCGCGCATTGCACGCCAGCGTCCAGCGAGAGGACCAGTCCCGTCAACCAAACTGACTTACGAGTGTTGACCGTGTTCGGGAAGTATTGGAACGCGCTGTACTCGCTGCCGCTGCTCACGGTGGACGAGTTGACGAACACGCCGAAGCCACGGTTGCCAGCAATCGAATCGGTCCAGTTTATGCAGCCGCTAATCTCTAGCTGGATGTTGCGCTTCGCCGTTATCACGCCGTTCGAGAACGAGAAGTAGTCGGACCAATTCGCGCTGTGGCTGTAGACGGTGTTGAACCACGTGATGCGCCAGCCGCCAGACGATGCGGTGGTAGTGCCGCTCGAACCCGTGAACATGGCGTATGGCTGTTGCAGGGCGATGATGGCCTGCTCCATGGAAACGCGGCCCGTCTTGTACTGCGCGTTGTCGTGGAGCGCGAGCGTTGGCGCTGCCATGTATATCTCGGCGTCCTCGAGGCCGTTAGCCGCGACCTGCCGGATGACGCCCAGCTGCGGTGTGCCGTCCCCGAACTCGTCATCATCCCCGACCCTTGCGCGGAGAATGGCGCTGCCCGCCCAGTAATCGGGGTTGACCTCGGCGCTCATGTCGAGCTGCGCCCAGCCGCTGACCCCTGCGAGCTGCGGCAACTCCGAGCCGTCGGTCGTGGTCGTGATGCGCACGTTGTGCTCGATGCCGTAGACGTCGTCAGGCCCGGTCGGGTAGTCGGTGCTTCCAACGACGTGGGTCGCCTTGATGTCGGTCTGCGATGCGTCGGACTGGAAGAACTGCACGCTGGCCGTGCTTGTCCCTGTCCCCAGCAGCCGCCCGCCGATGCGGACGAGCGCCTTGGAGAACAGGGCCATGATGTTGTCGGCGCTGTTGCCCTCGCCGTCATATATCGCCACGCCGGGGTCGGTGCCGCTCACGATGGCGAGGATGTTGTTCAGGCCGTCGCGGAACAGCTGCCCCAGCGCGTTGAGCAGGACGTTCGCGCCGCTGTGGTAGGACGTGCCGGCGCTGTCGTTCCACTCGTCCTGCGTGACCTCGGTGACGTGCACGCCGTCCGTGTCCGGCCAGAAGTGCTGTCCGGTTGCGGTTGCAACGGCCTCGGCCTGCTGTGCGATGGACTCGACCGATGCCGCGAGGTCGTGGGCCTCGGTGACGCGAGTCTCAACATCGTCTCCCCAGCCGGGGTTGCCCGTAACCACGGGTGCCTTCATCGTGCCGCCGCCAAAGACGGTGACAACAACATCATCGCCCTCGGACACGCCAACGGTGGTGGGCATCTCAACACCCACGCCATGCTCGCCGTCGTAATCGTCGGGCATCGTCACGTCCTCGGACAGCGCGACGTACACGCTGCCGTCAGACGAGTCTGACGTGGCCGTGCCTATGTAGGTGCGGGTCGTGGCGTCGGTTGAGACGATATTCTCCTCGGCGCGTGAGCGGCCAAACAACATCGTTGCAAGATCCATCATATTCATTAGCCATCACCCCTATCGCCAGATGACGTGTTCTTGAGAGTGAGGTCCATGGTCATGTGTTCAAGGTCAACCTTCACGGACTTGACCAGGCACCTGTTTCTGCCCGCATACTGCCCAGAGCCAGGTACGATGAGGTCAACCACATCACCCTCCCATATGGGCAGGTACGTCGTTGAGATGCCCCACTCGATTAGTTCTGGCGAGTCTTCCTTGAGGTACTGGTTGGCAAGCTGCTGGGCTCGCTGCGCCGTCTGCGGAGTGAGCTCTGAGAGCGAGCGGAAGTCAGTCACAGTGTAGCCGCGCTGGGCATGAGCTTGGTGCAGGGACGCCGACACCTTTGCGTAGGCGTTTATCTCCTTCTGTACCGTCGTGCTCTTGCCCTTTTTAGTAACCGTGTCGCTGTACTTGAACGAGACTCCAACTGTGTCAACCATGGAAAGCCAGTCGGTTTCTCTAGTGAGCTCGCCGTAGGTTGTCCCGCGCGGGCTCTGCAAGTCGAGCGTCGCGACCGGCACCTTGCTCGCCGGGTTGACGTACTTGGAAACCGTCACGAGCCCGTGGCCGTCCACATCGAGACGGTCGTTTGCCATGGTGCAGAGCGAGTACAGGCACTCCAACCTAGACGTGCCAGACTCCATCACCTGCGGCGTCTTCATTTTGTAGTCGTTCGCACCGGAGACGATGGTGTACTTGTACCTCGCGGCGTCCATGCAGTCCCTCATGGCCTTGAGCGCCATCGCGTTCTTGGCAATCGTCCACGGCCTTACCAGCTTGTCCGTCGAAAGTCCGTAGAGCATGGATTGAAGCGTGAGGTCGTAGTGCCAGACCCCATGTTCCCAGCTCGCATTGTCGTTCGTGACGATGTACGTACCAAGCTCGCGCGAGTATCCCCAAGCGGGTACCTCGTGGATGACGCGCAGGAACGAGCCGCGCCGCCAACCCTCGCCAACTACCTTCAGCTTGCCGCTCGTGCGCGTGTCGGTGTAGTATGCCGCATCAAGAGACGAGCCCGATAGGTCAACCCCATCGAGCTCGCCATAGACATCGTTGATGTTTGTGGGCGAAACCATCATCACGCGAATGCGATCCTCGCGCGTCTGGTCAGTCCAGTCAAGGGTCATCGCGACTCCCTCCTGAACGTGACGCTCACATTAGACCAGCCGAACTGAGTGCTTGGCGTTGCGCTCATGACAGCCACATCCCACATATCGCCGACTGGCGAGCGGTATGTGACGTGATGGGCGCGGACAAGCCCCTCGACCTGCTCGCGACGCGACTTCGAGACACCTGGGTGAAGCGCTCCCTCGACCGTGGAGGTTCCGCTGACCACGCTGCCAAAGTACATCGACTCCCACTCGCGCCCGTTGAGCGCAAGCGTCTCGGAGTCGGCAGACATGGCAAGCGTAGTCTCAAGCGGCTCGCCCTCACGCAGTTCGAGAAGGAAGCTGCCGCCGTCCCAGTTGAATGCGTGGCAGGGACGGACACCGGACAGGACCGACGTGCTAGGCCCAAGCGCCATGTGTTCGGTACCCCACTCGTCGCCGTCGCTCGTTACAACGAACAGGTCGAAGTCCTTGCCGAACGGATAGGCGATGGTGGCGATGCCGTCGTTGACCTCGGCCTCGAAGAGCTCGCCGTCGATGCGAACCCATGCGCCTGTGATATCCTGCGGCGATGCATCGACCACGAGCATGCGGTCATCGTCAACCGTGACGGTCGGATGCGATACGAGCCCGCTGCCAGAGTCATAAGAGACGCCGATGCTCGCGTTGTACAAGTCCGGGTAAATCGTCACCTGATCGTTTCCGACCTGGTATGTGACCTCAGCCTGGGAACCGTCCTCAATCCAGTCAGCGAGCGAATCCATAGGAACGTGAACCGTGCCGCTCGTGGCAAGCACGTCAAACTCGGCTGGGCTCGCCAGCACCTCGCGCCCGTCAACCTTAATTGAGGTCAGACGGATGTTGGTCGTGCCGCCATCGTAGTCGCTCGTGTAGGGGATTCGCAGGCCGTCAGGGCCGAAGCCAGCGTTGGAGAGCGTCACAACGGGGACCGTCACGGCCTCAAGCGTCGCGGAGGACGAGAGGCCGCGCACGCGGTTCGTGCCTGAGCCGGCGTAGGCGCGTAGCTGGAACTCGTACTGCCTAGACTTGTCGCTTGGCGAGAGCGACGCGGGGAGGCCAGCCGTGAGCCAGTAGCTCGTGCCGTCTCGGGTCGTGGCAACGTCGGCCCATGCCGTCTGCTCACCCCAGTCGCCCCATGTGGAGGTGTCGGAGTCCATCGTGCGCTCGCGCCAGCTGCCCTCGAAGCCGTTGGCCGTGTTTGATGCCCATGACTGGGTGCCGAGCCAAGCCGGGTAGAGGGTGGTCGCAGCCGCCCTCTGGAATCCGTAGTCGGTGCCGCCAGCCGCGCCCGTCCACCCCTGCATCGAGGGGACGGGCAGGCTGGTGTCCTGCTTTGAGGTCGGGTACAGGGCGAACACCTGTGCCACGGTGCCGTTCTTGTTCCAAATCTGGACGTTCGTCTTGTTGGTTGTCATGGCACCGTTGACGTCGAGGTAGTACGTGTCTGCGTCATCGGTGACATAGGAGCCGAACTTGACGATTGGACAGGTGACGCCATCTATAACCATCGTCTGCCCAGTCTCGTAGATTCGCCACCGCTGCGCTCGCGAGTCGTTGTCCGTCCACTGTTGGACGTTGGTGCCGCGTGTCGCAGCCGCGCCGTTCACATCGACGTACATGCCGCTATAGACGTTGCGGATGCTCCACTTGTCAGCTTCCTCAATGTCGATGTAGAACACCTGCGCGTTGGAGTGGTTCACCGAGTATAGCTGGACGTTTGCGCCCTTGACCGCGCTTGCGCCGCTCACGTCCACCGCCATCTTTGGGGCGTTCGCGTAGCGAATCTCGTACACACCGTCAGCGATTGCCAACGTTCATCGCCCCCTCTCGCACGAGTGTGTTCATGAGTCCGACGAAAGCCGACTCAATGGCAGGGCTGTCGTTCACACGGGCGTCGTTGATGTACAGGTTGTAGGTCGTGCCGCCACCGCCAGCACCCCTGCTCGCCATGCCCTCCGCGATTGCGTCGGCGATTGGCAGCATGTACTTGGTGTTGGTGAGCGGCACCACCGCGCCGCCCGTGGCCCAGTTGGTGACCGCCTCGACGCCATCCTCGCCAATCCATCCCTGGTTGGTGAGCGTCGGCCCCGTGGCGATGTAGCCCTTGGCGTGACGCGGGATGTAGGGCGAAGAGCCGATGCTGCCCGTCGCTGAGCTGCCTGCGCCGATGGGGATGTTCTTGCCACCGAGCCCGCTCAGCTTCCTCTTTACCTTCTCAATGATGCTCGAAGCGTAGTCGGTCGCGGTGATGGTTATGGTTCCGGTCGTGCGGTCAACGCTCTTGGCCTCCTCCTTGGCGGCACGGGCCTTGTTGAGCGCGTCGGTGTTGTCACCGTAGTACGCGACAAGAACCTCGTCGGGGATGCTGCCGATGTCAGCGTTAAGGTCGTAGATGTTACCCTGCTCGTCAATGATGGTGCCGTTGTCACCGACGTAGAAGGTCACCTGCTGGCCGTTGACCGAGCCCATAACCGTCTGCATGTGGGTTAGTGCGCTGGCCGTCTTCTCGACGTTGCCACCGCAGGACTTGTAGAGCGACTGGAACGCCGCAGCGGAGACGCTGGAAAGCGTCTCGGACGAGACGCCCGCCTCCTCCATCTGGGAACGGAACGTCGTGAGATGCACGCCGCCGTCCTCAAGCGCGGCCATAACGTCTGCCATGCTGCCATCGAAGCTGCCGGCGAGCCGGCTCATGTCAACGCCGTCAAGTTCCTCGGCGCTCACGGCGAGCGCGTTGAGCGAGTCGGCCATGTCATTGAACGTGGCATCGTCACCAACGGCGTCGTACATCCGCTTCATGTTGCCGGTCACGTCATCGGTGACGATCTCCTGACGGCGTGCCGCCGCTTCCGCTGCTGCGGCTGCGTCCTCCTGAGCACGCTCACTCTCGTGGAGCGTGTCGGTGGCATCGGCAATCTTCTGGTTGAGTACTTCGATGGCATCCACCGAGTCTCGGTAGGTGTCGTTGGCGGCTTCGAGATTCTTCTTGTTCTCCTCAACCTCGGCTGACCAACTCCGGTACCTTTCAGAGCGATGGTCAGCAAGACGCCTGCTGTCGTTCTCAAGCGCTTCCCGCTCTTCCTCAAGCGCGGCGATTGACTCCTCTGCCGCCAGCTTGTTCGCAACCGCTTGGTCGAACGCATCTTGGTAGTAGTCAATGGTCGCCTGCGCTTCACGCGCCCTCACGTTGTCCCAGATTGCCTCGGTGTTGTCGATGACCTTGCCCGTCTGGGTGTCAATGAGCTCACCGTAGTCGTTCAGGCCGTAGGACGTGCCGCACTCTCGATTCAGGCCCTCGATAGCCGCTTTCAGCCTGTTCGTCTCAGTCTCGCTGCGACCGCTCTTGCCGATGAGGTCTTCAATGGTCTGTGCGTAGTACCTAACCGTGCCAGCGGTGTTTGAATACTGCGTGTTGGCGTTCGATATCTCGTCAGCTAGGTCTGCCTGCTGCTGGCGAAGGTTGCCAGCTATCTCGTGTATCTCCTCAAGCGAATGCTCGACGGCTGGCAGCTTGTCCGAGAAGTCACCCGTGACCTGCCCGATGCCGCTGATTGCCTTCTGCAAGCCAGTCGTGGACTTCTTGACAAGTTCCATCTCCTGATACAGTCGGATGAACTCGGCTACGACCGCGCCGATTGCCACGATGACCGCCGCAGTACCGATGCTGCTAAGAAGCGAAGCGCCAAGAGCCTTGAACTCGCTACGAAGCGCAATCGAAACAGCCTGCATGCCGCCACCAGCAGACTTGAGCGATTCGACCATGGACTTGCCACCAAGACCGAACGCGCGTGCGACCTGTGCCATCGCGCCCGTTGACGTTGCCGCCCAGTTCGCGATGTTCTGCTTGCTGGTAATGAGCGTCGAGATGATGGTGAGCAGGGGGCCAATCGCGAAGCCAACGGCACCAAGGCTGATTATCGCCGTCTTGGAGCTCGTGGAAAGACTCTCGAACCATGCCGTCGCGTCCGCAAGCATCTCAGATAGGGTCTTGAGGATTGGCACCGCGCCCTCGCCGAGCGACGCGAGCGCGTTGTTCGCCATGTTGCGGAGAATCTGCATCTGGCCCGAGAAGCCCTCGGCCTTCTTAGCGGCCTCGTTCGCGGCGTCACCCGCACGCCCCCACTGGTCAGAAACGCCGTTCCAGGCGTTGCCAGACATCTCAAGGTTGTCATCCAGGTGTCCGACCGTCTGCATCAGGCCCTCGATTGCCTGCTTCTGGCGAACCGCCGTGATGCCAAGGTTGGCGAGCGTGGAGTCTGCGGAGCCACCGGATTGCTCGATGCCGTTGAGCCCCTTGATGAACGCCTCGAACGCCGCCGTGGGGTCGCTCTCCCACATGGCAGCGAACTCCTCTGCGGTCATGCCGGCAACGTCGGCTATCTTCTGCAAGGAGCCCTGTGCGCCCTCAATGGTCTTGCTAAGGCCCTCGAACGTGCCCTCGGGGTCGCTCGACCACGCCTCAACGAACTCATCTGCGGTCATGCCGGCCATGTTCGCAAAGATGGTCAGCTGGTCGCCGCCCTCTGCGACGGCGTTGCCGATTGACTCCATCGAGACTTCCATGGTGCCGCCAGCAGCGGCCACGGCTGTCTCGAAGAAGGACATGGTCTTGCTAATCGCGGTACCTGCTGCCTCGGCGTTCTGTCCGGTCGCGGCGATTGTCGATGCCCATGCGAGAACGTCCGGGGTGGACATGCCGACGATGGCACCCATCGCACCGATGCGCTCCGCGATGTTGACGATCTCCTCCTCGGTCGAAGCGCCGTTGTTGCCGAGTCGAACCAGCGCGTCGGCGAAGCCGCTGTACTGGTCTGGCTCAATCTTCATGATGTTGGCGAGATGGCCGAGCGCGGTTGCGGCGTCCTCCGCAGAGAGGTTGGTGGAGTCTGCCAACGAAGCAACGACCTCGCCGAACTCCTGTAGGTTGTCCGTCGCGATGCCGAGCTCGCCACCAATCGCCTCAATCTCAAGCAGCTGCGCCGCGCTCGTGACGTGCGTGTTGGAGAACTTGAGCGCCGCGTCGTAGAGCCCTTGGAAGTCCTGCTCCGTGCCATCGACCGTCTTGCGCATGTTGCGATAGGCAGAGTCGATGTCATCGGAAGCGTTAATCATCGCGTAGCCCAGGCCAGAGATAGCAGGGGTGAGCGTGGAGTACAGGGTCATGCCGATGGACTTGATGTTTGAGGGCGTGAGGATGCCCGCGCCCTCGGGCTTGAACGCTGCGGCGTTGTCCTTCTTAGCCGCCGTGTTCTCCTCAATCTTTGTGGTGAGGTCGCGCCACTCCTGGGTCTGGTTGGAGAGGTCGAGCTCGCCCTCGGCGCGTTCCATTGCAGTGCGAGACTCGTTGACCTCGGCGTTGCAGTTATCGACCTGAACCGAGAGTTCCTTGTACTCGTCTTGCAGCTTGTTGAGGTCTTGCTTCCACCTGTCGTAGTCGCCCTCGTCGGCTATCTTGACATCATCGAGGGTCTTGAGGGTCTTCTGTAGGTCATCGACCTCGCGACTGGCGTTCTCGAAGTCGGTAGCCATCTCTATGGCAGACTCTCCAACGCCCTTCTCGCTGCTCGTGAACTCCTCGAACGCGCTCTTTGCTTGCTTGGCTTGTCTCTCAGCTTCACCAAGCGCATCATAACGCCGCTCCATCTCGGCCTCCGAATAGAGGTCGTGACCAAGATGGGTCTGTGTATCGTTGAATGCCTTCTGCGCTTTCTCAAGCGCACCTGCCGTCTCGTCAACGGACTTCTTGAGGAGCCTATAGCGGTCGAGGATGGTCTGCGGAATAAGATCATCGGGGTCTATGCCCATGTTCGAGATGGGACCATTGCGCTCGAAGTCGGAGTTGAGCATCCTGTTCCACTCGTCAAGAATTCTCTTGACGTTCTTGCGTGCATCATCAAGCTGGGTGGACACCTGCTCATATGCGTTGTGTCCAGTAAGCCCCTGCTCATAGGCCCTCATCTTGCTTTGCAGCAGTTCCATGGACTCTTTGGTGCGTTCCGCAGCCGCTTTAAGGTTCTTGAGCTCAGCCGCTTGGTCGGAGTACGCGGAACGGGCCTTCTGCGCGGCAGAGCGTGCGTTCTCGACCCACTCGGCGAGGTTGCGATGCTCCTCTGCCGCCTGCTTGACCTCGGGGGTGTCCAGACGCTCTAGGTTCTGCTTCAACAGGACCTCGCGCTGGTTCAGGAGCTCTGCCTTCTGGGTCATGTCATCGAACGCACGCTTGGCGGCGTCGAGGTTCTTGGGGTCCATCTTGAGGACGGCGTTGGCCTGCTTCATGTCCTCGTCAAGCGACTTAATCGCGCGGTCGATGTCCTCAATCTCCTTCTTGGTGCCAACGAAGGAGTCGGTCATGGACACCTTGGAATGGGTGTCGAGCTCGCGCATGGTCGCGGAAAGGCCCTCGGCCTCGGACTTGTCGCGCTCGATCCTGACGCCGAGCTCCTGGAACTGGTCTGCGAGGTCGTATGCAGCCTTGTTATCCGACACAAGCTCGAACTGCGACCGCAGCTGCTTCACCTGCTCAACGTCAGACGTGGTGAAGACGCCCAGCTGCTCCATCTTCTCAAGCATCTTGTCGAGCTCGCCCGAACGGCCCTCGAAGTGGAACTGCATGCTGTTCAGGGTCTTGAACCGCTCCACGACGCTTGCGGGAACGTTCAGGTGCTCCAATGCCTCATCGAACTCCACGACTTTCATCTTCGAGAGTTCCGTGGCTTTCTGCACGCCGCCGACGTACTTTGCGAGCTCCTTGATTGCGGCGTTCTTGGACACCTTGTTGAACTGCTCGTAGAGCGTGGCGATGGTGGAAACCATGTCGTTGTATCGCTCGTCGGCCATCTTCGCCGTGAGCGCCACGTTCTTGGTTTCCTCGGCAAGTTCCCTGACGGTCTTGTTCTCGCCGTCAATCCTGACAACCTTATCGCCAAGCTGCTCCATGGCCGTGCCGGCAAGCTGCACCTTGGATCGCAAGGCCTCCATGCGGTCAGCCGTCAGCTTGATTCTGGTGGAGACGTTCTTGAGGTTCGACGGGTCGAACTGCATTGCCATGGTAATCTGGCGAATCTCGCGTTGCAGCTCTGCGGCGGCTTTCATCGGTGCTTTGAGCGCCTTGCTCAGCTTTGTCGTGTCACCGCCAATGCGAATTTCAAGACCAGCGTACTCAGCCATTGGTCGCTCCTATCTCACGCGAGCATTCGCCTGATGTCCTCTTGCGTCGCTTCCCTCGTCGTGCCGCCGTCCTGCTTGGGCTCGTCTGCGGCCACGGCCTCGAAGTCCCAAAGCAACTCGGCCACGGTCATCTCCATGAGGTCGTGGCGCGAGTAGCCCAGCCTAATCGCCTGTAGCCACATCCTTGTGTGCGTCAGCCGTGGCCCGCTCGATTCGGTCGAGCTGCGCTGCGAGTCCCGCGTAGTACGGAAGTGCGGTTGGAAAGGTGGCATCAATCTCCTTTTGCAGGAGTTGGTGCAGGTGGAAGATGTCGATGTCATCCGCCTTGTGCGCGTCGAACCACTCCTCGTGGTTGAGCGCGACGGGCTCGACCTCCTTGTTAAGCCCCATCTCGTCACCAGCGCGGAGCATGGCCCAGAGCGCACGCGAGTCGGCGTCCCAGTTGATGTTCAGGACGCCGAGGGTGCCGCCCGTGTCCTCAACGTCGGTAACGTCATCAACGAGAGCATGGTGCTTGCTCGACGGGCTATCGGCGAACGCCTTCTCGTAGAGGGAGAACGCATAGAGGTTGCAGACGGCAACGTGCTCGTCCTTGCCCTCGCCATACTGGATGCTTGCCTTCTCCCACGGCTTGCGACCGCTCTTGGTGACGTGCTTGAACTTGATAATCAAGTTCTCCTCCCTCTTTCGTAAAGAAGGGGGACGGCCAACTAAGGCCATCCCCCTCCATCAGTAGAACCCATCAGAGATGGTCTGTCCCCTACGCAGCCTTGGTGGGCGTCGGGACAGTCGTGAACCAGGTGGCGTACGCCGTCGCGGACTCCTCTGCGGAGCCCTTGATGATGGACTTGGTGACGTTGGTGCCGCCGAAGGTGAAGTCCTTGCCGATGGCGGTGAACTCAAGGTCCTGCGTGTCGGGGTCGGTGGAGTCGCTGGTGGTGTTGGCGTTGGCAGCGATGCGGGAGGCGGTGCAGTTGAAGAAGCAGTAGCGCTTCTTGTCGGCGTCGCCCGAGACCTCGTACATGAGGGCGAAGCTGGTCTGGCTGGCATCGGCGATCTCGACCTGCATGCCGTTGTCATCCACAACCTCGCCAAGAATGGCGACCTTGAAGGCGTCAGGGATGAGGGCCATGGTCAGGGTGCCGGTGTAGCCGCCGTTCGCGCCAGCCTGCACGTAGTAGGCGATATTGTCAGCCCAGAAGGTGCTGGGGTCAGAGCCCTCGACGGAGAGGGACAGGGAGACGGCACCGGGAATCCTGACCGGCGTGCCGTAACCAGAGTTGGTGATGGGCGCGTAGTAGACGTTGGAGAGTCCGAAGCGCACCTTGGAAGTTTCAGCCATGCTTTGCTCCTAAGTTACGATGTGGGTGTGTTGGTGAAGGTGAAGTCGAACTCCTCGACGTGACACTGCTCGGACTCCACCCACGCGCTCGTCCTCTGGACGGGTCCGAACGTCTGGCAGGCCGCGAGAATCAGGTCCTCCGTCTCGGGGTTGCTCACCTTCTCGTAGAGCTCCACGTGGAAGCGCGGGAGCTCGAAGTAGTTGGAATCGTCGGCCATGAACTCGCCGTGCGAATCGACCGTGTAGATGAAGAACGGTGGCGCAGGGCTCTTCTTCACGGGGTAGGCCTCGTAGCGACCGGGGATGCCGGTTGCCGTGAGCGCCGCGTAGACCTCGGACTTGGCACTCATGTGAGCCCCCTCATGATGTAGGTCAGCACGCGCTCCTTGGTGTAGTCGAAGGCATCGTGCGCCGGCTCTAGGATGTGCGGCTTGGCTACCGTCCTGCCGCCGCCAATCTTGGCGTGGCCCTTCTCAAGAAGGTGCGGCAGGCCCGGCGTTGTCGAGTAGATGTGTCCCTCGGTGCCGCCGTCTTTCGAGCGAATCGCCCTGTACGTCCACGACGATGGGTAGTCCTTCCACCCCTGCTCGCTGGCAGCTTGGCGAACCTCGTCCCTGCCAAGCTCGCAGCCGTCGTGGATTCCTTGGAACAGCGCCTCCTCGGAGACATGCCTAATCTCGCCAAGCAGCCCGTCGAGCGTCGTTGCGAACTGGTCGGCCTCGACGCTGATGTGCTTGGTCACGGGGCATCACCCGTTCGGAATGTGCGTCGCGAGCGTGATAATGGTGAACTCGCCGCGAGTGGACGTGTATGAAACGTCATACTCGCGCCCGTTGAGAAGCACGAGCGTCTGGTCGGCATAGTCGCACGAGCGCACCTGAATCTGCGCCTCGGGCTTGATGCCAAGCTCTGCCACCGTGGCCCACGTCTCGATTCCGACAGAGCGGACGTTGCAGAAGACCTCGGTGTCGATGGGCTCGCCCTCGACCTCGTTGCCCTCTTCATCGACCGTCATGTTGGTCGCAACGTCACGCAACACAGCCGTGCCGTTGTACCTCATTCGGCCTCCTCGATGTAGAAGGGTACCTGGACCTCGCCCGTGAACGGGTAGATGCCCGTCGCGGTGGCAATCGCCCATCCGACCTCGACGTTGCGCTCGTAGGTGACCTCGTAATCGGTCCCCTCGACAAGCGTGACCTCGACGCCAGCGACCGGGTACGCGAGCTCAAGCGCCGGCGTGACGGGCTGGCCCGTGTAGGTCTGGTTGTCGATGGACGTGACGATTGCAACGCCGAAGAGCGGCATCTGCTCGTACACGACGTTGTGCGAGCTGTTCAGGATGGTGCAGACGATGGAATCGTATGCCTTCTGGAAGCGGTCGGCATCGTCATTGTCGAAGCCGAAGTTGGCCTTGGCATAGACGATGACCGCCTGCTTCGCGAGCTCGGGGAGCGAGTCCATGTCGCTGCCAAGCCACGTCGGGGACACGCCCTTGGTGAGCATGTCCTTGACAGCCGCGCCGATGAGCCCGTAGACCTCGGAATCGTAGGCGGTGGAGGAGACGCGCACGGCATCCCTTACCGAGTCGTAGAGCGAGTAGCTGGCGACCTCTGCCGTAAGCTCCTCGATGGTCATGCCCATGTTGCGTCCCCTCCCCTGTTACTCCTTGGGCGCTGCGGTGCGCTTGCGCGTGGTCCTCGGCTTCTTTGGTGCTGGCACGGTTTCAGGGGTCATGACCTGCGGTGCGGCAATCTCTACCAGAATCGCGCCCTCGGGCTGGGTACCTTCCTCAAACTGGTAGGTCTTGCCATTAGGCAGCTTGTAGATTCGCAGCATCGGTCACGCTCCTTACGAAGAGGCGGTGCAGGTGATGTTGCAGAACGCGGCGGGGCGCTTGACGGCCAGAACCTCGCGGGCCTCGGCGCGGATGGAGACAAGGTTCTTCTCGAAGTCCACGTCGTTGCTGTTCGTGGAGTCCACGCGGACGCCCTCGACCTTGGAAACGAGGTCGGCACCACGCTCGAACGCGCCGACGAGGATGTGGTTGGCGGTCAGGTTGGCGTTCTTGACGAAGCGCATGTCGAACAGGCGGCTGTACTCGTTCGGACCGAAGGGGTTGCCGGCGTAGTAGCGCTTCTCGGCGTCGAGGGCGGCGCGGAGAACGACCCACAGGGCCGGGGTGACCACGACGGCATCGGCGGCGATGCCGGTGTCCTCCTCAACGTCGGCAGCGGCCTCGACAATCTTGTTGAAGATGTCGGTGGCGTCGGAGTAGGTCACGCTGGCCGTCTGGACGCCAGAGGTCGTGAGCAGGTCGGTCACGGCCTGAGCCTGACGGGCGGCGTTGAGGTCGTTCACCAGGTCGGTGTTGATGGCGTCAACGACGTAAGGAGCGTCCTCGAACAGCTCCTCGGTGACCTTGATGAGCCCCGTGATCTTCTTGAGCGTGGCGGTCTTGGGCTCGTAGGTGTAGGTGAGCTTGTTCTTGGTGGCACCCTCGGTGGTCAGGCCAGCGGTGCCTGCGGTGGAGACGTAGGCGTTCCAGCTGTAGACGGGCGCGGAGATGGTCTTGCGGCCAAAGAGGTCGAGGACGGTGAGCGCGGTGGCGGGCTTGCCGACAACCTCGCGGTCGTACTCGGTCGGGGTCAGGGTGAAGTTGACCGTGGTGTGCGGGTCGCCAGCGGCACGCATGTTGAACGCCGGGGCGATGATGCGGTTGTCCTGGCTGGGATGCTCGTTGCGATACTGAACGAAGTTGTCGCCAAGGGTGGCGGCGCGATGCTCGGGCATGTCCTCTCCCTTCTGGGAAATCTCGATGTTCTCGACGGTGTTGCCGCCGCCGTTCTCAACGAACGTGCGGGTGGCGTTGCGGGTCGCGGCGAGCTTGCTGCGGCGGGCGTCCTCGTCGGCGATGAAGGAAACCTCCTCGTCAATGGCCCTCAGCTGCTCGTCGGTGGCGTCCTCAGGGACCTCGGTGGCAAGGTCGAGGACGGTGGAGCGGCGCTGCTCGTACTCCTCAGCGCCGAGTGCGCGGTACTCACGCGCGGACATGGGGGTGAACTCCATGCCTACCTCCTAACGGTTGATGGTGCGGACGTTGACGGCCTTGGCCTTGAGCGCGAGTAGCGACCTCGCCCTCTCTCGCTGTGCCGTCTCGCGCAACAGGCGCTCCTCCTGCACCCTCTCGATCGCTCCGTCGTAGAGGGAACGCGCGGATATCTCGGTGTTCGGGTCAGCCGGCAGGCTGACAGCGGACACGTCGAACACTTTTTCGACCCGAGTAATGGTCGCGGTGGTGCGATGCTCGGACTCGTCATCCACGTAGGACAGACCATCGGGGGCGATGGTGAAGCCCCACGACATCTTGGTGACGAGCCCGGCGTCGATGTCCTCCCACATCATGCGGGAGTTGGTGGTCTTGCCAAGGTCAGCCGCCACGAACAGGCCGTGCTGGTCGGGCTCCACGATGAGCGTGTGGTTGCTCATGCGGGCGTATACCTTGCCCTGATGGTCGAACTGCATGATGATGTCGCTCATGTCGGCGTCGCGGAATGCGTCGGGGTCGATAATCTCGACGTACTCCCAATCGCCCCAGTCGTGGAGCACGTAGGGGTCGTTGAAGGTGCTTGCGTAACCCTCCACGTAATAGTCGGTGTCGAAGCGCTTGGAAACGCCCTCGCCCACGATTGCCAGCGGCATCATGGAGCGGTACTGCCGCTCACCGGGTAGCTGTGGCATCAGTTCTCACCGTCCTCGTCTCCCGAGCCGTATGCGTCGGCGTCGTTGTAAATCTGGTCATCGCCCCCGAGGTCGAAGTCGGGGTCATCCGATGGGTCGCTCTGAACCGAGTCCTTGCCGCCAGCCGAGAACATGACGTTGCCCTGCTTGTCCAGCTGGAAGAACTCGCCGCGCACCATGAACACGTCCATGCCCTCCAAGGGCGGCAGGTTCAGGACGGCACGACCCTCGTTGATGGTCATAACGCCGCAGCCCGTCATGTCTCGGACGATGTTTCGCTTGGTGGCCGCGCCCATGAACTGTAGGCGGTCGGCCCCGAACTCGATTCGGTTACCGGCCTGCACCATCCTCGCCGAGAAGCACGCCTGCGTGAGCCCCTGCGAGAGCATGAGCGCGAACGGCTCAACCTTGCCCTCGTAGTAGCTATCCCACTTCGCCTCGTCGCAGGTGTTCTGTAGGACATCCTTGTTGCAGCCAAAGTAGCTGTACACGTGATCGTCAATGCGCTGCATCTCGTCGGTCGAGATGGTGTAGGTGGATGCCTTGACCTGCTCCAACCCTGCGAAGGTGTTGTCGTAGGTTATGAGAACCGTGTCGTTGTCCACGAAGTTGCGCACGTGGAACTCATCGCGCTTCTTTGCCTGGTCCTCCGGTGCCACCATGCCGTTTACCTTGCCGATGAACTTCACGCGGCCACCGAGCTCGATTGCGTTGTGCTCGGCCTGCACCTGGGCGTTCAGCAGCGCAAGGGTGTCGCGCATGTTGTTCTTGGTGCCGAAGTAGTCCGAGAGGTACTGGTACTTGGTCACGCAGCAGACGTTGGCAGACTCGGTGGCGAACACCTTGCCCGTGGGCAGCGTGAAGCGAGCCCACATCTCGCCGTTCACGTCCACAAGCTCGCAGCTGGTGGCCTTGAGTGGGAATAGGCCGTTCGGCTCGCCGTTATCCGCGTAGGACTGGATGACGTAGGCCGTGCAATCGACCTCGTAGATGGTCGCGACGCGATACAGGAAGCGGCTCCACGACATGTACTGGTTGGGCCACGTCTCGAACGACCTCACCAGCCCAGGCCGCGCGTTCCCTCGGATCGTCGGGGTCAGCTTAGAGCATGACGTGGCGAAGGCGTGGATGCATGCGCGTGTAAGCTCCATCTCGTAGACGGAGCCGCGCCACGTCGAGAAGTGCGGGTTGTACTCGGTAAGCGTCTCGAAGTAGCTACCGCGCCCGACATCGACGGGCCTTCTGAGCAGGTCTTGTAGCAGGTTGCCGAAGAGCGACACGTTCGCCTCCTCGAAACGAAAAAGGGGCCGTCTGGCCCCGTCTCACAATCATCGCACCCTATCAATTGCGGACTGTAGGGGTGACAATCTCGACCGTCAAGTTATTTGAAACTTGAAAACCCAGCCACACCCCTGTTATGGTTTCCACGTGTGGGTTATGTGAATGGGGCCATTCTCGCATAAAAACACCCTTTCTCTTCATTACGCTTAGCGGCGTAGCGGTGCCGCGCCAGCGCCCACGCGCTGTTTGGCGCGCGCAACGCGTCACCACGCCGCTAACGTAAGGAATAGCAAGAGAAATCGCAGCTACAAACCTTACGCTAATGTGCATAAAATCGGGGTAAAAATAAAAACCACAGGTCAGGCCAATCAGATACGTCAGATTGGCCGTCAAATATCTGATATATGATGGTAAAAGCCCAGTTGGCGAGAACGCCGTAAAATGCCCCGAAATGAATAAAGGGCCACCCTACCCACAAACCCCCACATATATGATGGTGTTTGGGCAGGGTGGCACCCTATCAGAGGGACTACGAGAACGGCTGGATGCCCCCCGCTGATGTCACGAGATGAACGCGCGGTACTCGTCCTCGTGGCGCAGGAACGCTATGTAGGCGTCGAGCTCTGCCATGAAGCCGTCAATCTTGTTGGACCCCTTGGCCTCCTTCTTGTCGGGGAGGATGTTGAGGTTGGTGTCGGTGGTCACCATGACGTTCATGCGGCACCACCTGTTGACGGGGTTGGCGTTGTCGATGAAGCGCCCAACTCGGTAGTCGGCCCGAATGCGGTTCATGGGGTCGGAGAGCGTCTTGGCACCCTGCACCACCTGCTCGCAGCGGTCGCGACCAATCATCTGCTCCAAGAGCTCGCGGTCGCTGCCGATGATGTGCCACGGGTCGTAGCCCAGCGCGAACGTGTAGATGCCGCGCTCGTCCCGAAGCTCCTCTATGAACTGCGCAAGCACCGAGGGTGGCACGACGTTCCCCTCGACCACGCGCATGTATCCCCTGTCTATCCACGTCCTGTAGGGCGCGTGGTCCTTGGTGGCGTGACCCCCGACCTTCTCCTGCTCGTCCAGCTTCGCCTGCGGAATCCAGTACATGCTCGTCTCGTAGATGTGCTCGTCACCTGGGCGCATGCAGAGGACCTGCGCCGCCGTGAGGTCAACCGACTGGGCGTAGTCGAAGCCGACGATTGCGTAGCGAAACCCCATGGAGTCGAAGTCCACGACCTCGGGCGAACCGGACTCCTCCCACGTGAGCCACGCGCTAGAGCTGTTCTGCGGGATGTTGAAGTCCTTGGTCAGCACCGTGGGACGGAATGATGGGTCGTTCTTGGCCTTCTGCACGTTGCTCCTGAGCGCGTCCAGCTTCTTGATGGTGCCGAGCCCGGGGTTGGCCTTGGGCCAGCACGTCTCGTCATCCATCCAGTCATCGTCGCGGTCGAGCTCCCAGACGAACGCGATGTATCGGTCATCCTCAATCTCGCCGTTCAGCCAGCGCTCCGTGTAGGCGTATTGCTCGTCATAGATGGAGTTGCGCACGAAGTTCGCCGTGGTGATTGACAGCATCATGGGCTGCTCGCGTGAGCTCATGCCCTGCTTGATGTCATCGTATGGGCCGCGCGACTTCCACGCCGCGAGCTCGTCGTTGACGCAGTAGTGGACGTTCAGGCCGTCGAGCGGCATGTCCATCGAGATCGTCGTGAGGTAGGAGTCCGTCGCGTCATAGAGGATGCCCTGCCTCCGCCGCTGCGGGGCCAACCCCATGCGGAGCCGCTTCATGAGAGCGGGGGACTGGCGCATCATCTTCTGGGCAGCGCCGTAGCAAAGCGCCGCCTGCGGCTCGGTCACGCCAGAGAAGTACCCCTGCACGCCATATTCGCCGTCTGCCACGAGCATGTACAGGCTGATGGCCGCTGCGAGCTCGCTCTTCCCGTTCTTCCTACTAAGGATAATCAGTACCTCTTGGAACTGCCGCAGCCCCTTGTCATCGACCCAGCCGAAGAGCGTCATGACCACGAACTTCTGAAACGGCTCTAGCCTGAGCCGCTGTCCCGCCTGTCCGGTGGTCAGGCAGCAGAACCGCTCGATGAAGGTGACGGCCCTCTGCGCACGCTCGGGGTCGTAGTGCCACCGCCTGTAGCCCTTGGCCCTCCTCGCGAGGATGTGGCACAGCTGCCGAATCTTGCCAGACGTGACGAACGCGCCTGCCAGAACGTCCCAGATGTAGTGCCAGCACTCGTCATCGAACGGCGGCTTGTCCAGGTCTATGCCAACCATCACAGCACCCTAGACATGATGAGCGACAGGAACGAGAGCTCAACGAAGTCGAACGTGTGAGCGCCGTCGTTCACGATGAGCTCGACTATCGCGAGCACCGTGAAGATGCACGACAGCACGAAATTGAACACGATGCCCCACTCCCTGCGATCCAGTCCACCCATCCCTACCCCTCCAAGAACTCGGTGAGCGAGTCTGCCTGCTCGGGCTTCACAGCCGTCAGCTTCTTGAGCTGGTTCAGCGCACCCTCGCTCATTTGCGAGAAGTCCTTCAACGCCGTGATTGCGGGATTCTTGGCGTCGCCTCCGTGGGCTCCCTCGACAATCATGCCGTTGGAGTCGATAAGGGCGCGGCACTCCTCGACCTTCTCGCGAATCCATGCGTAGTGGCACACCAGGTTGTCTATCACGGGGTCCGTAACGTCATAGCGGTTGTCCTCGGCCAGTTCCCGGTAGAACTGCGTCTTGCGAATCTCCGAGTCCTTGTACGTCCTCTTTACAGGCATGCTTCCTCCTCGCCGTCCGTGAACCTCACGTGCTGCGGCTCAACCACGTCGCAGGTACCGTCCCTATACTCCACGACGAAGCGCCCCTGAGCCGCCAGACGCACCGTGTGAACGAGCGCCGGCTCCTCGGTGACCTCCATGCAGGTGGTGAAGCCGTCCTCGTCAACCACGGGCGTCTTGTGAGCCACCACCGCTGGCCGCAGTTCCTCTCGGATGGTTATGTCGGTGTCCATTCCTCTCCTTGTCCCTAGACCCTCACGTGCGGGTTGCCGTCAGCGTCGAACCACACCCTGCTGGGCTCGCCAGACATCTTGAAGCCCTTGCCGTGCCGCCTGTTGTGGCACTCTGTGCAGAGCCCGACGCACTTCCTCGGGTTTAGGCTCACCGTGGGGTCGCCGACGTTACTCTCGGTCAGAAACTCCTCGTGGTGTACCTCTGCGATGGGCCTGTACTCGCCGCGTTCCAAGCAATCGGCGCACAGGCCGTGCTGGCGGTCGATGACCACTCGCCGACACTCCTGCCACGCCCGAGACTTGTAGAAGCGACGCTTCCACGCGGGTATGTCGCGCTCTATCAACGGCACCGCCCCTTTCGCGGGGGATACTACACCCCTTCTGACCTGCTGTTTTGCGAAAATTGAAATTTGTCAAACGAAAGTGGCTTTTAAGAACCCAAAACCGCCCCGCGTTTATTCCCTTC
>Ga0326512_10000261_pt1 | contig 44830 bp, 76 predicted proteins | sample 1_2617_0518_D_FD_203652 | JGI IMG/M metagenome (GOLD analysis project Ga0326512, IMG submission 203652) | Bovine rumen microbial communities from UC Davis, California, United States - 1_2617_0518 | ecosystem: Host-associated > Mammals > Digestive system > Stomach > Rumen | place: USA...
AGAGAATACGGATTGCCTGGAATCAGAGGAGAGGGAAAACAAAGAGTTCCCAAATGTTGTCAGATCCTAAAGGATAAGCCAGCGGATACCATGTATAAAGAGTTAGGGATCAAATGCGTAATGACCGGAGTAACAGCAGATGAATCCAGGCAGAGATTTATGCTTATGCAACGTAACGCTAACAAATCTCAAGCGCAGGGCATCCCGAAAGATGATGATGCCGGATTCGGATGTGGTGCCAGGTATTATGGGAAAACCGTAGATCGGACAACTCTAATGCCGATTGTAGAATGGAAAGAGTCTGATGTATGGGCATTTCATAAGTATAGGGATATGCCGTATTGCAAAGTATATGATTTGAATGGGAATGGACGTTTAGGGTGTGTCCCATGCACAGCTTATCGCAGCTGGGTAAAGGTAATGCCAATCGAGTCCCCCAAGACTTATGCGAAGATCCGTAAAATGCTAAATATGGTTAATCTGAACGATTTTAACAAAAAAGGAGAGTAAGGGCATGATGGGAGTCATTTCAGGCCATAAACTGACACCGACAGATGATAAACGGTTTAGCGAGACCGTTTATTCTCTGGTATGTGAAGAATGTCAGATAAGTAAACACAAAATGCAAGATGAAGAACACTACAATGCAGAGCAGAGAACCTATCACAAGGGCAGATATGAGGCATATTGCAACATCCTCTCAGATATGAATATCAGAGAGGATACCAGGATCAGAGGCATGGCCGATGCCTATAACGAGATCGTGTATATGCTAAACAACTTCGTTATGGGCTGCAAAAAAAAGGAGTATGAGTGAATGAAATATCTATGTGAGATATGTGGTAAAACATTCGATACGAGTATCACATGCAAAAAGCACATTGAAGAACATAAAATCGTAGACTTATATGGTAAAAAATTCGTGATTTCAGATACTGAGATCTATATTCCTGGAGGATATGTGATATTGGCAGACGGATACCTTATGTCCGGTGTTAGTGTAACAATCTCAGAAGAACGGATCAATTTCTCTAAATCTCATTTTCCCCCGGAAGTATTGAGAGAGAAACCAATCGCAGATAATAAGATACTTCTGGAATCTATCGACAAGTCTATCCTGCACATTCTCTCAGACTGTGTAGATGAAACGTGCAGAAATTTCATTATTAGACAGCAGGGAGAAAAATGAAAGCAAAACCATGTCCGATCTGCAAAAGCAAAGATGTAGCAATAACGACAGAATATATGTCGGGATCCATATTCGCCCGGTGTCCGGATTGTAAACAAGTAGATTATCTTTTCAAGGTAAAACTACCATGTCCAACGGACAGCATCATCAGGGAATGGAACGAATATGTAGAATCTGTAAAAAAGTCAGGAAAAGTCAAGGAACTATAAATTGACATTTGGCAAAAAGTCAAATGGAGTATAGTATGGTTGAAGATCGTCTAATCTTAAAAGCACCAAATACTACAAAAGGATAGATTGTCGTGTATGAGGGCGATTGTATTCAAGGAGATTTTCTCAAAAATGGGCAAAAACCCTATTTGAGAGGAATTAGTGCCACAATTACCGCCACCGGCAATAAATTATGGGTTATTGTACGAGATAAACTACAAAATTAATATTCAAGGAGGAGTAATATGACTAAAAAACCATCAAAATACTGTCATGGAGTGACAGAATCAGATAACGAACCTAAAAACAAGTTCGAGCAAGCAAAAGAGAAGATCAAAGAGACTTTAGCTGCAGAACCGAAGTGGGAGGAGTTCATAGAGACCTACAAAAAGAACCTGGGCAGACATTCCGTGAATTATCACAGCTGGTATGCAGTCGATGATTCCGGCTTATTCAAGGATATGTGGGATAAGATAGAGACTAAAGGTGGTATAGACAGCGTACATCTTACTGAGAAATACCCTGTTAAGAGCAAGTTCACGATCCCAGCCGTGAACCTTATCACGCATGAGAAGATCACTATTGAGTGCGAGTCCGACAAGGGTAATATCGAAGATATGTTCGGATTCATGGGACAGCACTTCATGCCCTTTATAGCAATCAGATCGGACAGCGGATGGATAGATGGTTTTGGTATCCCCGGGTGCAATAATCTGTTTCCGATGAGAGGATCATTGACCCTTAGATTAGTGGACAATACACATTGGCCGGCATTAGGGAGAGGTTCCATCATCCTGATTAATAAAAAATTCATCCCTGAGAATATAGACGAATTGATTGAAAAAGGGGAAGTCGGAGAGGAGACCGATGGATGATTACTCTGCATTTATCCTCTGTTACTGTTGCATTTTCATGCCTACGCTTATTGCGACATGGTATTGCGGGGGTCCGGCAGAGTTTTTTGATACGATAGTCGGTGGATTCAAGACTATTTTCGAGGGATTGATATGATACGCAAATGCCGTCATATTGATTAGGAACGGGCGAAGATCCTAACCAAACGCTTTATGGATCGTGTTTGCAAACTGCACTCCTGGAGGCCAGATAAATTATTGGGAGTTATTGCGGTACTTGCTGCGTTCAAATTCGTATTAGGTGCGTATCAGAAGTATTGGAGGTTATTTGAATGAGTATCCTACTCAAGATGTTGCATCGTGTCGATTCTTTTTTGGAGGATCTATATTATACGGTGTTTTTTCTATACGACTGCGCCCCCGTTTTACACCTAATCAATAATATCGGGGGTTTTATCGCAAACCTAATGGAGTATATCGAAAAGGGGAGAGTGAATGAATGAATAGAGTACATCCTGAGAGGACGGAATATGATCTCTCCATAGACCCCTGTTGCGGAGATATGGAGGATGCCGTGATGATGAACGATATCAGAGAGGGGATTATCGAACATGAGGGACAATTCTACATCGTCTGGGGGGACGGAGATATGATTCCATTAAAATACTGTCCGAGTTGCGGGAAACCCATCAAGAAAAAGGAGACTGAAATATGAGAAGAAGGGAGTATAATCAGAGAATCCATGATTTCATGGACGAACAAGATGATGAAATCTACTGTTCCAAATGTGGTAAAAAATTCTACGTTTGGGAGGGAATGAGTGTTATCCAATGTCCTTATTGCGGAAAGGTGTCGTTATGACAGATATTAAGGTCTGCAAGAAGAACAAACTGAGCAACGTAGGGATCAGGATGAGTGTAAAGAACGTGGAGAAGTTCGATCCTGAGATTCAAAAGTTATTCTACGAATTGATTGATGCAGTAGAATACCCTAAACAATGTAAGATTGATGAATACTCTAATGAAGATCCATAAAACTGAGAGGATGAAAACATGAAATTTACTGAGAATAAAATCAACGCTATCATAGAGGCATACAATCAACACCTGGCCGTAGAGTTCTACTATGATAATGATTATACTAAGTATAGGGTAGAACCGTCAATGTTCTCCATCCTAAGAAAAGACAACTACACCTATACCAAAATACTCTCTTATAACATAGTTGAGATCATCAAAGGCCACATAAACGGTAAAACTGCATTATCGCTGTGCTGCAATTCCGGAGGAATTGATGCAGGAGAGATCTATTTCACATTCACTACCAAACAAAAGTGATACTATGGGAAAAGCCACTACCCCACCTAAAGCCAACCAATGCACTAAAGTACGGATTTACAAGATGATTGAGTCCTACCCTAAAGGGACTATAATCAACAGTAGGATGGTCTATGAGCAGTTCCCTCTCCGCCGGGGGAGTCCGGGCATTTTTGAAGTTACCCACATCATCATGGGACACCCTAATTGCAAGGAGATAGGGAAGAAGAATGGCCGTTTGGAGTGGGAGATAATATGACGTACTACGAATATGTTGATTGGATCGAGAAATTGGTTCTCCTGGAGGATCCATAACACAATACCGAACGATATGTTAATTGCAGAAAATCAAAATATCGCAATTAGTGAGAACGATAATTGCCGAAACACAATTACGGAGGAACCATGACTCAAGACAACACAGATATATCTGAAAAAGACCGGAAAACGGCATTGGAGAACACTATTAAAGAATTGGTCCATTCAATAGAGGAGAATACAGATCAAGGAGATAAAGCCAAAAAAATGGTGGCTATCGTAAAAAAGTATCATCCTGATTAGACCAATGACGAAGTATTTGAGTTCTTAATCAAATTCCTGATCCTGGACTTTTTTGTTCAGACTTTTAAAACGTTTAGTAAATGATTTTGTGAAGTTTTCACAAATTTGGCAAACCGCTTATAAACATTTTCCATTTTTTCTCTCCGATCCGAGAAAAAGAGGAGAAGTTACCTTAATACTCTCTTTAGAGAGTATTAACATCATTTTGTTATACAGAATGTATCAAAAATCGAACTTAATCTGCAATTGATTCCTATTAATGTGGGATAGTCTCGTGCGTGCGTGAACAGTTTAAAAACTTTTTCATAATAATGTTTTTATACGATTTTTGCCATTTTTTATCTATGTATCGTTACTACAATTCGGTAGGTACTGAGATCACAAGCAAGAACCTTGTAGAACTCCGGAAAAAGGCAATTGCCTATCTTACCCGTAATAGAATCATCGACACCGTGGACATTTTCTCAGATCGGCAGGGATATATGGGAAACGTCCACAAGACCAAACCGCACGGCATCTGCGTATGGAGTCCGTCCAACGGACGGAGATTGGACTATCCCGGACAGATATATCTCGGATCTGCACAGTCCTGGCTGAACAAGGACGGCAGCTTATACGAAAAGGTAGGGTATCCTCTTGAACCCTATGATGGAGGAACCAGGAAACTTCGCTAACTTCAAAATTCTTCAAAATTCTTCAAAATTCTTCAAAATTCTTCAAATGAAGAATTGGACAAAATCCGGCACCCCATATCAAAATACCTTTTTCGGATTTTGTCCGTTTTTTCGATTCCCTACTTTTTGGTTCTTAAACACCCATTATAGAACCGTATGGGGAAAAACGAGTTTTTTGACGTTAGTATATAAAGGGAGTGACACCCCCCTTTAGAACCACTTTACTATGAACGAGTCTAAATTTTAGAACCGCATTAGTTCATCCGGTGGAATAAATGCCTACCAAAAAAAAGAGATCGACTAAGAGACGTAAGTTATCGTCCGAAAAGGATCAGAGAGCTTACATGAGAGACTACTACAAATGGTTGCAGGAATCGGAGGGTGTCGAGTTCGTCAAGAAAAAAGACCTACCCTACACATTCGTAGAGAGGGAGACTCAAACGATTCACAAAAAGACGTATGCACCTTTAGGGAGACCGCCTACGGAGTCTGCAGCACTTCGCAAATACAATGAGGCAAAAAAGAGACCTACCCAATATGCAAGGAAAAAGGCAAGGAGGGGAAAAAGATGATCTCTCAGTCCTATCGTATGATGAGAACCAGGGCAGAACCTAAAAAGAAGTCCGGATCGGGAAAAAGAAAATCTGCACCCAAGAGATCTGTCCCCAAGAGGAAAGGCAAGGAGATCACTCTCAAGAACGGACGTAAAGTTACCCATACTGTCAAGGTAAGGGATGATTGGACTCTCCAAGATTATAGGAGAGCCCATAAGACCATCCCCGGAGAAGTGTATGAAGTAAAGGATTCCGATACCAAGATCATCGAGAAAAAGACCTACGCACCTCTCGGACGGCCACCGGCAGATCGTAAGAAAAGGCAGAAATACAATGAGGCCAAACTGAGAATGACTCCCCACGGACAGAGATATGACCGGCATAAAAGGAGTCATGCTAAAGTGGACCGTCCTACCGCTGCAGAAGTGGACAAATACCTGAGAGCACAGGACCGTTACGATTCCTACAATGCCGGCAGATACTACTCCTCTATGGACGATGTTGAGGAGAATCTGGAGGACATGGGATACTCCGATAAGAGAAAACATTGGAGAAAAATGTCCGATAACAACAAGAAAAGGGCATTATACGAGGAAGAATACTCGAATTATCGTCAATATATGGAGGATAAACAGTATTACTGATCCCTTTTTCAAAACCTTTTACAAACATTTTCCGCCGGGTGTAGGATGGTGTGTGATGTCATTCTTCGCAGAGCCAATGCCAATCGAGGAGTTCGTACAGCCACCCGGCCAACTGCAAATATGACATTTATATATGACTATAAATATAATGTGTTGTCAGGTTGATTCTTTGTTCATGTTCTTATCGATCTGACAACTATCATTTAAATAGACAGATTGACTCTTTTATTATGGGTATTTGATTCTATCAAGTATTCCTCCTACGCAGGAGAGGACGGTGTTTATGGCTTTTCTCCGTCCTCTCCACACTTCTCCGCACTTCACATATATTTCTGACAGTACGGATCCCTTATGAGTTCATCATAGTCCCCATTTATGATCCCCTGGGCAACATCTGGATCAATACGGAATATGAATACAAGCTGCCTGAACTCGGTAAATGTTTTCGTTTCCTTAGATGCAACAGCTTTACATACTCTCTTGATCCAGTCGGAATAGTCTGCAAGAGGCATAAGAGAGCACATGAAACAACCAACCAATACAAACAGGACAAGAGAGATATTGTCTGGATGTTCAGGATCGGGCATATACAATTCGGAATAACCAATCGCTAAAGCAAAAGCGATTAAGACCAATATCATTCTGATTCTACAATCGACTTTTGCTTTTATTTTGAACAGTCTTATCCCCTCTATATCACGGGGAGTTTTGATCCATAGGGTCATAGTAGTCGAAATCCATTTGAGATATATATGATTTTAGAGTATCTATCTCAGATTTTATCAATTTTCGGGAGTCTTTAAAAATTTATACCGTGTTGAATGATGTTTAATTCGAGAATTGATTGCAATTACCATCTGGCACCGGGGCAAAAAAAATTCATTAATAATAAATTATTCTGAACAAAGTGAGTTATGTGCGAGGTTTCGGAAAAAAATTGCCGAGACCTAATCGTATGTGTAGTATGAGTGAGATATGCGTGTGATTACGCATACATTAATAAATAAGATAATATCTAATATATTCTATGCAAGACATTGTTATTATCATGTTCATGGCGAGCATGGGCATATTTTTGGCAAGGTTTGTAATCAAGAAAACGGGAGTCGATCTGTTCTGCGGAGTGTTCAGTCTCTGCACCCTGCTCCTGATGATTAAGGACACTACCATACCCACGGATGATCTCGCATTATTCTCAGTTCCTGAAATTATGATCCTGATGTTCACATTCATCCACGCAGCACTCGGATATTCAAAAGGAGGTTACTGATATGGGACGTAAGAAAAAAGAAGAAGATGTGGACTCGGCAGAGGCCCTGTTAGATGCACCTCTCATTACTGAGAATGATTATCAAGGACCGAACAGTACACCATTCGACAGGGCCTACGGAGCTCTGACTTCATTAAGTGGCGCACCTCTGGAGATCATGACGAGGACCACCAGGAAGTTGGCCGTAGCCATAACAGCGTCCTATACCATGATTGCCAATTATAAATCCTCTTATCTCAGGGGACGTATGGATACGATTATGCGTGCGCATGTCTCTCAGGGGGGAAAAGGACGTTCGGAAATGGTCCAAGCTCTGCAAGCTGGATCGGGAGTTCCCGGAGAGTTCTATGATGCCGGAAACCCCAATAAGAACAGCTTTATCGACATTGAGGACGAGGACCCGGTAAATGATGGCGAGTGATAAGAAATACGCAGGGAAATTGGTATTGAATTGTAATGTGGGCAAAAAGATGCACCTTATTGCCCAATACAAGACCTTTTTCGGCAGGAAAGAGGGTATCTATTCCGATGCGTATGATACTCTGATCTCCACTATCGTCAAACGGAGACGGGACGATATGATGACTACCGTATTGGTAGAGGGGGATCCCGGTTCCGGAAAATCCGCTATGGGACTGAATATGTGCGTGGATATTGCAAGAAAATTAGGAGTAGCGTTCGATCTGTCTCAGGACTATATCTATGGCGCAAACGACTTGTGGAAAAAGTTGGACGATCCAAATGCGAACCCAATCAACTTCATGGATGAGGGATCCGTTACACTTGCAAGTAATAACGCTATGCAGAAAAGCGACAAAAACATCGTGGTTTTGTTCGACACTATGAGGTCTCGTGGATTCATCAATATCATTTGCACCCCCACCCATCTAAGGATCAACTCAGCTGTCCGGAAAGACCATATTGATTATAAAATCAGATGCACCGCTAAAGACAAACCTCTCATCAAGGGTTATGGCAGGGGATTTTTTGAGTGCCGGAGAGCTGTCAGGCATGAGTTCAAAAGAGACGAACCGGAGTGGTTTATGATGTATGCCGGCATTTTCGGAGATTACCCCCCTATGCTCAAAGAGGAATACCTGATGATTAAATCCACCCATCAGACAGAACTTATGCAGCAGATGATCCAGCGTGCAAGATTGGATGATGCCAAAAAGGATAAAGAGATTGAAAAATACATAAAAACTGACAATAACGGAAAGTGGTAAAATGGCTATGATTATCATTGAGGGAATGAACAGAACGGAGTTCTGTATACCCAAGAACAGGGACGTAGATAAACGCAGATTCTATGAGACAAGGGGAATGTTGTATAGAGCATACCCGGATCAGTTCACTAAGATGCGTATATATGAATACGGAGTGCAGAGAGGCACCGATGAAGTCATTTTCTATCAAGAGAACTGTATTCATCCCCGGTTAGAGAGAGGTACCGTTATCACTACCGATAAGATCCTCCAAGACATTGATATGAACAAAATCATGGCAGACGGTTTGTTCGGTAAAAAGAGGTCCTGGGGGATCCTACAATCCAAGACGGCAAAAAGTCTGTGGGGATATATGCCCATCCTGGTTGTCGGAGTGGTATTTCTGATTGTATTTGCTCAGAACGGATTTAAGATGTGAGACGATGTTAGGACTCAATCTGAACAAGAAAAAAGAAAAGGACTCAGAACCTACTGAGAAAAAACCCGGTCCATTCGACAAGATCAAAACATACTTTTGGGGATCGGAGGATAAACCTCTCCCTCCTTTTAGCGTGCGTGCGAAAATCAAAAGGTGGTATCTGGTACATTTCAAGAATTACGTTTATTACATCACGACAATGTATGATAAACAGGCCGATGAGTATTGGAGTGATATGGACTGCGTTCCTCTCTCCTCTCTCCCTAAAGAGGCCGTTCACGTTACCAGGATGAAACACACCTGGCACTATGATCTGGATTTACCCAAGAGAGGATTCGACTCATCGAGAGACAATGGTTTTACAGCTTATGATGCGTATTTGTATATGAAGTGCAGCAAGATCGATGAGGCCATGAAGATTGATCTGGATGATAAAAAGGATGTAGATATGATGAAGATGCTTACGATTATCTGTGTAGCGTGCGGAGTCATATTTGCATTGTATATTATGTTCATGCGCTAAAGGAGAGATAGTATGGGAAAATACTCACTAAAGAATGTGAAAAAGAAAGTAAAAGAGAAAGTAGATAATTGGAATGACAACGATACGGGAAAAACTCGTATCAAGTGGTACGATAGGTGGGCGAAGATAAGTGGCGCAGATCAGTTACCGGACGGTTCGTATAATTGGGAACAGATCGATTGGGAAAACGAGTTCGTCCGTATAGAGTGGTATCTGTGTGATCCGCAGATCCTTATGAAAATCGGAGATCCGAAATACTATGCAGAGGGATTGTCCAGGATTCCGGAAGAACTGCATGAGACCCTTTAGAAGATCGGTCCCGGAAATGACAAGAGATACTGTGAGATTCGGACAACCAATTCTGCGATTGTCAAGGAATTACTCAAAATGCCCGGAGCAACCGTAAAGGCCAAATGGGAATCCAGGAAGAACAGACAATGACCCGCCCTGCATTTATTTCGTCATTGGTAATTACCGAGATCGAGGCGAATCCAGGCATTACAAATAAAGAGTTGGCTAAATTGCTGGATGTAAGCACGGTTTATATCTCTCTCTTAACCAAAAAATTGTCTGAGACCGGGGATATAGCATATACCATCAATGCAGATCACATCAAGGAGTTCTATATCAATGACAAATCAGAGAGTAATTGATTACACCATTGTCCTATCGGACAATGATTATCTCAAAGTTACGGCAACAGACATTCCCTCTGTCGAGGATGATATTTGGCTGCGGTTCGATACATAGGATGAGGACGAGATATTTGTCGTGAATATCAACGCAATCAAATATTTCAAGGGGATCGAAAGAAACTGCAAGAAAATCTAAACCTTTTAATAACCCATATCGCCCTAATCTATTCATGTCCAAATTCATTCCCGGTTGCAAATACGTCTCTACCAACAATGACAAGTTTATTATGAAAGTCGAGTCAAGAGGTACCAAATATCTCTCCGGAGTAATTTATTTCACAAATACATCTAAAGAATGGAATCACAAGAAGAAAAAGGCAGAAGTCACTACTAAAGTTCACAAATATCCATTCGATAAAGCGAAGTTCCAGCATTACGAAGATAAGGATAGTATTTGGTTCTTAATGGATGAATATTCAGGACCATATATCCTCCCCAGGATGAGAGTTGGTTTTGTGTCAGATTGATATATAGAAGTAAAATAAAGTTTAATATAGTTTATCAACAATACATATTATAATGTCTAAAAAAGCCATGTTGATAGACGTAGATAGTTCGATTCCTAATCTGGCATTGATGAAAATATCTGCATATCTCAAGCAATCTGGGTATGAAGTAGGATTCAATGTTCCCGATCCGGACATTATCTACGCAAGCTGCATATTCCCACGGAATAAGTATAAGACAGATGGATTGACTTCATTCTATCCGAACATCCCTATTGATATTGGTGGCAGCGGAGTAGATCTCCATAAATCTCTCCCCCCGGAGATAGATTTAATTTGCCCTGATTACAGTCTTTATCCTGACTGCGACATGGATATTGGATTCACTACGAGAGGATGTATAAGGAACTGTCCTTTTTGTATAGTTCCCTCTAAGGAGGGAAAGTTTCGGAGAGTCCAACATCCAAGAGAGTTTCACGATCCCTCTCATAAGAAAATGATGTTGTTGGACAACAACATCTTGGCCGATAAGGAATGGTTCATGGAGATCACAGATTGGATGATTCAGAATAAACTCAGAATCTCATTCAATCAAGGAATCGATGCACGTTTAATCGACCAAGAAATTGCAGAGAGAATCAAGCAGATAAAGACGTTTGAAGAATGGAGAGTTGCTATGGATGATCTGTCTGTCAAGGATAAGGTTGTCAAGGGAATAAGGTTGTTGCAAGATGCTGGACTCGATACAAGGCATAAACTGATCTGTTACGTCTATATCAACGATAACTCTGAGTTCGAGAGTGCATTAAACCGCTGCAATACGTTAAGGGAACTTAATGTAACCCCTTATGTGATGTTGAACCAAAACGTAAAATTTGATGGAATAGTCAAACTTTTAAGAAGATGGACTCAACCAATGGTGTTCTATAAGTTTACATTCCAAGAATATCTCGATCTCCGCACGGCTGAAAACAAGGTATATTGATTTGGATAAGTGGTTTTGATGATAGATAGAGATTATGCAAGAGAAGTCTGGAAAAGGTCTGGATATGATTATACTGTCCTGACTTATCCCAATCTTTATCAACTGACTAAGAGATTAGAACATTATCTGGATCTCCATACCGAGTTGCAGATGTGGATTCATAGAGACCGTAAAGGAGTTCCGTTCAATGAGTTTCCGATCTATCAACCTCCGTTCGAGTGGGTAGAAATCACGGTAGATGCCTCTTATTTCGAGAATAGAGAGGCAATCACGTTCAATCGTGACGGATTCATTGGTTTCGCTGGTTGGGCCTGTGATGAAAACGCAGAACCGTTCATATTGGCCTTTATTGATTGGGTAAACTGGATGATTGAGAACGGGATCAGGAATACCGAGACTCTTAAAAAGGACTCAGATCCAATCGAAGAAAAGCCGGAAACAACAAAACAACTGAAAATAGACGAGGAATACCATGACTCAAAACTGTAAATGCAAATGCGATACGGATCATCCGTCCTATACAGATTGTCTCCGTGAACATATCTGGCATTGTACGAATTGTCAGACTACCGGAAAACTGAGTGAAAAATACGAAATAGTAGTCAAAAAGAAACGTCTGAAAAAGATAAAGCTGTTCATAATACACTATTGCTGTTCAACATGCGGAGTCCCTGTATTTACCCATCAATATGCGATTTCTCACAAGGGATTCTATTGTGTTTTTGACAAAAAGGTATATGATACGATGCCCGAAGAAGTAGTCAATCAATATATAAGGAGTGAAAAACCATGAATCCCTATGATGAGATCGAGCAGATATTGAATGAAAAACTGCAAGTCTATTATACTAAAAAGGAAGATGTGAACAGGGAAAGAGAACTCAAAAAACAAAAAACTATCAAATGGCTCATGTCCCAATACCGTCTGGGTCCTCAACCGGGAGGAGTATTGAAGTCTGACCGTGATCTGCCCGACTATTGCTTTTGGGGCTCTGATCTATGGGAAATTCATAAAGCTGTCATTAAGATCCGTGATCCCATGTGTCGGATCTGTGGAAAAAACCCTACTACCGAGATCCATCATATCCGTCCTAAACACCTGAAAGGGAGTTACTATCATCCGAGAAATCTGATTGGATTATGTACGGAGTGCCATGATGAAGTCCACCGGAGAATAGATCAGGGAATCAATGATATTATCGAATCCTCTCTATCCATCCAAATTGCAGACTGTCAGAGAACCCTCGATGGATGGAAGAAGAACGATGATAGGAAAGAGGGATCGAATGACTGATCCGACAATCGTATTGTCGAACCTTATCTCGGATCATCCCGGTGTCGTAGGGATATTCCTTATCATGCTGGCCGTTCTAATCGGATATAAACTAAGAAAAACGCTACTGACAATTACATTAGGTGCGATAATGCTGTTCTTATTCTGTATCGGCATTATTGCGTTATCTATGGAGACATAAAAATGTTGCAATATGCAGATATAAAGAGGATAATCAGAGAACAGAACAGAGAACCGATGCCCATATTCAACCAATATTGTGCTATGTGCGGCTGCAGGATATAGGGATTCCCGATCCAAGAGAATGATGCCTGGACGGTTTACTACTACTGCGAGAAGTGTAAAGTGGTTAAAACAATCAGGAGGTAATGCTATGTCCGATCCCTTTTTCAAAGATGGTAAATGCTGCGATAATTGTGCCAAGAAATATGTCTGCATAGCTGCGGGAGTCGTAGAAGATGCAGAAATGATGGACAATTGTTGTTACTCTTATATTCCTGAACCTAAGACCTACAATAATAACAGATAATTTAATTAAATAATCTTAAATACTATTATATTATATCTTACAGTAGGAGGAAAAAAGCCATGTGCTACAAATGTAAGTATTGCGGAGACTTATTCCAAGACCGTGCAATAACGATCCGCCACCAGGATTACTGCAAGAACAACCCTGAGAGTCTTAAGAAGATGCAAGACCTTTTTGGTACTGTGTGGGTTATCGGACAGATCGAAGATAACGAGTTCTATCACGTTACCGACATTGACGATAAGAGTTACAAACTCTACTGCGACAGGATCAAAATGGAGTCTGATGATGAGTCCGAAGAATACATCATCACGATTATGAAAGTGATTGTTTCCCCGGTTACTCTGACTGCGTTCTACAAAAATGTAAACCGTGACGTTTACGAGAGTGTGATTAATAGGGCAAGAACCGTTCTGGATCATCTGTGATAACATGAGAACACAAGAGTGCAAATATTTCCGTTACAGAGAGGGATACCCCTACTGTGACAAGTTCGGATTATGCTGTGATCCGACAGAAGATGAAAAATGCGAATATGCCGTAAAGAGGGAGGAAGAAGATGGAACTCAGGATTGAAATGGAGAACAACATCTGTTATCTGAACCCAGACAATGAATGGGAGGAGAAGATGGTTAAAAGGATTCTCCGTCAGTCCGGCGGATGGTTCCTCGCACGCATCAACACGACAGAATATGCCATGTATCCCTGTCATAAGGTGTCTATGATCTCCCCTCTCAAACCTGAGGACAACGAACAATTCCAAAAACTCTACAAGATTTGGATGGGAATTATATGAAATACCGTGTAGTCGAACTGTTCTCAGGTGTCGGAGCGCAGAGAATGGCTCTCAAGAGAGTCGCAGCCAAACATCCTGAGATCGAGTTCGAGTTCCTGGCACAATGCGACATTGACAAATGGGCGATTCAGTCCTACAATGCGATTCATGGGGAGACCCCCAATCTCGGAGATATTTCCAAAGTCGAACGTATCCCCGACTGCGACATTCTGACCTATTCGTTCCCCTGCACGGATCTGTCAATGGCCGGTGCAAAACAAGGAATGGAAAAGGGATCCGGTACCAGATCGGCATTGGTGTGGGAAGTTCTCAGAGTTCTCAAGAACTCTCATAAGCCGGAATGGTTAATCATGGAGAACGTCCCGGCAATCACATTCAAAACCAACATTGACTCATTCGAGGAGATCATATCCATCCTCTCTGATATGGGATACACCAGCAGATATGAGATTCTCAATGCAACAGACTTCAATGTTGCTCAGAACCGTAAAAGGTGCTTTATGGTATCTCATTACCATGGACCGGTGCCGAAGTTCCCTACCGGACCAGGACTGCATAAATGTCTCAGAGACTACCTGGAAAAAGATGTTGATGCCAAATTCTATCTCTCTAAAGAGAGAATGGAGGGATTAATGGTTAGCTGCGAAAAGCAGAGAGAATTAGGCAACGGTTTCGGCAACTTCACATTCTCCGATGGGGATGATCCGGCAAAGGCCATCACTACCAATGCAGATAGGAAAACGGGCAACTATGTCAATATGGATCGGGAGGAACGAGCAAAATAGAAGATGTATGCAAGCGGGAGAATATCCCAATGGCAATACATAGAGACCGGAGATACGATTCCGACATTATGTGCCAGCAATTGCAAAGAACCTCCGAAGATATTGGAGAAAAAAGAATGACTGAGTATGAGGACGGATGCAGACTGATAGCACTTCTCAGGGCCGATATAGGCAACTATGAGAAGAATCGCAGAATCTATGCAATAGATCACGCATGTCCGTCCATAACAGTATTCAGTTCGCACATCCCCAAGATATTGATAGAGGATCACAATGACCCAGAAACTCAGACTGAGAACGAATAATCTGACCGGATTCATGGATGGTTCGGAGTATGACGGTGTAGTCATAGATCAACCTAATGCAAGAGGCAGGATTCAATCTCAAATGACACCGACTCTCAACACATCCACCGGATGCGGATCGGGAGTTATCGTTAAAAGACCGATACTGATAGATTTGGGAATATCTCCCTATAAAGCAGCGTCAAACGCATTAGACATAAACGGTCCGGCAGTAACACTTACTGCACCGCATAACGGAATCGCAGACCCTAAGATCATAGAGGTAAAGGATATGGATAGACAGGAAAAGCAATTAGGCCCTCTCAGAGATTGGGCAGAACTGAAAGAACTCATCGACAACAACAAACTGACCGTCAGGAAACTGACCCCCAGGGAATGTTGGAGATTGATGGGTATGTCTGATGAAGATTTTGAAAAGGCAGCGGAAGTCTCATCGGATGCACAGCTCTACAAGCAAGCAGGGAACAGTATCGTGGTAGATGTTCTTGAGGCCATTTTCGAGAACATCCTTATCAACGGCAATTCTGGACAGAAGTCGTTGATGGACTATTAAGGAGAGACTATGCAAGATGAGTCCGAACCAAGGATCATAGGTCTCCTGAACAATGGAGTGGACCACTTCTTAAGGTTCAGGATGATCTATGATCCGGACCGGGTGTGTCCCACATTGGATACCCGCTGCGACAGGAATCCCAAGATACTCTTAGAGACAGACGAGAATGAAGAACATGACTAAGAAGTATAATGTTCGTATGAGATTCGAGTTGGTAACTGTATCCGATAACGAATATGTGATCCAATGCGATAAGGACACATTCAGAACAAAAATGAATTATGACGAGTATATCTATGAGTCCAAAGTTGTTTTGGGATTATAGATGGAATACCTCCTCTCGGAGAAGATGTGTTGGGTTCAGAGTATCAGAACGAACGAACATCTTATGATCGTGGCAAAATACATAGAGAGTATCAGGGTGCTTTACATCAACGAAGATATAAATAGGGATTAAACAATGTAATTCCGTAATCTGATACAAGCATACCGGGTTATCCGTGCCACCAAACCGTACCCGTCTCTGTATAAACCCAAGATTCCCCCGGTTAGCGACACCGATCCAAGCGCAGAGGATTTTTCCTATTTCGATTAGCATTGGCTATCGAGAGTTATGGGAAAAATCCGTTTTTTCCATTTAACCATTTATTTATTTATTCATTTTTTGGTTTTCTATATGTGGAAATAGAGAGACCCGTCTGAGTTATTTCTATTGTTGTTGTATATGTGTAATATATTATTTATTGTCATTAAATAAATAAATAATTAAATATCGTATTAACACCACTTAATTTTAGGGTTTTTTGGGCATTTTTGAATCAAAAATGATAACTTTTCCGAAAAGTATGCAAAAACGTGTCTAAAAATGGTTAAATGAGTGAGTAAAAGACTTAAATAATCATAAACATCTTTAGTCGGTATGGAGTTCGATGATTCATATTTCGATGAACATTCAGCCAAAGGCCAAGAGAAAAGCCAATCTTATTCCCCTCTGAGATTGCAACTACCCAAGTCCACCGACTACGAAATAGTTGCAGTCGGCCCGAAAGGTGGGATCTCATTCAATGCCTCAGAAGTCATACGGTATCTAAAGTCGCAATACATCATTTTTGACCGGGGAACACCAAGACAATTTGACGGCAGAATCTACCGTCAGATCATGATTCAGGATGTAAGAGACCTAATCTATGATGCAGCGGAGGATTCCAACATCACATACAGTCCGACAGACCCGGAGATCAACAACATAATCTCCGCTGCAAAATCCAATCTGAGAGTTCAGAGAGTTTTCAGAGGATTTTTCGATCTGCAGGAAGAAGAAGAATATCAAGTCGATGAAGATGGACGTTTGATTGCGTTCGAGAACGGGATCTATAACACCACTACCAGGAAACTCTTACCTTTTTCGACATGCGTTTACATGACGTTCTACTACCATGTCATTTATGATCCCACCATTCACAAGTGCGAGGCACAGAGAGTTCTCAACGGTATCATTCCCAATCAGGAGACTCAGGACTTTTTCTACGAAATGTGCGGTTACTTGTTTTTCGAGACCAAGATGTTCCCGCCGGCCTTATTCAACATCTACGGACCGGGCAAATGCGGTAAATCCACATTGGCAAGATACATAGAGAGTATCGTAGGCAGAGAGAACAGATCCAAAATCGGTATCGCACAATTGACCCGGCAATTCATTACTGCGGAACTGGAGGGTAAGCAGATCAATATCTGCGGAGAGACCGGCGGAGAGAGTTCCAAGAACACAAGGATTGACGGAGAACTTCTCAAACTTCTCACAGACGGAGACGAGGTGTTGGTTGAACGTAAGCATAAAGATCCCTACTATATGCTCAATACGGCCAAGTTCCTATTCCTAACCAATGCCATTCCCGACTTCGGAGACAGCAGTTCCGGACTCTATCGCAGATTGTATGTCATATCGTGCAGGATCGAACAGACAGAACCGAATCTGGACAAGATTCTGACAAGGGATGAATGTAAATCGTGGTTGCTCAACAAGGCCATAGCAGCTTACAGGAGATTCCTCAAGGCCGGAAAGACGTTCACGATCAGTCCTCAGATGAAGTTGGAACTGACCCAATATATGAGTCAGGATTCCGTGCTGGACTTCTTAAATGCGACATTCGGCACATTGAATAGGTATGAATTGGCCGAGAAGATTGCAAACCACGAGGAATATTGCTACACCGTAGAGTTATATGAGACCTACATGAACTATACGAGATTGGCACTATCCCAACCTCTCTCAAGGAAGAAGTTTGTAGAGAGGATCAGGAACGAATACAATCTCAAGACCAAAACGGTGTCTTTTACGGTAGGAGACAAGACCACTACAAGGACCAAATATGTGTTGTGATCCCCATGACCTTATTCAAGTTGGCACAGCACCAATCTTATGCGAGTCAGATGATGGAGAATTGCGGGCAGTTGGCGATATTCTACGAGGCCGGTACCGGCAAAACCATGTGTGCATTGGACTATCTCTATAATGCGTTCAAGAACGGAGAGATAGAAAATGCCCTGATTGTCTGTCCGGCATCCATCGTATCGAATTGGAGAGATTCCATCGAGAAGATGATTAAGTTCAAGGGTTACACGGCATACGGAATCCGTCAAATGCAGCAGAGGATAGAAGTCAGATCATTCCAGCGCACCTACGAACGTAAGGAGTCTATCGTCCATAAGAGAGACGGATCAATCGCCAAGAAGAAGATATTGAAAGTCCGGACGGACATTAATCACGAATGGGGAGCGATAATAATTGATGAGTCTCAAGGTCTGGGCGCACATGACAGTATCCAGACCAAAACCGCCCTGCAACTGGCAACATTGACGGATCGGAGATTCATTATGACCGGTACCCCTGTCTCCGGAGGAGGAGGATCGGAAGATTTCAAGAAACTCTATGGGCAGCTCAAATTCCTTAATCCGGAACTCTGGGCAAATTACAAGGAATTTTGCGAGGAGTTAGTGACCGGGTTCGACTTTTTCGGTAAACCGAACGGATACCGGGTAGAACAATGCCGGGAACTGATGAAGAATTACGGAATCGTGGCAAGGTTGGATACTTGTTATGATATGCCGTCAATCCGTGATATCACGATAGACGTTGACATGGGTAAAGAGGCAACTGAGGTATATCGTGATATCATGGCCGGGAGAACCGCCAAATACGGTATAGAACTCAAGACCGGAGGATCAAAATACATCAAATTGCTGGAGACCACAAGCGGATTTTTGAAAAAATCCGAAGAAACCGATGATGAAAAGGACAATCTGATAGAGTTGCCATACCTTAAACCGAGGGCATTGAACGATATTCTGCAATCCACAGATGATAAGGTAGTCGTTTTTGCCAATTTCCGCTACTCGATAGATCGTGCAGCGAGGGTATGCAGAGCCAACGGAGAGACCGTGGTATATGACGGCAGATCCAATACCGAGACCTGGAGAGAGTTCCAATATGGGAAAGCGAAGTACCTGGTGTGTCAGTATCTGGCGGGCGGAGTCGGACTCGACTTATTTGCCTCTCATACCATCGTTTTCTACGAACCGACAACATCATCGACATTGTTGGAACAGGCAAAAGCAAGGATCTTTAGGAAAGGACAGACCAAGAACTGTCTCTATTATTGGATCTCCACTAAGGGAACGATTGAACAGAAAGCGATGGAGACCGTCAGGAATGGTGTCGATGTTACCAGGGATATGCTGGATAAGTGGGCAAAAGACTCTCAGTTCGCATTATCTCCTAATTCCGGAGTAGAGATCGAAGAAGAAAAACAACCTTAAACTCTTTTCAAATAAGTAAATATAAATATTAAACAATAATATACTCTACTAAACCAATTAAGGAGGACTTAGATGATCCAACAGAAAATCATGCAAATAAGGAAAGCAGTACACGGACTCAATTGGGATCCCGACTCTGCATACCCTATCGGACGTTCATCCGTGCAGTATGTCTCTCTCAAGAAATTGAAAAGGAGTTTTGCGCCAGTATTCGATGAGTACAACGTCAATTTCTGTTTTGATGTTCGTGAAGTAAGGGAGATCGTGGACACAGACCGTATCGCCAAGATCAAAGTGAAAGTTGAGTTCACATTGGTAGACGTTGATGATGAATCGTATCATAGGACATTCGTGTACGGATATGGACCGTTCGATGAAAAGGGAGTCAAGATTGCGGTCTCATACGCAACCAACATCTATCTCTCTACGATGTTCAACATCGTGGACGGCATGGAAGATTCCGTAGAGGACCGTGCTGCAACCGTGACCGAAGAACTGAGCAAACTTGCGATTGTGCCTACCGAGAACGTGCCTACAATCGAAAAAGAACCTATCAAGGTATCCGAACCTACCGACAATGAGGATAAGGCCGTAAAACCCCTATCTCCCATCGAGAGAAAAGCAGCGGATAACGCATACGGCCGGATCAAGGAACTCTATGAGTCCGGAAACATCATCGAGGACGTATTCAAGGAGGCAGAGTCGATCTATTCCGGGAATATGAAGTCGGAGGATGTGTTCAAACTCATGTCGATCCGTAAATCGCACGAACCAACCAAAAAAGGAGGATTCTGAGCATGGGCAGAAAATGGGTAGCACCCAAGTGCAAATACGAAATAGCAGGAGATCACGTTCAGACGGACGGATCTTACAAGGAGAAGATTTCCGGCACCTCTATGGGAGGAATCATGGGAGTATCGCCTTATGCGACACCGTTCACTACAACGGCAAAACTGTTGGGATTGTGGAATGAAGATATTTCCGACAAGCCGGCAGTCAAGACGGGATCCCTGTTGGAGGAAAGGATTATCGAGTATGCCTCCAAGCATTATCCGGATGTGGGACAGTTCTTTATGGCAGAGGACATTTTCGCCAAAAGGGAGGGAGACCACGCAGATTGGCAGTCCGACTTCGAGGACGATGTGTTCTCCGGACATGTGGATGGGATTATCACTAAGGACGGAGTAGATTATATCCTGGAGTGCAAGACAGCGAGGGATGCGAGTGCATGGATCGAGGGTCCACCGAACCACTATTTCTGGCAAGTCTGTCTCTACAACCACTTCATCACTAAGCAGGACAAGGCATATTTCGTCCTGGGTGTTGTGGATACCGATACCTACAACAACCCTAATTCGTGGGTAGCGAACAAGAACAATTGCTTTTTGTTCGAGGTCTCTATCAATCAGAAGATGGTTGCAGACGTAATCAAGAACGTCAGGAGGATCTATAACGAGTCCGTAGGGCAGGGAAGAACCCTTGCAATCAATTCCGACAATCCGATGGATGAAGAACTCAGAACCCATCTGACCGATATTTCCGGAACCACGGACAAACTGAATGATCTCATCAAGGAGTATGCAGCGATTCACAGTTTCAACAAGAAGAAGTTGGAGGAGATCAAGGACACCACCAAAAAGGAGGATACTCTGAAAGACCGTATCAAGGACATAATGCTGGCCTGGAATCTCCAATCTGCACAGAACGTACAGATCAGGCATCAGACAAGGAAATCGTTTGATTTTGCCAAAGCAGATATGGATGGTTTCGACTACACAAAATACCTTAAACTTACCGAAGTAAACGTTTTTGATTACAAGGAGGACTAAAAATGCAGTTCAAAATGACTAATTGGGATCTGAGCAACATCGTAGTAGAGCAGGATGTACCTCTCTCTGAGGGAGAACATACCCTTTACATCGAGAGAGCAAACTACGACAGCAATACTACCACCATGTCTATCAAGTTCAGGTCTCTCTCTAAGGAGGGAGAGTCGAGCATGCTCAGTTATACCATATTCGACAGCAAGGGAGAACCCAACAAATACAGTATCGGCACACTCAACAGTCTCAAACATGCTCTGGCTGGCCCTGATTCCGGAGACGGAATCTTATTCGCAGGGGACATTATTCACGGAGTAGTCAAGGCCACCGTAAAAATGTCGAAACCCTACACTAAGCAGGACGGATCAACCGTGACCTATCCAAACATCTATCATTTCGAGCCAGTCTCATCCGAAGAATATGAACTGATTAAAATGTCTGAGGAAACCATTGAACAGTACGTTAAGGAGTAAAAACATGTGGACAAGAACTTGCAGAATCTCTGCATTAGGCGGATCTAAAGTCGTATTCATTCCGAATAAGTGGAAAATCAAGGTGGGAGATTGGCTGCACATCAAGACCACCGTGAACGGACAAGTGTATCACGAAACTTGCAGAGTCGGTAAAGCTGCATCCAACTATATCGTGATTCCATCGTTCTGGCCGTTCGAGAGGGGAGACTTCATAGATCTGGAAATGGCATTTGCAGACGTACCGGAGAGTGACCGTCAATGAGTGAGAAATTCGTAGGAATGTCCGACATTACGGACGAACTGAGGGGGATTCAGTCAGATATTACCGATCTGAGACTGACTCTCGGAGATTTGTGGGTAAAACTATATCCCAGGCAGAGAGAGAACCTACTGCGTAACGTGAAGTTGCTCAGAGAGGAGGTAAAGTCCCTGTATGACACCGGAATCGAAGATTAAAAAGGAGATCAAGGAGTATATCAAAACCATTGGAGGATTCTGGTCCACCGTACAAGGTGGACCATATTCCAAACCCGGGGATCCCGATCTGGTATGCTGTGTCAAGGGTAGGTATGTAGGAATCGAAGTAAAGACCGCCACCGGGAGACTGTCTGAGATTCAGAAGATCCGTGCAGACGAGATAATGTCTGCAGGAGGGATCTGGATTCTTGCACGTTCGGTAGATGATGTTCGTTCGGAACTGTTAGCCAATGAGGTAGACGTATGAATCTGGGGGAGGAAATAGAACTCAAGATGAAAGCAGAACCACGGTGGAAAGAGTTACCCTACGAATATGCCGTGATCTGCATAGCATTGGGATTGACTTATGCTCAGGCGCAGGATGGTTTCGACAGACGTATGCAGCCGGAGGAGATAATGTTCGAGGTAGAGGACTTCTCGGATGAGCAGATCGAAGAATGGTATAAACTCTAAATCTGATTTTATCGGATTATATACCATTTTTTTGAAAAAAACGATTTATACTCTCTATTCTCATTAATCCCACATGGAACAAATCATGGATAAGGCCATTGATTCAATAATGACGGCTCTCGTAGCCACCATCATTATTTGCGCGGCATTTATTCCTGTTGTTCTTACCCAGATCCAAACCTTGAAAGACATGGTTGCGGATAAGGATTCTCCTCTTTTCGGTGCAGACATTAGTATGTATACCGGACTGATCGAGGTTGTCATTGTTCTTGCCATTGTCGGAATCTTAATCGGAATCGTGAAAGCGTATAAAGATGCGGGTGCAAGGTAAAGAAATGGGAAATACATTGGAGTGATGTAAAATGGCAGATGAAACTGAGTCCTTTACCGGCAAAATTGTTGGTGTCGTTATTGCAGTTGTGGTCGTTGCAGCAGTCGCTGTCCCCATCCTGAACTCTATGGTTGGAACTGATGTTGCAGCTACCGAGACCACCCCCGCTAAGACCTACCCCATCCAGGAGGGAACCATGCTGGCAACCCTTGTCCAGATCATCCCTGTGTTCCTCATCCTGGCAGTCATTATGATTGTCGTGGGAATGTTCCTCTCCAAGAGGTACTGAGAGTTGTTGAATAAGTCCTGAGTGCGACTATAAACCACTCAACTTTTTTCTATACTTTTATAAAGTGCCGTAAACATATTGAAAATATGCAAAACGGACAGATTGGAGTCATTGTCCTTGTTGTGGCGGTAATCCTGAGTGTATCAGGCGGATTCCTTGCCAATGCAAAAGATGTGACTGCATGCAAGACGGATTTTAATTATGTGACCGATATTGCCGGTGCATTTTCCGGAACCAATGCCGATATGGGAGTCGAATATAACCCTATCGAGAATATCACGGGATATTCTGTGTATGATCCTACCGATACTACCCAACATGCAAATGTCATGGCCGGGATCAACTATACAAATGCCTCTCCCAATGCTTATTGGATGGAACAGAACTCCGGCAACACCACTTCTAAAGTCTTGACGTTCACTAACAACAGGGCTGTTGGCGCAAATGTCGGACCGAGTAATGCAACTATGAGTTGGGATTCTGAGAGTGCGACTCTCCCGTATCTGGATAATAGATTCGGAGTCTATATTCCCTATCTAAATAACTCAATGCAATCTACCAGGATCATTATTGATAACTGGACAAATTATAGAGTTGCAGCCGTATCTGTTGCACAAATCTTCGAGAATTATACCGATCTTCAAACCAATTCTGTCATTATTCAGGTAAATTCGTCTGCGAACGGATATCCAGGATTTATTGCAGATCTGCGTGTAAATGAACGTTCACAACCTGGTGCAAACCCTTATGTTTCTGACGGAGTATTCGATTTAGAGTATAGCAGTCATTCATTAGCGATTACTGTCAATCCCCTTACCGGAAACGTCACATTGAACAATCAGACCTATAATTGGAGTCAGGTGTATTATGTCTGGGGATCTATTGATTCTGCATCCGCATCCGTCACTATGATGATCGGCAGTACGGCAGGAACCACTTACATTGATCCCAATTACGGTATTCAACCCGCCGGTGCCACCACTACCACCACTACTGTTGTAAGTACCACTTCTTCGGCAACTCAGGTAAGCGGATCTTATGTTGTCCACAGAAATACAAATATTATGTGGAATACAGGAGGAGGAACTTTTACCATAACCCAGGGCAGTTCAACGAACGATCTGTTTACTTTGTCTGTCTCTGCTATGACGGTTAGGATCAATGGAGATCTCGCATTAGCCATCCCTAACAGCGGATCAGAGACATTTGATGTAGTTATCTCATGGACATGGAACAAAGATAATCCTACCTCTATCCCCATCTCGCTGTCTGCAAGGGGAGCTAACGGCAGTATGACAGTCACTAACGGCAATATCCCCGCAGCGGAGGTAACGAGTATCGGAATGAACGGCAGTTATTCCACTTCTCTGGGATCGCCATTGGCAGCCAATACGATTGAGATCACATTGACGGATAATACCCACAATCAATCCCAACATATCGGAAATGATCCCCTTAATCACACCTATGGTGGATCATTGGATACTACTGTTACCCAATACGAAACTGTTACTCAGACCGTGAACTATACAGAGACCTATTGGGCAAATAAGTTCATCAACACCAAATTGGGTATGGTCGTTCAGAGGCCCGCCGGAGATATTGATAATGCTTGGATTCTGAGAGCAACCAAATCTGACAACACCTTGCAGAACATCCCCTTTACTGTCGGATACAATTCTACTACGGGATGGGATGTGAACGATACTTCTGTCGGCAAGTGGCCGGGAGTTTACATAGAGTATTCTGTCGAGGATCATCATTCTGTAATCAGGGCATATCCTATTGATACATTCGTGACGTTCACGGAGTACAATGTTATGAATTATGTCTATACCGTATATTCCGATCCATCCACCAATGTCAAGGGACTGAGTTACATCACGTTCACTAATACCGATAACGTTCAGATGTATCACGAGATCGTCTCTACCACGGTGTTGCTGGAGTCCGGAGGACTCTACATACAGGACGGTGTGTTCAGTCCGGCAACATCGTTCCCCTCGGATCAGATCATTCAGTTCAGGATTACGGGATCCCCCCATGCAGGGGATTCCGTGACTGTCTCCACATATTCTGACGGAGTTTACACACCGCATACATATCTGACTAACTCTATGGGTACGGCATTGATTATCCAGGGACAGGAGGTACCGTTCGCAGATGCCAAGTTCTATTATGTCTCTGAGGACGTAGAAGATACCGTAATCGGTAGTGCCGTTTATGCCGGTGGACTCTACATCAACAACAACTTCTACGAAAAGGGACACTTATATGTTCAGACCGGGAAGAATCTCCCTCTGAGAGATCTCGGTGCAACCACGAACCAATGGACCATCAAGTTGGATGGTGTCTGGGCAGTAGCGACAGCTTACTACAACGGAGAGAATGTTGCAAGTTCTCAGATCGAATGGGATCAACCCGGGACTTGGCATTGGGATAAGACTCTGACCTTGATTGTGTTCATCGGTGCAGTCATTTTGGCATTGATATGCTGTTCGAGGATATGGGATCTCGGTTGGTTCGATTGGGCAATTTCTATATGCGCTTGTGTTATTGCATTAATGCTATTAGGTTGATAAAATGATAGATTTAGCGCAATTCCAGGAACTCCTTGCAAACTCCTTGTTCGGAGGGGACATGGGTATTGCCGGAATTGTGATCTATGCTACTGTGTTGGCAGTCATTTTTGTAATTTTCAAAAAGGACTATCATATCGGTATCATAATCATGATCCCGGTAACACTTGTGTTCAGTCTGTTGGGTGTTGTCCCCTCGGAGGCAACGTTACTGATGATAGTGATAGCGGTTCTCATCTTGGCTATGGGAGCTAAAAAGACATTCGGAGACTGAGACGATGCCCGGTTTAGGTGGAAATAACTCAGAATATTTCGTTAAGGGTGCATTGACGTTCTCCATAATGACTATGCTCTTAATGACTTCTTTTTTGGTGGTATTCTCCCCGCCTACCGAAGAAGTTAAAGGGTATCAGGAGGAAATGAACGAATTACTCTCTGCGTATTACGATGCGACAGGCAGTACGGTTCAGAATGAACAGATCTGGGGACTTACGGGAATCTATACTCCCTATGGGATCTCTGCTAACGGAAGTCCCTCCACGACTCAGATGATCCTGCCGGACGGATGGGTAGCTGGAGATAGAGTCGGATCGTACACACCAAAACAGTATAATGGAGAGGCATCCTTGCATGAGGGAAAACAGGGTTATACCGTAACTTATGATACCACTAAAGGTCTCTATTATTACACTAATCACGGATCGGATCTTGCAGATATTACCGATGGTACTGTGTCCACCCCCTCTACCGGTACTCTCTATACTTCTGTCGCTATGGACACCGGCAAGAAAAGTGATGTGTTCTTCACAATCGGCAATAAGCAACAGATGGATAACGGAACATTCTATTACAACTATACCGGATATAGATATTGTTTCCAAAGTCTTTCCGATTACTATTACGATGCCTCTACACCCATTACGCATACGTCCACTTCTCTCAGTCTGATCTGGTATCAATATACCACCGACTCTGGGATCAGCGGGCAGATGGTTTTGGCAGGATCCGACAGCGGAATCGCATATATCACGGCACAACAGATCGTGACTTCGTTCAATTCTGCGAATTACACCAGCAAATTCGTTATGTCATTCAATGGAATCGACATGACGATCTATGTGCAGCTTAACCCTTATGCCATTACACACGGATATTCGGTTTCCGACTGTTATAATCAGGGTTATTGGAGTGTCCTTGTGACCTCTCCTATGGTATCCACCGGATCGGATAAGGGAATGAGTACGTTTGACAACTTCGATCCCCATAAGGTATTCGACATTGTTATCGGACTTCTCTCTTTCAAGTCTGAGAATTACGGACTGACCGGAGTTGCCGGAACTATCGCAAGTACGGTGTTCAGCGTATCTCTCTACACTTCCCTTATCGCAGTCGGATTAACATTCTGGCCGGTCCTACTGATAGCGGCTGCGCTTGCAGCGTTTCAGACTCTGAGTATAGCGGATCTATGGCCGTGGTAAACCTCTTAAGGGAGTTAATCTCCCCTATCTCTTTTTATCTGAGATAATCATTTATTTTATTGAGTATCTATTTAAGGTAATTACTCTATCTAAAAACAGATACTATGTCTGAACAAACTCAAGGCAAGAAATCATTGTTCAATATGGTAGTGGCAGTAGTATTGACAGTATTGTTAGTAGGGGGATTGGTTGTGCCTATCATCAATGCTGCAACACAGACTACCACCACTACATCTATTGACGTTGAGGGCGCAGGATGGCTCAAATTAGGATATAACTCTGGAAAAGACTTCGATTTTGAGATCACTAATGAAAATAGCAATATCAGTATCGGAGATCAGACCGGATTGATGGGGGATAATATCTTCTATGCAGACAGTAAGAATGTAATTTTTGCCGATTCCGGTAAAAATGCGATCTTCTTAATAGATACGGAATCTTCCTCTGTTCACAAGTTCTCCGGTACCGTATCTGTTGAAAATACTGGTGGTACTCTGAGTATCTCTGATGGTACTGAAACTATTGTCAGTTCCGAGTCTCCTACCTGGGCCTATGTTCCCGATGCTAACGGAGAATATGGGTTCTTTGCAAACGGTGGATTGAATCTGGAAGAGGATAAACCTAAAGTGGCCGTTGGTTCTTATGCAGGGGTTTATGCCTATAATAATACTGTCGTTGCACCTAATGATCTGGGTTCACTCGGTCTTACCATGTCTGGAGATTATGCAGATGGGGAAGTTATCTGGGAAGTGGGAACGGAAGAAACTTCGCCTACGGACAGTCAGCCGTCTATGGCCGTGATGAGTAGTGGATATGCGGAGATACCTGTTATGGGTGCTAATCCTACGAAGGGAACACAAATCGGAGACCTATTCTATACGTTCTCTGGTTCTAATGCTACTGTTGTCGGTTATTCTTCTTCTATTGATTGGGCCTCGTTTACTTCTATCCCTGATAAAGTAACCTACGGGGGAAATACCTATACTATTACTTCTATCGGTAATAGTGCGTTTAATACTTGTGCCAACCTTACACTTACATCCCTTCCCGATGGAGTAACTTCTATCGGTAATGATGCGTTTAGAAATTGTATCAAACTTGCACTTACATCCCTTCCCGATGGAGTAACTTCTATCGGTAATAGTGCCTTTTTCTCTTGCTCCAACCTTGCGCTGACTTCCCTTCCCGATGGAGTAACTTCTATCGGAGGTGGTGCGTTTAGTGGATGTAAGCGCCTTGCACTTACATCCCTTCCCGATGGAGTAACTTCTATCGGTAGTAGTACGTTTAGTAATTGTACCAATCTTGCCCTTACCAGTCTGCCTTCTGGTGTGAAAAGTATCGGAAATAGTGCGTTTTTTAAATGCACCAACCTTGCGCTGACTTCCCTTCCCGATGGAGTAACTTCTATCGAAAAGGATGCGTTTAATAATTGTACCAATCTTGCCCTTACCAGTCTGCCTTCTGGTGTGAAAAATATCGGAAATAGTGCGTTCAGCAGATGTACCAACCTTGCCCTTACCAGTCTGCCTTCTGGACTGACGAGTATCGGGGACAATGCGTTCCAGGGATGCACCAGTCTGACCTCCCTTTCGATTCTTGGTTCGCCCACTATCGGAAACAATGCGTTCCAAGATTGCACCAACCTCAAAACCATCTATAACTACGGAACTACACCCATCACCACCACTTCCTACGGCCTTAACGCCGACAGGGTGTTGAGTATGAGTATGGTAGGTGTATTGGAATATACATTCGATAGTACCACATCTACGGCTACGGTTACTGGATATGCCCCGTCTATCGACTGGACTACGTTTACATCCATACCTAATACTGTGATTTACGGTGGTACGACTTATACAGTTACGGGTATCGGTACTGAGGCATTTAAGAACTGTACCAACCTTGCATTGACTTCTCTACCATCTGGACTGACGAGTATCGAACAATCTGCGTTCCAGGGATGTACCAACCTTGCTCTTACCGAACTTCCTGCTGGAGTCACGAATATCGGCAGTAGTGCGTTCTTTGGTTGTACTGATTTACATAGTATAATCCTAATCGGTTCGCCCACTATCGGTACTGACGCATTTCAGAACACAGGAATCAAGGAGGTTCTTAATCTTGGAGAAACCGAGATAACAACTACTTCTTACGGTCTTACTGCTGATTCCGTCCGTTCCGATATACCCGCAATCGGATATATCGCTCCTGTCAGTATCCCTACTACAATTATGGAACCTGACGGATCGATAACCTCTACCCTTATGCAATTCCTCCCTGTTATGTTGGTATTGGTCCTGATCGTACTTGTCGGAACTGCAATCATGATCCCCAAGGCCGGACTCGGACGTTACATAGATAGGTAAACAAAACTTCTTAGGGGATGAAATCCCCTACAAACATCTTTAATATTGTTCTTATTTTTTAACCTTATCTTTAACCTTATCTTTTTAAGGTAGGTAGTCTATCTTAACACAGATATTATGTCTGATATATCTGAAACAACTATCGAACAACCCGAAACAAAATCCACAATCGAAATGGTTGTGGCCGTAGTTCTGGCGATTCTGTTGGTAGGTGCAGTTATCGTGCCGATCATCACGACTTCTACCACCCATACCCATACTGACACTATCGAGAACCACGGTGCCGGCTGGCTCAAGCTGGATTATAATGAGGGCAACAACTTCAATTTCGAGATCACTACGAACGATGATACCATCACGGTTGGATTACAGTCTGGACCGATGGGGGACAATATATTCTATGCAGACGGCAAGAATGTCATTCTTGCAGACGGAGATCTATCCGGATTGTATCTCATCGATACTCAGACCAACAACATCCATAGATTTTCCGATACCGTCTCCGTCCGTAACTCCGGAGGCACCCTTGATATTGCAGATGGATCTGAGACTGTTGTCAGTATCTCCTCTCCTGCATGGGCATATCTGCCCGCTGCGAACGGGGGATATAGGTTCTTCAATGACGGTAATCTGACTCTTGAGGACGGCATGCCTACTGTCGCAGTAGGATCTATGGGCGGTATCTTCGCTTACAATGATGATATTGTCGCACCCGGAAACGTTGAAGTGGAACTGTATATGCACGGCAACTACTCTGAGGGAAACGTTACCTGGGAGACTACCCCTGAACCACTCGGATCGATGAACTCTGCAGCACCATCCTCTCTGAATGGTGGCGGATCGTCTCAGATTCCTATTCTTGGAGCTGCAGATCCTACCACCGGAACTCAGATCGGGGATCTCTATTACACATTCTCCGGAACCAACGCATCCATTGTCGGATATTCTTCCGCAGCTGATTGGAGTAACATTCATACTGTGCCGAGTACCGTGGAGAATAACGGAACTACCTATAACGTTACCAGAATCAACTATGATGCGTTCAAGGACTGTACCGGTCTTGTCACATTGACTCTCCCCAATACGATTACTTATCTCGGAAATAATGCGTTCCAGGGATGTACTAATCTGACCCATATTGATATGAATGGAGTTACATCTATTCAGTCAAATTGCTTTTATAATTGTAGCAGTCTTGAAATATCTACCGTGCCAGCATCCGTAACTACTATCGGATCAGGCGCATTTGCAAGTTGCACCAGCATAACTAATTTCACGATACCGAGTACGGTTACTTCTCTCCAAGCATCCAACTTATTCCAGGGATGTACTTCGTTACAATCTGTTGAGATATATGCTACTTCATCGATAGGAGGATTTGCCTCGTGTTTTAAGAATTGTACCAATCTGACCGAAGTGGTATTGCCAACATATACTCAGCTCGGAGGTTATGCGTTCATGAACTGTACCTCTCTTGAACATATCGATCTGCCGGAGGGGATTACCCGCATTGGATCTAATGCGTTTAAGGGTTGTACGAATCTGGTAATGACTTCGTTACCTGATACTATTACACATATCGAATCGTATGCGTTTTCAAATTGTCCTAATGTTGTATTTACTTCCTTGCCTGAGAGCGTTATGGGTATATTCTCATACGCATTTGAGAACAGCGGAATTAATCTGTCCGAACTCAATATAGGCGCAGGGGCAACCGTCGATAACTATGCTTTCAGCAATTGTCCCGGTATCGATTCGATGGTAATATATGGAACACCCAAGTTAGCAAGTCGTATATTTGCCGGATGTTCTCTTACCGAATTGGCAATTGTCGGAAACCCAACTATTCTGTACGATGATGTATTCATGGAATCTGAGATCACTACTATTCTCAATCTTGGAACTACCGATGTAACTGCATCCGCTAACAGGATCGATGCAACGGTTCAGGACTATATTCCTGCACTTGGATATATTGCACCTCTCAGTATCTCCGAGACCACCACTTCTCCGGACGGATCAATCACATCGAGTCTTATGAAGATCATTCCCGTTATGGTAATCCTTGCGGTTATCGTGCTTATCGGATCTCTCATTATGATTCCCAAGTCTGGACTCGGCCAGAATATAGATGAATGAATAAACCCTTTAGGGGATTCCATCCCCTTTTCTTTTCAAAAAAAGTAACGCATGATAGGAAATGAAAGATGGAAATCCTCATGCGTTATATCATAATCCTCTGATGTGTATTTGAATCTTTTTGCCCACCCAGACATAACGTATTTATCTGATAAAATAATATATTCCGATAGAGAGGACCATCCCATCGTGTTGCATCCCATCAGTTGCAGCCCATCATGTTGCATCCTATGGTCCTCTCAACTATGTTCTGATAAGGGGAAAAAGAATGTCGCTTAAAGAACAGTTTGATAAAGAAAAGGGATCTCTCCTGGAGACAGAAAAGAAACTCAAGATGATGGGGAAACTTATGCTTTTCCTGAGTCTTGTAGGTCTGATGATCTCCCTTATTTTGCATACCTGGATCGGACTCATAATGATGATCTTCACATGGGGAATCTATGTACTGACATTGGCATCAAGACTTGTCATTGGTTCTCAGATCAATGTGATGGAGTTCATCATCGAGAACAACGACTGCGAATGTGCCAATCAAGTCATAATCGAACAGGAGGATGAATGACTCAGTTGTTCTACAATAAGGATGGGTATGGATATGGGGATTCTCATTATTGCGGATGGGGGGACTTCAAGTGTTCTGTCTGCGATAAGGATGTGTTCATCCGTTACGACAACCATGAGAAACCATCTACCGGGAAACTGACAGAATACAATGGAAAATGCTACTGTCTCTGCAACAAATGTATCAGAAAATGTATGGATGTGGGTAAAGCCACCTTACTGAAAGATGCAAGTTATTATGAGCCGTTCAATGACTGAGGTAATGATATGATCTGTCCTAAATGCAAACGTGAACTACCGGAACCGCCTGAAACCGCTACGATTGTGAAGTGTCCGTGCGGATATTTCATCGCCCTGGATCCTTATAGGGAGAATTGACATGTACTACATTCAGATTCCCGGATCGGAACGTCCTTTAAAGATACCCACGATAAGAGGTGTGCGTATCGCAGCTTACCGTTATTTCAAGAGTGGCCGTCCGGGAGTCTGGATCATAGAGGGACAAGGAGAAACGGTGTTGGCTTTTTCAAGGGAAAATAGGGTTTTTGTAGGAGAATATGAGGTTTTGAATGAAAAAGGCACAATCAAAAAATCTTCTTGATCGTGACTTCAACCTTATCTCCTTTATTTACGTCCAACATCCTTAACTCTTTAGTAAGATAAAGGGCGAATGAAGTTCCGGACGATTTTACCTCTTTAACAACCTGAATACTATTCATTGGATTTTATATTATTTGAATCATATAAAATCATTTTTAATATAATAAACTGAGATAATAAATATCCTTAAACATCATTAATATTATATAGTGTCAATGAGTTCTCTTTTCAACGACTTAAATAGTCAGAAAAGGAGATCATAATTATGGCTCAGGCAAAAATTACTCAGGCAACTTGGGATAAGATCGGCAGACAGATTACCAGGGATGCAGGAGGAATCAGGAATCTTGTTTATTATGTGATTGACGTTAAATCCAGCGACTATCCAAGCGGTTCTCTCAACGATTGGGCAAAACTCTACATCAGAGACGGTGCAGTATGGGTCTCCTATGATGATAGGGCTGCACAGCTGGACAAACTCAAGATTCCCTATAAGGATGCAGACAAGAAGTTCAATGAGGTCTACGGCAGGGCTGCAGCGTATATGGTTCAGGCATATCTCAAAACCCACGGACTTATGATTGAGAGGACCTATCCTATGTATAATGGACGTAGGACTTACAAGATCAAGGTTGTCAAGGATCCCTCTGCAAAGAAACCCGCCAAGAAGAAAACTGTCAAGAGGGAATAATCATGCCGAAATTATCTATTGTCCAATGTTCTGTCAGAAATGGTTTTGACAAAGAACAGATCCGGACTTTTAAGACCTGGAGTGGAAAAGCGATTTACAAATATGTTAATCTGCATTGTAAGGATACTTTTGTTGCAGTCATTCATGTATTTTCCGGAGAGATCGTACTTATGTTCCAAAAAGTAGGCAGGGGATACAGGCCAACTTATATCGATGATACCAAAGTCGATTGGGAAGATCATTTGGACAATGGAATGTGAGGAGAAAATCCGGCAATATCAAGAGAAAGTGAATTAAAATGGCAAATTACATCAATACGGATCGTGAACATTGGTGCCAGGATATTAGAGAGGCACGGATGAAAGCATGCGGATATGTGCTGGATCACAAAAGAGTTGTTGTGATCGTTTCAGATTCCCATAAGAATTTTGTCGGTTATGTCCGGTATGTCGGTCCTAAGACCGGTGCAGTCTATTATTCAAGAAAAACCGATAAAGAGTATCTTTTGGATCTTGACGGTAGTCTCTGGGATCGTAAAACCCATAAAAAAATAAGCGGAGGTGCAAGGTAAATGGTTGAGTATTCTCTTGAGATCGTGAAAAGGAACGGAAATACGTTCAGAGACGGTTATAAGACTCTCGTCAATGCGAGAAAAAGTGCTGTGCAGTATATCAAAAAATTCGGTATCAACACCACTTTTGTGAACATCATCAAGGTTTCTAAGGGCAGCTGGGAGAGACCTATCGTAGAACGTATCGACTGGATCGACAGACAGCACGACCATACCGACTTCGATGGATGGATCTGCAGCCAGTATAAGAAAAAGGGCAACAGTTCCCTCTCTACCAAACGTATTTACAGACTCAGCATCAAGACCGGCAAACTTCTTGATTACAACTCTACTTGGAGGTACCTCTGATGGCATCTAAATATTCCGTATGGGCAACTAATTGGTCCTATGATACTCGTACTCCTGCAACTACTTGCGACACTCTTAAAGAGGCGATGGCAGCGGGTGTGAAGTATTGTAAGACGTATAAAGCAGCAGTAGTTGCGATTCGTGATCCCAAATCATTGAAAGAAAAGAGACTTGGAGTTATTGCCGGTGTGCAGATCAACTTCGGTCCTAACGATCTGTTCATTTTAGAGGGTAGCAAGACTCATAAGATCTACATTTACGTTACTCCTAAAGGTATCAGGAAACTCTCTCCTTGAGGTAATATCATGGCATCATTTAAATTTGAATTGGGTAAAAATATCAAAACGATTGACGAAAAAGAAATGAGTAGTATTGACGGATATAAAGCGATTCATTACGCTTGTAATTGGCTCAGTAACAAACCTCCCTCCAATGCTCAGACTACTTACTCAGTCTTTATTGCCAAAAGAGCCAAAGACGGACTTTATCACTATTATTGCACCGTTTACAGATCGAGTAACGGTCAGTATAGGAAAATGAAAGGTAATTACAATTATCTAATCAATCCTGAGACCGGCAGAACTATTACCGAACGTAAAAAGACTGTTAAGAGGAAGTGAGATTATGACAGATTATGGATTAATGGCATATTACCGTAATGCAATCCAAACTATTGCGTATGCAAACAACACCAATATTGATGGCGCACGCAAATCAGCAATCAAACTGGCTAAAAAATACAATGAATCTGTATTTATTAGACCAGCTGGATCTGAAAAACGTATTGGGTATCTCTATATTCTTGATGGAGATATTTTTTGGGTCTCCTACTCGAAAGGCATTTCATTTTTGCTTTATGAAAATGGTAAAATCAAGGGATATTCCCCTGATATTTTTACTCAGCGTAAACTGAATAAAAAAAGTAAGAAAACCACTAAGAGGAAGTGAAAAAATGAAACTAATTGTTTGTAAGATCTCCGACACATGCCTTTTTGAGAGAATCAAAGTAGTGGATATTGCTCTCGATGCAAAAACTCTCAAGAATTATATCGACAGGGACAGCTGGCATAATTACAAGACTGTTGCTTTTATCCGTGCAGACGGTACGATGATTGCAGAGTTCAGGAAGTACGGACAGTCGTATCTCCTTTATGATACCGATATCCCTCCTGGAAATTTCAAATATGCAGCCGAGGTCGCATACCCTGGAAGAGCATATAAATTCGAGAGAGAGGCCCACATAATCAAGAGGAAGTAAAGATTATGTCGGACGTATTCAAAATTCAAGGGATCAAGAAGTCCTACCCACATATCCCTGAGTTTCTAAAGGCAGGGGCAAGACAATACAAAATCAAGAAAAGACAGCTATGCGGGTATGCTTGTGCGCCTGGAGAGAGTGATGAGAAGATCGGTTATTTCACGAAAGATCCCTACTCTGAGGACGTCCTATTCATTGGATAGCCATATTACGATGCCAATGGAGATAGATCTGTAATGGCCTCTTACCGTATCAGTAAAAATGGCGCAATCAAAAGAAAGTGAGGATAAAGAGGAAGTGAGATTATGACAGATTATTATGTATTCGGAATCCCCAGCACGGCACAGATGAAAAAGGGTGTAGATCAACTTAACAAGGTTGTCAAATCAATCGTTACCGCACGCAAGATCGCAATCAAGTATATCGGAACTGATCTCAAAACCGAAGTGAAGATTTATGAGGGAACTTATGTCGGATATAGAGATTCCAATATGGTAAACAAAATCACTTACACAAAATACGGAGATTATTATTGCGATATCATCAAAAACGGATATTGGGATAAATGGGTTTATCTCAATAAAAACGGAACTATTAGGAAGTGACTACCTATGAAAGCATATAGTGTTTATGGTCTCCGTTCTAAGGGCAGTAATGATATAGTCGAAATGAACATGGCATTTAGTCTTAAAGAGTTACCCATGATTCTATGGACATATCTCAATCATGGCCTTTATGTTGAGGTGCTAAACCTACATAATAATAAGGGTCTCGGACTCGATTCGACTGATGCAAGAATGGTAGAATATTCATTGAGAACCGGGGACGTATCTAAATTTAAAGAACTATTAGGAGATTTTAGAAGTGCTAAGACTTCGGTCAAGAAAACCATTAAAAAGACCACTCCTAAAAAGACTCCCGCTAAAAAGAGGAAGTGACTATGAAAACCTACTATCTCGAACATCATTCAACTAAGAAAAGGTACGAGATTGTTGCACAGAACAAGACCGAGCTGAGAAAACTTGCCTATGGCAAGATCCCTGACGGAAGATACGTTATCTACAACAAAAAGGGAGAAGTGGCAGATTCGGTTACGATCTCTAAACGTACTAAGATGATGGCAGAGAAGAAACACAATCTCCCCAAAGCAGAGTATGACAATCTCTATTTCTATGTGACTGAGGGCGGGCAAGATTGGATCAGAAAGGGAGAATACACCCCTACTCAAATGTCCAGCCCCCGGAGATATGAGTCCATCCAAGAGGTTCGTAAAGCTGCATTGGCTAAGTCCTATGCTAACTATCGGATCATCAAAGACGGTTATCCGTTCAGAGATAAATCAGTCATATTCTATATCTACAAGGGATCAAAACTGTTAGGAGAAGTCTTTTGCAGCCCCCTGGAAAAAGCACCCTATAAAGGCACCGGTGTCTGGATCGGATATGGGTACTATAATGTAGGTCCTGTCAGGTCAGGATCCACTACCTATCGTCTCATGAAAGACGGATCAATCAAGAGGAAGTGAAAAATCCATGAGAATACACATTGAAATCAAAGGCCGTCCAGTTCAGTATATCGAAACTGTCCCGGATGGTTTAGCCGGAGATATAGCCAGGTTGGTAAAGAAGTATCTGCGTTATGGTAATGAGGTCCTACTTTATCAGGTCATGAAAGAACCGAATAGGGATGCAATCTACATCATGGGAATGGGATGGAAAGAGGGTAAGACCTGGTATTGGGGATCGCCTGATAAAAAGGTTAAACTCCATTATGAAAAAGGCAAATTCGTGGAGACCTCTGGATCGAAAAGATATTGAGGGATACTATGGTTGAATATTTCATATTAGACTCCGACAAAACATTCAAAACAATCAAAGCTGCACGCAAGTATGGACAGAATCATCTGACTCATAAAGGGAAGAATGGAACTACTTATACCAAGATCGGTGTGATTAAAGACGGTTCTCGCCCTTATTATATCGGGGAGATTCAGTTCGTTCCCGGTTGGCAGAAGAATGTTCTAAAGTATGTCAGGTATGAAAAGGATCTGACTAAGAATACATTGGTTTATGAGTTGAAAAAGGATGGATCTTTAGGAAAAGTTATTGAGAAGTGGTAACAATGAGTGAGTATTGTATCGTAGTTGGTGGAAACAAACTCTCTTATGAGACCTCTTTAATCGCTGCACGCAAACAAGCATATAAAATCGCTAAAGAGAAACCGACTCTCCAGGTATATATAGAAAAACTCTATGCAAGTAGTTCTGTAACTGAGGGAATTGCCGAATGGGATAAATCTCTCAAAATGGTGCTTTATCATGTTCCTAAAAAACATGGTTATGCACGTTTATATTCAAATGGCAACATTAAACTAATCTCTAAAGAGATCTGTTGGGTATTCAATCTCTCTCTTTTGAAGAATGTTTGTTTTTCATCGATTATCGATGCCCGTAAATACGCAATCAAGCATTTTTCAGAGTGTATTGGGAAAGGTTCTAAGAGAACGTCTATCTCTATTGATGATGGAGATATCGCAAAAACATTAGAGATCATCCACAAAAAGGAAAGTGCATCCGGAATAGAATGGTATGCAGAATCATATTCATCTGAATCTAAAGGAAGATTGAGCAAGATAAATCCTAAGACGGGAAAATTAGTGAGAAAGTGATAATATGGCAAAATATTATGTGACTCGTGGAAAAGGCAGGATGTATAATGGCAAAAAAGTGGATCCGGCCACTAAGGGATTCAATTCCTTAGATAAAGCAAGAGAATACGGATGTAAACTTGTTTCTGAATATATCGGAAAAAAAGATAAGGTTCACGGAATTGGATTGGATGTTGCGTTTATTATGAAAGATTCCCCCGACAATGAGGAATTTGCAACAGTTCAATGGGGAAAACCCAATCTCCGCTACCCTGAGGGATTCTGGTATATTACCTGGCCCAAGAACGGTAATAATCAAGAGTATCTGATTCAGAGAAACGGACTTATTATCAAAAGGTATGTGTGAGAAATATGGCAAAATACATCATCAAAAAATATGTTTACAAGAACGGACTGTTAGATCATAAAAAACCCCTGGACAGAGAGTTCAAGACCGAGATCGAGGCAAGGAAATACGCTTACAAACTGATTCAGGGAAAAGGAGATAACCTGGGCATATTTAAACTGACTCAGAGAGGCGCAGTTCTCCACGAAGATGAGGTTGCATGGCTCTTTTTCAGGGACTTCAAGAATCTCTATCCTTATGGCAAATGGACTTTTTACAACTCTCCTAAACAACATGCCCTCCTTAATCCAGACGGCACTATCGACAGGAGATCCGAGTCCACTATCGCCAATGAGAGAGAGTCTAAATCTCGCAAAAAGTGAGTGAATGGCCTGTCAATACTATCCGAGTATAACTTGCCGTCATAACGGCAATTGTGCAGTCTGTTCGATCTACCGGGAGGTAATGATAGAACAGGATACTGAGGACTACTACCATGCTCTGATAGAATTGGAATCAAGGAGAGATTGAAATGTCATAGTCCAGGTATAAGTTCCATTGGATCCGGCTCAAGGCCGGACATTATGTTGCCAGCACCGGTAACTATGAGATCGTCAAGGGCAAGAACGGATGGGACATGTACCACAATTCCGCATGGACCGGAAAAAGGACCAAGATCATGTCCAAGTTCCCTACATACGAAAGTGCGAAGATATGGTATGACAATGTAGAGAGTAAAAGGGAGAGATTGTAAATGTATTCTGCATATTGTGGCAAAAAGAAAATAAAAGATATGACGTTACAGCAGACGGAACTCTTATGAAGTGGAGAGGGGAGAACTCTTATCAGATCGTTCACAAAAAGAAGAAGTGATAATATGGTAAAATACATAGTTATTTCAAGAACCAGATTTGTTACAAGACCCAACGCATACATAACCAAGCGTGGTTATTATGTCAAATGTACTACTTTAGCCAGAAACGTAGAGGGAATCCAAGCAGCAAGGAAGATCGGTTATAGGGCAGTTATGAAGAACAAAGAAACGGAAGTCTATATTGCGATGGCTGGCTCAAAATTGGATGTTCAAGGATTCCCTATTACCGGTCAGAGAGAAGTTCTCTTACATCGTTATGAGGATCACGGTAAGAAATTTGTCGGAATTATGGCGGACCGTCAGAATACCCCCGGAGTTAAGATGGATCATTGTTTAGTAATGGTTCGTCCGGACGGCAGTATATGGTATGATCCAACCGTTTGGAGTTGAACAATATGGTCTATTTTGCTAAAGGGAACTATGGCAAAATCATCGTCATTCGTATCTCTGAGGATAAATTGATCTATCAGTTCCCTAATGGCAAAAAGACCTACGAGACCAAAATTTATTGGACCAGGGTAAAAGGAGTAGATCATCCCGTTCAATACGTCAATGTCCGTGGCCGGAGAATATTCGCATTTAAGAAGTGATAACATGGTTAAGAAAAGGTACTATTTCGTGATCTCCCTCCCTACGGAAGTCAGGGGATATACCAACATCAACGAGGCCCGCCATGCTGCGATTCTGTTCTGCAAGAGGGATAATCTCAGATCGGTTCGTATCAACCGGATCAATGGGAATCTCAAGGGTATTGTGGAGAGAGAGAACGACAAATGGCTCTACCGCCCAGACGAGGGAATGAACAGTTATCTCAATGCAGACGGAACTCTCCTAAAGACCCAAAAGAAGAAACTTAAGAAAAAAGAGTAAGGGTATCTCAATACCCCTACTCGATTTTAACCCCTTAAAACGTCTCCTATAACGTCTTTTAAGCCACTATTTTTACTCAGACGATTGACAACCCTTATATTATTTTATATTATTTTCCGATATATGCCGAAACAAGTCAGAGTCGGGATCTATGCAAGGGTCTCAAGGCCGGAACAGATTTTGGACAACCAACTGATTGTCCTCCGGGATTATGTAGAAAAGCACAATCAGGACAAGGACAATATCCCCTGGGTAGTCGTTGATGAATATACCGACAAGGCAAGCGGAGCTAACCAAAACCGTCCCGATCTGGACAGGATGATGAATGATGCCAAGACTCATAAGATCGACCTTATCCTGGCAACCAAATTAGATAGGATAGCAAGATCCACTCTCAATCTTGCGAATATGTGTAAGCAGTTGGACAGTTACCATGTCGGACTTAAATTCGTTGAACAGAACATAGATCTGACTACGGCAGAGGGCAGACTTATCAGGACGGTGTTGGGTGCTATTGCAGAGTTCGAGTTGGAGTTGATCCACTCAAGGACGATAGACGGACAAGAACGGGCACGGAGAGAGGGCAAGGTTATCGGACGGCCACAGAGAACCTTATCAGACTATCAGATAAACAAGGCAAAAGAGATCCTTGCAGAAAACCCGGACATATCTCAGAGACAGTTCGCAGCACAGTTCAATGGGATCGGACGGAGACAACTCATTGAAGAACTCAGGACATTGGGGATCTGGACGAAATAAAGAGGTAATACTTGCGACTATTCAAAAAATGAAATGGTTTTTATAAAGTAAAGGGTATTTTAATTCATGATAAAATACTATTTTCAAATTGGAAAATTTGAAGTAATCCCCGCTAAAATCGGGTTTAAACGCTCATGGCATCCTGTAGAAAAACCGTCTAAAACCTATGATACGATAGATGAAGTTCGGGCGGCTGCAAGAAAATACCTGATAAATCATAAATTGGAAAGCAGTTATCGTGCCGGATATGATGCAACTATCTATAAAAATGAAAAAGATATTGATTCATTGGTATTACATGGAAAAGACGAAGTAGAATCAGTAGTCTATGATAAACGTGTAAACAACATTGGTAAATTAGTGTCTCTCCCCAAATGGTATTGAATCTATTTTAAAAAAAAAAAGCCATAAATTGTCCAAACAATCTAGACTAAAGGATTTTTATAAGTTAAAGGGTATTTTAAATTATGGCAACAGACGAAATTAAACCAAGTGAGTACATAAGAAACTATATGTTCCGTCAGTTAAAAGCGACTACTCTTGAATCGAAATGGAAATATGCGACATTTCATGGGTGGAATCTAAAATTTTATCAGACGGAAAAAGATGCGACTAAAGGGGCAATATATTCAGCAGGGCCGTTTGAAGGACCTGTATATGTTCTCAAAAGGAAACCCGCCACTCTGTTATATATCGTCAAGTATGAGGACGATAAACGTATTCTTCGGGATGCAAACGGTAAAAATGCTAAAGTCGTTAATTTGGACGGATCCTCTTCCAGATATGTTAAAAAATCTCCGGCCAAATATTATCTTCGGGCAAAAGGATATTCTGAGGGCCCATTCGACTCATTGACAGATGCGAAAAAAGCTGCAAAAAAATTGTCCGGCGATTCCAGGTGGGACTATGAATATGGTTTAGATTACGTTACCGTAGGCATATACAAGGATAAGACTCACATTGGATCGGTTTATGCAAACAAATATACCCCTGCAAAATCGAAATGAATCTTAAGGATCATCAAATACTTTTCCAAAAGCCAGACATTTGATAATATCTCATTACATAGTGCTTATATCATCGAATGAATCCTATAAATAATGTTATAATGTGGTTATAATCTCCTTAAACATTGGCAAATATATTTATATTAATTCGATGATATTCTTACAAGGAGTGAAAAGCCATGTTTACTCAGACCAACCTTATGATGTTCTGCGAAGTTGCAGAAAAGACCGAGACCGTACCCAAGAACATTATCAGAATCGAATGTTACGGAGAGATCAAAGAATACCCACAGTCCAAGAGAAAGGAACTTCTCAACCACTTCTTAGAGGGCGCAATTGCTTGCGAGGGTGCGGAGTCCGAGAGGTATTTCAACATCTACACTCAGTTACTGTCTGGAGAGAACAACATTACGGATACAATCTACTGAGGGATAACAAATGACACTCAAGGATGAACTCAAGAAGAAGTGTAAGTACAAGTACCAACAGAATCTCGGAGAACCGTCCGTATGCAACAATGGAATCGGTGTTCAGTTATCTTTTGAACTGTCCGAAGAATCTGAGTTGTTTTCAATCAAGGATGAATCTATCAATCAGATCGTATTTCAGTATTCGATTCTCAACCCCCTTAAGGCATTGGAGTTAGCAAGAGAGATCCAAGAATATGCTATGTATTGCATTGAAGAATACGAAAAGAATCCGCAGTATTGCGTATGTTGTGACGGTGCAATATTGCGTAACGATGATGGCACTTTAGACTATCTGACTCTCTCAGATGCAATTGCACTTATGAACAATATGAAGAAGTGTTCTCCGTCTAATGAGTGGTGTGTCAGACCTCTCTCCTATGTCGAGTTCTGTGAGGAATACGATTGAACTCATTATCGTGGATTGAGTTTGATAGGGTCTATTACGAGAAATCTATGTGTTACCCCTATGAGGGCAATATGGAGGCAATTTGGAGACGGAGAATCCAGATCCATAAGGCCAGAGTAATAAGGAGTGCATTATGATCTACTGTCATTGTTGTCATAAACCCATTAAGGATGTTGAATCGGCAGAATTTATCCCGTTACCGGAAATAGGGGTATATGCAGTATAGTGCAAGAACTGTCTGCCGGAGATAGATGAATATGAAGAAGAAGATTACGAGAGTGATCTGAAAAAAGAATTGCTTGCAAGAACGGAACTTAAACCGTGTCCGTTCTGCGGATCAACAGCTAAAATCCGTGAAGAAATGGATGGGAGAGCTGAAACATATTCCATCCATTGTATTGGCTGCGATATGCACTATACCAAATTCATTTGGAGGGCCAGGGATAAGCAGGATGTTATCAAGGAATGGAATCGGAGAGTGGATGAATGACATTCGAGATCGGACATACCTACTATGATGCAGTCGGCAGAAGATGGACTGTCATAACTGTCTGAGGGAAGAATATGAAAAGAACAAAGATCAGAGAATGGACTTGTGACAGATGCGGAAAAACGGCAACAACTACATTTGGCCGTCCCCACTTCTCAATTGACAAAACAAAGATCCGTGTTGGGGCCGGATTCTAGTACTGGCTGGAAAAATGGGATCTGTGTACTGAGTGTGCATATACCTTAATAGATATGTTGGAAGAATACATGAAAAAAGGAAAAGGAGAGACAGACGATGCCAACAACGAATGAGTGGGATGATGTATTTCACAAAAAAACCACTTCTAAGATCGAGAGAATGGCTGCAATATCCACATTACGCATAAAAACTGCGATAAATGATTTTGGTGCAGACAAATGTGCAGTCGCATGTTCATTCGGAAAGGACAGTATGACTGTACTCAGATTGGCATTGGATGTTTGCCCGGAAATAAACGTAGTTTGGTGTGATACTAAGTGCGAACATCCTTTAACGTATGAATTTGCAAAACAGATCATAAAAGATTGGGATCTCAATATACATATTGCAAGAGCCCCCAAAGGAGTGAATTTCTGGTCCATAGCAAGAGAATACGGATTGCCTGGAATCAGAGGAGAGGGAAAACAAAGAGTTCCCAAATGTTGTCAGATCCTAAAGGATAAGCCAGCGGATACCATGTATAAAGAGTTAGGGATCAAATGCGTAATGACCAGAGTAACAGCAGATGAATCCAGGCAGAGATTTATGCTTATGCAACGTAACGCTAACAAATCTCAAGCGCAGGGCATCCCGAAAGATGATGATGCCGGATTCGGATGTGGTGCCAGGTATTATGGGAA
>Ga0326512_10000262_pt1 | contig 44759 bp, 67 predicted proteins | sample 1_2617_0518_D_FD_203652 | JGI IMG/M metagenome (GOLD analysis project Ga0326512, IMG submission 203652) | Bovine rumen microbial communities from UC Davis, California, United States - 1_2617_0518 | ecosystem: Host-associated > Mammals > Digestive system > Stomach > Rumen | place: USA...
GGACGCCGCCTCCCGCTGCTGGAGCGTCGATGCAGACGCCGTCGAAGAAGCCCGCGCCGCCATGCGTGAGGTCTATGGCCGTGATGATCGCCCCGTCGCAGAGACCGTTGATGTGGAGCTGACCTTCACCAGCAATATTTACGGTCAGCGCGGCCCCATCGCGATCCTCGGCCGCGAAATCGCCGCCGCGTTCGGACGCGATACCGGCGCGCGCGTCGGCGAAGGCGTGCTGTTTCTGGAGGGCAAGCCGGAGAGCGGAGGCAGCATGAAGAACTGGTGGACGGCCATCCCCGAAGGCTGCGTGGTCAAACTGCTCCGCGTGCCGCGCCCCGCCGATGACGCCGCCCTGCCGGATGGCGTGACGATGCGCGTACTGGGTTCCGCCGTGGATCGCGACGCCCTGCTCGCGGAGAAAGAGCGCCTGCTCGCCCGCCTCGCGGAGATCGACAAGCTGCTCGCCTGACCGGCAACGCCGCCCGGCCATTTTCAAACCGCCCGCCCGTGGGCATGATGCACGGGCAAGGAGGATCATCATGAAGGTGAAAATCTACGAAAACCACGGCGTGCTCGCCCACGAAAAGCAGAGCGTTTACACCACCGCGCCGGCGGCCACCGCCACCCTGTCGGAGCCGATCTACATCCTGATCCCGGAGGACATGCACCCCTATGTCACCGTATCGGGCGAGGTCGCTCTCGAAGTGATGGACGGGTTCAACCCCTATCTCCTGCACGAGCTTCTCGTCACCGGTCATGCCGGGACGCCCGCTCTCCAGTATGTCGACCGACACGGGGGAAGCCATACGATCTACCTTAATTCATGCAAGGCATGACGCCGCCCGGCCATTTCCAAACCGCCCGCCCGTGGGCATTGTACGCGCGCAAGGAGGATCGAAACATGAAGAAGATCATCAACGGCAAAAAGTATAACACGGAGACCGCCCGCAAGCTGGGCAGTATTTGCAAAAATGACGGCAGCCTCGAATACTGGTGCGAGGAGATTTACGTCAAGCGAAACGGCGAGTATTTTTTGTACGGCGAGGGCGGCGCGGGCAGCCGCTACGCCAGATCTCTGGATAACGGCAACTGGGGCGGCGGAGAGGACATCATCCCGCTCACCTACGATGCCGCCCGCAAGTGGGCGGAGCGCCACCTTGACGCGGATCGCTATGAGGAGATCTTCGGCGAGATCCCCGAAGACGACAGCATGACGCGTTTGAATCTGACCCTTCCCGCCGCGCTGGTGGAGCGCATCCGCCGCGCCGCCGCCGAAGAGGGCGTGAGCCTGACGGCCTATGTCATCGCCAAGCTGGAAAAGTGACCATTCAGGAGGCATCATCATGAAGCGCTATTATATTCATGCCAGCTGCACACTGTCGACCAACCGCTTTATCTCTGCCGATCCGGCGAGCACGCGGGACGCGCTGAAGCAGCTCGACACCCTGCGCTATACCTATCGGCTCAACGACGTGTACGGCTATTACGCCTCCGAGGCCGAAGCCCGCGCCTCTGAGCATGGCGCGTATCTCGATGGCCATGTCCACGCGCGCCGCGAACTGTCAAAGGACGGCAGCCTTGTTTCCCTGTACGCCGAGGGCTACGATCTATACGCCGAGGAGATCGAGGGCGACGCGCCCATCGACGATCCCGCCGCATGGGAGGACGCGGACATCACGCCCATCGTCGTGGCTGAATGGGGCTATGAGCCGATCCTCGCCTGACGGCCAACGCCGCCCGGCCATTTCAAAACAAACAAGCTCCGCCGGATCATATTCCAGATCCGGCGGAGCTTTTCTCATTCCGCCCATTCCCGCGCGATCTCGTCCGCCCGCGCGTATATCCTCTTCCGCGTTTCCTCGTCCAGCCCGTCAAACGTCGGGCGCAAATGATAAAGATCCGTCATCACGATCACGGCGAAGGCGTTTGCGTCGATCTCCGCCGCCTGCCCGTTGTATTTGTCCGCATTGCCCGCGTTGTATTGATAGCCCTCCAGCATGTCCCGCCTTCGCGCCGCCTGCCAAGCGTGCCGCATCTCGTGCGCCAGCGCGAAGGCCGCGTCCGCCCGCCCGGCGCTCTTTTTCAGGCGAATCACATTTCGCCCGGCGTCATACCGCGCGATCATCGTCCTCGTGTCCAGCATATCCACAGTCTCCAGCACGGGCCGCGCAATCGAAAGCACGTCTGCCAGATACCCAAGATAGCTCTCGCTCCATCCGCCCAGCTCCATGCAAATCCCCTCCGCAGATCATTATAGCACATCATCCGCGGGACGCGCAACGCCGCCCCACCATTTCTTTTCCCGCCCACGGGACGCGCAACGCCGCCCCACCATTTCATTTCCCGACCGCGCAACGCCGCCCCACCATTTCGGAATCAATAACCGCACCAGCATCACAACACATCTTTCAATAAATGCATTTCCAACGCAGATCCAACGCAGATCCAACACAGATACAACCGCTGATACAACTGCCGATACAACGCCCCTTCCCAGCTTGTCATAACACGTCGGAGTGTGAAACTCAAGCCCGAAAAATCGCTTCCTCTTTATGCGCCCATTTTCCGCACGCCTTTTCCCCTCCGGCTTGCAAAGATGATATTATGTCCAACTCATGCCCCGTCGGCTCCCGAATCCGCCAAAATAAAAAAAGAGCGGGCGCATAAAGCGCCCGCCCAGACTGTTGACAAAGCTCCGCAGGACATCCTGTACAATCGAAACTGGCGGCATGTACGCCAGTTTCGGCATTTTTCGGGAGCAAATGGTCACATTTGCGGAGAAAAATGCATTCCCGTTCCGACCGCCGCCCGAAAAATCCGCAGATTTTTAGGCGGTCGGCCCTCCGCATTGAAAAACCGAGGTTTTTCAAGGCTTTGAGCGGGCGCATAAAGCACCCGCCGCATTCATGGAAGATTCCTTTCCTTCCGCCGCTTCCGGTATCCCGCGCTGATCGTCTCGCCGATCTCCCTGCTGATCCGCCGCTCCTCCCGCAGCCGCTCCCGGCCTTCCAGATACCGCGCATACGCCTCGCATTTGCTGTGGCAGCCCTCGCAGCGCCGCCCGCAGCCCTTGCACGGGCTTCTCATATCGCCCTCCGCCGCAGGGAGAATCCCGCCAGCTTCTCGTCGATCTCGTCCGCCGTGATGCCGATGTATACCAAGGTGTCCCGCCGGTTGTCGTGTCCCAGAATCCGCTGCAGCCCCACCTCGTCGTGATATTGCTTGTAGTAGTGATACCCGAACGTCTTCCGCAGGGTGTGGCAGCCGATCCGCTCCTCGATGCCCGCCGCCCGCGCCACGCGGTTGATGATCTGATACGCCCGCTGTCTGCTGATCGCCTTCCGGAATTTCGTCCCGCTCACCCGCTGACGCGATTGAAAGAGCCATTCATCGCCGCCGCGTCCTTCGGTCAGCCGCGCGATGTCCCGCCGCACGCCCCGGTTCAGCTTTAGCCGCGTGTCCTTGCCCGTCTTCTGCGCCACCACGCGCACATATTCCTGCCCGCGCACGTCCTTTACGCGCAGCTTCACCAGATCGCTGATCCGCAGCCCCGTGTTGAATCCCATCACCAGCAACAGCTCCCAGGAGAGCTTGTCCCCCTTGCGCCGCTTCGAATCGTGCGCCGCCGCGATCTCAAAGCACCTCGCCAGCGCCTCCGCGCTCCGGATCGGCTCGACCACCTTCATGTCCCGTCCCTCCTTCGGTTTTCGCACTCGCGCATTATGTATATCTCAATATTCCGGAAAAAGCGGAGCGGGCATTCCGCCCGCTCCGCCGGATCAAATCCGCAAACGTTCGCGGATTTCGCGCCGTCATGCCGTGCGCACGCGGTCGATGGCCTCGGCTCTTGCCTTCACCTCGGCCTCGCTGTTGCCATATTTCCCCGCCAGCGTGCCCACCAGCGCCTCGATCACAAATTTCTTGGCTTCGCCCTCATCCTCGGGCATGTCCGCCTCGGGCGGCATGCGGAAGCCGTTCATCTGGGCGAAGTAGATGAGCTGATCCATCGTCCATTGCTCCATGTCCCCGGCGTCCAGCTCCACATCCAAATCGGTCGTCGCCTCTTCTTCGCTCGTGAGGATTTCGCCCGCCAGATCCATCAGCGTGCCGTTCATCTCCTTCACGGCGGCTTTCAGCGTCGGAATATCCAGCAGGATGCCGCGCTTTTCAAGCTCGTCGGCCACCCAGTCGATTCGCCGCATCCCGTTGGCGCTGTCGCTCCCGATCCTGCCCTCGTCGTAGAGCTGCTGCGCCGCCTTCACCAGCGTCAGATAGGTGTGCCAAATGGTTTCCCGCTGCTGGGCGGTCGTGCGTTCGGCCAGCCACGCCTTCGCGGCGGGGACGATCTTCGCCGCTGCCCACGAAACCACAAAGTCAAAGATGATCGCCAGCCCGGCGATCAGGATCTTCGTCACGTCAACCGTAATGCCCATGTGTTTTTCCTCCGTCCTTAACTCACCCTCGCGGCCTTCTCCAGATCCGCGATCCGGTTGTTGGCAACCTTGATCTTCTCTTCCATCACGGCGCTCGTCTGCTCCAGATGGTACGTCCGCTCGATCACGCTGTTGTGCTTGTCCACTTTGCGCTCCAGCTCGCTGAACCGCTCGTTCATCACGCCGAGCTGTGCCTTGATGCGCTCGTCCTCGATCTCGCTCTGCTTGTCCAGCTTGGCGTAGAGATCCTGTGTGTTCCTGCGGCTGATGATGATCTGCGCGCCGATCATCGCAGCGGCGGAAATCAGCGCCACAATCACCGCGTCGCTCATTTCACCACCTCCGCCATTTTCGGTGAGATCCACCCCGTGCCGCCCGCGATGGCCACGTTGAACCAGCCGTTGTCCGCTTTCGCGAAGCATTCCAGCACAGCGCCGCGCTTCGCCACCGACACGATGGGATATTCGCATCCCGCGCCGCTGCGGATGTTCGCCGATACGCTCGCCGTCACGCGCACGCGGGCGCTTCCCGCCGCGTCCGTGCCCGCCTCGTCATCCACATCCGTCAGCATGGCCATCAGCGCCGCGTGGGTCACGGGGCCATACTGTCCGTCCGCCGTGATCCGCGCCGCCCGCTGCATCCGTTTGAGCGCCGCCTCCGTGTTCCTGCCGAATTCGCCGTCCGCCGTGCCCGCGCTGAAGCCCAGCTTGTTCAGCGCCTCCTGCAGCATCTTCACGTCCGCGCCCGTGCTGCCCTTTTTCAGCAGCCGTTCGCCCAGCGTGCCGCGCTCCTCCGCGTCCGGCGTCAGGCTCGCCGCGCCGCTGCCGCTCGTCAAAACCACGACGGTGTGCCCCTGCGTCTTCGTGCAAAGAATGTCCCCGCGAAGCAGATAGGTGCTGCCCGCTGTGTATTTGCTGCCCGTCATTTCGTCGAACAGCCCGCTGCCCAAGAGCGCCGCGCACATTGTGTTGGTGTTGAAATAGCTCACGCCCGCGCCCAGATCCTTCTGGAACGCCCAGCAGCAGCAGACGCGGATCAGTGCGCTGCAATCCGTCTCCACGTTCCGGTTCAGCCTGCGGATGTCCCATCCGTAAGGCTCCACGGCCTTGCGCAGCGTCTCGCGCTGGTTCTGGTCATAGCCGATCTTCTTGTCGGCGCAGGCCCATTCCATCGCCTGCGCGATCTTCTCCCGCGCCGCCGCGTCCTTCGCCCGCAGCACGCGCCAGCCCTTCGCGTGCACGTAGTATGCCTGCGTGGATACTTCCTTGCCGCCCTTCTGGTCGCCCGCCGCGCCGCCGGTCGCCCGCCCGCGCTCGTCGCTCCTCGCGCTGCCGATCATCACGCTGCTCATCGTCTCTCACCCCTCATCCAAATCTTGTTCCAGCAAATCGATCCTGCGGATCACGTCTTCATGCGTGCGCGCGTATTCCTCGTCCTCGCGCCGGAGCACGTCCATCACGCCCTCGCGCACGCTCATGAGCCGCCCGCCAGCGCCGTGTCCGTCAGGCTCTCCACGCGGCTGTTCGGGTTCGCCGCCTTCCACGTCCTGCGAATGGCCTCCAGCGCCGCGATCATGTCCATGTCCGCGTATCGCGCCCCGTCCACCAGCGTCGCCCACGTGCCGTCCAGCTTCTCCGCGCCACAAAGCTCATGTCCGCCGTGAAGGCGGCGCTTCCCGGCGCGGCCCATTCCGGCAGCTCGCTGATGTCGCTGGCCTTGTCGATCAGGAAGTTCACTTTGTTGAGATCGTCGCTCTTGCTGCTCTCTATGATCCGCCATTTCTCCGCCAACTCAATCATCCTCCTTTGCTCTCCGTCCTGTCATTGCATGTGTGCCCGTCAGCATACGAGCCGGATGCCGTATGCGTAGAGGATTCCGGTCGCGTTGGCGCTCCATCCCGTGCTCACGTGCGTGTCGTCCACATATTCCGCGCTCGCCCAGCGCTGCACGTTATTGCTGTCCACGAAGGATAGCTCGCTCGCGCCGAACCGTCCGCTCTCCTCCACGATGGCGAGGCGCGTGTCGCGCGTCCAGATGCTGCTGCCCGTGCCCGTCGTCCAGCGGAACAGGATGAAGTCATAGTCGCTGATCCGGTGGCTGTTCAGGATGGTCTGCCCGCCGCTCGTCTGCGCCGTCACCATCAGAAGGCTTTCTTTCACGATGGCCGGGCGCTTTTTGAGGATGCCGTTCATCGCCTCCGCGCTGTTCGTGCGGATGGCGGCCAGCGTCCCCGTCAGCGTTCCGGTCGGCACCGTGCTTGTGGTCAGATAGATCAAGCCCGCCTCGCAGGCGTATGCCAGATCCGCCACGTTGATGTAGCTGTCGCCGCCGTTGAAGAACACCTGCATGTCGGCGGTGATCCCGTCCCCAGACAGCACATACATGTATGTCCCGTTCGGCGTCGCGCTCCACGCGCTCACGGGAATGGATATGGCGAATGTCTTCATGCCCAGCGCGTCCGCCGCCTCGTTCAGCTGCGCCTGCGTGGCCACGGCGCTCGTGTCCACATTCACGGAAATCTGCCCGTCGATCCCCGTTGCGATGCTGGCCGCGAATTCGTACACGAAATCCGGGATGTCGCTCGCCGCCGGGATCAGGATGCCTCGCGCGTCCTGATAGACGCAGATCAGCGTCCTGCGCCCCGTGCCCACGTGTCCCCAAATGCCGATCTGCGTGGCCGTGTATTCGGTGTCCGCCGCCGCGAATTGCAGCACGTATGTCACGCTGCCCGCCGCCGCGTCCACGGTATATCGTGCGATGGAGATCTCCTGCTTCTCGCTCGTCAGCGCCGTCAGCGCGGAGATGTCCGCCGCCGTGCCGCTGCCCGCCGTCGCACCGTCGATTACCAGCGTGCCGCCGCCCGCCCACTGGCTGAGGATCGCCGCGCCCGCCGCCGTCACGCTCGCTTCGTCAAAGTATGCCATGCCTTAATTCCCCCATTCGATTCCGGCTGCCGTCCTGCCGTATGCGCCGTGCGCCGCCGTCGCCGTCCACAGGTGCGCCTCGCCGCCCGCGCCCACATAGTAAACGCCGTCCAGAACGCTGCGCACGTTTTTGACGGCGTTCACGATCCGCACGAATTTCTCATAATTGTCGGTCAGCGCCTCCGCGTTCGTCGTGTACACGCGGAAGTGATATGGCTCACCGTCGTAGGCCGTCCATTCCTCGACGCGCCCGGTGCCGAACGCGCCGTTGATGGCGTAGAGGATGGCCGCCGGCGTGCCGAGGTGCCGCAGCACGCTGTAGCTGTCCTTGATGGTCTGCCGCTTCTCCTCGATGGTGGCGTCCTGCGTCCACCACGTGATGCCGATGTCCTCCGCCGTCTCGTCAAGGATCGCGTCCGTCATGCTGTCCACCAGCATCGCGCCCATCACGCCCTCGTTGATCTGGTCGAGCGCTTCGCGCACGCCCGCCTGTATGGCCATGGCCAGCGCGAAGCCGATCCGGTCATCGAGAATGAATTTCGGCACGAGCCTCGTGATGTCAAATTCCTCCACGTGCCCGCCCCCTTATGTCATCGGGGCGAGCGTCACATTTCCCGTGCAGCGCTCGTCCGCCGCCACCTCGGTGTATTCGCAGGCTCCGCCGTCGAAGGTGCTGCCGCTGTCGATCTCCGCCCGCATCGCGCCCGCCTGATAGATCCGGCTGATGAGCTGATCCGGGTTGAATTCGCGCCCGCAGCAGTAATCCTGCCATTCGTGATAGTCCTCGATGGCCGCCTCCAGCGCGCTCGTGTCGGTCACGCCGCTCGGCAGCCTGTATTTCACGGTAATCTCGTATTCCTTCTCCGATGCCACAGCCACGCTCACGCTGTCCGTCAATGGCCGCTCGTCGCTCGGGGATAGCGCCTCTTCCACGGCGGAGACGATCGCCGCGCTGCTCGCGCCGTCTTTGAGGATCAGCGCCACCTTCACTCTGCCCGCGCCGTCCTGCATGGCGTTCGCCTGAATGATCTCGCTGGATACGGCCAGCGCCGCCGCCTCGTATCGCTCCTTCGTGCCGGTCGTCACCACGCTCGCGCCATTCAGTGCGATGCGCGCGCGGTATGCCTCGTCATCCTCCGCGTCCTGTCCGCCGCTGGCATTCTCCGCCGCGACAACGGAGATCACGCCGTTCACAGGCACGACAAACTGCATGCTCGTGCCCGCCGTCACGCCGTTGCCGCCGCGTCCGGCCTGCGTGCATGTCACGGTCGCGCGGATGACGTCGCTCCCGGCGGGCCGCTCCGCGTCCGCCATGAATTCATAGAGCGCTTCGCCGTCCGCCGTCACCATGCTCCCGGAGGGAATGACGTCCGTCGCGCTCGCCGCGTCCAGCGTCACTGTGATGTCCAGTGTCGCCTTCTCGGCCTGTATCCTCGGGCAGAAGCTGTTCTCGCCCACCAGATCCAGATATTCGCGCACGGCGTATTTCCGCGTCCGCATCAAAAGCGCGTTGTCAATGCCCGCGAACGCCTGCATGAACATCGCCTGCACGCTTCGCAAAAGCATCTCCTTCGGGTCGCCCGGATAGAGCACGTCTCCGCCCGCCGCGATGTACGCCTCCTGCATCTTCTGCCAGATGGCGTCCGCGTCATAGGTCAGATAGTGCAGCTCATCTGCCAAATCAATCCGCCTCCTCCGTCTCCACGTCGATCACGCATGTGATTAAAAGCTCGCCGTCCGCATCCATGGCCGCGTCGCAGCTCACCAGCCGCGCCTCCGGCTCCCACAAAAGCGCCCGGCTGATCTCCTCCGCCAGCGCCGCCCGCGCCTCATTGAACGGCATCTCGTAGATCGCCGGGTTCAGCCCCCGCATCCGGTCGTAGGGAATCTCGCCCATCCGGCACATGATGAGGTTCTTCGCGTTCTGCACCGTCTGCTTCTCTTCGTCCAGCTCGCCGAAGTCGATCTCCTCTGCCCGGTTTGTGATCTCGTAATATCTCGGCATACTTTCCTCCGTTTAGCGGTATCCGCCGCCGGTGCGCAGCTTGCTGTTCAGCCGGTTCTGCTTGCTACCCGCGTTCGCCTTGGCCAGCATCGCGGCGCTCTGCTTTTTGGCGTCGCTGCCGCTCTGCTTCGCCTTTGCGATGGCCAGCGCCGCCCGCGTCGCCGCGTTGCCCGCCGCCGCGCCGATCACATTCCGCACTTCGATCATCCGGTTCACGTCGCCCGTCTTCGCGCTGGCGCGTCCCCTGCCGCCGCCGCCCCTCCGGCTCTTTTTGCCGCTGCCGCTCCCGGTGCCGCCGCTGCCGTCCGCCCGGCTGCACTGTTTCAGCGTTAGGTCAATGTTGCAGTTTACCATCTGCCCGTTCGGCGCGATCTCACATGCGGTCATGCTCGCGGCGGTCAGCATCATCTGGCATTCAAGCAGCTTCCTTCCGGCGATCAGGAGATATCCGGTCTCGCCGTTCTCCGCCGCCTGCGTCATCTCTTTCAGCGTCTCCTCCACGTCCTCGTTGAGCCGCCGGTCGAGGATCGCGCGCATGGTGAATTCCCGCGCGTTGCTGGCCTTGAACTTGACGAATTTCTCGTTGTTCTCCGTCACGTCCTCGGTCTCGCAGCCCGCCGTCAGCTTCAGATTCGTCGCGCCCCGGATGTGCGCCGCGTCCACCATGAAGGCGAATCTGCCAAAGCTCACAATGTCCACCCTGTCACGCCTCCTCCCGCCACGGCGCGGTCAGCGGCAGGGCGCTGTCCCGTTCCTCCGGCGTCTCGATCACGGGCAGATAGATCTCCTCTCTGCCCTGAAAGGTCAACCGGCTGCAAAGCTCCGGATTCGCGCCCATCAGCTCCGCCGCGTAGATCTCGTCCCCGTATATGTCCAGCGCGATCTGGTCGAATGTCTCCCCCGCGCTGCACGCGTATGTATATCCGCTCAGGGTCATAGCCACCCTCCTTACGCGAATGCCGCCGCGCCGTCCATCTCGCGCTGCTCCCTCATCATGTCGCGGATCACGCGCCGCATCCGATCCTTGTCCTTCTCCAGCACGCCCGCCACGCCGTCCGCGTTCGCCGCGTGGATCACCGGCGCGTAGGTGATGTTCGTCTGCCCCGTGCCGCCGTTCAGCCCGCCGTATCGCTCGATCAGCTCGCCCCACGTAAATCCGCTCGCCGCTCGCGCCGCGTTGAGCAGTTCACCCGTCCGCGCCGTGTGCGCCTCCGGAATCGCCCATTCCGCTCCGGCCTCGCCGAATATGCTGGCCTCGGTCGCGCGTCCGCCGTTGGCGTATGCCTGCGCCCGCGAAATTCCGCCGCCTCCGCCGCCGCCAAAGCCCAGTCTCACGTTCAGCGTGCCGATGGCGGAGAGTATCGCCGATTTCGCCGCAAGGCCCGCCTCATAAGCGTTTGTCACGGTTACTTGCGCCTCCAGCGGCACGTCATAGGCAGCCTGCATCGCGTCGCGCTCCGCGATCACGGCGTTCGCCGTCTCCTCGTCCACCTCGAATTTCGTCATGATGGTCGCCGCGTCGCTGGTGTCGTTCATCATCGCCAGTTGGAACGCCGCGTTGCTGATCTGCTCCTTGGAGCCGTTCGTCAGTGTGATTGTCGATCCGCCGAAATCCCTCCGTCCGGATTCGATCAGCGCCTGCGTTTCCGCGTCGATGCCCTCCGGCCTGCCGCCGCCCATCGCCCAGTTCGCCGCCTCCAGTATGGGGGTCAGTTTGTCCGGGTCCATCAGAATGTCGGCGAGCGTGCCGTATGTCCGCCCCGCCAGCGATTCGCTGCCCTTGTATTTGGAAAGCGCGCTCATGATGGGCGCGAAATTCGGGTTGGCGACGATGGTGTTGAGCTGGTCGATCATCCCCGGCGTTACGCCGATGCCCTGCCAGAATTCCGGCGTCGCCGCGTCGGCAAGGAACGTGCCGTCGCTGTAGTATCCGGATTTGGCGATGGCCTCGATGGCTCGCCACGCGTCGCCCAGCCCGGTTCCCCGGAAGGACGCGCCCAGCATGCCGGAAATCTCCCCGCTCGCCGCCTCGTCGATGTCGCTGATCCGCCTTTGTGTGACCCGCTCCGCCGCCGCGATGGCCGCGTCGCGCTGTCGCCGCGCCTCTTCGCGTTCCGCGGGTGTCGTCGCCTCCTCCATGGCGTAGTCATAGTTCGCCATGGCGGTCGCGACCGTCTCGTCCTGATCTCTGTATGCGTCCTGCCGCTGCTGTTCAAACGCCTTGTCGGTCAGTTCCACAGCGCCCGCCAGATCCGTCGCGCTGATTCGCTGCGCCTGCGCAATCAGCCGGTAGTATTCCTGCTTGCTCTCCGCTTCGGCGATCCGCGCCATGACCTCGTTGATCCGCCCGACACTCTGGTCGATGGCCTCCTGCTCCTCGTCGTTGATTACGCTGTCCCGCAGCGCCTCGGTCATCTTGCTGCGCAGCTCCGCGCCCAGCGATTCCGCCTCGGCATACAGCCCGGCATATCGCGCGTCGGTCGCGCTCGCCATGTCGGAAAACACCTGCGCGTCCTCCGGGTTGTCGCTCGATCCGAACATCATGTCGATCAGCGATAGGTCGCGCGCCTCCGCGTTGTCGATGCCGTCGTACACGGCGGTGATCATCGTGTCGCCCAGATCGTTGAGCTGCTGAATCTCCTCCGGCGTAAACGTGTGATCCGTCAGGTTGCCGTTGACGATCCGCTCCATCAGGCTGCCGCTCGCGTCCAGATAGGTGCCGAATGCGTCATCCACCGCGTCCGCCCATTTGTCCACCGCCGCGCGCTGCGTGTCCAGCTCGCTCGTCATGCCCGCCAGATTGCCGGAAAGCCCGTCCAGATCCAGCGAGAGATCTCCGAAGTTGTCCAGCCATTCTGCCTTTTCCACGCTGTCCACATAGGCGGCGATTCCGCTGAGTGCCATGGCCACCAGTGTCAGTCTGCCCGCGTTCGTGCCGAGCAGGGAGATCAGCTTCGCGCCGTTCGCAAACAGCATCATGGCAGGCCCCGCCGTTGCCAGCGCGGTCGCCGCGCCCGCAAGGCCGGAAAGCACATTCGGGTCAATGGCGTTCAGCCCGTCGATGATGTCGCCCAGAATCTCCGCGCCGTCCTCCACCCACGGGGCCAGCACGCTGCCGAACATGCGCTGAAATTCCTCCCATTTGGATTTCAGCGTCTCCGTCGCGCCCATCAGGCCGCTCATCATGATGTCGGCGTTCTGCTGCGCGTATCCGTCGCTGCCGAGGATAGATTCATACAGCCCGTTCCAACTGTCCGCCGCGCCCTGCAAAAGGGTCAGCGCCGTGCTCATCGTTCGTGTCGGAAAGATAGCCGAGAGCACCTTGTTCTTGTCCACATCTTCCATGCCGGAAACGGCGGAATACAGGTCGCTGTAGATATCGAGGAAGCCCTTCAGGTCGCCGTTGCTGTCGTATGCGGAGAATCCCGCCTCCTCCAGCAGTTGGTTCGCCTCGGTCAGCCCGGCCATGTTGGCCGATACCTCGCCCAGCTCCTCCTCCGTCACGGCCAGCGCGTTCATGGTTTTCAGCGCCTTGTCCGTCGGCGCGATCAGGCGGATCATGCTGCTTCGCAGCAGCGTGCCCGCCTGCGATCCCGTCGTTCCCACGTTCGCCAGTGTGCCCAGCATCGTGAAAAGCTCCGCCGTGCTGTCGGCGAAGCGCCCCGCGCTGCCGAGGCTCTGCAATGCCTGGCCGATCTCGTCGATGTTCGTGGCGCTGGAATTCGCCGCCATCGTCCACTGGTCGATGAATTGTCCGCTGTCCTTGAATTCGGTGCCGGTGGCGTTCAGGCCCTTGACCAGATAGTCGAGGCCGGTGGAGAGATCCAGTCCGCCCGCCTGCGCCAAGGTCATCGCGCGCGGGATGCCCTCCATCTGCTGTTCCAGATCCCATCCGGCGTGGCTGGCCTCGTTGATGGCCTGCGCCACGTCGTCCGTGTGGAAGATGGTCGTGCTGGCCCACTTCCGCGCGTTCACGTCCAGCGTGGACATCACCTTGTTCAGCTCGCCCGCGTTCCGGTATTGCGCGGAAAGCGCGGCCTTCGCCGCCAGCATGTTCGTCTCGTAATCCTGATAGATCGAAAGGCTCTCGGTCTCGAACCGCCGCACGCCGCTCCCGAACTGATCCACCTGCTGCGCCATCTGGCTGAGCTGTCGGCTCATCCGGCTGAATCCGTCCGTCGTCCTGCCGTTGATGATGATATTTGCAATCAGGTCTTTTCCGCCGCCTGCCATATCACATCACCGCCCTTCCGATCACAGCGCCGGTTCCGTCCTCGTGCATAAAAAAATAAACGCGGTCGCCCGCCGCGTATACGTTCCCGTTCAGGGAGGGCAGCGGCGGCGTCACGACGCCCTGCCGATCCTCGCTGGCGATCACATATCCGCCCTCGGCGCTCCGCACCGTGCCGCGCTCAATCGCCGCGCCCCATCTCTCGTCCTTCATGCCGCCCTCCGTCTTTCATCGGATCGTGCTGATCACGCGCGCAAGCTCCGCCCGGCAGCGCATGGCGGTCAAATCGTGCTCGCATTCGTCGATCAGCCATTCGCCGTCCGCGCCGGTGCCGCCCGTGATCGAGATCCGGGTCAGCGCCCGGAGCCGCGCGTCCTCCGTCACGTCGAGCGTCAGCCTCTCCGCCCGCCGGTTGCGGGTCAGAAGCATGCCGCGCGCCCAGCGTCCCGCCGTCGCGGCGTCCGCCGCCGGCGCCTGCGCGGTCTCGGCGGCGATTCCCGTCTCCGCGCCCGCGTCCATGGCCGTCGCACTCACATACGCACCGCAGACGGTCAGGCTCCTGATTTTCCTGCCCGCCGCCCGCGTCCATCTCGCGCCTTCATGCTCCGGCGTGATCTCCATGGTCACCGCGGCATCCATCCCCTGCGCGTATTCGATTCCCACGCAGCGGATCGCCCCGCCGTATGTCTTCACGAAAAATCCTTCCAGCCCGCCGATCCGCGCCAGCAGCGCCGCGCAGCTCTCGTTCCGCCGCAGCAGATAGGGATAGCGGATTCCCCCGTCGATCCCGTAAAGCCCGCTCTTCATGCCGCTCTCGCTGGCGAGGTTCTGGATGATCGTCTCCAGCGTCATGTCCGCGTATCCGCGCCACGCGCGCCGCCGCGCCGCCTCGGGCATGCCGCTCGCCACGATGCGGTATCTGCCCTTCCCCGGTGTCACCATGCATACATACATGTCGCCCGTGTCATACGCGCCTTCCACCACGCGGATCACGTCGTCCGTCTCCGGCTTCCAGCGGTGCCAGATGGCGGCATGGTCGAATTCGATTTCCAGCGTGTCTGCCCGCCCCGTCGCCGCTTCGCGGCATACGCAGCCGAGCGCGGGCATATACTGCGAAATCTCAACCCCCTGATAATAGATCTCCATGCCGCCCTCCTCATTTCAGCTTCCGCTCCGCCGCCGCGTTCACCACGGCTCGAATGGCCGCCCGCATCTCGTCCTGCTCGATCATCGTCATGTTCAGAAAATCGGTCGCGGGTGTGTGGGAAACCATTGCCATCTCCACTATGCTTTGGAGATACGCGTCAGTCCCAGCGTCACGGAAGCGCTCCAAAAAAGCGTGGTTCGCTCCACCGCCTCGATCAGATCCATGGCCGAAAGGTGCGCGCGGATGCTCTCCTTGTCCGGGTCGCGCTGCATCGTGCGCTCCACCGCCGCGCAGAAGAGGTCAAAGGCCATTTCCGGCGGAATCTGGTTGATGCTCATCCCCTTCATGCTGCCCCGGATCTGGAGAATCTCCATGCCCCGAAGCTGCTTGAAGTTGTATCTCAGGCTCGTCACCTCGTGCCCGTTACTCATGAACGGGACGTTCAGCTCCATTTCGCCCTCGGCGTATTTGTCCGCCTGCTGCTTCTGCTCATCCTGCTTGATGTTCTCTTCCATGTGTGTGCCCTCCCCGGCTTCGCCGGGTTCGCGCGGCGGCGGCGTGCCGCCGCGCTCCCCCGCGTCAGTTCAGAATCGCTTCGATGTCCTCGTTGTAATTGATGCCGTTCACGACATGGCTGCCCGCCGGGATGTCGATCAGAGTCTCCTGCACGCCGTCCACGATCTTCTCGAATCGCAGAACGGAGAATCGGTCGGTGCTACCGATGGGGCTGCCCGTCTCGATGTTGCCCTGCTCGGTGCTGCGATAGGTGCAGAGCACGCGGTATTTCACGCTCTCCACGTCGATCTCCGCCTCGCTCGTCATGTATTTCTGCCGCGCGACGCGGAATTCGATGTTGTGCTTGCCCGGCTGGTGCAGCCGGTTGCAGCCAACGCCGTTGTTGTGCGTCACGGTGAATTCCATGGCGCTGAAGCGGTGCTGATTCGGCATGTCGATGTTGCCCAGCATGCCGGAAACGTTCTCGATGGCCGTGGTGGGATGCTCCAGCGTGGGCAGGCCGACGCCCGTCACGTCCTCGCAAACCGCGCCGTCATTGAAAAGGCGGTGATCCACCACGTTCACATATACTCTCTTGGGCATTTGTCATTCCCCCCTTACGCGATCTGGTCGCTTCCGGCGAAGTAGATCTCCAGACCGGTCTTCACCCAGTTGACAATCGCGGTGATGCTCTTGGCCAGCGGCGTCGTGGTCACGTTGAACACGATCTGATAGTCGCCGCTGAACACGTCGCTCTCGCTGATGGCCGTCGCGGAAAGCTGCGCCTCGCCGAAGGTCAGCGCGCCGATCTTCACGAGGGCGTCCAGCCTCGCCTGCTCCTCGGCCACCACGCTCTCCAGATCGTTCTGCGTCATCGGGCGGTCGACCAGCGGGCTGCGGCGGCGCTGGAAATCGTTGGTCAGCCAGTACAGCATCATGATGTTGGTCTCGGCCACGTTGATCTCGTCCGCGCTGTCGGGGTTGTAATCCGCCGTGTGCGCGCCCCAGATCACCCACTGTCCGGAGACGTAGGCGGCGGAGGTGATGCCGTATTTGTTCAGCTTCTGGTTCACGACCTCGTCGTCGTATACGCGGTTCAGCGCGTCCTCGCCCAGATACAGGTTCTGGATGATCGGGGCGGCGGTGTTGCTGCTGCTGTGATAGGGGATGCCGTCGTTCTCGCGGATCAGCGCCAGCAGGTTCGCCGCCGCCAGCACGGAGAGATGATATTTCTTCGCGTCCGTGCCCAGCACCATCGGGAAGAAGCGCTTCTCGTTCGGCTTGTTGTATCCGTTCGTGTTCGCCCAGCTGTATGCCGTGGAGAGCGTTAGCGCCGTCGCGCCGTCCGTCAGCGGCAGATCGGCATAGATCATGGCGTCCCAGTGCGCCGCGATCTTCTGGCTGTTCGCGTACATGGCCGCGTGCACGGCGGGCACGCCGGAGAAACCCGGGGCCAGCAGCAGGCTCGGCACATAGCCGGTCAGGGTGTACACATTGCGCACGGCGTATACGCCCGTGTTCTCGCCCTCGCCGTCGCTCGCGCCGATCACGTTGGTGGTGGTCACGGCGGAGGGGTCGGCCACGCTGTAGGATACGGAGAGCGCCGCGCTGCCCAGCGCGCCCGCGCTCAGCTCCGTCGCCACGACGGCCTTCTTGGCGAAGTTGTAGGCGATCTCATAATCCGTGCCCTTCGTCTTCGTGCCGATGGTCACAGTGTCGAGGATCACGTTCTCGCCGTTCGCGATCACGATCTGTCCGCCGCTCGGCGTCAGGCTCGCGGTCACGGCTTCCGCCTGCTTGTGCGTCGCCGGGTTCATCACGTTGATGAGCACCAGCGGGCCGACGGCCTTCTGTTCGAAGAAGACGTGCATCGCCTCGCACAGGGTGTAGCTCGCCCAGTCGTCGCTGTATCCGAAGAGGCTCCTCGCCTCGCTGATGTTCTGCACCAGCTTCGGGATATTCACATTGCTGCCGCCGCCCGCGATCTGGTGCACGGGCGCGGTGCCGATGACGACAAACGCCATCGGGCTCTGCTGGCTCACCTTGCTTCCGGCGGTATTCTGGATGCCATACGCGCCGTGAATGTAGTCGGCCATTCCTCTCACTCCTTTATCCTAAAATCGCTTCGATCTTCCGGTTCACCGCGCTGTCCGCGTGGCAGTAGAAGAGCACGTTGCAGAATCCGTAATAGATCGGGCGCTTGTCCACGATGTATTTCTGGTCCTGATAGATTCCGTCCGTCATCGTCTCCGCGTCCAGCGTCATGTCCGTGCCAGGCACGAACATCTGCCCCAGAAGCTCATATTCGAATTCGTCCATCCAGTTCTGAAGCGTCCGGATGCCGTTCGGCGTACCCTCCATCAGCTTCGTCATGTCATATTTGCCGGTTTCCGCGCTCTCCTTGAATCCGGGCAGCCGCACGCCCGGCTCGTACACGCGAAATTCGATGGTCACGGCAAACTGCCGTCCGTATTCCTGCGACCGGTGGATTTTGTTGTATCGGTCGAATCGCTTCTCCTCGACATACTTCACATACGCGGGGTTGGGAAGGATCAGGATGCTCGGCGTCACGGCCAGCGGCATGCCGTCCGCGTCCGTCCGGAATCCCGTCTCGTCGTCCCATTCCGGCTCATATCCGATGAACACCTTCGGCTCCTGATACGTCGCCTCCGCGATGCGGTTGTCCGGCGACGGAGCCTTCATCCGCCGCCCCTCGCAGATCGTGCGATAGATCCACGTCTGCAGCCCTTCCATTCGCTTCGCCGTGATCATTCGTCCGCCACCTGCCTCGGATAGTTCGCCACCAGTGCGATGCCATACATGCCCATGTCGTCCTGCACCTGCAGGATCTTCACGGGCCGCCCGTCAAAGAATCCCCGCTCGTTCGGGATTGCCCTCCCGGGAAAGTCCTCCTTCGGCACGTATATGATGACCTCGCGCGTGTTGTTGTCCCAGCTTATGTCGTTGACGTTGTTGTTCTTGCGCTTTAGCGCCTGCTCCTCGTCCGCCACGCAGATAAAGGGCATTCCGTTCCACGTGTGCTCGTCGGCGAAATGCCCCGTCTGCATGAATACGGTGTGCCGGTCGCTTGCGATCTTGTCCTTCAGGCTCACTTGGCCTCACTCGCCTTGGAGGGCTTCACGCTCTTCTCCTCGGCGTGGGCCACGGCTTGCCCCTGCTCGATCAGGCGCGCGCCGTAGCTGTCGTTCACGCGCTTGATCTCGCCGGTCTTGATGATCTTCACCGTCATTTGCTGCCGCCTTTCCTCGCTCGTCCGCGCTTCGGCGGGGCGATGGCCGCGCTCACGTCCACCGTGGGCGCGGGTTCGTCGTCAAACTCATCCTCGTCGCATTCCGCGTCGGCTTCCTCCGGCTCGTTCTCCGGCTCCTCCGGCTCGTCCTCCGGTGCTTCCTCCGGCTCCGCCGCCTCGGCGGGCGCTTCCGCGCCGCGCAGCTCAACGGCGTCCTTCTTCAGCCACCAGCGGATCTGGCTCTCGTCGATCCCGTCCGGCAGCACTTCGCCGGGCGTGTAGACCGTGCCCTGGTATTCCACAAAATGCTTTGCGATAATCATGTGTGGCCCCGCTTTCTTACAGCACGCTGGCAACGGCCCACGCGTCCACGTTGAAGGGCACGAAGGTCGGGCGGCTGATCAGGCGGTTCTTGATGGAGTTGTCGTCGATGCTGCCCCAGCGCAGCGGAACCTCGGCGGCGATATAGGTCTTCGGCTCGGCGTTGATGCCGACGTCCTCCACCTGCGTCACCGGGCCGTAGAAGCCGGAGAGCAGCTTCTTGGAGAGGCAGATCACCGTGCCGTCCGGCAGGTTCGGCTTGGTCACACCGTCGTCATCCACATACGTGCCCGCGTAGGAGAGGATCTCCACGCCGTCGCTGTTCACGCCCACGCGGCGCACGCCCGCGCCGATGTAGTTCGGGTTCAGCTCGCCCACGTGATAGTTGCGGATGTCCAGCTGCTTCATGAATTTGTCGTTGTTTTTCAGCACGTTCGCGGTCTTGGGGTCGACCAGCACGGTGTCCACGAAGCCGTTGCCGTTGTACACCAGATCGAACATCTTCTGCATGTCGTAATCCGGGTCGCTTCCGGCCTGATTCCACGGGGTCTGCGGGGTGTAGTTGTTCGTGAAGCCGTAATCGGCATACTTGGTGGCATACTTGTTGCGGCCTTCCTTGGTGTAGGTAAAAACCTCCATCTTGCCGGTCAGCAGGATCTGCCTCACCATCCATTCCTTGCGGCGGGTGATGGCGGCGCGCATGTCCATCAGGTCGCGGGCCAGCATCTCGCGGGCGCGCTGCTCCGGCGTCTTGCTGCCGTAGACGGCCTCGCCGAAGCTGCGGCTCTTCAGCTGCGCCACTTCGATCACGCGGCTCGGCGCGATGGTCGGGAAGACGAATTCCTGCGTCACGAAGCTGTCGCGCGGCATCGGCACGTCGCCGGTGTTCTCGTGGATCATCGGGGCCATCACGCGGTCGCCCTTGCGATAGTCATAAATGGCGCGGTCGTCCTCCACCGCGCCCCTGTCCTGCACGAACTCGTCCAGCAGGAAGTTGTATTCGCGCGGAAGCTGCTCGATTGCCGCCAGCTGGGCGGCGGTGCTGTACATGTCGAAAGCCATATTCTTTCACGCTCCTTTTCGTTATTCGCCGTCGTCGTCCGAGGCGGCGGTCACGCCGTTGTCGAATTCCGCCGCGTCGCTGCCAGAGAGGAAGACGATGCCCTGCGTGCGCAGGATCACCTTCATGGCGTCGGTCACTTCGCCGTCCTCGGTCAGCTTCACGCAGCCGTCCCAGAATCGGCCGGCGCGATAGGCGGCGGCGTCCGGGCCGACGGTCACGGTCTCGCTGGCCGCGTCGCCGGTGGTGTCGCACTCCTCATTGATGATCGCCAGCTCGTTGGCGGCGATGACGTTCGCGGCGGCGGCGGGCGCCCACAGGCCGCTCGCCTTGCGATAGATCACGGTGCCGCGCGCGATGGTGCCGTTGCCCGCTTCCATGGGCACGCCGATGATTTCCGCGCCGCGCGGGTCAGCGATCAGGCGCGTGAGCGGGCTTTCGCCGATTTTCTGAAACATGTTCATGGTTTCTCTCCTCCCTTAATACATGGTCTGGTTGTTGCTCTTGTAGCGCTGGGCGATCTTGCCGATCTCCGCCGCGTTCCACGCGATCTGCTCGGTCTCGTCGCTCCCGCCGCTCATGCGCGGCGTGCCGGGCGCGATCTGCCGCTGCTGGCTGAGTTCGTCCTCGCGCTTCTGCATGTAGGCGGCTCCCTTGGCCTTCTGCGCTGCGACGACCTGCTTCTGGAAGTCCATCGCGCTCGTGCCGTTTCGCTTGGCCTCGGCGGCGATGTCCTCATATCCCGGCAGCGTCAGGCTGTCGATGTCGTCGATGCGCTGGCGTTCGGCCATGATGGCCTCCTGTGCAATGGTGTTGGCCACGTCCGCGTTTTCCGCGCGCAGCCGCTCCACGGTGATGTCCATGTCCTCTTCCCTCCCATCGTCCTCGTGGATGTTATTTTCAACGGCGCTCTCGTTCCCGGTCTCGCCGCCGTCGATCTCCTCACGGGTCTCCGCCACGGCGATCCCGTCCGGCACCCGGTCATATTCCGCCCGCATGGCGGCCAGCATCTCGCGGCTCACCAGCGCGGCGGCGCGTCCCTCGCCCGCGTCGATCACGCGGTCGCAGAATCCGGCCTCCACGGCCTCGGCGGCGTTCATCCATGTCTCCGCATTCACCATGGCCGCGATCTCCTCCGCGTCCTTTCCCGTGCGCTGGCAGTAGATGTTCACGATGCTGTCCTCCGTCTTGCGCAGCGCCTCGGCATAGTTCGCGATCTCGTCCGCGTTGCCGCCCACCCAGCTCATCGGGCGGTGGATCATATAGCTCGATCCCTCGGAGATCTCCACCTCCACGCCGGGAATCGCCGCCAGCAGCGTCGCCGCGCTCGCGCACAGCCCCACCACCCGCACGCGGATCTCGTCAAAGCCCGCGTTCATCAGTGTGCTCCGCATGGCGATGGCCTCGCTCACGATGCCGCCGGGGCTGTTGATGGAAAGCGTCACCTTCCGTGCGCCCTCGTTCTTCACGCGGGCGATCTCGTTGGCGAAGTCGCTGGCGCTCTTGTCCTCGGCGTCCCATTTCCATTCGCTCGGTATGTTGGGGATCACCTCGCCCCACAGCCGGATCTCCGCCTCGCCGCCGTCCCCGGCCATCATGCTCACCTGATAGCCGAGGCGGATCTGCTCTTTTCTCATGTCGTCGTTTCTCCTTCCTGTGTCCCGCCGTCCATGTCGCGGCGCTCCGCCATCTCGCGGCGGCGCTGGATCACGTTCTCGCTCCAGTCGTTGCCGTTGTATTCCATGGCCTCCTGCTCTTCGGTGGTCATGTTCAGCTGGACGCGTTTCTCGGCGGCGTTGGCCTCCTTCATCGGGTCGATGTGGCCCATGCTCGCGCCGATCCACATGCATCCGCACCACGCCTGCCGCATCAGCGGGTCGTCAAAAAAACCGGGCGCGTCAATGCGTCCGGTCGCCACGGCCTCGGAAAGCCATGCCTCGTAAATCGGCTGGTTGAACATGTCGTTGAAGTGGCTGCGGTATACGCGCACCACCTGCCAGAAGTCCAGCTTGCTGCTTCTCGCTGCGGTGTAGTTGCTCTCGTATTTCTTGGTCAATACTTCCTTGGGGATCTCCATCGCGCTGCCGGTCAGCTGCTCCAGCGTCTCAACAAAGCTCTGGAAGGCCGTGTTGCTTCCGGTCGGGTCGACGGTCTGCACCTTCATGCCGGCGGGCAGCTTCTGGATGATGCCGGGTGCCAGCTCGAACTGCATGTCGTCGTCGTCCGAGATCCGCTCTTCCGGATCGATCGCCTCGTCCATCGGGAATTTCGGCGTGTCCTCCTCGCTGGTGATGAAGAGGGCCAGCATGCTGCGCATCAGGTTTCCGGCCAGCTCGCTGTTGATATACCGGTCAAACTGCTTTAGCACCTCGATGCTCGGCGCGACAAAAGGCACGCCGCGCCGCTGCTCCGGCCGCTCGTAGTTCACGATGTGTAGCATGTTGGGCATGTCCGTCTCGCTTCCGAAGGCGTCCACGGCGATGTATTCCAGGGTCAGCGGGTTCGCCTCCGCCAGTGGGCTGCGGTTCGCCACCCAGTATTTCTTCACGGCCCCCTCGCGGTCGATCTCGATGCCGTCGATAATCATGCCGTCCGCCGTCGCCTGAATCAGGCTGCTGCCCGCGCTCATGGGCGTGCCGATCCGGTCGGCTTCGAGGATGCGGATCACCAGCCGATAGGGCGTGCGCTTGTTCTCTTTCATGCCGAAGGCGACAAATGCGTCGCCGCTCGCCAGCGCGCTGAAGAATGCCAGCTCCTGCATCTGATAGAAATTCTGCTGCCTCGCCGCGTCGCACATCTGATTCTTTGCCCACAGGTTCCATTCGCGCAGCGTGTGCCGCTCCCATGCCTCCCGCGCTTCGTCGCTCAATCCCAGATATTCGCCGTCGATCTTCGGCTTCGGCTGGATGCCCCAGCCCACCACGTTCGTGGTCAGCGTCTTCGGGCCGCTCCGCGCCAGCCCGCCGCCGGATATCAGGTCGCGGCTCCGCTCTCTCAGCGTGGAGGCGTTGCTGTCGATGTCCGTGTTCGCGTCGCCCAGCGCCGTCAGCCAGCCGCGCAGGCTGTTCAGCCTCCAGCTCGCGCCGTGCCGCTGATAGCTCATCTTCGGCGCGTGCGCCTTCCGGTATGCGCCGCGCAGCGCCCTCGCCTGCTCCGCCGCGCTCTTGCGCTCCTCTGCCATGTCGTCACTCACCCCTTACAGATCGCGCGGCACAAATCGCACCGCCCGATTCGTCCGCGCCTTTCCGGAGAGGGCGTCCACCCAGTCGCTCCAGTAGCGGATCTGTTTGTATACCTCCGCGGGGGCATATCCCTCATATTCGCGTGTGCCGATCTTGTATCGCTTCGCCTGTCCGCTCGCCAGCGCGCGGGCGCACTCCATATAGAGGTCGCGCATCTCTATCGCGTATTCCAGCGTGTATCCGCTCGCCATCGTCCCCCTCCTCTCTTACAGTTGAATCCCCCGCCCGATCACGGGGCTTTTCTTTTTCTTCCGCCTCGGCGGCTCGCTCTCGCCCTCCGCGCCGTCTTTCCCGATGATCTCCTTGAATTTGCGGAAATCCCAGTTGAAGGCGCGATATGCCGCCAGCGCGTAATTGCGGCAGTCCAAAGGCTCGTTCCGCTCGCGGGTTTTCTCCCACGTCATCACGGCGCGCCCCATCCGCCGGTGCACCACCTGCCGCTCGGAGATCAGCCCCCGAAAGTATTCAAGGCTGTATCCCGCCCGCGCGTCGATGGGAAAGTGCATGTATCGCGGCCCCGGCTGCTCCACCGTGGTCTGATACATGATGGCCTCCTTGCCCGCGTCCACGCTGATGAGGAAGCGCCACACGCCCGTCTGCACGCTGTTTTTCATCCGGCGCACATATTCCTTGCCCTGTCCGGCCTCGCCCTTGATGGCGAACATGCGGCGGCTCGCCCGCCTCGCGCATTCGCGATAGACGTATTCCGTGAAGTGTCCGCCGCTGTCCATAAATGTGCAGAGCACGCGCATCCCCATGCCGTTCCGCCGCGTCCATTGCCTTTCAAGCAGATTGTCGATCTCCTCCCACACGCCGGGCGCGTCCGCTCTTCCGGGGATGATGCCGTATGCGATGCCCCAGCTCTCCTCGTTCTCGCTCCAGCCGACGATCTCGTATTCGAGGCGGTTGTCCTGTGTATCAACGCCCATGGTCAGCACCAGCGCGCCGTCCGGCACCTCGGCTTCATAGTGCTCGCGCCTGCCGTAGAGCGTTTCCGGCACGCCCCGCTTCTCGTTGATCTCCCAGCATTCGCCCAGCCGCGTGTTTGTAAAGACTTTCAGGCTTTCCGGGTCGTCCTTGCTCTCCAAAAACTCGATGCACAGCTCGTTCCACCGGCTCCACGGGCTGCAAAATGCGTTGAGCCGAAAGCTCCGTATGCCCTGCTCCAGCGCCTTCTCGTTCCGCGTCACCCACTTTCCCGGCTGCCGCTTCATCTCGTATTCGCTGGCCCCGCCGTGGCAGATGGGGCATTCCCAATGCACGTCGCTCACGCGATAGTGCTTCTCGCCGTCCGCGTCGTGATATTTCTCCCGTGTGAATTTGATCTGCTCGAACCGGATGAACGAATAGCTGTGACAGTGCGGGCATTCGATGTGCCATTCCTCCTGCGTCCCGCGCAGATATGCCTTCTCGATCTTGCTCGTCTCCTTGTAGGTCGGCGTGCTCGTCTTGATGATCTTCCTGTTGCGGAAGGTCTCCGCGCGCTTCTCGGTCAGCGCGATGGGGTCGCCCTCGGTGCCCGCGCTGGCAGGGAAGCGGTCGATCTCGTCCATGAATATGTATCTCACGGGTCGCCCCGCCAGCTCCGTCGGGCTGTTCGCGCCCACCAGCGCGACGCTGCCGCCCGGAAAATTTTTCATCAGGATCGTGTTGCCGGAATCGCGTCCCTTCGCGTCCTCCACCCGTTCCCGCAGCGCCCGGCAGGCGCGGATGGCCGGGGCGATTCGGCGCTTGGAAAAGTCCTCCGCGAACAGCGAGGAGGGCTGCACAAAGATCATCGGGCCGGGATCGATGCACATGACGTATCCCATCATGTTGATCTCGATCTCCGTCTTGCCCACCTGACTACCGGCCTTGATGACGATCTCGTGGATCGCCGGGTCGTTGAAGGCGTCCATGATCTCCCGCTGAAACGGCGCTCTGTCCGTCCGCCACGGCCCCGGCTCCGCACTGCTCTCGCTCGTCAGAATCCGGTTCTCGTCCGCCCACTCGGATACGGTCTGCTTCCTCGGCGGGCGGAATTGCGCAAATGTGTATCGCGCCAGCTCGCCGACGTTGCTCATTCCTCGTCCCCGCTTTCATTGTCCAGCGCGTATGCAGGCAGCGGCGTCCGGCTCAGGTTCTCCAGCCGCATCCGGATCTCCCTGTCGATGATGTCTTGGATCATGGCCACGTCCGTCATGCCCTGCACCAAAGGCGCGAGCACCGCCGCCGCGTTCAAAAAGCTCTGCGTCGCGCTGTTGGCCACGTCGCCCCAAAGCCGCTTGATCTCGCCGAGGGCGATCAGCTCGCCCTCCATCCGCTCCACTTCGAGCTGTGTCTTCTGCATCTTCACGGCCTCGTGCTTCGCCTTCACCGCGTCCAGATCCGTGTCCTCGTCCTCCTCTGGCATCCGGTAGGCGATGTAGTTCCGGAAGAACGTATTCAGGTCATATTTGCCCGGCGCGGTTTTCAGAAAGAGCTTCTGCCCCTCCGGCAGCGCCTTGTCGATCTGCCCCAGCCGCTGCGGCGAAACGCCCGCCGCCTCCGCCAGCTCCGCCCGGCTCAACTGTGCGCCCATCATCTGCCTCCAAACATGAATGTGAAGTTGTGGACGAGCCGTTCCTCCGCGTGTCTGCGGATGTCCTCTTCCACGCCTTCGCGTGCCTGCACCGTCACGGTCTGCGGCATCGTGACGTCCACCACAGCCGCCAGCGGATACGGTGCCTTCGTCCGCCGCGTCCAGACCATGCCCTTGCGCATGAAGGGCTTGTTCTTTCCGGGGCCGTAGCTCTCCGGCATCTTCTCCGGCAGCTCGCTCGGCCCGCTCGTCAGGATGTTGGCCGTCACCCGGCCCGTGCGCTGGCGCTTCTTGCCCCTCGCGGCCTTTCCCGCGAATCGCTGGCTGCTCTTGAATATCTTGCCCAGCAGGCCGCGCCGCCCCTTCATGGGAATGATGGCGGTCATCTCGCCGCCGCTGCCGTATAGCTTCGGCGCGCCGAGGCCGCCCTTGATCCAGCCCGTTGTCACCAGATATTTCTCCTGAACCTCGCGCGGCACGTCCGCCTTTACCCGTGTCGCCACTTCTTTCAGCGTCCGGTACATCAGCCGCTCAAATTCCTCCGGGGCCAGCGCGTTCTGCATCTGATCCAGCAGCCCTTCCAGCTCGCTCACGTCGATTTCGATGTCGCCGTACATCCGCATCCGCCATGCCCCCTTTCGCCAAAAACAAAAAAAGAGCGGCGCGCGGCCCCCTGCTGCCGCGCGCCGCTCCGTCTGAGGAGGACGCAAGTCCATATAGAAAAACAGGCTTTGCCGTTTCGGCATCGCCTGTTTGACACAGTTTTTGATTGTGATGATTTTATCACGGACGTTTGCAAATGTCAACCCTCAATTTGAAATTCGTCTCAAACTGAATTCGCATTCGTTGATCGTCCGCGCCCGTTCCAGCCGCTCGCGCAGGTTGTAAAGATGCCGCTCGGATACGTGCATCACGGCGGCGATCACGCGGATCTTCACGCCGCGAACGTAATACCACGTGACAAACCGCTTCATCTGCGGGTTATTGATCCCCTCGATCACCTCCTCCGCCGCCAGCGCCGCCGCCGTATATCGTTCGATGGCCGCCACCTCGCGCCGCCTCAGCTCGTCCAGCTCCGCCACCAGTCCCTCCAGCCCGTGCGGCACGCCGCCGCTCTTTCCGCCGCCCACGCGGTCGTATTTCTGCGTGATGTCCTGCGCCTTGTCGCGCTGGAATTCAATCGCCGTCTGGATCTGCTCGATCCGCTCCATCGCCGCGACCTGCTCCGCGATGATGGCCAGATCCCGATTGATCGCCGTCAAATGCCCCTCCTCCGGCTCCCACTCGTCCTCCGTCAAATCCGCAAACGTTCGCGTTTTTCAGCGCTTGTCAGCATTGTGCCGCTCCGTGCTCTCTTCGAACATCCTGTCGCTTACCCGTTCGATGCAGCGGAAGATCCGCAGCACAACCAGCCACACAATCAGCGCACTGCCAGTCAGCGCCAGCAGGATCGTGGCTGCGATCCATAAAACGTCCGTCATTTTACATCGTCTCCCTTTCCGTTCCGCATCTCCTCTCCGTCATCCTTCCATCCCTGCCGCCAAGCGCACCACACAAACAGCACGCACAGCGCGCCCAGCCCGAAGCACGAAGCCGCCAGCGCAATCAGAAAAATACTCATCGTCCCTTTTTTCCCTCCGAACACAGCCCACGGCAGGCCGTCCCCAGCCTGCCGCAAACTGTCGATATAGTCCCGCAGAACCGCCCGTCAAATCGGAACCGGCGGCGTGTACGGCGGTTCCGGCATTTTTCGGGAGCGAATGGTCACATTCGCGGAGAAAAATGCGTTCCCATTCCGGTCGCCGCCCGGAAAATCCGCAGATTTTCAGGCGTCCGGCCCTCCCAAACGACTTGAAAATCCGCAGATTTTCAAGTCAACCTATGCGCTCCCACGTGAATCTCCCGTATGCGCCGTTTCTCCACTGGCCGAGGCCTTTCAGCCTGCCGTAGTCCAGTGCCTCCTCCAGTGCCTCGAACGTCACCGGCTTGCTCTTCGCCGTGCCCGCATTCTCGATCAGCTCAACCTCGAATTCGATCTGCCAGTCCTTCACGAATTCGCTGCTCGCCAGCGCCACGCGCGGCCCCTGCAGCGTCTCGCCCCGCAGCGGGCGTTCGTTCAGCCCGTCCGGCTCCGTCACGATCTCGCCGGTTTCCTGCCGCACGATGGGGATGTTGATCGGGCTGACGAAAACGTAATTGCCCACCTTGCCCGCCGCCTGCTTGATGCCGTTCTGCGCGGAGAGCGTGTTCACCGTGCCCTTGAAAAAACCCACGATGGCATGGCAGCGCACGCACAGCCCCCCGTCCGCCGGGTTCCGCAGGAACACGGTCGCCTTGTTGTCCATCAGCTCCTCTTCCTTCGGCAGCATGGCGGTTTCCTCCGCGCCCTGCTCCGGCGTCGGGGCCTTGCTCGCGATGAAGTCGCTGTGGATCTTCGGGTTCGCGCTCTGGCTTCCGAGCATCTCGGTGATTCCGGTCAGTCGATATTTTCTGGTCTCAAAATTCATACGGTCGTCCTCCTCTGTTTCTTCCGGCTCTTCGCCGTGTCATGTGTGTGGGCGGCTCCCCGCCCGGTCGTTTATTTCGCTTGGCCTCTTCATTTCGCCGCAGCACCCATCCGATCCACGCTGTTTCCATGCTTTGCTGCGCCTTTCGTGGCCTTCTCGCGTCGCAGCAGTTCGGCGCCGTTCATAGCCGTTTCCGAGCGCCTCGCCGCGTAGCCTCGCCTTGCTTCGCCATTTCGATTCTGTGCCTTTCTCCTCAATGCCCCGGCGGTTCTACGCTTTCCATCGCCACCACTCCTCTGTCCTCAACGTCTCAACGCCGCGTCGATCCTCGCCTATGCTGGTCTATGCCCATCTCTGCCTATGCCTCTCATCGCCTTCGCCGCTCTGTTGTCATCGCCGTCTTCTCCTCTCCGCGCTTTTCCGTGTCTCCGCGCATCATGTCTGATCTAATCCGTCTCATTGCGATTCTCTCCCCATCTCACCTCTGCCTCCGCTTACCCAGGCATTTCCGCTTCGGTCGATTCTGCTCACATCTATGCCCTTTCGGTTCTGTGCGCAGCAATGCATATCCCTTGCGGCTCGTCGCAATTCAATGCCGTTGCTCTCCCGCGCTCCTCCGTGCTTTGCCCCAGCTTGTCTAATCAGTTCCGTTTCTTCACTGTTCTTCTCGGTTCATTGCCTCATCAGATCAATCCGTGCCTGTGCCGCCGCATCCCCTCTCCCTGCTTTTCCTCGCCGTTTCAATCCAGTGCGCTCCGTTTCAATGCCTTCTCAATGCCGGTGCTCGCGCCTCCGCCCCCGGCGAAGTTGTCCACAACGATTTCTACCGTGCTGTTCATGCTTCCATCCTTCCTGTCGCTTTCAGCAGCTTCTTTCCGATGCTGTGTGCCACGCCTCCGATATTGTTAAGGCTCGTCCGCCTGTCCTGCCATTTCTCCTTGAAAGCCTCGGCCTTTGCCGGATCGTCGATGGCTTCCAGGGCGGCGTCGTATCTCGCCCTGTCCTCAAAGCGCCCCAGCATGAAGGACGCCAGCGCGTCGCCGACCTCTTTCTTCCTGGCCGCCATGCCCTCCGTCGGCGTCCTGCCGAACTCCTCTTGATACCACTCGTCGAAGCCGCCAAACATGAAGATCGGCACCCTGTCCGCCTCGGCCTCGTCCTTCGTTTCCGCTCCGAAAGCAAGGCTTAAATTCCCAATGACCAGCGCGGCAACCTCTTTGTCCGCAGCAACAAAGGTATATGGATCGCTCGGATTGATAAGCTCATACTCCGTCATAGTGCCTTTTTCTCCTTCATCAAATCGAATAATGTCAACTCGCTCATTCTCCCGCCTCCACGAACTCGCCGTTTTCCAGCCTATACCACGTATCCGGTTTTAGATCATCTCCAACATGCCCAGACCTGACGCATACGGGAACGTACTTATCGTCGATCTTATCCCATTCTGCAAGCGTGATCCAACCGCTATTCGCCTTGGCTATGGAATTGCGCCCGCACGCCATGAGTACGCTATTCTCTCCACTGGCGGCAAGGCGGCTCTCGTTTCCACTGGCGGCAAGGCGGCTCTCGTCTCCGCTGGCGGCAAGGCGGCTCCCGTTTCCGCTGGCGGCAAGGCGGCTCCCGTACCCGCTGGCGGCAAGCTGGCTCCGGTACCCGCTGGCGGCAAGGCGGCTCCCGTTTCCGCTGGCGGCAATCTGGCTCCACTCTCCGCTGGCGGCAAGCTGGCTTCGGTTTCCACTGGCGGCAATCTGGCTCCGGTTTCCGCTGGTGGCAAGCTGGCTCTCGTACCCGCTGGCGGCAACCTGGCTCTCGTCTTTTCTCACCGTTCTACCTTTTCCGCATTTCTCCGATACGAATTTGATTTGAGCGTCAATCAAATCTTTAATTTTCAGCCGCGCCCCGATCTTGAGCTTCTTTGTCGCGCGTTTGTCGCCGTCAGTCAGCACTTCGTCAAGTGCTTCAACTTCCGCAAAGTCCGGCATTTCGCCGTGCTCATCAACCAAATCGTAGTAGTTCAATACTGCAAACGGTTCTTCGCAAAAGTGCATCACACCCGCCTCGCAGCACGAATCCGCGCCGCTTTCCTCGAATACCGTGTTCTCCGCGTACTGCTTGCCTCTGCAAATAAGCCCCTTGTTAAACGCCTTGTAGCCCTTCATGCTTTCACCCCATTATAGTCTTCAAAGCGTTTGCACGCCTTGAAAATGACCTTATTATGCTTGTCTAATCAGTTCCGTTTCTTCACTGTTCTTCTCGGTTCATTGCCTCATCAGATCAATCCGTGCCTGTGCCGCCGCATCCCCTCTCCCTGCTTTTCCTCGCCGTTTCAATCCGGTGCTTTCCGCTTCAATGCCTTCTCAAAGCCGGTCACGGCCAAGAATTGCCGCGTCTTCTCTTCTCGATTCTCCTCTCTGCTCTTTCGCAGCACCGCCGCCCGAAGCCATGCCGTCGCCCATCTCCGCTCCTCGATTCCGTCCCGGTGCGCCGCCATGCATTTTTCTCCCGTTGCTCCGCATACCTCGGCTTCACCATGCCAAATCAAATCTGTCCTACGCAATGCCATCGCCGGTCAGTTCGTCGCCGTTCTTCGCCATCACATTTCTGATCGCGGCCACGCCGTTTCTGGTCTACGCAATGCCTTGCCGTTTCAGGTCTACCCTGCGCAAAGCCGCCGCTTTCCCTTGCGTATCTACACTCCTCGGTGCCGTCTCATGGCCATTCGCTGCGACGCCCTTTCTGTCCGCCGTCTTGCATTGCATAGCCGCCGCTATGCCGTCCATCGCTTGTCCATGCCATTGCCGTTCAATGCCATACCCATCATCGCCACGTCTCTCCCTGTCTATCCGCCTCCATTCATAGCCGCCGCGTCCCCTTTCAGATCTATGCCACCGCGCCGCGCGTCTTATCAATGCCCTCTCCCTGCTGTCCGTATCGGTGCCACGCCGCCGCAGCCCACCTCGCTGCATTTCTTAGCCATTTCCAAGCACTGCAGTGCCAAGCCAAGCCGTCTCTTATCTTTGCCTTGCATTGCCATCACGCGTCATTTCGCTGCAATCCTTTGCCCTTGCCGTCCGTCTCATTTGCCGTCCACGCCTGTCTTCGCCGTTGCTGATCGCGTCGTTTCCGGTCTATGCCCATGCGTCGCGTTGCTGTGCTACCCCTTGCCATTGCGCAGCGTTTCTAAACCGTTCCTTTGCCCTTGCCGCCCGTCTCATTTGCCATCCACGCCTGTCTTCTCCGTTGCTGATCGCGTCGTTTCCGGTCTGTGCCCCTGCATTTCGATCCATTGCCGCTCAGTGCCCTGCCCATGCCGCTCACCGCCACGCGCTTCATTGCCGTCTCTCTTCACGGCGTGGCCATTCTGCGCCGTCGCAGCGTCATATCAGCGATGGCGCATCAGCTCGCTGAGATAGTTCTGCGTCCTCGGCGGCTTGTGGCGCTTCGAGAGCCGCCGCGCCACGCTTCGGCGTATGGACCGCCTGATCGCCCGTAAGTATTTCGTAGCGTCCGAATTGAAGAACCCCGGATGTGTCCTAACTCTCAAATTCCGTCCTCCATTCCTTCAGGGTGGTGATCCCCTCGCGCCGCCAGCGCTCCAGAATCGCCCGCATGTAATCGGCGGGATGGGTCAGCGGGCTGCGCTGCTGCCGATCCATCGTCATGTCCAGCGCCTTTCCGGCCAGCTCGGCCTCCCATCGTCCGTCCGCCGCCGTCTCGATCATCTTCCGCGCCTCGTCGTCGGCCATGCCGTGCCGGGCCAGCCCCTCGATGGCGGCGAACACGCTGGCGAAGCTCCGCTTCTCCTCCGGCCTGATCCCCCTGCACATCTCGCGCCAGCGCTCCCCCCACACGTCTTTATCATCTTCTGTTAAACAAACCTCTCTCCCGTATGTCTCATCTGTATCTGTATCTCTATCTATATCTATCATAGTATCCGCAGGATAATCCGCAGGATAATCCGTGGTATAATCCGCGGTGAAACCCGTGGTATAATCCGCTGTCAGCGGTTTACCCGGATAACCCGCATATTGCGGATTATCCTGCGGATTTTGTTGCGCCTTATTCTGCGGATATACGGTCAGATACAAAATGCGATATACGGGCGTCCGCCGCTTCTGTCCGCTGTATTCGATCCGCCCCGCCTGGATCAGCCGGTTCCGTGCCCGCGCCAGAGAATCCTCGCTGCATTCGATCCGCCCGCACAAAATGCAATTCGCCAGTGCCATCTTATCGGGGAAGCGTTCCCGGTTGGCCAGATCGTACAGAGCCAACATCAGGGCATACGCTGTCGTCCCAACGGGATGGGTAACATGCCAATCGTGAAATGCGTTCAGCTCGGAAAGGTATTTCACCGGCAGCAATTTCTTCTCCATCGTTTTCACGTCCCCGTCACTCAAAATCCCTGTTGAGGCTCCTCTCCGGATCGAACCCGTCCGGATACCGTTTTCTCAATTTCGCGATGTTTCTCTCCGCGCATTCCTCCAGCGATACGCGGGCGAGATTAGCAAACCACGAAAGCACGCGCGCTATCGAATCCATTGATATCTTGCCCATGAACGTGAAGTCATCGGTGATCTGGATGGCTGTGATCATCAGGCTGCACGCGTGCAAGAACACGTACTTCCGGTCGAGAGCGCTGTACAGCCCCGCGCCGTTCTCTCCGCTCCACACCGGGTCTTTGATGATCTGGCCGAGCATCAGGTCTTCCGCCTCTGCGTATGCCGCCAGATACCACAGCACGTCCCCGATCTCCTCGATCAGCTTGTCCTCGGGCAGCGCCGCGCCGTCGCCGCTCTGGAACAGCCACTTCTTGATGACGTCGATCACCTCGCCGCATTCGCCCAGCAGGCCGAGCACGGCGTTCATCCGTTTTGCGTCCTTGAATCTTCCAGTGCTGTCCGTCCGCTGCGCCAGCTTTTGATACTCATCCTGTCTCATTGTTCGTCCTTCTTTCCACTTTTCTCGTTTGCGATTTCGAGGAAGGCGTCCGTCGAGTAGAACATCTCCTGCCGGCTGTATCCGACGATGGCCGACGCGATGGCGATGCACCAGCAGAAGATTTCCCTGAGGATGTCGTCCCGCTTCCACCGCCACAGCTCCCGGCTCAGGATCGCGATGGCCGCGATCAGGCACAGCAGCGCGCCCGCCCTCGTGATGTCATTGTCCCGCATCCGCGTCCTCCCGTATGATCGGCCGTCCGTCCCATTCGAGCGCCAGCCATTCGCCGCGCCCAAATATGCATGGGGTGTCTTCCATCGTCGTTCCGCATGTCCTCTTCACGGGGCAGACTTCCGGCACACAGCAATAATCGTCAACTCGCAGGAATCGCCCGTCGCCATTGTTGGTCGCTATCAGCAGGAAGATGTCCAGCGCCGCGTCGTCCATCCGGTCGATCTCCTGCATCACACGCTCGCGGTTCGTCATGCGTTTCCTCCGTCTCTGGCCACTTCGTCCGCCAGCTCGTCCATCATGGTCACGATCAGCAGCAGGATGTGCGCCGGGTCTCTGAACCGCCAGATCTCCACGCCGTCCCGATAGAGGCTCCATCCCTTGGGCTTCTCCGCCTCCTCTGGCTTCGCGTTCGCCTGTTCCGCGAACCTCTGCTCGCTCTCCGCCATCAGCGCATCGCCGCCTCCCCTCGCCAAGGCGCTGTTCTCAAAAAGCGCCTTGCGGAAAGCCGCCGCTTCCGCCCTCTCTGCCGCTTCCGCGTCCGCCGCCTCCGCCGCGAATGTCTCCAGGCTCTTCGCCGCCGCGCCCGCGCTCTTCGCCAGCACCTCTCCTGCCTCTTGCACGGTAAATGGCAACTGTTCCGCCTCCTCGATGTTCCCCTCCAGATCCTCCGCCGCGTTCGAAGGGTTCCGCGCTGTGGCCTTCCTCGCCTCGGCATAGAATACAGTCTCCATCTGGGGATAGCACCCCACGATGCCGCATAGCCCCTTGTATACCTTCGGCGTCATCGGCATGCTCCCGTTGAGCATCTTCGCCAGCACGCTCGCGTCGATCCCGATGGTCTTTCCTGCCTCCCTGCCGGTTATGCCCGCCCAGCGCAATTCGCTTTTGAGCCACCCGACGATGGCATCCGGCGTCATCGGCTGCGGCCTCGGCGGCGGGAACGGACAACTGATCCCAAGCGCCTCGCAGAATCGTTTGAGCTGGTCTTCCGTGATGGCCGTCTGGCCGTTCAGCCACGCGCTGATCGTCATCCGGTTCACGCCCAGTTTCTCCGCCGCGTCGTCCAGCCGGATTCCGTTCTCGCGCCGCATCCGCTCCATCCATTTCCAGATCGGTTCGCCGTCCTTCATCTCGCGCAGCTGCTCCGCGCGCTCCGGCTCTTTTTTCTGAATGGCGTCCACGCGCTCCTCATTCGCCATCCGCGCTCTCCCTTCCGGCCATCCGCACGGCCTTCCTGGTCGCCGCCGTCTCCGTCAGCGCCTCGTAGTGCTTCTCGATCCGCCGGTCGAGGATCAGGATGATCGCCTTCCGCACGGTCTCCACGTCGTATTTCCCGTTGATCCGCTTCTCCAGCCCGGAATAGTCCACCGCCGTGTAAACGAGCTGCCGGTTCACGCCGAAGAGTTCGATCATCTCATTGATGGTCATCTGCTTTTCCATTCGTTTTCCTTTCCCGCGCCTCTCGCACGATCTCCGCCACGCGATCCGCGTCCATCCACCGCTGCGCCAGCTGCATCGCCGCGCCGTAGTCGCACTTCGGGATCTCGCGCACGCTGCCGACGCCGTACATGGCGCATACGTATTTCCGGATGCATCCTCCCAGCTTCCGCACCGCTGCCGCGTCGTCCGCCCCGTATACGGCCAGAATCCCTTCCGCCGCCTTCCGGATCTCCTGATTCAGATATTTCACCTGCGCCGCTGTCAGCGTCACCTGCATCCGAATCTGCCGTTCCAGCTCGCTCATCCGCTCGCTCTGCATCCGCTGCGCCGCCGCGATCTGCTCCATGGCCGTGTTCGTCCGGCTGATGATCTCCGCCATCTGCGAAAGCAGCGGCGTCATCATCGCGGATATGGTCTCCGCCAGCGCGTCCCTCGGGATCATCTCCCCGCGCTCAACGGGCGTCATTTCTCCCACGGTACCGCCTCCCTCTGCTCCTTGGTCGGTTCGCTATTCCAGCACCGCCACGTCCTTTGATAATAATCATAGTCACTGTTCCCCACGCCGTCCGACGGCAATGAGACGGTCTGGAGAACGCCCAGATGCTGCACATTGTCATGCACGATTGCCGCGAAACATTCGCCGATTATTCCTTCGATGTACACCACATCCCCGTATTTCAGCCGCTTCACAGCTTCCAACGTCAGCAAACGCGGTTTTAAGAGGATCAGCGCGCTGTTCTTTAGTCGGTTAAGACAATTCGTTGCTTCATAAAGCGGGCATTGACTGCATCTCACTTTATCGTCAGGATCGCGTAAAATGCAGCACTCCAGCCCGTGAACCACATAGTCGCGCATTTTTTCGTCCAAGTCTCTCATACCTTCCACGGAAATTCCTGCCTGAAATCCTCGCCCATGATCTCACGCAGCGATTCCTTCATGAACAGCGGAATGTGATATTTTACACAGCCGTCTATGATCTTCTCGATCCATTTGCGTTCCGGAATCACCTTGCCCTTGCGGTTTCCGGTCTCCGCACCGACGATGATCCATTCGACGCTTCCGGAATATCCCGCCGCGTGCTCCAGCATGGCTTCCTTCAAAGCGCTGCGCGCGAGATATCCCGGCAGCTCCATGACGTCCGTCATAATCGGCTCGATGCTGATAAAGCGATGTGCCCTGCCCGGAAGTATGTTGCCGCCCATGCAGTACAGATATCGCCCGTAGTGATCTTGATATCTGCTCAAATCCTCGCGCCCTGTCATTGTGCATCCGAGCCAGAAATTATCCTGATCGAATTTGTCCTTCACAGAGCAGTCAATCGTCGGCCAGATATCGTATCCGAGAGGGTTTTTCGTCAGAAACAGGTAGCGATGTTGGGGAGCTGCCTTGCACGCGGCGATTACATCGTGCTTCCACGCGTCCGGCACCCATGCTCCCATCAGATCCGCCATGCTGCACACGAAGATCGTGCGCGGCTTTTTCCACTTTTTCGGCTCGTCCAGTCGGTAGCGGTGGAAAGTCGGGTCGAAGTAATAAGGATATGGGGCTTTTTCCCTGCTCGGATCATCCTCTGGTGGTGAGATGGACGAAAGGCACGGATAACTATAGCAAACATCTTCCAGCACATGGATTTGTCCATTTGCATGATAGGCATGATCTCCTACAAGGTCTCTCGAATCATAGTCGCTATCTGGTCTCTGTCTCCACCATCTCCAGCTTCTATCTGCTGGTTCGGAACCATGGCGATAGCCTCCACCAAATCGCTCCGCAATCCTGCGCGCGTAGCAGTATTCGCACCCATGAAGGCATCCCGTCACCGGGTTCCACGTAGCGTCGCACCAGTCGATTTTCGTCAATCTTCCCACGGTTTCACCTCGTTTTGTCTTCCTGCGTCTCTTTCGCAAACGCCTTTGCCCGCGCTCTCAACTCAAACATCCCGGATTCAAGCGCTTTTATGCGCATGTCGTATTCGCATATCCTCCTATGCGTGTCCTCAATGTAATACCGTACTGACCATTTTCTGATGTCTTGGCGGCATGCGATTCCGAACCCCGGCCCATGCTCCGGGCATTCCCCACATTTCGGAGGCGTGCTCGTGCAACATTGAATCGCCCGGATCGTCTCGTCAATTGTCATGTCGTCACACCCCCGCGTCCTTGTCCAGCATCTCCTGCAAAATCTGAATGTGGTCGTTCACGATGTCGCGCACCATCTCGAATCGTTTGTCATTGAGGATCGCCGTCAGCATGTCCATCATCCCGATGGCGGCGGCGATGTGCTCTCTCTGCTCTCCACTCATCTCATTCCGCCTCCACCGCGTTCATGGCCTCCCGCGCGGCCTTGCACCACGCCTCGATGGCCGTCAGGTTCCTGTCGAAGGCGTCCCATTCCGCGCCCTCCATCCGGCTGAACGCCCGCCGCATCTGCGGCATCTGCGCGCACGCCCCGATGAACCGCTGCGCCGCCTCGGCAAATCCCTTCGCCGTCAGCACCGCGCCCTCGGTGTCCGCCTCCTGCCGCGCCTCGCGCCCCTGCCGCTCGGCTTGCTCCTTCGCCATCTCGTTGAGCCGCTTGTTGAGCAGGCTGTTGGTGGCCTTCATGTCGCCGGCCTCGCTTTCCTTCTGCGCCAGCCTGCCCTTCAATTCCTCGATCTTGTTCTCCAGCTTCCGGTTCTCCGCGATGTACTTCTTCGCCAGCTCGCGCCCGTTCGCGTCCTCGCGTTCGCTCACCGGCTTCTTCTCCGGCGCGCTCGCAGGCTCCGGCGTCTTCCTGTTCTCCGGCTCTGCCCGGTTCGCGGCCTTCACGGCCTCGCCGATCTGTCGCGCGCTCATCTGGTTCACGTCGTTCTCGCGGAGAAATTCGTCCAGATATTCCTCCCGCATGGGCAATAGCTTAATCAGCTTGCTCCGATCCGTGATCCCTGCCGCCTCGGGCCGCTTGCTGAATCGGTCGTACACCTTCATGTACGCCTGCGCCGTCCGCTCGCTGCATCCGGCGTTGTCGGCGATCCACTCCAGCCATTTCCCATGCCCGATCATGGGCTTCACTTGGGTCAGGATTCGCCCCAGCTCAAATGGGCTTCGCCGATCCATCGCCGCCCAGTATCGCGCCTCCTCGGCCAGCGTGTCCAGCAGGGCCAGCCCGCCACCCGCAGCCGTAACCATCTCACTCAAAAACAAAACCTCCCATCCGATCATTGTATCTAATGGGAGAGTTGATTTTTCCGCGCATATCTGCTATAATACTCGCGTAAATCAAGGCTCCCACCGAGATTTGCACCCGCCGCACGACCTGACCGCACAGGCCGTGCGGCTTTTATTTGTCCGCCTGTTCCTCGAATACCGCGTCCGCCAGCATGTGGATGATGATCGGCGCGGTGGCGGCGGCCAGCAGCCGCGCGGGCACGTCGATCCGCTCGTCCTTCATGATCCGCGCCATTATGCGGTCGGCATAGCTCATCATCTGCTCTCTGGTCAGCACGGCCATCTTCACATCCTCTATTCCTGTCGCCTCCCTTCATCCGCATTTCCGAGATTTGATTGAGAGGCCTGCGGGATTCGAACCCGCCGGGGAAGGCGCATCTCATTCCCCGTGCAGCCTGCGGCCCCGGATAGGCTCTCTTTGACGCGTCTGCCTGCCCCATTGAGACAGCCGCGCAGAGAGCCGCCCACGCGCGAAAGGATCAGAAGCACGTGCGGCTGGCGATCCGTCCGCCTTGCGGCGGCGCTTTCGCCCAAGAGGTGTACCATTGCCGCCAAGCCGTTGCGGCTGGAGCGCGCGGCCGGGATCGAACCGGCATCTGGCGGAACTCGGGAGGGAAGGTTTATCATGGGGGTTAGCAAAGAAAGAAAGGAGCTGCAACATTTTCCCGAATCCCGCCCGCACGACCGTTCGTGCTGCGCGCGCATGTTTCACGGGCCGAGTATCTTCGGCGCCCAGTGAGAGATAAAATCGCTCCGGATGCATTCGTGGTATTCCGCCACCATCATGCCGTTGTAGATGTGCCACGCCAGCACGCATCCCTGTATATCCGCGTCCCCGCGTTCTGGCAGCCGGTCGCGCTTGGAAATCCACTCTATCCGCGTGAAGCTGTCCATTCCCTCAAATTCTCCTTCGCCCATTTCGCGGCCACATTGTATTTGATGAGCGCCATCACCTGCCATCCGCCGCCCACGTCCCGCATCTCGATTTCCCCGTGCCTCGGCGCGTCCGTGATGAATTTCACGCGCACCCGCCCGGCCAGCGTGTTCACGCCCTTCTTCCGGTTCGTGATGTTCCACACCGCCAGCAGCCGGGAAATCTTCTGCCCGTCCTCGTCGCTGTACCGGTACTGCGCCAGATACGTCAGCTCGTCCGCCTTCCCGATCTCATAGATCTGCATGTGTCAAATCTCCTCTATCTCGATCCCGCAGCACTCCCGCATCATCCGCCGTTTGAGCCGGTACACCTTGTCCTTCCTCGTGGCCTCGCTCTTCGCGTCCAGCACGCGGTATGTGCCGTCCTTCTCCATCGTCACGAAGTCCGCCCGATAGATCGTCCCGCCCGGCAGATGGAAGTCCACCTGCAGAGCCACGGCGCGGATCTCGCCGCCCATCGCCCGAAGTAGCAGCTCGTCGTAGCAGTCCGCCTCATGCACGCTGTCGAAAACGCGCCCATGCCGCTCCGTCCGCTTGTTGCCGTATTTCAGCCGCGCCGCCTTCTTCTTCCACGTCGCCTCCGGCTGCTCCGGCTCCTTCCCGCGCCTTCTCAGATATTCGCGGTACTCTTCCTCCGTCCAGTTCAGGCTCATGCGCTTCTCATCTGCCGTTCGCGCCGCCGCGCCGCCTGCGCCGCCCGCGCAATGTTCCGCGCCCGGATTCCGCGTCCCCACGCCACCGATGGCGGCACGCAGCTCGCGGCATATCCGAGCCGGATCAGCGCCGGGTGCAGGGCGTTGCAGTTCACATATCGCCGCATGGTCAAATCCCCTCTATCAATAGCTGTTGTCCTCTCGGCGTCATATAGTCGATGATGTTCATCTGGTCAAGCGTCATCTTGTCCAGCATCTTCTCCTGTGCCTCGCGGAAAAACCGCTTGTCGATCTCGAATCCGTATGCGTTCCTGCGCATCTCCGCCGCTGCTCGCAGCGTGCTCCCGCTCCCGGCCACGGGGTCGATCACGACGTCGCCCACGTCGGTGAAGATCTCGATCAGCCGTTTGAGCAGCTTCACGGGCTTCTGTGTCGGGTGGATCTTCGGGATCGTGTTACTGTCCCTCTCCCACGGCATCCAGTTGAAAATCATCTTTCCGCCGTTGTTGAATTTGGGCAGCCGGTCGCGGTAGAGCACCAGCGCGTGCTCCGTCGCCCCGACGATCTTCATGTTGCTTTTGAGCACCTGCGGCGAATAATTCTTGATGAACGTCAGCGGGATGTACTTGACAAATCCCGCGTCCGCCGCCCAGCGGATCACGTCGTTCTGCTGCTGGTAGGCGCAGAATACGATCATGCACGGAGCGCCCCCCCTGCCGTTTTTCGGTTCAGGCTTCATCAGCCGCGAGCAGAACAGGAAGTATTCGCTGATCCGGAAGTATCCGTCGCTGTTGAAAAAGCTGCTCTTCGCTTTCTCGCTCTCGCCGTTTTTGTTGTCTCCGCCCACATACCATGCCGGATTGCTGCCGTATGCCTGGTCGCCGAGGTTGTAGGGGATGTCCGCGATGATGAGCTGCGCCTTCTGGATCGGATAGCTTTTCCAGTTCTGAAAGCTGTCGTTGTAAAGCTCACACTTCATCCTCGTCTTCTCCCCTCCATCCTAGATCTTCCAGAATGCTTGCCTTGCTGATTTTCAGCCGGTTGCCGGAGAAAAAGTAGCGATATGGCAGCCGCCCGGCCTTCGCCAGCAGGCTCACCGTCCACCGGTCGCATCCCATCACCGCCGCCGCTTCTTTCGTCCCGACGTAGTTTCCGGGGATCGCCGCCAGCTCCTTCGTGGTCATTCCTCGTCGCTCCCTTCTGTTATCCTGCTCGTCTGTTCGCGTCCGCGCACATCTCCGGCAGATTCGCCCTCACCAGCGCGGTCGGTATGGGCGGGCACACCGCGTTGCCGCATCTCGCCACCTGTTCGGATTTCGGATACGGGTTTCCGTCCGCGTCGATGTCGATGATGTAATCAGGCGGAAAGCCCTGTGCGTTGAAAAGCTCCCTCGGCGTCAGCATCCGAAACCCGATGTCCACGATGATCTCCCGATCTTTCCCTCCGGTCAGCGGCCTGTCACTCATCCTCTTGCTCCGTCCCTTCATCCTCATAGAATCGCGTCCAGTCAAATCCGAGCACCGCCGCGATTCTCTTTGCCGTGTCCACAGACGGATTCTTGATTCCGGCCTCGATGTTGTGATAGAAGGGCTGTGCTATCTTCGCTTTTGTTGCCGTCTCCTGTTCCGTCATGTGTGTCGCCAGCCGCATCTCTCGCAGCCATCTCCTCACATAGAATCGCGTCCAGTCAAATCCGAGCACCGCCGCGATTCTCTTTGCCGTGTCCACAGACGGATTCTTGATTCCGGCCTCGATGTTGTGATAGAAGGGCTGTGCTATCTTCGCTTTTGTTGCCGTCTCCTGTTCCGTCATGTGTGTCGCCAGCCGCATCTCTCGCAGCCATCTCCTCAATCGGAATCACCTCGCATGTACGTTCTGCGTAACATTATAATTCCTCGTCACGTACTTGTCAATATCTGTTAGGAATTTTTATTTTGTTGCACTTCATACCCAACGGGAATATAATATCAGTAGAAAGGGGCGATAGGTTCATGGAATTTAACAAAGAAAAGCTGATTGAATTACGGAGCAAGTACGGATATTCGCAAAAGTACGTTGCCGTATCAGTAGGTGTCGCTCCGTCTGTTGTTTCTCGCTGGGAAAGCGGCGCAATCGCGCCTTCAAGGGAAAGTCTTTTCAAGCTGTCCGATCTGTTTGGTGTTTCGGCAGATTACTTTGCTGGAAGAGAAACAGAAAAACAGCCCACCGGCAACACCGGCGGGCTGGACGTGGATTTGCTTATGCTTCTGGTTCAGTTGGACGATCATGAGAAACAGCGTGTGTTCGATTTTGTAAGAGGCATAAAAGCAGCTCGTAAAGGGTAATCTTTTCCTCTGGGGTAAGGTCGCGGATGATCTCTCTGGCTTCCTGTTCGGTCATGGTATCTCGTCTCCTCATTCACATGATACATCCGCGGCCGCTTCTGTTCGAATTGATTATACCGAATATATTTGACACAAGTACAGCAATTTCGCAAACATCTTCATACAATTTCACTATCTGAAAAGGAGGCCGTCTCATGCCTGAATGGAAATGGGGTTCCGTCGATGAAGGCCGCGCCGCCCGCGCGCTGAAGGTCAAGCTCTCCTCCGTCGATCTCTCCGCCGATCCGCCGTCCGCCGTCTGCGTCGGCTCCGCCGCCGCGCCCTATGTCTGCACCCTCGATTCCTGCACCTGCAAGGATTTCACCGTGCAGGCCGCCAAGGGAAGCCCCGCTCCCTGCAAGCACATCATCCGCCTCGCGATGGATCTGAATCTTCTGGATCGTCAGGGCCGCACCGCCGCCCAGCGCGCCGATGAGGAATTCGCCTCGCTGGAATCCCGCCTCGCCATGCACGCGTGGCGCTACTACGTCCTGCATTCGCCGGATATTCCGGATTCCGAATACGATTCCATGAAGTCCCGCTATCTCGATCTTCTACAAAGGAGAACCGCCAGATGAAAAAGCTGCTTGCCCTCATCCTCGTCCTCATCCTGTCCCTGTCCTCTGTCTCCGCCTTCGCGGAGGCGAACGGCAGAAAACCGGTCGGCGTGGATTTTGATTCCTATGTCGGCGCGTTTGCCCTGATGTGTGATTTTATGCAGTCGCCGATTGATATGTCCACTCCCGTCGTGACGAAATGGGATGACACCTATGCCATATCCCGTGTCGGTACGGTTCGCATGATCGCAAATCTGGAAGAGGCACGTCTCTATAAGATATCTTCCCTCGTGGATATGAGCGACGATAACGGCGGCGTCTATAAGATGTGCGCCCTCGCCGCCGCGCTGGAGGCGAAGCTATATGACGAAAAGACGATCACCTCCGATATGAAGCACGATGCCTTCCAGCTCGGTCTCAACATTCTGAATACCGCGCTGGATTCCGGCACGCTCCAGCGCGTCGCCGCCATGGAGGGCGATCATGAGCTCATGGCGGCGCAGGGTGAACAATACTGGTATAGCTTCGAGCGCATCGACGGTGAATTCTGGTTTTCCGTCCAGTTCACCCTGCTCCCGCCCGGTCTCCGCTGATGATAGGAGGTTCCCGCTATGCTCTGCCCGCGCTGCTCCCGCCAGATTCCCGATGATGCCATCCTCTGCTGCTATTGCGGTCGCACCATCGTCCGCCGTCCGCAGTCAAAGGTGCATCAGCGACCGAACGGAACCGGCTCTGTCTATAAGGCGAGGCCGGATGCCTCCACGTGGACGGCATGTGTCACGCTCTCCTATTTCGTGGATTCATCCGGCAAGCGCCGGTTGAAGCGCCGCAAAAAATCCGGCTTCGCCACCAAAGCGGAAGCGCTCCGCTATCTCGAATCCCTGCGCACCCAGCAGGAAACGAAATCCGCGCCGCCGCTCGCCTATTACTGGGATCTGTATTCAAACGGCGAATTGACGAAGCTCTCCGATGGAAAGATCACCGCCTACAATATCGCGTGGCGCAGGGCGGCGGCCATCGCGAATATGCGCGTCGATCAGATCACCATTGCAGATCTCCGCAATTGCGTCGAATCGAACGCGCATACCTACTATCCCGCTCGCGATATGAAGGTCGTCTTCACCCACATGTTCCGCCTCGCCGCCGCCGATGGATGGGCGAATAAGGATTTGCCCTCCTTCATCAACCTGCCCGATCTGAAGGAGGAGGGCCGCGAATCCTTCACGCAGGAGGAGCAGGCGGCGCTCTGGCGCGTCTATGAATCCGGCAACGCCGATGCCGCCATCCCGCTGATTATGATCTACACCGGCATGATGACGGGAGAGCTGCGCCGCCTCACCGTCGATATGATCCACTTCGACACGAATCAGATCGAAGGCGTCGGCTTGAAGACGAAGGTGCGCAAGGCGGCCCCCGTCTTCTTCCCGGATGACATCCGCCCCGTGCTGGAGGATCTGTGCGCCGGTCGCGAAGGTCTCGTCTATCCCGACCGCGAGGAGACTTTCTATAATCGCTATTACGCCGCCCTCGCCGCTGCGGGCGCTCGCCGCCTGACGCCCTATTGCTGCCGCCACACCACGGCCACCCGCCTCGCCGTCACAAACGCCATCGCGCCCCAGACTGTGCAGAAGATCATGCGCTGGTCTTCCACCAAGATGCTCGACCGCTATGCTCATCCCGATACCGCCGACGCCATCGCTGCCATCCAGTCCCTCAACCAGCCCGAAGGCGGCAAATCGTCGTCCGGAAGCACCGGCAAATCGGCCTCCGAAAACCCAAAGGAGCAACAGGGGGAGCAACGCGTGGAGCAATAAGGGGAGCAATAGAGAAAAGTATTCGTTCGGACACGTCCATAAATAGAAGTTGCGCCTTTTCACAAGGCGCAACTTCTTGTGTCTCGCAATCTTGCCAACCACAATATATAGTGGTCATGGCAAACAAAAAACCCAACATCTTGTTAGATGCTGGGTTCATGGCGGAGAAGGAGGGATTTGAACCCTCGCGCCGCGTTAGCAGCCTACTCCCTTAGCAGGGGCATCAACGCCGCTGTCTCCGTGGCACATTGTTCCCGATGGAGCAACGCAGGAGCAATATAAAATCCCTGATTCAGCAATTCAAAAATATTTTTGCATCAAATTTTCAAATCAACTTGCAACGTTGCAAGTTGATTTTCTATTTCTTCGCGCGCGCGTGAGAATCCTATTATTTTCTCAAAGAAAATCCAATATTTTTGCCTCATATCTACAGAAATCCCGGGCTCGCACGATC